>WNFV01008578.1_pt1 | contig 16372 bp, 15 predicted proteins | sample 5400101 | NCBI WGS metagenome assembly WNFV01 (sample SAMN13153361, study PRJNA577476) | soil metagenome | isolation source: 115 cm soil or saprolite under grassland replicate 1 | place: USA:California | collected 2016-06-15
GTGGTTGTTATCGCCCTGGTCGATCTGGGTCTCGCCATGGAACTCAAGGCCAAGGGAAGAACCTCGGAGGCCATCAAAAAGCTGATCGGCCTTCAGGCGAAGACCGCTCGCGTGATCAGGAATGGCCAGGAGGTCGACATTCCGGTAGAGGAGGTCTTAGTTGAGGAGGTGGTTGTAGTGCGGCCGGGCGAAAAGATTCCCGTGGACGGTGAAATCATTGAGGGCTCCTCCGCCGTCGATGAGTCCATGGTGACCGGCGAGTCGCTGCCAGTAGAAAAGAAAGTCGGGGACGAGGTGATTGGAGCCACGATCAACAAGACCGGCGCTTTCAAATTTCGCGCGACAAAGGTCGGCAAGGACACGGCTCTGGCTAATATTATTCGCATGGTGCAGGACGCCCAGGGATCGAAGGTCCCCGTGCAACGGATCGTGGATGTGGTTTCTGGTTATTTCACTCCATCGGTTGCGATTCTAGCAATCCTCGGATTCATGGTCTGGTACACTTTCGGTCCGGAGCCACGTCTGGCGTTTGCGCTGATCGTGGCGGTGACGACGCTCATTATTGCCTGCCCCTGCGCTCTCGGAATGGTTACATGTCGTTGACCACAGGCGTTGGACTTGGCGCCCTCAACGGCATTTTGATCCGGGGCGGCGAAGCCCTGCAGACCGCCCAGGGACTTCAGACGGTCATCTTGGATAAGACAGGTACGATTACACACGGAAGGCCCGTGCTGACTGATGTGGTAGTGACGGGCGAATTTGATGAGAGCACGGTGTTACGTCTTGCCGGAGGTGTTGAGAAGTCGTCAGAGCACCCACTGGCGTCTGCTATCGTCGAGGGCGCGATCAAGCGCGGCATCATTCTTCCCGACGCTGAGAACTTCAACGCCATCCCCGGTCATGGGATTGAGGCAAAAATTGGGGGGCGCTCACTTTTGCTGGGAAACGTTAAACTCATGCGTGATCGGAACATTCCACTAAACGGTTCGGAGACCAAGGCGGCCCTACTCGCTGACGACGGTAAGACTCCGATGTACATTGCCATCGATGGTAAACCGGCCGGAATAGTCGCGGTTGCCGACACTGTGAAGGAGGATTCGAAAGCGGCGATTGGCACGCTTAAAGAGATGGGACTGGAAGTGGTGATGATTACGGGCGACAACGAGCGGACCGCAAAGGCAATCGGGCGGCAAGTTGGGATCGAGACAGTGCTCTCCGAGGTGCTGCCTCAAGATAAGGCTTTCAATGTCCAGAAGCTTCAACTTGAGGGCAAAAAAGTGGGAATGGTCGGGGACGGTATCAATGATGCTCCGGCACTCGCGCAGGCGGACGTGGGGTTCGCTATAGGTACAGGCACCGACGTAGCCATAGCCGCTTCGGATATTACGCTGATCAAGGGAAGCTTGAACGGAGTTGTCATGGCTATCCAGATCAGTCGCGCAACGATGCACAACGTTTATCAAAATCTTTTTGGTGCCTTTATCTACAATGTCCTCGGGCTCCCCATCGCTCTGGGAGTGCTTTATCCGTTCTTTGGGCTTCTGCTTTCCCCACTCCTCGCTGCAATTGCCATGTCTTTTAGCTCCGTCACAGTAATTGGCAACGCCAACCGGCTCAAGTTGTGGAAACCGCAGGTGGTTTAACAGAGGTGATCATGACGTGGGACAGAATCATTGTCGATCTGGTTGGCCTGGGAGTGATAGGTTTTATCGTTTGGTTTTTCTGGCTTGTAAAGACGAAAGGTGTAAAAGCTTCGCTCGCAAGTAGTGGTTACCAAGAGCAGATGGTCCTTGTGAAAGGGGGCTACACCCCTGACGTCATCGTAGTCGAGCGTGGCAAGCCTGTGCGCCTGAATTTTGTCCGGCAGGAGTCGGCATCTTGCAGTGAAATGGTCCTGCTTCCGGCTTTTAACAAGAGCACTAAACTCCCCGAGGGCGAGACAGTTCCAGTCGAATTCATGCCTAAAGATCCTGGCGAGTACGAGTTTTCGTGTCAGATGGGAATGTTTCGGGGAAAGGTGATCGTAGAATAGGAGGAAAAAACGTGGCCACAGAACAATTGGGTTTCATCGGCTGGCTAAAGTCGCGAACTGGTCTTGTGTTTCTGGGATTTGCAGCGATCGCTCTCTTTTTCCTTTGGGAAGAGCACAAAGCACATATTCTTGGCGCCTTGCCGTATGTTTTGTTGCTGCTGTGTCCTCTTTTGCATTTGTTTCATGGGGGGCATGGTGGTCACGGAGGGACGGATGAGCAACATAAGGAGCATCGCTAACCAGGAACGCAGTTTTTTATAGGAGGTACAGATGGAAGAGGCACCTGCGTACGGCTTGTGGTCGCTCGTCATCATCAATTCGTTAGTATTCATTATTTTTGCTTTTAGTTTCACAAAGCCGCGCACAGCTCGGGACTGGCGGTCATTCAGCGCCTTTTCGGCTTTCATTGTGGCGCTGTTCGTTGAGATGTACGGATTTCCTCTGACCATCTATCTCATTTCGGGCTGGCTGGTGAGACGGTATCCGGGACTTGATCCTTTTTCCCATGACGCTGGACACTTGTGGAACACGCTTCTGGGTTGGAAGATCAACCCTCACTTTGATCCTCTCCACATTCTGAGTAACATTCTCATCTTCGGCGGATTTATTCTTCTTTCCGGCGCTTGGAAGGTGCTGTATGACGCGCAACGCACGGGAACGCTTGCCGTGACTGGCCCATACGCTTACGTTCGCCATCCGCAGTACGACGGCTTTATTCTCATCATGCTCGGCTTTTTGCTCCAATGGCCGACATTGGTTACATTGATTATGTTTCCGATCTTAGTGGCGATGTATGTGCGATTGGCGCGTCGCGAGGAACGAGAAGTGCTTTCCGAGTTCGGCGACGCGTATCGTCGTTATGCAGCTCGAACGCCAGCTTTTCTGCCCTGGGCAAGACGCATGATGGACAAGCCGATATGACCTCGCCCTTACTTTGGCGCAAGCACGTCCAATTAAGATGAACCGAAATGACTGACCCCATCTGCGGGATGACCGTGGAGCCCGAGCGCGCTGCGGGAAGCCACGTCTACAACGGACAAACTTATTATTTCTGCAGCCAACATTGCCTGGCTGAATTCAAAAGAGACCCCGAGAAGTTCCTGAAATTGCCGGCGGGGGGACACGCCGCGCAGGGTCACGGACATTCGCAGGCGCACGCGGCGCACGGCCACGATCACTCACATAAGCATGCGCCTTCGCAGGCTGCGCAGACGGAGAGGAACGAGCAGGGCGTTTACGTCTGTCCGATGGATCCCGAGGTGCGTGAGTCGAAACCGGCCGCGTGCCCCAAGTGTGGTATGGCATTGGAGCCGGCAGCGCCCGCCCCTCCGTTGGTAAAGACCGAATACGTTTGTCCCATGCATCCGGAGATCGTACGCGCCGAGCCGGGCGCCTGTCCGATCTGCGGGATGGCGCTCGAGCCGCGCACCGTGACACTGGAAGAGGAAACCAATCCCGAGCTGATCGACATGACGCGGCGCTTCTGGATTGGCGTCGTATTGAGCCTGCCGATTGCGTTTCTTGCCATGTCCGAAATGATTCCGGGACAGCCGCTGCAGCGAAGTTTCTCGCCGCGACTGCTGAATTGGCTACAGGTTCTGCTCGCGACGCCGGTGGTGCTCTGGGGCGGCTGGCCGTTTTTCCAACGTGGCTGGACGTCCATCGTCAACCGTCGTCTCAACATGTTCACGCTCATCGCCATCGGTGTGGGCACGGCGTACGTTTACAGTTTGGCGGCGACGCTTTTTCCCGACGTCTTTCCGCTATCGTTGCGCGGTCACGGCGGTGAAGTCGCCGTATACTTCGATGCCGCGGCGGTGATCACCACGCTGGTGCTGCTCGGCCAAGTATTGGAGCTGCGCGCGCGCAGCAAAACCAGCAAGGCGATCAAAGCGTTGTTGGGGCTTGCGCCCAAGACCGCGCGACTGCTGCGCGACGACGGCACCGAAACCGACGTGCCCCTCGAGCGCGTGAAAGTCGGTGACCGCCTGCGCGTTCGCCCGGGCGAAAAAATTCCCGTGGACGGCGTCGTGCTCGAAGGCGCGACCTCGGTCGATGAGTCGATGATCACCGGCGAGCCGATCCCGGTAGAAAAAACCAAAGGCAGTCGGATAACCGGCGGGACGGTCAATGGCACCGGTAGTTTCGTGATGCGGGCGGAGCGCGTCGGCAGCGACACGCTTTTGGCGCAGATCGTTCGCATGGTCGCCGAAGCGCAGCGCAGCCGCGCGCCGATCCAAAAGCTGGCCGACGTCGTTGCCGGCTATTTCGTTCCGGCAGTGGTGCTGGTCGCCGTTATCACTTTTATGGTCTGGGCTCTGTTCGGGGCGGAGCCGGCAATGGCGTATGCCCTGCTCAATGCGGTTGCCGTGCTGATCATCGCCTGCCCCTGCGCGCTCGGCTTGGCGACGCCGATGTCGATCATGGTCGGCACTGGACGCGGCGCGACGGCAGGGGTGCTGATCAAAAACGCCGAAGCACTGGAGGTCTTGGAAAAGGTCGACACGTTGGTCGTGGATAAAACCGGCACGCTCACCGAAGGCAAGCCCCACTTGGCGGCGTTGGTGGCAGCGCCGGGAGACGACGAGAATGAGATGCTGCGCCACGCGGCGAGTTTGGAGCGTGGCAGCGAGCATCCGCTAGCAGCGGCGATCGTTGCGGGCGCCGAGGAGAAAGGCATCCAGCTCGCCGATGCGCGTGACTTTCGGTCGATCACCGGGAAAGGCGTCGTCGGCGCCGTCGACGGCAAACAGGTGGCACTCGGCAACCGGCGATTGTTAGAAGAGTTGGGTGTTGGCGCAAGCGAGTTGGCGGCGCGCTCTGAGGAGTTGAGAAGAGAGGGCCAGACGGTGATGTTTGTTGTCGTTGATCGTTCGGTTGCCGGACTGATCGGTGTCGCTGATCCTGTCAAGCCGTCAACTCCCGAAGCGATTCGCATGCTGCACGACGACGGCGTGAAAATCGTCATGTTGACAGGGGACAATCGTACGACCGCAGAAGCGGTGGCAAAAAAACTGGGCATCGACGAAATTCAGGCTGAAGTCGATGGCGGGTGACGGCGTCAACGACGCGCCGGCCCTGGCCCAGGCTCACGTAGGAATCGCGATGGGCACCGGCACCGACGTGGCGATGGAAAGCGCCGGCGTGACTTTGGTCAAAGGCGATCTCCGCGGCATCGTCAAGGCGTGCCGTTTGAGCCGCGGTACCATGCGCAATATCCGGCAAAATCTTTTCTTTGCGTTCATCTATAATGTGCTCGGTATCCCGATCGCGGCCGGCGCGCTTTATCCTTTCTTCGGCATCCTGCTAAATCCGGTGATCGCCAGCGTCGCTATGACTTTCAGCTCGGTCTCCGTGATCAGCAACGCACTAAGACTCAATAAATTGTCGCTATGATCTGGACGATAAAGATTTCGTTTGAGCTGCTAACCCTTCTTGTCGCGAAGAGGAGTAGCCCCTCATCCGAAGTCCACACGACTTTTTGTTCTTCGGTCCGTTTGGTATAGTCCCCGCATGTCATCTTTACTAATCAAAAACATCGGCACGCTGGTTACGGGAAAGTTGGCAAGTCCGCTGCGGCATGCGGATTCGATCCTCATCGACGCCGGTTTGATTCAAGCCATTGGTAATGGCTTGAATCACAAAGCAGACCATACCATTGATGCCAACGGCACCACGACAATTCCGGGCTTGATCGACTCGCATTCGCATTCGTCCATCGGCGAATACACGCCGTTCCCACACCTAGCGCAACGAATGTGGGTCAGGCGTCGACGGATGCCGTGAGAGAAATCGTCCACGATTTGTTTGCGGGATAATACTTCGACACGCATCGACCGCCTAGTCCATCAGGGTGATCTTAGTCAGCAGGATAATGAGCGCGCGCCGGTTGCTGGCATGCTTTAGTCGTCGCCATGCTGTACATGGTGGCCGCGCCTATTGAAACCGGTACAGAGGTTTCGTCTGTTAAGAGAGTGCGGCGAGTTTTCGCTGCGGAGGGTCTTACATGAGAGACGGAAAAATAAACATCTTCTCGACGAAAAGATGCGCGTGATGACTCGTTGCCAGTGATCGCTGATGGAACAACAAACCATTCTTGACGTCCGGGATTGTGCCGTCGTGCTCGATGGCCAGACGCTTTTATCCGGGGTCTCGTTCACGGTGCGCAAAGGAGAAGCCCTTGCGGTGATCGGCCCCAATGGCGCGGGCAAAACGCTACTGTTCAAGGCGCTCTTGGGGCTCGTGCCGTTTCGCGGAACGATTACGTGGCAGGCAGGTTTGCGCATCGGTTACGTTCCGCAAAAACTTCCCTTTGATAGAAGTGTGCCGCTAACAGTCCGTGAATTCTTTTTGTTGAAAGCAAGACGATTTTGGCGTCCCGATCCGACCTTCCTGGATCATCTTTCTCATGAGCTTTCCTTAGTGGGGCTTTCCCAAGAGGTGCTTCAGCGCCCGGTGGGCGAGCTTTCGGGAGGGCAATTACAGCGCCTACTCATTGGCTGGGCCATGGTCGATCATCCCGACGTGATGCTGTTTGACGAGCCTACAGCCGGCATCGACGTCGGGTTTGAGGAGACCGTCTATCATCTTTTACAGCGATTGCAAAAGGAGCGCAGCACAACCATCCTCCTTATTTCTCATGAGCTCAACATTGTTTACCGCTATGCGGATCAAGTCTTGTGCTTGAATCAGAAGATGTTGTGTCACGGAAAACCACAGGACGTTTTGCATCCCCAAGATTTGGCGAGACTATTTGGCGAAGGCGGGTTCTACGAACATCAACCGGAAACGCACCATCCGTAATATGAACTTCCCGCCTTTGGCATCCCTTATCATCGCAGCTGCGGTGGGAATCGCATCCGGGGCGATCGGCGGATTTATTATCTTGAAACGTATGGCTCTCGTGGGTGATGCGCTTTCCCATGTCGCGCTTCCGGGAATCGCGCTTGCCTTGGAGTACGCACTGGATCCATTTTGGGGTGTTTTAGTATTTTTACTAGCGGCGGCAGTGATTGTCTGGTGGCTGGAGGGGCACACGACGCTTCCTGGCGATGCTTTGGTGGGACTCCTTTTTACCACGAGCTTGGCCGTCGGCGTTCTCACGATTCCAAATGAAGAGATTATACATTCTCTTTTTGGCGAATTTCCTGCATTATCCCCCATCGCGTTTGTCATCACTACAGGACTTGCCCTTACCGCGGCCGGCATGGTGATTTGGTTCGCAAGAGAATTTCTTTTTCGAACGACCATGCCTGATTTGGCCCGCGTTCACAATCTCGGACGATGGCTTGATCTTCTTCTCCTCGCCCTGTTTGCGCTGATCGTATCGTTGGGCATTAAGCTCGTAGGCACCTTGCTGATGGGCGCGCTTACCATCATCCCCGCTTCGATCGCAAAAAATGTCGCGACGAGCATGAAGATGTTCCTAATCACATCAAGCATCTTAGGCGGCTTAATCAGCGTGATTGGGCTCTTGATCGCGCACACCTTTTCGTTTCTTCCAGGGCCTTCCATTATCCTTTTTGGTGTGGGACTGTTTCTGATTTCTCTCGTGCTTCCCCGACGCATGCGTTCATGAAGAAACCTGTCGCCGATGCGCGCCATTTTTTTGAGCGTTGAATCAGCGCTCTGATGAGGTACTGTAGAACGAAACGAGAGAAGATGCATTCAACAAATCGTTATTTTCGGATGAAGAGCGACATGAAACACAGTCTAGCGAAAAAATTGTCACGATGGACATCGCCCCTGCTATTTTGGCTCGTTCTCTTGAACCTCTTTGTCTTTTCGGCTCAAGCCGCGACCGAAACCGACGTCACGCGTGCCACGCTGAAAAACGGCCTCCGTGTGGTGATTGTCCGGAACACGCTCGCGCCTGTTGTGACGACTCAAGTTAACTATTTAGTCGGTTCGAATGAAGCGCCGGATGGCTTTCCCGGCATGGCGCATGCGCTGGAGCATATGATGTTTCGCGGCAGCCCGGGGCTTTCATCCGCCCAGCTTTCCAACCTGATCGCGGCGATGGGGGGCAATTTCAATGCAAACACCCAACAAATCGTCACTCAATATTTTTTCACCGTGCCAACCGGCGATCTCGAAACCGCGCTGCGCATCGAGGCAGTGCGGATGCGCGACGTCCTCGCCACCGACGCGCTGTGGCGCCAAGAACGGGGCGCCATCGAGCAAGAGGTGGCGCAGGATTATTCCAACCCGCAGTATTTATTTTACTCGCGTTTGCTGGCGCAAATGTTTGCCGGCACGCCCTACGAACACGATGCGCTGGGCACCCGACCCTCGTTTCAAAAAACCACGGGCAAAATGCTCAAGGATTTTCACCGCAAGTGGTATGCGCCGAACAATGCGATCTTAGTTATCGTCGGCGATGTCAATCCTGACGCGGCACTGGCAACGGTCAAGCAATTGTTTGAATCGATTCCAGCTCGGGCTGTGCCGGCGCGGCCAAAAATCGCGCTGCAGCCGTTAAAGCCCGCGACCATCGAGGTGGATTCGGATTTGCCTTACGGCTTGGCGGCCGTGGCTTATCGATTGCCGGGCTTCAATGATCCCGATTATGCCGCCGGTGTAGTGCTAGCCGATGCACTCGATAGCCGTCGCGGCGAACTTTACGCCCTTGCCGCCGAAGGCAAAGCCCTATCCGGCGGTTTTGACGGCATGGCATTGCCCGTGGCCGGATTCGGCTACGCAAACGCTGCATTTCCTCGCGGCCAAGACAGCGCCGCTCTGATTACACAAATGAAAGCCATCATCGCCGGCTATGTCGACAAAGGCGTTAACGCCGATTTAGTCGAAGCGACCAAGCGCCGCGAGGTGGCGGAAGCGGAATTTCGCCGAAACTCGATTGCCGGAATGGCCGCTGAATGGTCGCAAGCGCTGAGCGTCGAGGGGCGCACTTCTATCGACGACGACATCGAAGCGATCAAAAAGGTCACCGTCGCCGATGTGAATCGGGTGGCGAAAAAATACCTCATCAACGACAGTGCGGTTACGGTGATTATGACGCCGCACGAATCGGGCGATGCCGTGGCATCCGAAGGCTCGCGCTCGGGCGGCGAATCTTTTGCGCCGAAGCAGACGAAAGCCGTGCCGCTGCCGGCTTGGGCGAAAAAAGCGCTTTCGCCATTAGCCGTGCCGACGTCCACCGTCAATCCGAGCGTTACCGCGCTGCCCAATGGATTGCGTCTGATCATTCAACCGGAAACCATCAGCGACACCGTCAGCGTGTACGGCCGGGTAAAAAATCGCCCTGAGCTCCAAGTGCCGGCCGGTAAAGAGGGAGCCGATCAGATTCTCAACGACCTGTTCGCTTACGGCTCTAAGAAGCTTGATCGCATCGCTTTCCAAGAAGCCCTCGACGAGATCGGCGCCAACGCTCAGGCGGGAACCAGCTTTTCACTCGAGGTTCTGCCGGACGGTTTCGCGCGCGGCGTGGAGTTGCTTGCGGATAATCTATTGCATCCCGCGCTGCCGGAAACAGCCTTCAAAGCCGTGGAGCAGCGCACCGCTCAAGCCGTGGCGGGCCAACTGCAAAGTCCAGTTTACCGCTCAGGGCGAGCCTTTCTAAAAGCGATTTATCCCGAGAAGGATCCGACGCTGCGTGAGGCGACGCCCGATACGATCGCATCGCTCACGCTCGAAGACGTGCGTAGCTATCATGAGAAAGTGTTCAGGCCCGACCTGACCACCATCGTCGTGATCGGCAAAGTAACGCCGGAGCATGCTCGCGCCGTCATCGAAAAATATTTTGCTTCGTGGCAAGGCACGGGTCCAAAACCTGAAACGGACTTGCCGCCGGTGCCGCGCAACAAGGCAAGCGCCACCGTCGTCCCGGATCGGAGTCGAGTTCAAGATCAGGTAAGCTTGGGCCAGACCTTCGAGCTCAAGCGTCAAGACGATGACTACTACGCGCTCCAGGTCGGCCTGCAGGTTTTGTCCGGCGGCTTTTACGCCAGCCGGCTGTACCAGGATCTACGGGAAAAAAGCGGTCTCGTATACTCTATTGATGCCCACTTACAATCCGGCAAGACCCGTTCCGTGTTTACCGTCTCCTATGCCTGCGATCCACCGAACGTGGTCAAAGCGAGGTCGCTAATCGAGCGCAATTTGCGCATCATGCAGACCAAACCAGTTACGGCCGCCGAGCTGGATCAAGCGAAAATTTTGCTGTTGCGCGCCATACCGCTCAGTGAATCGAGCATCCAAGGCATCGCCGGCGGGCTACTCGATCGCTCGACGCGCGATCTACCGCTGGACGAGCCCATCGCCGCGGCCAAACGCTACGCGGCGTTCACGGCGGCAGATGTGCAGGCAGCCTTCGCAAAATGGCTAAAGCTCGACGATCTGGCGCAGGTGGTCCTGGGGCCGCAGCCGAAGTAAGTAAAAAATTTAAAATCGAGCAAGACTCATAGGAGAGATTTACATGTCACATCGTCGTCCTCCCCTTGTCCGTGCGGTGCAACTAAACACAGCCGTCCTCGTCGTGGAGATCGCTGCGGGGATTGGCTCTAACAGCTTCAGCCTGATCATGGACGGCGTTCACAATCTTTCCGACGAGGTCGCGCTTGTGCTTTTGGTGTTGGCTTACAGCCTGAGAGCGGGTCTTTCCGGTAAACTTTTACGCTACGCCAACCTGTTCAACTCGATCGGCCTGCTGGCCATTTGTGCATTTCTTGTCTGGCGCGTCGTCGAGCGCCTGGCATCGCCGGTGCAAGTGCCGGGCATGGTCCCGATCGTTGCAGGTTTAATCGGTGCATTAGCCAACTGGGGCGTTGCTCGAGTGCTTCGTGAGTCGAGTAAAGAGGACGCCGCGATTCGTCTTGCCTATGTGCATAACCTGGGTGACACTATGGTTTCGCTCGTTCCCGTAGCAGCGGGAATATTGGTGTTTACTTCGGGGAATTCGCTTTTTGATTCCCTTTTTGCACTGCTCATCGCCGCGATAATCGTGATTACTACCCTCCAGGCCGTCATTGGCTCACACAAGGAGCTCCTTTGGCCGGAAAACGTTTCATGCGGCCATTCGGGAACCGAACAAGGCGTTTGACGAAGATTCGCACTCAACTCTTTAAACTCGACCGGCTCATCGGCGGTTGAATCTGCCAGCCTTCGGCATTTTGGTCGCTTCTCAGCGTGCCAGCGTTGGCGGCATTCGCCGTGACGCATAGATGAGATAGACGCCCAAGAGGATAAAGGGAATGCTTAAGAGTTGCCCCATGTTCAAAGGCAAGCGGCTCTCGAACGGCACCTGATTTTCCTTGACGAATTCGATCATGAAGCGAGCGAGAAAACAGGTCGCTATGGTCGTACCGAAGACTCTACCGGGAAATTGAATGATCGTGGTCTTCCAGTAGGCGACGTACAACGCGCAAAAAACCAGAAAGTACGCCGCCGCCTCGTAGAGCATCGCCGGATGTCGGGGAATATTGTCGACCCGGGCGAAAACGATCGCCCAAGGCAGGTTCGATGGGATGCCGAGAATCTCTGAATTAAAAAAATTGCCGACGCGGATCAGCGCCGCTGCCAACAGACAAGGTATGGCGAGACGATCGGCCAGCTCGATGAAGCTCATGTCGCGGTGTTTTCTGACGTAAAGATAGAGTGAAATCATGACGCCGGCGAATCCGCCGTGGCTCGCCAGTCCGCCATGCCAGATCATCGGAATTTCCCACGGGTGCGACAGGAAATAATCGGGCTGATAAAGAAAGACGTGACCAAGTCTCGCGCCAATGATAGTTCCGAGCATCAGGTACAGGCACAGCTCAGACCAGTTTTCGAGCTCCCGCTGCTCGCTGCGGTAGAACTGCGCCATGATCTGAAAGCCGAGCAGAAATCCGAGCGCGAAGAAGAGCCCGTACCAGCGAACTTCGATTGGGCCGAGAATAAAAATCGCAGGATCCACATTCCAAATCAAATGGCGCATCTTGGAAGTCACGGTATCATTTTTTGACGAGTATTCGAGTTGGGGCTGCTATAAACAGCCGATCTCCTGTCTCGCTTTTTCTGCTATCAAGGCTCTGCTATAGTCCGGCCATGTCAGCCATTTTGATTAAAAACATTGGCACGCTGGTGACCGGAAAGTTGGAAAGCCCGCTCCGACAGGCAAATTCCATTTTTATTAAAGACGGAATCATCCGAGCGATCGGCAACGGTTTAAATCAGCCCGCCGATCAAACAATCGATGCCAATGGTATCACGGCGATGCCCGGCTTGATCGATTCGCACTCGCATCCGTCCATCGGCGAATACACGCCGGCGCAAAACTCACTGGGCTGGATTACGAATTACATGCACGGCGGAGTGACGTCGCTCATTTCCGCCGGCGAGCTGCACTTGCCAGGCCTTCCTTTACCACCCGATGCGCGCACAGCCTTGTCCGTCGCCATCGTGACCAAGAAATGCTACGACAACTTGCGGCCGTCGGGTGTGAAAGTTCATGCGGGAACGCTGCTCTTGGTGCCGGGACTGACGGAAAAAGATTTTGACGAAATTCAGTCTCTCGGCATCAAGCTGGTCAAATTTATCTTTTACGATTACCGCCTACTGCCCGACGGCGAGGCCGGACGCTACGTGAAATGGGCACATGCGCGCGGCATCAAAGTAAAGATTCATTCGGGCGGCGTGTCGCGTTCGGGCGTAAGCCAAGTGGCAGGGTTCGAGATCGTACAAAAGATCAAGCCGGACATTATCGGCCATATCACCGGCGGGCCGATTCCGATGCCGGAAGAAGACATGATTCGGATCGTCAATGAGACCGACTGTTTCATGGAAATCTGCACGTCGGGAAATTATCGCCTGGCCCTGATTCTTGCCCGCGCGGTCAGAGCAAAAAATCTACATCATCGCGTTCTCATCGGCACCGATACTCCCGGTGGCACCGGGGTTGTGCCGCGCGGCATTCTGCGGGAGATCGCTTTTTTGTCGTCAGTCGGCGAGATCGAGCCCGAAAAATCCATCTGCATGGCGACCGGCAACGTCGGGCGCGCCCATGATCTAGATCTCGGCATACTGGAAGAGGGGCGGCCGGCGGATCTCGTCTTGCTGCACAAAATTACCGGTTCGGTGGCCAAAGACGCTCTAGATTCGTTCGCCAAAGGCGACCTACCCGGCATTTCCTACGTGATCATCGACGGCGAAGTTCGTGTGGCGGGCCGGAGCCAGCAGACCCCGCCGCCCGAGCGCATCGCCAGCCAAAGTTGCTGCTGAAGGAGAGTTCGAGTGAGCGCTTGTGAATTCGGTGTCGGTCTGTTTCCGACCGAACCATTACATAAAATGATTCACCTTGCCAAGGTAACGGAAGCGTCCGGCTACAGTCATATCTGGGTCGGCGACTCGCACCTCATCTGGCGCGAGGCCTACATCAACATGGCGGCGATGGCGCTGAACACCACGCGAGTGAAACTTGGCACCGGTGTTACCAATCCGCTTACCCGTCATCCGTCCGTAGTCGGCAGCGCCTACGCGACCTTGGAAGAATACGCGCCGGGACGCATGATCGTCGGCATCGGCCTGGGCGACAGCTCAGTGGAAACCATGGGCATGAAGCCGGCGAAGTTGTCGTATTTCGAGAAAACCATACAGCAGATGCGCGATCTTCTCGACGGCAAGGAAGTGCAGCTCGAAACTGGCAAGATTCACGTGCTTCACCCATGTCAGAGAAAAGTTCCCATCTACATCGCCGCGAGCGGACCCAAGATGCTCGAACTATGTGGCCGCATCGCCGACGGCATTATTATTCTTGTCGGTGTCGCTGACGAGTACATCGCGCACGCGAAAGACAAAATTGCAGCAGGAGCAAAAGCGGTCGGAAGAAAACCTGAAGATATAAACCTAGTTCTCTGGGTTCCGTGTGCAGTTTCTGATACCGCTCCTGCTAAAGACGCGGTAAAGGCCCACGTTGCGCGGGTGGTCGCGCATCCATTGCCCTACGTGCTCGATCCCAACGAACAAAAAGTTCTCGAAGAAATCCGCAAAACCTACGACTACTACCACCACATGGATCAGCAGGCGAACCACGCGGAAGTGATCCCGGACTGGCTGGTCGATAAGTTCGCCATCGCCGGCACCGTCGCCGAGTCCCGCGCGCAGATCGAGCGCATCAAAAAAACCGGTATTCAACAAATCGCGATTATTCCTTACAGCCCGCCGGGCGGAAGCAGAGAAGAGACGATTAGGGGTTTTGCACGGGCGATGGGTTAATGGCCGCGCGAAGTTTTCAAACGCGATATGCCCGTTGCGACCTCCCTCGTCGCAAGAAAAACTGAGAATTGCTGTCGACTTTTTCGCTCACGATCAAGTTGCCGCATTTTGCCGGCTTCGATATATTGGGATCATCGACCGTGAAAGCTCTTAAGATGAAACGGGTCAAACTTGGGCAGTATATCGTTGTCGACCCCGATATTTGTCACGGGGTGCCTACGTTTGCCGGAACTCGCATCATGGTCGACCAAGTATTAGAGATGGTTGCTGAGGATACCCCGTGGGAGGAAATCATCAGAGAATACGACGGCGCGATTAGCCGAGCAGCAATCGCGGAGGCGGTCCGACTTGCGGGTCGCTCATTCTCCGAGAAAAACGCAGTGCGACGTGCTGGTTGAATTTTTTGGATCACTGGATCGGAAAAAGATGACTCGCGCAAAGGCGCAAAGCACGCCAAGTTCGGATAAATGAGAAGATGTTTTTCTTTGCGCCCTTGGCGTCTTGGCGCGATAAACTCCGATGAGCTGACGTCGAGTCTGACGGTAAAAGCTCTCGATGACACTGAAAAATGCAGCGGAGGGGAACAGGTTATGAAAATTGTCCATACAATGATCCGGGTGAATGATCTCGATGAGAGCCTCAAGTTTTATTGCGACGCGCTCGGCATGAAGCTCTTAAAGAAAAGAGAATATGAGTCGGGCCGATTTACAAACGTTTTTGTCGGTTACGGTTCGGAAGAAACGGACGCAGTCATCGAGCTCACCTATAACTGGGACACGCACTCTTATGATATCGGGAACGGTTTCGGACATATCGCTCTTGGCGTCCCCGATGTTTACAAAGCCTGTCAGGACTTTCGTGCTAGAGGGGTTAAGATCGTCCGCGAGCCAGGCCCGATGAAACATGGGAGCAATAGCAACGCAATCGCCTTCCTCGAAGATCCCAATGGCTACAAAATCGAGTTGACGACTCGGGCGGAGTAATGATTCACGCTGCCGGGCCTATTACTTGCGCGGCTGGATGACTTTTGCGTTGTTGGTCATTGTGCCGTCAGCAGACTCTATCTTGCGCAGAAGTCCTGGCGCGACGTTCCAGTGCTGCCCGCTGTCGGTGATCACCGTAAGTGTCTTCTTGTTATAGCGAGTGATTATGCCAAACATCGCCGGGCGCCCTTCCGGCTGAAATGTGACCCGGTCGCCGATTCTAAAGTCGAGCATCTGTGAGTGGGCGCGCATTTGGTTTAAGAACCGCAACCGCGCCACGATGCGATTGTTTAGATCAATCAGTTCGTCCTCGGTGAGTCTGTCGATGTCAATTTTCATTCTGCGTTTCGCTTTTCTGTCATGACGGACGGCGTTGATTGTGCGGCTTAGCGCGCGCTTGTAATGAAAGTGTGCGGTTGTATTGTAGTTTCCGCTTAGTCTCTCCCGGGCTCCTCAGTGACAGGATACCAGCCGTCAGGCTTATACCCTAGATCGGATTGATGTTTGAAATCAGCGACGTGCTTTAGCATCTCCGCAACCGGTTTTCCGGGGCTTCCAAGTCCTTCCTGCCATATCTTTTTCTCGATCGTGCCAAGCACCAAATAGCCCTTCCCAATCTCTTCCGGGGCCATCTGGCTTAAACCGCGCGCTAACTCCGCCTCTAATTCTGTGCGATGCACCATCACGATTTCGCAACGGGAACAATAACGGCAGGTTTTACCAAGCACCAACGGTCCCCAGCCATCAATGTGAATGAAAAGCGCGAACTTCCGTAAATGGGTAAGCTTTTGGCACTTCGGACACTTGCTCAAGCGCACATCCTCATGAGAGTTCAATAGGAGCGAATAACGCTGCGGCAATTTGCCAATCTTTATTTTCGGCATTTGCTATATTGTTGAAACTTATTTTTATAGTTGGATCCGCTTAGCGTCAATAAAAAAGCTCTCTGACCCCATTAACTTTGCATTAACTTTGACCCCATTAACTTCTCCTGCTAACGCGATACCGCTGAGCCGTTATGAGAAATTGGATCGTCCACAACTTAATCCCGTAATCGGCTCTAGCGGCGGGTTAGACGCCCCCGTCAACAGACAGTCGAAGTTGTGGATGGACGGCGAGGTATCGACGTATTGGATCATCAAGATCG
>WNFV01004921.1_pt1 | contig 16371 bp, 17 predicted proteins | sample 5400101 | NCBI WGS metagenome assembly WNFV01 (sample SAMN13153361, study PRJNA577476) | soil metagenome | isolation source: 115 cm soil or saprolite under grassland replicate 1 | place: USA:California | collected 2016-06-15
GGCTTCGAAGCCGGCCTGCCCGTCTCCCTCGACGAGGAGGAGCTGACGCTCGCGGAGCTCGTCGCGGCGCTGAACACGCGCGCCGGCGCGTTCGGGATCGGGCGGATCGACATGATCGAGAACCGCGCGGTCGGCATCAAGAGCCGCGAGCTGTACGAGGCGCCGGCGGCGATGACGCTGATCGCCGCGCACTGGGCGCTCGAGGACCTGGTGTTGACGAAGGCCGAGCTGGAGACGAAGCGCTGGATCGAGGACCGCTGGGCCCGGACCGTGTACGACGGGCTCTGGTTCAGCCCCGTTCGCGAGGCGCTCGACGCCTTCGTCGCCGCGACGCAGGAGCTCGTCACCGGCGAGGTGCGGGTCGAGCTGCGACCGGCGGCGGCGGTCGTCAACGGGCGGCGCTCGGAGCACGCGCTCTACGCCGAGGCGCTCGCCTCGTACGCGACGGGCGAGACGTTCCCACACGAGGCCGCGGAAGGGTTCATCCGGCTCGCCTCGCTGGAGGCCGAGCTGGCGGCGGCCCGCGCCCGCAAGGTCGCGGTCGGGTGACGCTCTGGGCCGGGCGGGTCGAAGTCCGCCTCGCGCCCGAGGTGTGGGCGTTCTTGCGGGCGCACGACGCGGAGCTGTTGCCCTACGACTGCGAGGGCACGCTTCGCCACGCCCGCCGTCTCCACGCCGCCGGGCTGTTGGATGAAGGCGAGCTCGCCGAGGTCGCCTCCGCGCTGACAGCTATCGCTCAGGTCGGCGAAGTCGATCTGAGCGAGGAGGACGTCCATTCTGCGATCGAGCGCGCCCTCGGGGAGGTCGGCCGGAAGATTCACGCCGGTCGGTCGCGGAACGACCAGGTCGCCGCCGCGATGCGGCTGTACGTCGAGGATGCGTGCGCGGAGGCGCTGGAGTCGATCGGTGTCTTCGCGCGGGCGGTGCTCGATCTCGCCGAGGCCGAAGCGGACACGGTCATGCCCGGCTACACGCACCTCCAGCGCGCGCAGCCGGTCACGCTCGGCTGGCACCTGCTCGCCTGGGTGGAGATGCTCGACCGCGACCGGGCGCGCTTTCGGTTCGCGGCGGAGCGCGCGGCAGAGAGCCCGCTCGGCGGCGGCGCGCTGGCCGGCTCGACGCTGCCGCTGCCGCCGGGCGAGATGCGGAACACGCTGGACGCGGTCGCCGACCGCGACTTCGCGCTCGACTACCTCTATGCCGCCACGGTGCTCTTCGTCCACCTGTCCCGGATCGGCGAGGAGCTCGTGCTCTGGTCGTCGTCCGAGTTCGGCTTCGCCCGGCTCCCGGAGGAGGCAGCGACCGGCTCGTCGATGATGCCCCAGAAGCTGAACCCCGACGTGGCCGAGCTCGCCCGCGGGAAGGCGGGCACGGCGATCGGTCGCCTGACCGGCCTGCTGGCGACGGTGAAGGGGCTGCCGCTCGCCTACAACCGCGACCTCCAGGAGGACAAGCGGCCGGTTTTCGACGCTCGGAAGGATGTCCGCGAGGCGCTCGCCGCGCTGGTAGTGCTGGTCGGGGGCCTGGCGATCGACCGCGTCCGGCTCGCGGCGGCCGCGTCCGACCCGCTGTTGCTCGCGACCGACGCCGCCGAGGCTCTGGTCGCCGAGGGCGTCCCGTTCCGGGACGCGCACGAGCAGGTTGCGAGCTCGGTCCGGGAGGGCGCGTTCGACCCGGACGCAACCGCGGCGGAGAGCGTGGCGGCGCGGCTGGGAGACGTGCACGCTGCGATCGACGAAGCGCGCGCGCGGTTCGGCTAGCTCGTCTCCTCGTCACGGTCGACCACGAAGCTCTGGCTGTCCGGGCCACCAACCTGCGCGATGCCCCCTCCAGGCAGACAGATGACCTGGTGGCCGCTGGGCCCCTGGATGTTCCACGCAGGGGTCCTGGCCTGGCTCGTCCGGCTCGTAGCTCAGATGCAGTCGAAATGCGGGGCCGAAGCAGATCTCGTCAATGATGCGTCCCGCCAGCCGCGCCTCCCAGCGGTCGTCGTGCTCGATGAAGTCGGCAGCGGCCATGAAGGCGTTCGATCAAGTCTCGCATCCCGCGAGTCGAACGTGGTTGTGCCAATTGAGTGGCAGTTGAGTCGCGGAACATTACGGAGTACCTGGAGACCTCTATTGTCAAACGGGTGTTCCAGCGATCTGTCTCTGTGTGTAGCAGTTCTGCTACAGTACGTCCGTGGAGCGCATTCCCCAGCGGGATCTGCGCAACGACGTCTCCGCCGTGCTTCGCCGCGTCATGGCCGGGGAGCGGTTGCGCGTGACCGTCGCCGGTCGCGACGCAGCCGACCTCGTGCCGGTCGACGACCCGCCTTTCTGGACGAGCGGCGAGCGTGCGTGGGGCCTGATCATGGATGCGCAAGCCGATCCTGGTCTCGCTGTCGAGCTCGCCGAAGCTTTCCCGGATACCACAGACGACAACTAGCACCGTGCGCGCGGTTCTCGACACGTCGATCTTCATCGCGCACGAGCAAGGTCGTTCTGTCGGCGAGCCGCCCGAAGAGATTGCCGTCAGCGTCGTCACGATCTCAGAGCTCCGCTTCGGCGTGCTCGCCACCGATGACCTTGCCGAGCGGTCGCGTCGACTAAGGACGCTCGAATCGGCGCGTCGCGTCGGCACACCGCTACCGATCGACGAGCCGGTCGCCGACGAGCTTGCGCGTCTGCGCGCGGCGCTCAAGGCTGCCGATCGTCGGATGAACCTGATGGACGCCTGGATCGCGGCAACGGCCATGCGGCACAAGGTGGCCGTCTGTACGCAGGACGCCGACTTCGACGCTGCACAGGAAGCGGGCCTGCTCGAGGTCGTCCGGGTCTAGGCGGCTCAGCGCTGTGTGCCACGTCTTGAATTCACGCACACGTGGCGATGGCGGTATGATACCTGAGTTCATACCTTTCAGCCATGGCCAGAAGAACCGTCAATCTCCCGGACAGCATCGAAGCCCTCGCCCGCTCGCTGGCCGAGGACGGGGAATCCTTTTCCGCGACCGTCTCTCGCCTGATCGAGGCGGGCGCGCGGGCTACTCGCGGGAGGCGCCGGCCCAGCTACGTCGGCATGGGCGAAGGCCCTGAGGATCTCGCCCGCGACGCCGAGCGCTATTTGCGCGAGCTCGTGACCATCCGCTGAAAGTCGTCGCCGACACGGCGCCTCTCGTCGCGGCCGCGAATCGGCGCGACCCCGCCTTCGGTCTGGCCGCGGCTCTGGTCACGGAGCTCGGGCGCGATCTCCTCGTGCCGGACCCCGTGATCGTCGAGGTCGACCAGCTCCTCCGCGCCCGCGTGGGAAGCAAGACTGCCCGGGCCTTTCTCAGGGCGCTTGCGGTCGGGGAGCATACTCCCGTTGGGTTGACGGCGGGGCTTCTTCGGCGCGCCGTCGAGATCGACGCACGCTTCGCGGATCTCAACCTCGGCTTCGTCGACTCCGCTGTCATGGCACTGGCCGAGCGGGACCGGCTACCCATCCTGACGTTCGACTTCGGGCACTTCCGCGCCACGCGTCCGGCGCGCGGGTTCTGGCGGCTGGTCGTCGACGAGTCCCGCTATCGCGAAGCGACCGGCTGAGCGCCGTCAGGCCGAGTAGGCCAGCGCCTGGGCGAGGCTGAATCGCCCCGACCAGAGTGCGCTGCCGACGACCGCGCCCTCGCACCCGAGGTCGCGGAGCGTCCTGAGGTCGTCGAGCGACGCGATGCCGCCGGCGGCGAGTACGGGCAGCCCGGGCTCGAGCACCTCGGCGAGCAAGGGGAGGTCGGGGCCGGCGAGCGAGCCGTCGCGGCTCGTGCTCGTTACCAGCAGCCGCCGCACGCCCGCGGCGGCGCAACGGCGTGCCAGCTCCGCCGCGGCCAGCTCGGACTCGGCCGTCCAGCCCTCGGACACGACCCTTCCGCCCCGCGCGTCGACCGCCACGACCAGCCGGTCGCCGAAGCGGTCGGCCAGCTGCTCGACCTCGGTCAGCGCCGCCGTCCCGACGATCGCACGTGCGGCACCGGAGTCGAGCGCCGCTTCGACTGTCTCCGCGTCGCGCAGGCCCCCCCCGATCTGCACCGGGACACCCGCGGCGACCACCTGCTCGACGAGCCCCGGCGTCGGCCGGCCCGAGAACGCGCCGTCGAGGTCGACGAGGTGCAGCCAGGTCGCTCCGTCGGCGGCGAACCGTGCCGCCGCAGCGGCGGGGTCGCCGCCCTCGATTGTGACCTGCTCGCGCCGCCCCTCCGAGAGCCGGACGCAGCGGCCCTCGAGGACGTCGATCGCCGGGATGACGGTAAAGCTCGCCATGCTGATGTATTAGCATGCTAACATGCTGCTACAGATGAGCACGATCAGCGAAAACGAGCCGCGACATGTCATGGAAGACGTACCTGGGCTGGACGAGCTCGCCGACGCCCTGCTCACGCTCCGCACGCGCGACGAGGCCCAGCGCTTCCTCCGCGACCTGTGCACCCTCGCCGAGCTCGAGGCACTGGCCCACCGCTGGCAGATCGTCCGCCTGCTCGAGGAGAAGCTCCCGTACCTGGAGATTGCCAAGCGCGTGCACACGAGCACGGCAACCGTCACCCGCGTGGCGCAATGGCTGCGACACGGTGCCGGCGGCTACGCCGTTGCCCTCGCCCGCGCCCGGCGCTAGGAGCGACCGATGAGCGCCGGGGTCGAAGGCCGCCTCCTCGTCGCCGTTCCCTCGAAGGGCCGCATGGCTCAGCCGGCTCTCGAGCTCTGCGCCGCGGCCGGCCTCCGCTTCGAGGCCGGCGAGCGAGCGCTGCACGTCCCCTGCCAGAACGCACCGGTCGATCTGCTCCTCGTCCGCCCGCACGACATCCCCGAGTACGTCCAGGACGGGGTCGTCCACGTGGGGATCACCGGTGCGAACCTCGTCGTCGAGGCCGGCGCGGATGTCGTCCGCCTGGCGGAGCTCGGCTTCGCCCGCTGCACGCTGGAGGCGGCCGTGCCGAGCGGGGCGCCGCAGCAGGCGCTTGCCGACCTTGCCGGTCTGCGCGTCGCCACCGCGTACCCGGTCACGACACAAGCCGCTTTCGCCGAGATCGGCGTTGTAGCTGAGCTCGTCACGGTCTCGGGCGCGGTCGAGGCATCGCCCCGGCTTGGTCTCTCGGAGGCGATCGTCGACCTCGTCTCGACCGGGTCGACGGCGAGCGTGAACGGTCTGCGCCGTATCGGCAGGCTGCTCGAGTCCGAGGCGGTCCTGATCGCGAGCCGGGACGCGCTGGCGCAGCAGCGCGAGCTGATCGACCGGCTGCAGCTGATGCTCGTGGGCGTTGTCGCTGCCCGCCGCCGCCGCTACGTGATGCTGAACGCGTCCGAGGAGGCGCTCCCGCGGATCCGCGAGCTCCTCCCCGGCATGGACGCGCCGTCCGTGCTTCCGCTCGCAGAGCCCGGCCAGATCGCCGTCCATGCCGCCGTCGACGCGGACGAGATCTGGGACCTGCTGCCGCCGCTGAAGGCCGCGGGTGCGTCCTCGATTCTCGTCGTGCCGGTGGAGCGGCTCGTGCCATGAGAGAGCTCGGGCTCGACGAGGCTTTCCCCAGGATCGCCGGGATCGTCGCCGACGTCCGCGCGCGCGGCGACGCGGCTCTGCTCGACTGGAGTGCGGAACTCGACGGCGAGCGGCCTGCCTCGTTACGCGTACCGGCTGAGGAGCTCGAAGCCTCGCGGCTCGACGATCGCTCGCTGCGCGCGGTCCGAGCGCTGGCAGACGCGGTCGAGAGGGTTCACGCTGCGCAGCGGCCGGCGGACACGGCGGTCTCGTCGATACCGGGTGTCGTCGTCGAGCGCCGCTTCCGGCCGCTCGACTCGGTCGGGATCTACGTCCCCGGCGGGCGGGCGCCGCTCGCTTCGTCGCTCGTGATGACGGCCGTGCCGGCGAGGGTCGCGGGCGTCCGGCGGATCGCCGTCGTCGCCCCGCGGCCGCAGCCGGCCGTGCTGGCGACCGCGCGCGAGCTGGGCATCGACGAGGTCTACGCCGTCGGCGGCGCCCAGGCGATTGCGGCACTGGCCTACGGCACCGAGACGATCCCCGCGGTCGACAAGATCGTCGGTCCTGGCAGCCGCTGGGTGACGGCGGCCAAGCTGCTCGTGTCGGGCGCGGTCGCGATCGACCTGCCGGCCGGCCCGAGCGAGGTGCTCGTGATCGCCGACGAGTCCGCCGATCCGGGCCAATGCGCCGCGGACCTGCTCGCCCAGGCCGAGCACGGTCCGGACAGCGAGGCGATCCTGGTCACGGCCAGCGGCGCCCTCGCCGGCGAGGTCGCGGCGCTCGTCGACGGTCGCGCGCGGATCGAGCTCGTCGAGACCCTCGCGCAGGCGATCGACCGCGCGAACGCGTATGCGCCCGAGCATCTCGAGCTACTCGTCGCCGATCCCGAGGCGGCAGCCGCGGAGGTCAGGAACGCGGGCTCGGTCTTCCTCGGCACCACCGCCGTCCTCGGTGACTACGCCGCCGGTGCGAACCACGTCCTGCCGACGGGGGGCCTGGCCCGTGGTGCGGGGGGCCTCGGCCTCGAGGCCTTCCTGAAGCCGGTCCAGTATGTGCGGGCAACGGCGGAAGGGCTCGCCGCCGCACGCGAGACCGTCGAAGCTCTGGCGGCGCTCGAAGGCCTTCCCCTCCACGCCGCCTCGGTCGCGGCCCGCAGATGAGCGCCCGCCCGCTGCCCGATGGTTTCGAGCCCTACGTCTGGGCCTCGACGGCTGAGGAGGTGGCGGTGCGCCGGGGGCTCCAGCCCGCCGAGGTGATCCGCTTCGACGCAAACGTCCCGCCGCTCCCAGGCGTCCCGCAGATTCCGCTCGGCGCGAGCTTCGCCCGGCTGAACGAGTACCCGGAAGGCACCTACCGCGAGCTGCGCGAGGCGGCGGCGGGATACACCGGCGTGGCGGTCGACCAGATCGTCGTCGGGGCAGGGGCGGACGGCCTGATCGGGCTCGCCGCGCGGACGTTCCTCGGCCCGGGCCGCCGCGCGTACGTCAAGAGGCCCACGTATCCGCTGTATGCGATCGCCGGCGGTGTCGAAGGCGCGGAGCTCGCCGACACCCCCGAGCAGGCCGACCTGGTCTGGGTCTGCAACCCGAACAATCCGACCGGCGAGCTCGTCGAGCCGGAAGAGATCGCCGCCCTTGCGCGCTCGCTTCCGGAGGTCGCGGTCGTCGTCGACGAGGCGTACTTCGAGTTCGGCGGCAGGACGGTCGTGCCGCTGATCGCCGAGACGCCGAACCTGGTTGCGCTCCGAACCCTCTCCAAGGCCTTCGGGCTCGCCGCGCTCCGCGTCGGCTACGCAGTCGCGTCCCCGGAGCTGGCCCGCGAGCTCGACCGGCGGCGCGATCCCGCCCCGGTCGCCGCGCCTGCCGCGCGGATCGCCGCCGCCGCGCTTCGCGAGCCCCGCCTCGACGTCGGGCAAACGATCGCCGAGCGGGAGCGGATGCGGGAGGCGCTCGCGGGATCGGGCTTCGACTGCCCGCCGTCGTACGCGAACTTCGTCCTGGCCCGGGTCGAGGGTGCGGCCAGCCTCGCCGACCGGCTCGAGGCGCAGGGCCTCGTCGTCCGCCGCTTCCCGGACGCGATTCGGATCACGGTGCGGCTCCCTGCCGAGAACGACCGCATCCTCGCTGCGCTCGGCGCCTCGCCGTCGCCGTCGGCGTCACGCTCGGCGCTCGTCGTGCGCACCACGGCCGAGACCGCCCTGCGCGTCTCGCTCGATCTCGACGGCCTGGGCCGTGCTCGTACGGCGACTGGGATCGGCTTCCTCGACCATCTCCTCGCTCAACTGGCGTTCCACGGCGGGCTCGACCTCGAGGTCGTCGCCGGCGGTGATCTCGACGTGGACGAGCACCACACGGTCGAGGACGTGCTCGCCGCCGTCGGGGATGCGTTCGGCCAGGCGCTCGACGGACGCCGGGGGGTGACCCGGTACGGGTCGGCGACCGTGCCGATGGACGAGGCGCGCGCGACCGCGGCAGTCGACCTCGTCCGCCGCCCGCACGCCGAGGTCGCGCTCGGGTTCCGCGGCGACCGCGTCGGCGGCCTGGCGGTGACGCTGCTGCCGCACGCGCTCGAACGATTCGCGATGCAGGCGGGGCTCACGCTTCACATCGAGGCGGACGGCGAGGACGACCACCACGTCGTCGAGGCGGCGTTCAAGGCGCTCGGCCGTGCGCTGGCGCAGGCCTGCGCTCTCGACGGAGCGCCCGTGCGGTCGACGAAGGGGTCGCTGTGATCGTGCTCGCCGACTACGGCGCCGGCAACCTGCGCAGCGTTTGCTCCGGGTTCGAGCGCATCGGCGTGACGGCAACCGCGACGACGGCGCCGGAGGTCGTTCGCGAGGCGCCGCTGGCCGTGATCGCCGGTGTCGGCAACGCGGAGGCCGCCGCCCGGGTGCTCGAGTCGGGCGGTCTGGCCGAGGCGCTGCGCGAGCGGATCGCCGCGGGCCGGCCTGTTTTCGGCATCTGCCTCGGCATGCAGCTCCTCTTCGAGGAGAGCGAGGAGGGCGGGCGCGGGCTCGGCGTTCTGACCGGCCGCGTTGCGCGCCTGCGCTGCGGCCGAGTCCCGCACATGGGCTGGAACGCGCTCCGCGTGATCCGGCCGACCGAGCTGCTCGAAGGTCTCGACGGAGAGGACGTCTACTTCGCCCACTCCTTCGCCTGCGCGCCCGCCGAGCCGGTCGCCGTCGCCGAGGTCGACCACGAGGGACCCCTCGTCGCGGCGGTGGAGCGCGGCCCGCTTGCGGGGGTCCAGTTTCATCCCGAGCGGAGCGGGGCCGCGGGTGCCCGGGTCCTCCGGAACGCGATCGCATGGTCAAGAAGCGCGTGATCCCATGCCTTGACGTGGCAGACGGCCGCGTCGTCAAGGGCGTTCGTTTCGCGGGGTTGCGCGAGGTCGGCGATCCCGTCGAGCTGGCCACGCGCTACTCGCGCCTCGGCGCCGACGAGCTCGTCTTCCTCGACGTCACCGCCTCGGTCGAGGGGCGCCGTCCGCTGCTCGATCTCGTCGCGCGCGCGGCCGCCGAGCTCGAGATCCCATTCACCGTCGGCGGCGGGATCGCTGCGCTCGAAGACGCCCGCGGCCTCCTGCGCGCGGGCGCCGACAAGGTGGCGGTCAACAAGGCGGCGGTCGACGACCCGTCCCTGCTGGCATCGCTCGCCGACGAGTTCGGTGCCCAGGCGGTTGTCTGCGCGATCGACTCGCGCGCCGGCGAGGTCGTCACCCACGGCGGCCGCATGGCACGCGGCATCGAAGCGGTCGACTGGGCGCGGGAGGCGGTCGACCGGGGCGCGGGCGAGATCCTGCTGACGTCGATCGACGCCGACGGGACGCGGAACGGCTACGACCTCGGCCTGACCGCGGCCGTCGCCGGGACGGTCCCGGTGCCGGTGATCGCATCCGGCGGGGCCGGCTCGGCCCAGCACCTGGCCGAGGCTTTCGAGGCCGGCGCGGAGGCTGCGCTGATCGCATCGATCGTTCACGAGCGGCCGGAGCGGTTGCCGGAGCTGAAGCGCGAGCTGAAGGAGGCCGGATGGCCGATCAGGCTCTGATCCCTGCGATCGTCCAGGACGCGGACGACGGGCGCGTGCTGATGCTCGCCTGGATGGACGAGGAGGCGCTGCGCCGCACCCGCGAGACCGGTGAGGCCTGGTTCTGGAGCCGCTCCCGCGAGCAGCTCTGGCAGAAGGGCGAGACCTCGGGCAACACGCTCGCGGTCGTCGAGTTGCGCGACGACTGCGACGGCGACGCCATCCTGCTTCGAGTCCGGCCGGCGGGGCCGGTCTGTCACACGGGCTCCCTCTCCTGCTTCGCACCCTGGCTCTGGCGGCGCGTCGCCGAGCGGGAGAAGGAGCGGCCGGAGGGGTCGTACGTCGCCCGCCTGCTCGACGAGGGCGTCGCCGCGTGCGCGCGGAAGGTCGGCGAGGAGGGCGTCGAGGCCGCGCTCGCGGGCGCGACCGAGAGCGACGAGCGCCTGGTCGAGGAGCTCGCCGACCTCTGGTTCCACAGCTACGTCCTGCTCGCGGCGCGCGGGCTGGACCCGGCCGCGGTCGAGGGCGAGCTCCTGCGCCGGGTCTAACATCGCGGAGCTCCGCGGCTCGAAACCGAGCGCGCTCGGGCTCGACCGGACATAGACTGCCGTCACCTGTAACGAGCGTGAAGGAGCTCACCGTGGCTTCAACTGTTGTCGCCGTCGGCGACGAAAGCCTCTCGACGTTGCGGATGGAGCTACGGGGGGACGCGCTGACACCTGGCGACCCGGCGTACGGAAGCGCTCGCGTCCCGTTCAACGCGATGCACGTCGACCGACCAGCCCTCGTGATTCGCTGCACGGGAACTGCGGACGTTGTCTCCGCCGTCGGATTCGCGCGCGAGAACGGTCTCGAGGTCTGCGTGCGCGGCGGGGGCCATTCGATCGCGGGCCTGTCGAGCTCGGACGGCGGGGTGGTCATCGACCTCTCGCCCATGCGCGGTGTCGACGTCGATCCAGATGCGCGCCTCGCGCGCGTTCAGGGCGGCGCCGTCCTGGGCGACCTCGACCGCGAGACGCAACTCTTCGGCCTGGCGACGCCCGTGGGCGTCGCGTCAGAGACGGGTGTCGCCGGACTGACGCTCGGCGGCGGCTACGGCTGGCTGCGACGGAAGTACGGACTGGCGTGCGACAACCTCGTCGCCGCACAGGTCGTCTGCGCCGACGGGAACGTGCGAACGGCATCGGCGGAGATGAACCCGGACCTCTTCTGGGCGATCCGGGGTGGAGGCGGGAACTTCGGGATCGTCACTTCCTTCACGTTCCGGCTCCATCCGGTCGGCCCGATCGTGGCGTTCGCAGGCGTCTTCTACCCGGTCGCAGCGGCAGGCGAGGTCCTCCGTGGCTACCGCGAGTACTTCGCCGATGCGCCCGACGAGGTCTCGGCCGAGGCGCTCTCGATCACGATGCCCGCCGACCCCAGCCTGCCGGAGCCCGTGCACGACCAGGAATGCTTCCTGGTGGGCGCCGTCTACGCGGGCGATCCGGAGGAGGGGATGTCCGTGCTCCAGCCGCTCCGCGAGCTGGCAAAGCCGCTCGCGGACATCTCACAGCCGATGCCGTTCACCTTCGTGCAAACGGCGTTCGACGCCTTCTTCCCGCGCGGGCAGCTGCACTCCTACTGGAAGTCCGCCTACGTCGCGGAGCTCTCGGACGAGGTGATCGAGATCGTCGCGCGCCGCTCGGCGCAGCGACCGACGGGGCTGACGTTTATGGACGTCTATGCGATGGGCGGCGCGGTCAATCGCGTGGGACCGGACGAGACGGCGTTCGGCGAGCGGTCGGCGCCCTACATGGTCTCGGTGCACGGAAACTGGACCGATGCGGCTGACGACGAAGCGAACATCGCCTGGGTCCGCGAGACGTGGAGCGAGGTCGACAAGCTGGGCGTCGGCTCCACCTACCTCAACTTCACCGGAGCCGAGGACGCGGCGTCGCCAAGCGTGCCCCATGCGTTCGGCCGCAACCTCGAGCGGCTCGCAGAGATCAAGGCGGTGTACGACCCCGACAACCTTTTCCGCCGCAACAACAACATCGCGCCGGCCTCTGGCTGATCCCTCGCGACCCATGGAGCGCCCCGAGACGCGGTTCGCCTGGAACGGAGCCGTCTCGCTCGCGTACCAGGTGTGCGGAGACGGCCCGGCAGATCTCGTCTATCTCCAGGGCTACTGCTCGAACGTCGACATGAACTGGGAGAGCCCGTACCTCGCCCGGTTCCTGCGCGGTCTGGCGGGCCGCTCACGACTGATCGTCACCGACCGCCGCGGCTGGGGATGCTCCGAACGCTTCGCGCCTGGCTACGTTCCCGACGTCGACATGCTCACCGATGACGTCCTCGCGGTCATGGACGCGGCAGGCTCGGAGCGGGCGGCGATCCTGGCCACGTACGAATCGGCGATCGTGGCCTGCCTGTTCGCAGCGGTGTACCCAGAGCGGACTCGGTCGCTCATCCTCGTCGATCCGCTGGTGACGTACCTGCCGACGGACGAGACGCCCTGGATGCCCCCGCTCGCGCGCTGGCAGGAGCAGATCCGCCGCGTACAGGAGACCTGGGGCACGCTCGACTGGTGGGACGCTCCCGACGGGCCGGAGCGCGAGTGGTTCAGCCGGTACGCCCGAGCCTCGGTCACGCCGGGCGGGCTCGCAGCGGAGCTCAGCAACTACCTCGATACCGATATCCGGGCCGTATTGCCGACGATCCAGGTGCCGGTCCTCGTTCTCGTCGACACCGACGGTTTCTACGAGGTGATGCCGGAGACGGGGCGCTACGTGGCGGGCAAGATCCCGGGCGCCCGCATCGTCGAGCACTCCAGCCAGGGGGGCTCTCACTTCCACTGGTATGCGCGAGGCGACGCGATCGTCGCCGAAGCCGGGCGGTTCCTCGCGCAGATCGGCGCGGAGGAAGCGTCCTTCCACCGGATCCTGGCCACCGTGCTCTTCACCGACATCGTCGCATCCACGGAACGCGCCGCCGCCCTCGGGGATCGCCGGTGGAAGGAAGTGGTCGAGCGGCACCACGAGACGGTCAGAACGCTGCTTGCCCGGTACCGCGGGACGGAGATCGACACCGCGGGCGACGGCTTCTTCGCGTCCTTCGACGGGCCCGCTCGCGCCGTCCGTTGCGCGCTGGCCGTCGCCGAGGCGGTGCGGCCGCTGGGGATCGAGGTGAGAGCAGGGCTGCACACGGGAGAGGTGGAGAGAGTCGGCGACAAGATCGGCGGGCTGGCGGTGAGCATCGGCGCCCGCGTGGCGGAAATGGCCTCGCCGTCCGAGGTGCTCGTCTCCCAGACGGTCAGAGACTTGATGATCGGGTCCGAGCTTGCGTTCGACGACCGCGGGCAGCGTGAGCTCAAGGGCGTGCCCGGCGAGTGGCGCGTCTACGCCGTCCGCGACCGGCTCAGCTCGTAGCGCAGGGGGCGCGGGACGGACGCCGCACATTCCGCCCGCGCCCCCAGCAGAAACTACTACCCCGACGGCTCCGGAACCACCTTCGGATTGGCTGCCGCTGCCTCCCGGTGCTCCCGCGACCGGTGCGTGACCAGGTGCGAGTGCGCCTCCGTCCCGTACCCGCCTGGAACAGTTGTCTTAGTAACAACTACCGTATAGGCTGTACGGGAAGGACCGGTAGAAGCCCCTGCACAGGAGGAGTTTCGGTGGAGTTCGACATCTACATCAGGATCTCCAAGGAGGGTGACCGCACGGAGGATGAGTTGGCCGCCCAGGTGGACGAGTACGAGCAGGCGTGCCGCCACTGGGCGGCGCGCAGCGGTGAGGAAGTCGGGCTCGTCGTCACCGAAACGAACGTCTCCGGCTCGGTTGCCGTCAAGGACCGCGGGCTCGAGGAGCTGATCCTACGGGTGGAGCGCGGCGAGTCGGTGGGCATCCTGACGCCGTACCTCGACAGGTTCGGTCGTGACAACATCGAGGGATGCCTGGCGTGGCGGCGACTTGCGCTGGCGGGCGGACGGCTCGTCTGCACGAACGACGGCGTGGACTCGGCGCAGCCCGGCGCGAAGCTCGTCTTCCAGCTCCGGATGGCGATCGCGGAGGACTACCTCGACCGCGTAAAGGCGAACTTCGTCGCCCGGCAGCAGCGCGCCGTGAAGGTGGACGGCAAGCACCTGGGCCGGACGCCGACGCTCGGCTACCGCCGCGACCCGGAGACGGGACGCCTCACCGTCGACGAGCGGGAGCGCGAGCTCGTTCGGGAGCTGTTCCGCCGCCGAGCCGCGGGCGCCAACGCGGCTGAGCTGCTCCGCTGGCTGCGCGCCGAAGGCATTCCGATCAAGAGCAAGTCCACGGTCGTTCGACTACTCGCCTCGCGCACGTTCCTAGGCGAGGTCGTCGTCCAGACCGGTGTCAAGGGCGAGCCCGAGGTCGTCAAGAACCACGAACCACTCGTCACCGAGCGGGAGTGGGAGGCGGCCCAGCACCGGGAGCGCTACCCGCACACCCGCGACGGGAGCCTCGCCAGTCAGACGACGCTCGCCGGACTCGTCCGCTGCGGCTCATGCGACCAGCGGCTCAAGACCGGCGGCTCGGGCCGCAACGGCAAGCGCGTCGCACACTACGTCTGCACGGGCGGGGAGTGCTCGAAGCGGGTGAGCATCAGCGCGCCAGCGCTGGACGCGTACGTCGGAACCCTGCTCACGGCGTCATTCCTCAACCGGGACCCGCACATTGCGGCGATCATGGAAGGGGACACGCGCTACCAGGACGCGCTCCAAGCGGTCGAGGCCGCGAAGGCTGAGGTAGACGCCTACATCGACGCCGTCAACGTCGCCGACGTTGGACGGGACAGCTTCAAGCGCGGGCTCGACATCCGCAAGGCCGGGCTGTCCGAGGCGCGGCGGGTACTCGCAGCGACGCCGCCCCCACAGCAGGCCAAGTCGGATCGCAAGCGGAAGTCGGACGCACTAATCACGCTGGAGCAGGCCGAGTCAGGCGTTATGCGCGAGCACAACGCTCGCTTCATCGCGAAGGTAGTCGTCAAGCCCGGCGTGCGTGGGCGGCGCAGCAACCCAGCCGAGCGCGCTGAGGTCTGGCTGGTGGGCGCCGCCGAGCCGCTTGTCCCGGCGACGGTCCTGCCCGAACTAACGGTTGAGATCGAGCCGGCCTCAGCGAAAGAAGTACGCGCGGACCTGAAGAGGGCTGCGGCGCGGGGCGACAAGTCCGCGGCGGACTACCTCGCCGCTACAGCCGCTCGCGCGAGCCAGCGGCCCAGCCTTCACACCCTAGACGAATGATGCCGCGAACGACCGCGGCCCGATAGTGGCCGGAGAGGACACGCGGGTGCTCGACCGAAGTCGGGCGGTGGCGCGAACAATGCTCGGAAGCTTGAGCGGTCATTTTCGTTCGCGTTTCGAGCGAGAGGACGCTCGAGCAGGCGGCTCTGCCACCGCTGGTGCCGTCAGCTGAGGTTGGCCTCCAAGTCTTGATAGGCAGGGTGGAGCTCGCCCCACCGCGCCTTGACGTCGTCGCGGCGCTCACGCCCGGCGAGGTGATCGGCGAGGTCTTCGACATGGATCTGCACCCCGGCCCCGTAAGCGGAGAGCAGGTCCAGGGGCATGCCCCGTTCTTCCCAGACCACGATGGTCTGGTCGCCGTCGGCGGTCAGCATGACCTCGATGTCGTTCTCGTCCGGCTCGTCCGCGTCCTTGATGCGCACGAGCAGCCGCTGCGGGGGCTCGCACGCTTCCACCCGCCCGGTGCCTTCCCATCCGCTCGAGAAGAGGCGTGCGCGGTACTCACCGCCGAGGCGCAGATCGCCCTCGACCTCGCCGTACCAGCGGCCTAGACGCGAGGGATCGGTGAGCGCCGACCACACGTCGTCGAGAGCGCTGTCGACGCGGTCTTCCATGCGCACGATGCCCTTTCCGCCGGCTGAGCCCAAGCTGCCCAGGATGCGGCCGCCTGCGCGTGCGTCGCTCGTCATCTGGTGCTCCTTCGTTCGCGGGCTAGGAGTAGTGCTGTCCTCAGAGACTCAGCAGGCGCGCATAAATCATCGGTCGACATAGTCGTCAGGAGACATTCCCGCACTCTGGCGCAGTCAAGTCATTTGTCACCTGCTCGCGTCGCACTCCTCTGGCCCGTGCCAAGGCGGTCCGCGCCGGCATCACCGACGCCAGTAACGTGCGCGGAGCAGGATGCGAGCGGCCGGGATCACAGCACTCGGCGAGCCCGTCGAGATCCTTGAGGTGGACGAGCTGGCGCCGCCTTCCGAAGACGAGGTCCTGATCGACGTCGCCGCCGCCGGCATCGGCAACTGGGACGAACTTGTCAGGATCGGCAGCTGGCGGATCGGCGGCCCGGCTCCGATGGCGCTCGGGACGGAGGCGGCCGGGACGGTCGCAGCGGTCGGCTCCGGCGTGGCCGAGGTGCGCGAAGGTGACGAGGTGATCACACATCCGCTCCCGCTCCGGCGTCATGGGACGTGGACGGGGAGGGTGCTCGCGCCGGCGGCGACCGTCGCGCCCCGGCCGCCGGAGGCGTCCTGGGAAGCCGGCGGAGCGTTTCCCATTCCGGCGCTCACCGCGGCTCAGGCACTCGACGAGGCTCTCGGGATCGAGAGCGGCGGCTGGGTCGTCGTCAACGGGGCCGGCGGAGTCACGGGTGGCCTGCTCGTTCAGCTTGCCGCGGCTCGCGGCGCCCGCGTGATTGCGACCGCGAGCTCGAAAAAGGCCGAGCGCATCCGGGGTTACGGCGCGTCGGAGGTGCTCGACTACCACGGCGACTGGCCTGCGCTCGTTCGCGAGATCACCGGCGGCGGTGCCCCCAGGGCCGTCAACGCTGCCCGCGGGCAGGCGGCCATCATGTTGAAGGCGGTTGCTGACGGCGGCCGCCTCGCCACGATCACGGGCGAC
>WNFV01011111.1_pt1 | contig 16371 bp, 17 predicted proteins | sample 5400101 | NCBI WGS metagenome assembly WNFV01 (sample SAMN13153361, study PRJNA577476) | soil metagenome | isolation source: 115 cm soil or saprolite under grassland replicate 1 | place: USA:California | collected 2016-06-15
CTCCGCCCGCCACTGCGCGTGCGGGGCCAGCACCCCGTGATAGAGCACCAGGTTGATCTCGGGCCGCGGCGTCAGGGCCGCCAGCTTCTCCAGGAACTCCACCGGCTCGAAGAGCAGGTGTGTCGTCCCGTCAGTCCAGACGTGGCCGTCCGCGTTGAGCATGATGGCCTCGTCGAAACCATTGAGGTTTGCCTCGGTCTTCGCAAGCGCGCTGTTGACGTAGATGCCCGTGACCTTGGCTCGCGGCGGGATGCCTGTGTCATCCACCCGCCGCCAGGTGCTTGTGTGGCACCGGGCCGTCTCCGGCAGATAAGCCGGGAATGGTGTGAGGAACATGAGCGTATCGGTGTCAAGATTATGCAGCCGAACGCCGAGCTGCTCACTCGAAAGATAGACCATCGGCCGGAGATAAACGTCCTCGCTGAATCCGCTCCGCTCGGTGATCTCGACGGCCAGGTCGCACAGCCGGTCGGTAGATTCGCGAAGGTCGAGGCGCAGGATCCGGGCGCTCTGGGCGATGCGCTCCATATGCTCACGGAGCCGGAACAGCTGCGTGGTCTGCTGCGCCTCGTTCCAGTTGCCGCGAATCCCTTCGAATACCGCTGTTCCGTAGTTGAAGGCATGCGTCATGACGCCAATCTTCGCCTCGCTCAAGGGGACGATTGCGCCCTGGAAGTACGCATACGGGGTAGGCATGATGCAAAAGGCTCCTTCTACCGGCGGCAAGGGTTCGTCACAGTATAGCCGCGGAGACGCTACCGGCATCGGAAGCTCGGAGACTCCACTCCCGCGGCGGAGTCATGCCTCTGTCGCTCTCCCCTCGCCGCGCGCACAGGAAGCCGGGGCCTAGGATAAACCGGCTGCCACAACCCATCCCGGCAACTCCCACGGCTTCGCGCCATCGACACCCTCGCCAACCTTGACAACAGATGCCGACGGCGCCACCGGGAAGCCGGTCCCTTCGTTGAGTTAGGGGTTCTTAGCCAGTTGCCGGTGTCTGGAGCGAGTACCGCCTTTACTCGAGTTCCAATGGACGCGGCTCGGAAAAGCCCTCTATCGCTTCTACCTTTGCGTAGTTCTCGGCGATGCTCTCGGGTGTCAGATGTGGATCGTAGAAGCCAGGTCCCGTGACGATAGCGACACGTTGGATTGTTCCGGCTTCCACGCTGTAGATGCGGTTCGTTTCCGAACAACCATCGCTTGCCAGCCAGACGATCGCGGGCGCAACAGACTCAACGGGCGTGGCGGCTTTCCCCTCCGCTTCAGACACGCGGGACCCAGCGGCGGGGTGCATCCTCGTGTAGCCGACTGGCGCGATAGTGTTGACGAGAATGCCATGCTCAGCCCCTTCAATGGCGAGAATACGCATCAATCCGAGTACTGCGCTCTTGGCCACCGCATAGGTGGCCTGGCCACGCATTCCGAACAAGCCGACGACTGAAGTCGTGAGGATGATCTTCCCATGTCGCTGTGCGACCATGTGCGGCCAGGCAGCCTTCACCGTGTTAACCGACCCGCCGACGTGCACGCGCCAATAGTGCTCGAAATCCTCGAGGGTGGCGTCCTCGAATGGTTGGCTTCCGACGATACCAGCGTTGTTCACGAGTAGGTCGATTCTCCCGAAATGCTCGATGGTCGTCGCCACCAGGTCACTGCCACCTGCAGGGGTGGAGACATCACTGTCATTGGCGATTGCCTCGCCTCCGCGTGACCGAATGAGGTCAGCCACCCGTTCAGCAATCGTGGAGTCCTTCCCGAATCCCGATACGTCGGTCCCCAGGTCGTTCACCACGACCCGGGCACCGCGTTCGGCGAGAAGCTCGACGTATGCCCGGCCCAACCCGCGGCCTGCTCCAGTCACAACCGCGACCTTCCCCGCCAACGAAATTCGTTCGGTCATCTCGCTATCCTCCTCTGGGGAACCCCAGAAAGTGTGAGAGCCTGCGAGCTGGCGCATATCGTTAGCGTATCGAAAACCACATACGTGCCGGAAACACCACGCTGGCTTGCGACCCGGATAGCGATAGTGCCGCCCGCCGCAGCGGCAGCAACGGCTCGATCCGCGCTCGCTTCGGCGGCTCGCGGCTCATGCCCCGGCGCTACGCGGGAGAAATCAGGAGCGTAGACGACATAACACCCGTTCTCAGACGCGGCCGGCCGAGGCTGAGGCTCTTGCCTTGGCAGGATCTGAAGCGCGCGCGGCTCGCCGCTGGCGAACGCCTTACAAGCCAGGATATTGTAGCGCGTGATCAACCGTTCGTCTTCGAGTTCGTGAATCGGATGAGGAGCCTTGGATACCAGTATTCGGGACAGGGCGAGCCGTACTTCACGAACGAGAAGAACGTGACGATGTACCACCTACTGTTCTTTTCCCAGCATCCAACTTGGCTCACGCTATGGCGCAATGTTACCCGTGTTGAGGCGAGTGGCCAGCGGCGGCTGCCATTTTGAGGAGCACCGAGCCGCGCGGCCTGTGGCGTGGCACGCCCGTCGGCCGCTTGACGGCGGCGCTGTGCCGACTTAGCATCCCGCTCAGCCGGACCTGCTCCCCCATCTCGCGAGGAGGTCGTCATGGGCACTGTGCCATCGGGTCCTGGGCGGCTGGCGTCCGAGTTTCGGAGGTGACGTCACGGTGATGCGGCCACGGACGGGGTGACCACCGCCGGAGGGTGTTGATGTTGGCTATCCTCTATCCTCTTTGATCACGTGGTTGCTTCACACATGACGAAGACGGCCGACGGCGGTGCTGAGACTTCCCCTGCTTGTTGGTACCGAGCTCAAGCGGCCAGGGTAGCCGTCGAGCAAATCATCTGGAGCCTGAGGGACCTGTATCTCTACCTCCATCGGTTCCAGACGCCGGGGACGCAGCGAATTGCGTTCATCGAGTACGACAACTAGGTGGTGAATCTGCGAGCCTAAAGAAACGGGAGGGTCTTCAATGAAAGGTTTCCTAATAGGCTTCGCCGTGCTTTGTGTCGTGATTGTCGTTATTTTGGGACTCGTCTACTATTTCTACGAGCCGCCCCCTGTGCCGACCCACGTTGTCGATCGACTTTGCGCATACGTACGCGATGAGCAGAAAATGGACTGCGTCGCGGTGCTGGCGGCCGAGACGTTCATGAAGCCCGGCGCCGTCGTCGAATATCAAGGATCTACAGCAGAACCCGGTACCGTTCCCTTGCCGATCGCTGATCTGTTCGGCCCCAGCTGCCAGCTGCCGGGGGTTGATCTTACAGAGTTTCAGAGGACGATGGCAGAACCGAGCCAAGTATCGATCCCGCAATTCACCTACGAGGCCAATCGCGCGCTCACTCTCGGGACCGATGTCGAGATCCCAAAGTTCAGAGGTTTCACATTCAAGGCCGGTCCGCGGTGGCGCGACGTCGCCAAGATCGAAATGACTAATGACGATGCGTGGGTGATCAGGCTCGACGAGCTTGCTGCCCTCAATGCCTATAAAAGCTGCCGCATCGTTAAGGACTGCACGGACTACATTACGGCGTCCAAGTATCGCGTGGTTGGTACGGCAATCGTCGCGAAGGGACTCAGCTATAAGGTTTTCGACAAAAAGGGCAAGCTCATCTCACTCGATGCCGGTACAAAATCCAACGACTTCACTGTCGACTTCGGTGGGACGACCGACATCAACCAGACCACTGACGCCACCATCAAGGCGGCCGGGCCCCGAGTCATTGGCGTCCGCCTCATACCTGCAAATGTGTTTAGTCGTGAGGAGGTCTGCGGAGAACGTTGGCAATTCCAAACGCCGACCGCGACCGTGCAGGTCAGCGTCGCGGGCGGGGGCGGAAAAGGTAGCATCACGCCGATGAATCGGGCTAGCGAGGCGCTCGGGCAAACCGTGCAGGTCGCGGCGCAAGGAACCGAGCGGAACGAATGCAACGAAGGCGCACACCGGACCTCACGTGCGAGTGCCGAGGCGCGCGTGGAAGCGGATGGGCCCGGGGTCGTGAATTTCAGCTATAAACTTATGGGTGAAGGTGGCCAATACGAGACGGCGGAAAGGTGCCGCAGCGATGGTGGCGCGACGAAGAAGACCACGCATGAGACCTCGGCTACCGCGAGTGCCGATATGACGGTGAGCATCTTCGTCCTAATCCGAACCCGGTCGGCTCCGAACCTCCGCGTTGACTATGGGGATATGCCGCCGAGTGCGGCCATCCAAGTTGTCAACTGGAAGAATGAGCGCCTCAAAACCGTTCGGACCGAGTACGTCAGCGGCGACCGGGTTAGACGACGGGAGAATATGCCCGATACAGTCAGCGGAAGCGGCAGCAACGTTTTCGAAACCAGTGGACCGGGTCTTTACCGAGTTGAGGCCAAATTGCGCTTGAACCAGACCGTGACTGGCGCGGGCAAGGACCAGAAGTCCAATAAGGAGGCCAACGTTCGCGTGAACATAGAAGGAAAAGACTGAGCTTGATGGATGCATCCTGACTCCAGGGCCTGCCTTGCGTCCTGTTTAGAGAGGCATCCCACGGTCCAGAACCGCTGTGCCATCGGGCTCCTGGGGCGGCTGGCGTCCGAGCCTGCGAGGTGACGTCACGGTGATGGGGTCCACGTACGGGTCCCCGGCCGCCGGAGGGTGTTAATGCCGCCTACGCTCATTCTCCGACGGAAGACGGTGGAAAGGTGGAGCCAAGCTCGTCGGCGACAGCCATTAGCTCCATCAGAGTACGAACGGATCGGGTAGTGGTAGTCCTGAACGCGACATCATGTTGCCGGAGGGCACGTTGAACGGCGTCATCTGGCTCGCCCATGTTTCCGCCGCTTGACGGTCGATCGTAGACGGACACGACGGCCGTCAGATCCTTGCTTTCCGACAGCGCGAACCGGACACGTGGGTTGGCAGACCTCAGCGCCCTAGCATCTGGCAGCTGGCTAGCGCCAGCGACGAACGTGACGGTAACCCTCAATAGCCTGGTGCCCAGGCGCAGAGCGCGGCGTGCTGTGTCATAGCCTCTCAACTCCTGAATTCCGAGGAGTCCAAGACGAATGTGCTCGGTTCGCCTGGCCACGCAGTTCAGTCCCAGCACTGACTCGGCCAAGTCCTCGATGTCGGACTCGAGACAGTTCCGTCCTTCGGCCAGGAGGTTGCCAGATCGTCGCCCGCTAGCTGCCAGGAATCGAATGTGCTTCGAGTTCGCGCTTGCGAGGCGCTTGAGAGCCGTGGACGGGTGGAGGTCGTTGCGGCTGTAGTTGCCCATGTCTCGGGGAAAAATGGCCCATAGTTCTCCGCCGGCAAGTGCCCTACCAGAGAGGATAGTAGGACCGCGTTCGGCACGCCTGGATGCACAAAGCCGCCGGCGAGCCGGTTCACGCGTTGGCCCTGTTGTGTCCGACATGGCGGCTCTGCGGCCCGCGAGGTGTTTGTAGCACTGCATCAGGAGCTGAGTGACATGGGGTACATCCGAGGGCTGGTTGAGCGTCACCTCTCGCTGAAATGGAGAGAATCGATATGCCTTGGCGGCCTGACGGAGAGGACGTGTTATGCGAGCAGGGTCATCGAATGTCTCTGCGGTCTTGAGAGCCAGGACGATCTGGCCCTTCGTGACGGCAAGGATATCGGCGAAGTTTCTGTTCGTGGCGCGCCCTCGAAGAGCGAACGGAAGGAACTGCTTCGTGGGTCGCACATCTACCTGACTGGGGTGCAGTCGGGTGATGACGTCTACCAGCTCGACTAGCGCATCGAGCGCGAGCTGGCTTGCCGCGCGAAGTTTCGGGTGTCGACGGAGGGCCGCCTCGATGTGGGGTTGAAGCGTCATCGTCTGATCCCGTGACGTGCCATGAACATATCCAGAGCGGTTCGGTAGCACCGCTTGCAGAGGTCATGTCCTGGCCGACGACAGAATCTTGACCGCGGTGGCAGGACGCGGGCCCTGCAGCCCAATCGCCCGCCGCATTCGCAGGTCTGACGACCCACGTGTCGTCTCCTGCCCTTTCTGCCGAGGAGATTGATCATTGCTCCTCCGTCGCATTGAGTCGCTGCGCGCGGCCCCTGCGGGGTTCAGCCGATGTGCGCCGCCAATATATAGAGCGCGTACGCACGTGCGTACGGCCCCAGTTTTCGTTGTTTTGGTTCAATGTTCCTTGGGGTTAGCTCGAGGAAGGCGCGAAAGCCGTGTGAAAAACATCTCTTGAAGGCACCCGCTAAGTAGTTGTTACTTCTGCGGAATATTTTTTCGTGGAGTCGCGGGGGGACCGATGCTTGGCCGCCTCTAGATGGTCGACGGGGTACAGGATGAAGCGCGCGGCGACTCATCACGCGGCGGCGCGGCCTGCGGCGTGCACGCTGAGCGGTAGGTCCGTCCCGCGCGCTCATGTGCACGCCTTGGCCGCGGTCACGCGCGCGCGGTTGATCCGACGGTTGGCGACGCGGCCTTCGGCGTGCAAGGTGAAACGCACGCCTCGGCCGCGGTCACGCGCGAGGCCCTGATCATTACGTATCTCGGTAGGTTCCACCCGCCAGCAGACGGGCCCACGGGCCCGCGTCCAGTCAATTACATTCCCGTCCGCAGCACTTTCAATCGTATCGCCCCTTTCGCCTCCCTCAACCCCTCCGGGCTTCGCCCTACGGGGTCCTCCGCTTCGCTCCGGCCCTGCGGGTGACGGAGGCGAAACCGGCGGGAGGCGACCCGACTGGGTCCACGTGGCGCTGTGTCCTCTCGTCGGTCCGTGCGTTCCTCCCACGCGCGCGCCTCCGTGATCGCGCGCGCGCCCTCGCGAGCGTAGACGACATAACACCCGTTCTCAGACGCGGCCGGCCGAGGCTGAGGCTCTTGCCTTGGCACAGCGCGGATAAATGCCCCTCTCATCTCGCGCCGATCCTGCCAGAGTGCGTCGGCAAGGTCAAACCGGAGCCTCGCCGAAAGGGTCGACTTCGAGGGCTCGGCCAACAGCCTGGCCTGTGACCGAGGGCGCCCGGAGGGTCTGCGCTGCCTGTTCAAGACCGGAACCTGGGCCAAGCTGCGCCGCTTCAACCTGCCCGCCATCATCGAGCTGGCCACGCCGACCGGGGACCGGCGCTATGCGACAGTCATCGCCGTGGAGGATCAGGCCGCGACGCTCGACTTCGGCGGCCAGCGCCGCACCTTTCCACTTGGCGAGGTAGACCTCTACTGGGACGGGCCGTTCATTCTTCTCTGGAAAGAGCCGGCGCTGACCTCGCGGTCAATCGTGCCCGGCGCGCGGGGCAAGGACGTGGAGTGGGTGAGACAGCGGCTCAGCGAGCTCGACGGCGGGGCGGTCGGCGGAAGAGACCGCGCCGTCTTCGACGACGATCTCCGCAACCGCGTGATCGCCTTCCAGCGCAGCCGATCGCTGATCGCCGACGGCATCGTGGGGGAGGAGACCCTCACGCATCTGACCACCGCCGCGCGCGATCCGCGTGTGCCTCGGCTGTCGCGCACCGGGTCATAGGCGGGATCGCGCGCCATGTCCTACATCCTCGATGCGCTCAAGAAGGCGGAGCGAGACCGATCCGCGACAACGATCCCCACGCTCGAGACGGTGCACCAACCCCCTGCTGGTCCCGCGCGTCGGCTGTGGCCGTGGGTCGCCGCTGTCGTGATACTGGTCAACGCCGGGGTGCTGATCTGGCTCATGCGTTCAGGACCAATGCGCTCGACAGAAATCCCGGCCAACTCACCCGCCAGACCCATGGCGTCGGCGCCGGCGACGGTAACCGAGCAAGCTGTGCCGGCGCGCCCGGCTGATCCGGCTCTTCGCGGGAGTCCGTCCGAGACACCGGGGACGGTTGCCGCCACGCCGCCGCCGCCCAGCCAGCCGCAGCCCGGGCCCACACCGGCTGTGCCCAAGCGTGCCGAAGTAGCCCGCGACCCATCGGTGGCGCCTGCACCGAAGCCCGCCAACGCTCGCGCCGAACCGGCTGCAAAGCCCGCACCCGAGAAGCCAGCGTCACCGATTCCCGCGCCGCGGGTTCCGCCGATCGCGTCGGTGCCCAATCGGCCCGGCACGGCGCTGGTGGCTCCGAGCACGCCCGCGTCTGCGGGATCTCCGGAATTCATCCAGAAGATGAAGCTGCAGGTCCCTCTGTGCCAAGATGAGTGAGACAGTCCCTACTCCCGTAATTATTGTAGAGGGCGAGACGGGATGATCCCATGGACACGCAGGTGGCGGTAGTGGCGGAGGACGTGCAGGTGGCAGCAAAGCCGCGGCGGCGGACGTACACGGCGGAGTACAAGCGGCGCATTCTGAAGGAGGCGGATGCCTGCACGACGCCGGGAGCGGTGGGGGCGTTGCTGCGGCGGGAGGGATTGTACTCCTCGCACCTCGTGGTCTGGCGTCGGGCCCGTGGGCGCGGCGAGTTGGCTGGCTTGGCACCGAAGCCGCGTGGGCGCAAGCCGGCGCCCGTCGATGCCCGCGACCGGAAGATCACCGAGCTCGAGCGGCAGCTAGCCGCGATGACCGGACGGGCCCAGCGGGCCGAGGCCCTGGTGGACGCCCAAAAAAACTTGGCGGCGCTGCTCGGCCGGCCGGAGGCGAGCGCGCGGTCATGATCGCCCTGGTCGAGGAGCGTCGCGCGGAGATCGGCGTGGCCCCGTTGTGCGCGGCCCTGGGGCTGGCCCGCGCGACGTTCTACCGGCGGCGGGGCGGCCCGCCGCCGCCGTCGGAGACCCCGCATGATCGGCGCCCGCCCCGGCAGGCCCTGACGGCGCCGGAGCGCACGGCCGTGTTGACGCTGTTGCACGAGGAGCGGTTCGTCGATCTGCCGCCGGCGCAGGTCTGGGCTCAGGTGCTCGACGCCGGCCAGGTGCCGCCCTGTTCGATCCGCACGATGTACCGGGTGCTGGCGGCGAACGCCGAGGTGCGCGAGCGCCGCAATCAGCTCCGGCACCCGGCGTACCACAAGCCCGAGCTGCTCGCGACCGCCCCCAACCAGGTCTGGAGTTGGGACATCACCAAGCTCCTGGGCCCCGTCACGTGGACCTACTACTACCTCTACGTGTTGCTCGATATCTTCAGCCGCTACGTCGTCGGCTGGCTCCTGGCTCGGCAGGAGTCCGCGGCCTTGGCCAAGGTGCTGATCGTCGAGAGTTGCGAGCGCCAGCACATCGCTCCCGAGCAGCTCACCATTCATGCCGACCGCGGCCCCTCGATGACTTCCCAGCCCGTGGCCCTGCTGCTGGCGACCCTGGGCGTGGTCCCCTCGCACTCCCGGCCCCACGTCTCCAATGACAACCCCTTCTCCGAGGCCCAGTTCAAGACCCTCAAGTACCGGCCGGACTTCCCGGATCGCTTCGGCGCCTACGAAGACGCCGAGACGTTCTCCCAGCGGTTCTTCCCTTGGTACAACCTCGAGCATCGTCACGGCGCCCTTGGCCTGATGACGCCCCACGATATGCACTACGGCCTGGCCACGGCCAAGTGGCAGCAGCGCGCCGACGTCCTGCGCGCCGCCTACGCGGCTCACCCGGAGCGCTTCCCGCACGGAGTGCCGGTCCCGCCGCCGCTGCCGACGGCGGCGTGGATCAACAAACCCCCGGCGCCGTCGGCTCTTGCCGTGCCAGAGGGAGCTGGCTCATGACGGCGACTCACAAATTTCCGAGGCCGACTGTCTCATTTCACTTGACAACTTCCGGGTCGTGGTCTATTCGGATGTCGCCACGCAACGGATGATCTTCATCGACAATCGCAAGTACGTCGAAGGGCAATCGATTGACGGCAACGTGGTGGTCGAAAGTATCGTGCCCGACGGGGCGATCCTGCTCTACCAGGGCAAGCGCATCAAGCTCCGCGCGTCCGCCGACTAGAGCGTAGGTGACATAGCCCCCTGACGAAATTCTCGAAGCGGCCAACCTCTTGAAAAAAAGCGGTGGGCAGCGACGGGATTGAACCGCCGACAGTAGGATTTTTCACACCCAACCCCTTCACTTCCCCCAGAGATGCATGATTCGTCGTAATCCGTTGTCATTGCCCCTTCTAAATTACCGCATCTGGAACGGGTTCGGAGCGACCCGAAAGTAGATGCGATCCGTTCGACCGATAGTCGACTTCTTCTCCGCAAGCATCGCAATTCTCACCGTACTCCTGCCACTTGTATTCCTCAATCTCCAATTCGTCACTCGTGAACTCTAGCTCCATGTGTCTTTCACCCCCCGTAGGCACGATACCATAAACACTGGCTCACGACATCGGATGCGGCCACTCAAGCACCAGGCTTGGCTGTCCAACTAAGCGTTGCATGCCCAACGGAATCCGGTGATGTCCAAAATGAATCGGTATCAAACCAGGCACGATCACTCGGAATACCTGATATCCGAGACTTTGGATTTCCGGCGGCGCCAGATTGATGGCGTATACCTCGTGCCCCCCCCCACGAACCCGGTTGAGACACTCTTGCAGTCGCCGATCCTTGTCGAACGTGTGGATCGCCCCTGCAACTTCTTCCAGCCGAACGGTTCGGCTGTCAAACAGAAAATCAAAAGCCTGCAAACGATCTGGCTGCGCTGAGTAATAGCTCGCATGATCAGAGATGGATCGGACACCACTCGGACTCCCGATAGTTCGCCGTAAAGTTTTCCGGTATCGGAGTGAAGCGCGGACTTGAAGGCACTCCAAGAGAGATTTGTAAACGGCATGGCCCCAGGACAAACTGGCGGCACAACCTACGCAGACCATCGGATAGTCGGGCCGTGAGCTGCCTATCACTGCGAGGGATACGGGAATACCAAACTCGTTTGGCAATCTGAAGCAGTCAACGCGCAGCTCGCAGCTTAGAATCCGCTCTCTGAGATCGAGTATATGGGAATCTGTGTCACTGGGTATCTCGATTCGGGAAACACCTATGCGAGAGTACCAAGCCAGCATTAGTGCGTCCCGTTCAACAACCTCAAGCAAAGCATTCGATAGCGACGTTTCTTTATCTAACGCGGCGGCAACGCCGTTTGTATTCGACCGCCATAGTATCGGCTCCGAGCCGGAAACACCAAATGGCGTATAGACAAATTGCGCGGGCACAAAGGTGTCGTCACCTCCTGTGAGGCAATGAACATTCACCCACGAATATTCGCGTGCGTCAGAGAAAGGGAGGAGCGAAAACCCCTTTGCCCTGTACTGTTCTGGACTGAAGGCGACCAAGGAACGGGGATCCATCGCGGAAGACCCAAGTTCGCGAAATGTCGCACGTACAAGGGATTTTTCCTGATATACGCCAGCCGAATACCTCTCGACAGACTCACCGAGTACCGCCTCAAGCGCGGGTAAGACATCCAAATCTTTGCCGCTAGCCACAAAACGAGAGGGTCGCGACTGAAGGTTCGTGTAACCTACTGCCCGGTATTGGACGATCATTGGCTCGGAAGATTCGTGTCTCACTGCTTCAAGCTTTTGTAAGATTCCCGTCCTCGAGTCACAGAGAGCTTGTAGTCGCTCCGCTACGGGATCAGGCAATTGTGCAATGTTACCAGGGTGGAGATCAATTCGGGCAGCAGCCGCAGGAGAGAATGTACTGTTGCTTACTTCAATCGCATACTCGGCCGCTTCGATTAACCCTTTCTGCCTTAGCTGGGAAAGCAGTCCTGTAATGATTCCGGGGCTGACGGTAGTCAGACAATCTTGGATCTCTGTAGCTGTTCTCCGGCCGTCAAGCAATGGCAACAAGCTGTCGGCAAGAAGTTTCGTGAGATTACCCCTGAATACCACCGCCCGCCCTGGCGAAAGGAATACCACCTTATCGGGTGACGGACGGCGTATCCAGTACCCGCTAGCAAGCTTCAGTAACACCCTTCGCACAACCAACACCTCAGTAGTCAGACCCGTTCCGGTAAGGGACTTCTCCGGAGAATGGCGTGAAACGTGCCATCGGAATCTTTTCGAAGGGCGTGGAGCACTTGGTGAGACTTCGCGAACCAGTATCGGATCTTTACCCCAGGCCACTCGAGTCGAAGCTGACTGCCTCGAAGAGTTCCAGTGAAATGTCTATAGGCGCCGCGGATACTTGATTCCGGTTTGTCGCCCCAAGCGTAAATAACATGAGCCTTCGAAGCTTCAATCTTCTCGACGACGAGAATGTGAAGCAACTGCCCCTCCTTGTCGCCCGTCCATATTCCTTGCCAGCTTCCTAGATATGCTTTTATCGTCGGATCGATCCTCTTGTCGCCACGTTGGATCCTCACCTTGGGAGGTAGGGGCACAAAGAAGGCGCCGCGCTTTTGTAAAGCACCAAGAATCTCACCTTGAAGGAGAACATAGCCTTCTCGTGTTGGTTCATAGTCGACACGTCTGAATGGGACAATATCAAATGGAACATCCCCTTTAGACTTAGACTGTCTTAGTAATAGGACATCCTTGTTTTGCACATGGGCTATTCCAAGTTCGTAGAATACGTTCGCATTGTTCGTAGTGACATCTGCGATTATCAGTCCCGCGGAGTTTATGGCCCACCAGACATCCTGCATAATAATCTTGCCGCCCATCTCGTCGGCCCGGCTAACCTTTATTTTGTAGTCTTTGAGGGCCAATCGAATAGCACGCCATGTCTTCTCAGACCACTTCTCGGTAAAGGGCATTATTACAAAGCACTCCCCTGGGTCAGAGCGTGAGGGCGTTGGCCCGAAGATCGGATGCCGTAATCCTGATTTCATAAGGCGGGCTGAGAAACGTTAGCAGCTTGGAAAGCACCTACACAAGACGGCCGTCGCCTGCTTCCGGCTCATCAGGCTCCTGGCAGACTTCAACGTAGCCTGCCTTACGCATCCTTGAACGAGAACGGCGTTTGGCACTTCTTACAGACAGGCAGTGTTAGAGGTTCCGGTCTCACATACCGCCTGCTACCGCACTTCGGGCAGGCGAACTTGTCTCTGAAATAAGTGAACTCCTTCCAGCGTGCCTTCTCATCGCCGGATGACGCGCTCTCATTGGGGTTATCAGAAAAGTGGCTGCCAAAATTTTCGACACTTCCCTTCTGCAGACTCACGAGAAAGGGATTGGCCATGCCGGAAACCTGCGGTGGCACGATGCTGGCACTCTTGAGAAAGGAAGCCAAGGCGGCAGCAAGCTCGCTCCGTTCATACTTGTACGGATTGTCAACTGGCCGGATGATAGTTTTGGCTCTGAAGCCGCGGCAGATATCCAGTAGCCATTCTTCTTCCGCTTGTCGAATTTCGTTCGCCGCGCTTTGCCCGCTATCCAGTTTCAGTTGAATGACTTCGTCCGGCGTCTGGTGATCATGAAAGATTGGGCCAAGATCACGCTTGAGTTCGGTAATACGCCGGAACGTCCAGGCGCTTTGGGGCAGATGATCCTGAAGGAGCATGAAAAAGCGTTCATCTAGCGTGACGAGCACGATCTGATAGTGGCCCAAGTGTTTCGCAAGCATTGCGGCTATGTTCTTCCGGTGCTCAGCATCATAGGAGCTAACGATATCGTCCAGGACGATCACGGGGAAACGGGTATTGAATAGCCGGATGGCCGCAAGCCGAAGGCTTAGGGCAAGGGTATGAATCTGCGAGTCGCTGAGGTAGCCGCTTGGAACCACGCCCTTGCGGTTGTCAGCGAAGTTGATTAGGAGTTGAATGCGCTGTTGGTTGGTGTCTTCGTCATCCGGAAGCTCGAAGTGGATAGGTGGTGCTTCTGTGCCGTCTCCCTGAATGTCCTTGTACAGGCTATTTACGTTGTCCTTTAGCTCACCGACAAGTGACTGTGTGTGCTCCACAATAGCTTTGTTAATGATCAGAGACTGCTGATTTAGCCGAGCGTTGAGCGTGAGAAGTTCTGCATTCGTTCGGTCTACCCGCAGCAGGTCATCTTTCACATTCATCAGAGAGTCGACGGTTGTCAGGGCGTTGGCGTAAGTATGCTCGCCCTGCTGTTCCTCAATGCGCTGCCTCTCTGCTGAAATCTCTGTATGCAACGCGTCCAGCCGAGTAACAGCTGCAGTGCTGGGCGGCGTGTCACTACCGGTCTTCCATGTTGAGAGAGCCTGTTGGTAGATCTCCAAGGATTTGATCTTCCCAGCATAGTAGTCCGTATCCTTGAGGCTGGCGATCAGGGTTGCAAGGTTTTCGCCCAGCACCCGGTAGGCCTCCGCAATCGTCGTCTCTGCAGTTTTGCGGGCTCCTTCAGCCTGCCGGTATGCAGTAAGGTCTCCGAGCTTTGTAGTCAGACTTAGATGAACGGCATCTCGTGAGCCGTGGGGCGTCGCAGCGAACTGCGTATCGCAAACCGGGCACGCTTCGAGGAGAACGCTCTTCCCTTCCAGGATATTCTTTGCCGCTGTCCACACGCTGTCGAAAGCCGCCTGGCTCACGCTCGCCCGCTCCTCCGCCTCTCTGGACGCGGCGGCGCTGTAGGTGGACGCGGCGTTTTCAAAGGTAACAATCGCGCCGGCCGCGTTCTCAGCCTGATTGGTCGGCCGTTTGTAGAGGGTTTCGAGTTTCGTCAGAACCCGTTTCAGGGAGGTAATTCCAAGGGTCTCATCCTCGAGCGCCTTTTGGGTCTTGAGTTTCTGATAACCCGTGTCGCCTGCGGACAAGGCCCCGACGGTCAACGTGCTGTCGACCTTTGCCACCACCTGCTCATTGAGCCAGCTACAAACACTCTCTTCGCTCCACTCCGTTAAAGCGTTACCGGTAATTCGGGAAAGGTCCCTAAGTCGCTCCTGACGCTCGGTGGTGGACTCAGCCCTCTGCTTCACCTGCCTGCGGAGGACCCGCAAGTTCCTTTGAATGGTGAGCAAAGGCTGAAGGCCAAACCATTCAACAATCTCCTCGTACCTCTTCTCGGGCGTCTGCTGTTCAACGAACGCGCGAAGTTCGTATCCCCTGATGATGAAAGGGACAACACAATGAGGCCGAACCCGGTCTGCAGCCGCAGAGAGTCGACTGCCGTACTGTGTCACAGCGCGGCTATCTCCGAACTTGTCGGCTCCCTCACGAAAAGAGAACTCGATGGCGGGAGTCACGCCCTTTGTCTGTGCATCGACATGTTCCAGTGCCGCCCGTCCTGCATTGCGTTCTGCCGCTCGTATGCCAAGACGGCTCAAAGTCGCATCCGTCGAAAAATAGAACTCAAACGCGTCAACCAGGCTAGACTTGCCTTTGGCATTGGGTGCAAAGACCGCAAGGCTGAGAGGCATGTTTCCCCGGTAGAGGGAAAATGGCTGCGGCTGGAGGTAGGCTCGGAATCCCGTGAGACGAAGCCCCTCAATCGTGATCGGCTTGGCCATTGCCAGGCGACCCTCCGCGCTTGGATGCCAGCTTCTCGATGTCCTCTAGCGCATCCGCCACCGCCGTCTCCCCGGCGTTCATCGTCAGAATCCTCTTCTCGAGAATGTCGAGCAAACCTACATCTGTACCTTTGGCGTTCCGAAGTGATGCCAGGATTTCTGCCACCAAAGCAGCGGGCGCCACTGGTGCCTTTCCCGGGATGCTATCGCTCGACTGCATTTGGCCAGGTACCTCCTGAGAACGATCATTCCCCTTGAAGCCAGGGTCAATCGCAGCCGGGTGCTGGAGGTTACCGCACCTCGGGTCTCGCGTCTACAGGATCCGCGAGTTCGGCGAATCGGGCCGAATCATCGTTGGATCGTCAAGTGGACGCTCTCTCCCCGAAGCTTACTATCAGAAGCCTACTAAGGGGCAGTCGCGTTGCGGGAACTGCCGCCAAGCCGTGATTGACCACCTTGCGACGCGACCTCGATGAGACAAATGACTCTCGCGTGACTGAGTCAGAGATCTGAGCCGAAGACAATAGGTTTGCGTGTGATCGTAGTCAGCGAGAGCCAGCAGCTCCGTCATGCCCTAAGCGATCGCTGACTACGTCTCTACCGCACGCGGCGTTTGATACCACGGCGCAAGTTCGTCTCGAGCGATCCGTTGGCCAAAGAGGCTTTCGGATAGGCGACCCTCATTTTTTTCAATCGCCCTACGAGTGTCTTGGTCGTTGACTTCAATGTGCTGGCGCCACAACGATGGAAGATCCGCCGCCGCGTCGGACGCCGCCTCTTTCCATAGGTAGAACCGTCGATCTACACACCGCAGAAACAGGCGGAACGCCGCCCAGGCACGAACGGGGTCACGGCGCGCCAGGACCTGAGAGAACCATGCCCGCGCTCGCTCATTCTGCTGCAAACGACTCTCAGCCCAGTGAGCGATCTCGCCGAGAAATCCGGTTCGGCTTCGGAGTTCTCTGCGCAATGAGTCGAGGACGTTGCTTTCGTCGAGAAACCCGATGAGCGTTAACGCACGCGCCGGCCCTCTGTGCCAAGATGAGTGAGACAGTGCCTACCCCCGATATTACTGACGAGGGCGAGACGGGATGATCCCATGGACGCGCAGGTGACGGTAGTGGCGGAGGACGTGCAGGTGGCAGCGAAGGCGCGGCGGCGGACGT
>WNFV01005392.1_pt1 | contig 16364 bp, 19 predicted proteins | sample 5400101 | NCBI WGS metagenome assembly WNFV01 (sample SAMN13153361, study PRJNA577476) | soil metagenome | isolation source: 115 cm soil or saprolite under grassland replicate 1 | place: USA:California | collected 2016-06-15
GCTACGCGATGCAGCGCGTGGAGTGCCGGACCTGTGGCGTGCGGGTGGAAACCGTCCCGTGGGCCGAGGGCAAGCACCACCTGACTACGACCTATGCCTGGTTTCTGGCTCGGTGGGCGAAGCGCCTGAGCTGGACGGAAGTCGCCGAGGCGTTTCGCACGACGTGGGAGCACGTCTTTCACTCGGTGGAGATGGCCGTGACCTGGGGCCGGGACCGCTGCGACTTGACGGGCATCACGGCGATCGGGATCGACGAGATCCAATGGCAACGCGGGCACAAATACCTGACTTTGGTGTACCAGCTCGACGCCGGCCGGAAACGGTTGCTGTGGCTCGGGGGCGATCGGAAGGTGAACACCTTGCTGCGCTTCTTCCGCTGGCTCGACAAGGACCGTGCCGCGGCTCTCCGGTTCATTTGCAGCGACATGTGGAAGCCCTACCTCCGGGTGGTGGCCAAGAAGGCGGGCCAGGCCCTGCACATCCTGGACCGCTTCCACATCATGTCCCACATGAGCAAGGCGATCGATGAGGTGCGGGCCAAGGAGGCCCGGGACTTGAAGGCCCACGGCTACGCGCCGGTCCTGAAGCACACCCGCTGGCTGCTGCTCAAGCGGCCGGAGCACCTCACGGAGCAGCAAGAGCCCCGCCTCGCCGAGCTGCTGCGCTACAACCTGCGGTCGGTCCGGAGCTACCTCCTGCGGGAAGACTTCCAGTTCTTCTGGACCTACGTGTCCCCTACCTGGGCCGGGCGGTTCCTGGATCGCTGGTGCACGCGCACCCTGCGGTCCCAGATCGAGCCCATGAAGAAGGTCGCCCGCATGCTCCGCAGCCATCGCGAACTCCTGCTGAACTGGTTCCGGGCCAAGGGGACGATTTCCAGTGGCACGGTCGAGGGCTTCAACAACAAGGCAAAACTCACCACCAGACGGGCGTTCGGGTTCCGGACCTACCGGGCCGTCGAAATCGCGCTGTATCACACCCTTGGCGCCCTACCCGAGCCAGAAACTACCCACAGATTCTGCTGAGGAGGCGGGAGAAGTACGGTGTCCACGGGGAGCGGTCCCACGGTGAGCGCGTAAAGGGCGTCGGTCAGCTTGCCAGGACCACTGGCGCGATCGCGAGCGGTGACTGGCTTGGCCCGCAGTACGAGTTTCGCGTCGCGGAGGTGATCTATCCCGTCCTTATCGTTCACGATGCGCTCTTGAGCGCGCCTGTCTACGGGAACCTTCTCGCGGGCGAGCTCAACGAGCTGCTCCAGAGCCAGATGCGCCAGGGGCACGCGCCTCGGCACCGCGTCACGATCGCGCCACTCACTGTCATAACCATCGCCGAGCTCGAAGTGCTCGAGGAGTCGGTGAACCACTTTGCCTTGCGCGATCTCCTCCGTGACTACACCCGCGAGTGCCCGGACCGCCTGCGATCGCTGCACAATTTCATCGCGTTCTCGCGCTATGGCGGAACGATTTATCAAAGTTCGTATCTCACCAAGAAGACCGGGGAACTACTGAAGCGAACGCAGGAGGCGCTCTTTCCCGGGGGATAAACGGACCTGGGGCACTCTTCGGCGCGCGGTTAGCCCTCCGGCTGGGCGACGTATCGAGCCTGCGCTGGCGGTGAGGACCCGTCTACCCCCTGGTTTCCGGATCGGGCGAATCCGGGTCTACCAGCGGGGGACCTCTGGAGCGCCCCCCCTGCCGCCGTCGCTGCGGGATCTCCTGATCGGCCGGATGGACTGGACCTTGGCGCATGCCTGACGGCGACGCCCCGCCGGGCGGGTTCCGGCGGCGCGGGTTATGAAGGCGTCGGGAATAGCCCTCGAGCAGACCTCACGCGCTGCGTCTCCTCTCTGAGCCGGCGGGCACGGCCCGACGTCTCCGCTCACGGCGCCGGGCGAGCACGCGGAGCACCCGCTCCACGTCCGCCTGGCTGCCGATCCACACCTTCAGCCCCATCCTCAGCCGGCCTGCCACGCCTGCCGGCGGCCGTCGGGGTCGTCGCTGTGCTCCTCGCGCAGGATCGCCCAGTCGCCTGCCCATGCCGCGACAACGACGATCCGCTCCTCGGCCACCCCCACCATCACGCCGCCTCCTGCTCCTCGGGCTCCGTCCCGCTGATCACCAGCCGCTTGCCAGCCAGCTTCCGCGGCATCGCCGCCAGGACCGCATCGGCAGCCTCCCTGCTGGCGGGTCCAGCTTCTGGCAGTACTGCCGCGGGACGCGATGGAGCGCCGCGCCTTCGTGGTCCCAGCAACGCGACCCCACACGTCGGGCGCGGGACCGGGGTCAGCTTCTCGTACTCCGCCCGCCACGCGATGCTGCGACTATAGACCGACGCTGTCAGCGCCCCGGGCTCCATGGCGAACCCCGCATCGAGCATGCGCACGTAGCCGCCTGCCCGCAGGGCCAGGGCGCGCTTGGCCTCCACCGCCTGCCCCACCAGGTCGGACACGGCCCGCTCGAGCTCCACCATTCTCCTGAAGCTCTCGCTGCTTGATCACTCCGAGTCTGGGCATCAGCCTATCCTCCCGATAGGGGAGAGTGCAGGAAGCGTGCCCACGGGTCACGCCGATGGCTTCCTCCCGCGCCAGTACAGCCGGCACAGCTGGCACCACAGCTCCGTCTTCGTCGGCCGCTGCCCAGTCGGCTGCTTCGCCTTAGCCTCTCATCGCTACCTCCCTGTCTACAGCTCCATCCTCACGCGATCCCATCGCCTTGCGGCGGACCCTTCAGCTCCTCCGACTGCCACTCAGGATGGAGCTCGAACAGCCGCCGCGTGTACTCGTTCGTCGGGACCCCCAACGTCACGTGCCGGCTCCGGAACCAGTCAGCCCAGCCCTTGCCCTGCGCCTTGCCCTCGTCGGTGTGCGGATCGAGGTACTCGTCGAGCACCGGCAGCTTCTCGCCGCGCTTGATCCGCTCCTGCGTCCACTCCATCAGGTCGTTGATCAGCGTGGACTTCTTGGCCTGGCAGAGCACCACCACCGCCATGACCAGCTGCTGCGGGCTCACCCAGTAGGCGTTCGCGCGACAGAGGGTCCATGCCTGGGCCAGGCCGTTCACTCGATCGACGGCCTCTGGGTCGGCCATCCCGACGTCCTCGGCAGTGGTCACCATCACGCGCTTCCAGGCGTAGTGCTGAGCCTTGTCATAGAGCAGCAGTGCCCAGTACACCGCCGCCTCGACGTCGCCGCGCCGGATCTCCTTCTGGAGCGCCGAGGCGGCCGTGCCGAGCTTGTACCCGAGCTTCAACATGGTCGGCGGCTTCTTCTTGCCGGCACTCGGCTGCAGAACCTCTGCTGCTTCGGGCTCGTCAGCGAAGGCCATCACGTCCTGCAGGTGTACGCACGCTTGGCCGCGGCGGCCAGCTGGACAGTCGCACCGCCCCGTGGCCAGGTCCACCGTGTAGCTCTTGCCCGGGGTCGTGTGCGATGCGACCTGGTAGCGATCATCGCCCTTGGCCTCAACGTGTGCCATCGGTCGATAAAAGTGCATCCGCCGTACCCGCGCCGAGCGCGGAGGCTGCGGAGCGGGCGCGGGCCTGCTTCAACGCCGTCTCGATCTTCTCCAGCTCCTTGCTGCAGAGCGTCGCCAGCACCAGGTTGCGCTGGACATCGCCGTCCGTCACCCAGCCGAGTAGCGTGAGCGTCTCTCTGGACGTGCACCGGCCGACCGCCGCCGCTACAGTCTTCAGCGTGTGGTGCAGCTTGTCGCCGGCCGAGCGCGCCGCCTCCTCATCGGGCACGAGCTGGCCCTGCGCGCGCGCCTCGAGGATCGCCGTCACCAGGCGCGTCACTTCGTTCGGGTCCTTGCCGGCCTTCACGACCCGGAACACGCGCGGCTGGTCCTCGTGCGGCAGTCGCGCCATGTCCGCCGCCTGCGGCGCCGGCAGGATCCCGTGCGCCACCAGGTCCTGGTACTCCGGGCGGAGCTGGAGCAGCCGGCAGTGGAACTCTACGTCCTGCAGCGACACCGACAGCCGCGTCGAGATCTGCGCGCGCGTCAGGCCCAGGTCGAGCAGCTCCTTGAACGCGAGCGCCTTCTCCATCGGCTTGAGCTGCACGCGCAGCAGGTTCTCCGCCACGCACTCCCGGCGGGCCTCCTCGTCGGTCATCTCGCGGACGATCGCCGGGATCGTCCGCCGGCCGGCGATCCGGCACGCGCGCAGGCGCCGCTCGCCCATCACCAGCTCGTACGCCGGCTCCCACGGCCGATCGAACGGCTTGACCGGCCGGACGACCACCGGCTGGAACACGCCCGTCTGCCGGATCGAGTCGGCCAGCTCCGTCATCGCCTCCGGCGCGAACTCGCGCCGCGGCTGATACGGGCTCGGACTGATCAGCTCGAGCGCGATCTCCTGCACCTCCACGTTGACGATCTCGTAGCCCTTCACGCCCTCACCTCGACACGCATACGCCCTCCTCGCAGGGGAATGACCTCTGAAGGAGAAGAGTGCAGGCAGCGTGCCCACGAGGGCGTCAGCGCGGCAGGCGCTTCGGGTCATCGACCGGCCCCGGGCCGGCGTGCTGGTCGGCGTGCGGTAGATCGCCGAGGACGCTGGACTGGTTCAGGTGGAACAGCCACGTTTCGTGCGCGTGCTCGTCGACGAAGCGGATCGCGGCCTTGAGCCCACGTACCTTACGCCCACGTCGGGCGCGGGTCGAACTGCGCGAGGTTCTCGGCCTTGCACTCGCGCAGGCACCGCAGTAGCCGCGGGGTCGTGGTCAGTGGGCGGGCAGCCGGACTACGACCGCGAGAAGCTGCAGGAGCGGCTGGCCAAGCTGGCCGGCGGGTGGCTGTGATCAAGGTCGGCGCCGCGACCGAGACGGCCATGAAGGAGAAGAAGGCCCGCGTGGAGGACGCGCTCAACGCGACGCGCGCGGCCGTGGAGGAAGGCATCGTGGCGGGCGGCGGCGTCGCCCTATTGCGGCCTCGACGGCCATCGACGGCTTGAAGCTGGAGGGCGACGAGAAGGTCGGCGCGCAGATCGTGCGGCGCGCGCTGGAGGAGCCCATCCGCAACATCGTGGAGAACGCCGGGCTCGAGGGCAGCGTGATCGTGGAGAAGGTGAAGGCCGAGAAGGTCGCGACGCGCGGCTTCGATGCAGAGTCTCTGGAGTTCGTGGACATGATCCAGGCGGGGATCATCTACCCGACCAAGGTCGAGCGGGTGGCGCTGCAGAACGCGGCGTCGGTCGCGTCCCTCTTGCTGACGACGGAGGCGCTGGTCACCGACCTGCCGGAGGAGAAGCCGGCGCCGGCGCCGCCCATGCCGCACGGGGACATGTACTAGGCCGTAGACGCCGGGCTCCGTCCGAAGGCGCACAGCCCCTGTCCGGGCGGCGGGGCGGTGTCGTTTTGTCGACGTCTTGACCACTCTCCGGTCCCCGTCCTGCGGCAAACCGGACACACGGCGGCCGCGTGGTCGGCGCTTCGGGGCGCCCGGGTCTGGTTCGAGCAGGCGCCGGATCTTCTCCAGAGGCTGCCGCAGAGCCGGTCCACGCTGAGCAAGCCTTCGCGGCCAGAACGTGAACAGGGTGACCTGGAGGGCACGCGTCGCGGACCAATCCATAGGCGGTTGCAATGGCGGCCATCCATCGGGCGGCGGCTCTGATCATTTGATGAGGCCCTCTTGGTGACTAAACCCACATCTACCTTGATCGGGACGAACCGGGCCGTCGTCCATTCCTACACCCAGCGCAGGGACACTCGCGCGCTTGGGCGTTCGGAGGGTGCCTGTCGAGAAGTTGGAGCAAATGACGACGGGTGTGCCTGGAGGCCGCGCTCGTGGCTCGCCGTCGGGCGAGTCTATGTGCCATCTGTGGGCCATTTTAGCCCGCGTTGATGGGCACGGGAGGGAGCCGGTGAGACAATTGTCCTCGATTGAGACACACTCCGGCCAAGGGTAACGCGGGGTTGTGGCGTAAGCCCGCATCGGGGCGCATGTTTTGATCGGCTTCGTAATCAGTAGGTCGCGGGTTCAACTCCCGCCCCCGGCTCCAGTATTTCAATTACTTCCGAACCAGTCTCAGTCGACGAGCCAAATCATGTAGACAGCATGTAGACATCCGCGGGCGTTCGAGAGCCGATCCCAACAACACCGGGTCGTGCCGCGCAAGGGAACCGTTGTCTCGGTCATCGGCCCCGGCGCCGGCTGCCAGAACCTGGCGGCTCGGCGGCCTCGTGGCGGTGAGTTCCGACGACACGCGCCGCGAGCCACTGATCGATGTCGCTGGCCCTGTATCTCACGAGGCGGGGCGACAGGCGGAGAAATGGAGGCCCGTAGCCACGGCGACGCCAGGCTTCGAGGGTGCGGGCTGACGGCAGCCCGAGCCGAGTTGCGGCTTGACGTTGATCGAGAAGGTCGTCGGCCATTCGCGTTCTCCTCGGAGCGCTCTGCACGCCCGGCGATTCGCTCCGCGTTCTTGGACGGTTCGTCAAGAGATCAGGGTCGCTTCATCCTGGGTCCGAGTGTGGCAGGTTACGTCACGGTGACGGGGGCCAAGGGCGGGGTGACTGCCGCCGAAGGGCGTTCGTGTTGACTTCTATGAAAGCGGCTGGCCGTGTCAAGTCGCCATCGTCTTGTTCCGTGTGTGTGTTGTTGGCTGTTTAGTCCAAGTCCGTGACGCGGGCACGCGAGTCTCGCGAGGTTCTGTCAGCCTTCTATTCGCGCTCGTCAAGGGCGAGGGCGTACGCGCTCGCCGGCGCATGAGGGGATTCGAGGGGTGGGGGCGCCATCTACGCAGCGGCCCTGCGACGGCGGCCAAGTCAACACTCGCGCTCACCCACCCGTCGAACCTGCGAGAGACCACGGGGCTCACGGTCGTGACAAGACTCCCGATTATCGTTCCGTTACTCGGAGCGGGAATCGCTCGACATGACAATCCTGGGTTCGGTGGCTCCGCCGCAGCTCCCGACGCGGCGGCCGGGTCATCGCGCCCGCGCGGCGGGGCGGTTCACGGCGGCTCCCGCGGGGACCCCGGCGCGGCGGGGCTGGAACACGCTGCCGTCGCGCAGGAGCGCATAGAGGATGCCCGCCAGGCGACGGGCGAGGGCGACGACGGCGACGTGCTTGCCGCGGCGGGCCGCAATGCGCAGGGCCCAGGTCCAGAGCGCCTCGGCCTCGGGCGGGTGGCGCCGGAGAATGGAGACAGCGGCTTGGATGAGCAGCCAGCGCGCGCGGCCGGGACCGGCCTTGGTGATGGGGCCGCGGCGCTGACTGTCGCCGGAGCTGAACTCGGACGGCACGAGGCCGAGGTAGGCCTCGACCTGGTGGGCGTGGCGGAAGCGCTGGGCGTCGTCGATGGTGGCGACGAAGGCGGCGGCGGTGACGGGCCCGATGCTGGGCACAGTGCGGAGGCGCTGGACGCGCGGATCTTGCGCGGCGAGGTGCTCGATCACCTGGTCGGAATAGGCGAGCTGGCGGTTGAGGGGCAGCATGACGGCGAGGAGCGGGGCGATGAGCGAGCGGATCTGGCCCGGCAGGGGCAGGCTGTCGACGCGGTCGATGAAGGCCTCGGCACCGCCGGAGGGGACGCGATAGCCGTGCTGGCGGAGCAGGGCGCGGATGAGGGAGATGTAGCGGGTGCGGGTGCGGACGAGCGCCTCGCGGACCCCCAGGCGGCCGCGCACGTGGCGCTGGGCGTCGGAGAGCCGATGGGCGGAGCGGTAGGCGCCGAGCAGGTTGGCGTCGGCCAGAGCGCGCGCATCGCGCCGATCGGTCTTGACCTTCCGCGTCCGGGTCGCGTACATCGGGGCGAAGTTGGGGTCGGCGACGATGACCTCATGACCGAGCCCCTCGAGACAGCGGGCGACCCATTCACTGTCGGTGGACGCCTCGATGAGGATGCGCGCTCGGGGCCGCGTGCCGAGCACGGCGGCGAAGCGCTCGGGCTCGGTGCGGATGCGCTGCTCGATCAGTTCGCCTCCCTCGGCCAAGATGCAGATTTGACTTTCCCTCTTGTGGACGTCGATGCCAATATGGTCCATGGCTGGCCTCTCCTCTCTGCGGCGTTGACCGCGTGTAACTCTTGTGGGGCAGTGTATGCCACCACGTCGAGCGGGAGGCCAGCCGCTTTCATCACATCTACCCTCCGGGTGGGTTCGGCGGGGAAGGGGATCTCGAAACGGAACACGAGCTGCAGGTTTGCCGGCAAGTGGTTGCAGCCCCTGCAACCAAACTTGCTCCCGACTTCGGCGCGGCGCCTTACCCACGTCGAGAAGGATGACGCGGGCGCTCCGCAGGTGCGCTAGAATGGCTGACGCCACATCCCCGGAGGACGGGCCCAGTGCTCCACACATAGGGAGGACGTCATGAGCTACCTTGTCAGTGTCCTGACTGGAGTGGTCGCGTCCCTGACTCTCGTCGCATCCGTGTGGGCGGACGCCGATCCAGCGAACCGCACCGGAGATCCCGAAAAGCTCGGGCGGGTGCATTTCAAGACCTCCTGCTCGCCGGAGGCGCAGAAGCAGTTCGAGCGGGCGCTGGCCATGCTGCACTCGTTCTTCTTCCCCGAGACGGTGAAGGCCTTCACGGCGATCCCCGCCACCGATCCGAGCTGCGCGATCGCCTACTGGGGCATCGCCATCAGCCAGCGCCCGAACCCGCTGGTGGGTCCGTTCGACGCCGCCACGCTGAAGCGCGGCCTCGATGCCATCGAGAAGGGTGAGGCCATCGGGCCCAAGACCCAGCGCGAGCGCGACTGGCTGGCCGCCCTCAAGGAGTTCTACAAGGACTACGACAAGGTCGACCAGGACACGCGCACGCGGAACTACGAGAAGGCGATGGAGCGGCTCGCCAGCAAGTACCCGGACGACGTCGAGGCGAAGATCTTCCACGCCCTCGCCCTGAACGAGACGTTCGACCACAAGTCCATGGAGCCGCTCCTGAAGGCCATCAAGATCCTGGAGCCGATCGACAAGAAGTACCCGGATCACCCGGGCGTCACCCACTACCTGATTCACAGCTACGATTTCCCAGCCATTGCCAAGCGCGGCGTCCCCGCTGCCAACAAGTACGCGAAGATCGCGCCCTCAGCGCCGCACGCCCAACACATGCCCTCGCACATCTACTCGATGGTCGGCATGTGGGAAGAGTCTGTGGTGTCGAACTGGCGCTCGGTCGCGGTAGCGAACGACTATGTGGCCAAGGCCAAGCTCGACGGCACCCTGGGCGGCGTGCCCCACGCCTATGACTTCATGGCCTATGCCTACCTGCAGCTCGGCCAGGACATGAAGGCTCGAGGCCTCATCCAGGAGGCCATGTCAATCAAGAAGGTCATCGGGGTCCCCCTGGCAGGAGCCACGGCGCGCGCGGCAGTGCCGGCCCGTTACATGCTCGAACGCCAGGACTGGCAAGGCGCCGCGCAACTGCAGCCACTCGACACCGGCTACCCGATGGCCGAGGCGATCACGTACTTCGCGCGGGCCATGGGCGCCGCGCGCAGCGGTGACACCACGGCGGCCCAGGCGGACATCGAGAAGCTGAAGGAGCAGCGGGCGGCGCTGGAGAAGGCGGGCCAGGGTTACTGGGCCGGCCAGGTCGAGATCCAGATCCTCGGCGCCGAGGCCTGGACGGCCCAGGGCCAGAGCAACAAGTCCGACGCCCTCAAGTTCATGCGAGCGGCCGCGGACCTCGAAGACGCCAGTGAGAAGCACGTGGCAATGGAGAACCGGCTCTACCCGATGCGTGAGCTGCTCGCGGACATGTTAATGGCGCAGGGCGAGGCGGCAGCCGCCCTGAAGGAATACGAGACCTCGCTCAAGAACGCCCCGATGCGGCTGCGTGGCTTCTACGGAGTGGCCAAGGCCGCCGAGGTCTCCGGAGACCCGAAGAAGGCGCGCGAGTACTTCGAGAAGCTCGCCCGGCTCACGCGGCACGCGGACGGCGATCGGCCCGAGTTGCGCGAGGCGAAGCAACGGCTGGCCAGCAAGTAACGACGTGATCGGCGTCAAGATTTCCGTCGGCCTGCTCGGTCTTGGCCTCGCCCTGCTGCCGGGCACGAGCCTCGCCGACCCGCGCGACGAGGCGCCGAAGGAGGGACAGCTCGATCCGGAGTACGCGGCGGGGAAAGCGGCCATCGCGGCCAAGGACTGGAATGCCGCGATCCGGTCGCTTTCCTCGGCCGCTCTTCGCGACACGCGCAACGCTGACATCGAGAACTACCTCGGCTACGCCTACCGCCAGAGCGGCCAGCTTCAGCTCGCCTTCCCGCATTACCAGCGCGCGCTGCAGCTCAATCCCCGCCATCGCGGCGCTCACGAGTACATCGGTGAGGCGTACCTCATGGCCAACAACCTGACCAAGGCCGAGGAGCATCTCGCCGCCCTGCAGCGGATCTGCCTCATCGCCTGCGAGGAGTACGAGGACCTCAAGAAGGCCGTCGCCGACTACCGGGCACGCGCGGCAAAGTAAGGCCAGCCGCCCGAGGCAGAGGCGCGGCCTCAGCTCATTCCGCTGACCGAGGCCAAGCTGACGACGCTGCTCGTGGCGTGCCGGCGCTGGTACCCGGAACACCTTGAGCTCATCGCCACGGCCGCCTGGACTGGTCTCCACCAAGGTGAGATTCTCGGCCTTCAGTGGGAGGACGTCGACTTCACGAGCCGGTTCGTCGACGTCCGACGGACGGTGGGCCACCGTGGAGGCCGGCTCCTCGTCGGGAGCCCAAAGAGTGGCAAGGCTCGCCGCGTGGATCTGGCCAGCCCGCTGGTCGCCTGGCTCCAGGCCAGAAAGTCGCTCCACGAGGCCGAGGCCGCCGTCCCAGGGACGCGATCTTGCTCAGTGGGTGTATCCGAAACAGTGTCGGCAAGCCGATCGACGCCCTGAACCTCGTCCATCGTGTCTGGCACCCCTTGCTTGAGAAGGCGGGACTTCGGCGGATCCGCTTCCACGATCTCCGGCACACGTTCGCCTCGCTCTTGATCGGGCGTGGCGAGTCAATCGCCTACGTCAAAGAGCAGCTCGGCCACTGCCCTTCCTCATGGAATCGCCGGCGCAGCAAGTCTGCGCCTCGCCGGCGAGCGGCGTAAGAATGAGGCAGAGAGCGAGAACGACCGCGAGCCCGATCAGCCGCATGGGCACCTCGGTGGGGGATGGCTGGCGGGAGTGTAGCCGAATGATTGGTCTCGCATCACTTCAGTGATCTAAACGGCGCTTGTCTAGCGGCCTGCCCAGGACACGATGCAGACCACCAGTATTCCAGACAGCGCCAATGACGCGCACCACGCGAGGGGACGGAAGCTTCCCACGCGCCAAACGCGATGAAGACGATCAGGCCGAATATCTCTTGCGCCCGATTCAGAAACAGCGGATGCCTCAGCATCCCGCTCGGCATCACCCCAGCACAACCACCGAAGCGCGGGCGGGACCTACCCTTCAGTCGCGAGCGACTTCCAAGCAATCTGGGTGTAACATTCGATGCTTGCGGGTGAACGCCGAGGAGAGGCAGCCTGTCATGCCCTTATCCCTTGACCGCTCGCACCTGCTCCGGGAGCTGATCCAGATCGGGATCGGTTTGACGAGCGAGCGCGACCTCGCTTTGCTGCCGGAGCGGATCCTGACCGAGGCCCGACGCTTGACACACGCGGAGGCCGGCACCCTCTACCTCCGTGATGGGGATCGCCTCCGATTCGCCGTCGTCCAGAATGACGTATTGGCGCGACGTCTTGGGGAGCGAGAGATGCGGCGGCTCTTCCAGTCCGATCTCCCGTTGAGTAAGCCAAGCCTCGCCGGGCATGTCGCGCTTTCCCGGGACATTCTCCGCCTTTCTGATGCCTACGATATTCCGCCAGACCGGCCCTACGCTTTCAATCACGCCGTCGATGCCCAGACCGGGTATCGGACCCGATCAGTCCTCGCCGTCCCGCTCATGGAGCCCACAGGCAATGTCATCGGCGTCCTCCAGTTGATCAATGCACGAAACGCTCGCAAGCAGATCGTCCCCTTTGATCCGGACTACGAGGAGTTGATTCGCGCGCTCGCGTCCCAAGCCACCGTCGCCGTCCGGAATGCGCAGCTCGAGGCGGTGGCGCGCGGACGCGCCGCCCTTCGGTTCGTCGCCAGCCTCGCGACCACAATGGCCCATGAGATCGACAATCCCCTCAGGGTGATCAAGGGAAATATCGAGCTGCTCGTCAGTGAGGCATCTGATCCGGCGTCACGTCAACGGATTGACGCTGTACTCGGTGCGGTGGAAGCGATCCGTGAGATTGTCGAGCGCATGAACCGAATCACCGAGCTCAAACTCGCCGACCAGTCTCGTGCCGAGGAACAATGGAGCCGTTAGGCCGCGGCCCCCTCCGACGAGCTGCAGAAGGATCGACGAGGCGCTCGCGGAGCACCGCCAGCCTGCTGGTCCCGGTCCTCGGGCAACGTCGACGTCCTGGGAATTGTCGCGACTGCTCGTGCCCGAGCGAGGCTACTATGTCCAGAAGGAGCCCCTCGAGCGACTGCGCGCCGACAGCACGCCCGGGATCTTCGAGCGCCTGGGCGTGACGCCGAAGGCCGAGATGTAAGGACGTCGTGCTGTGGGACGCATTCCTGACCGAGATGGTCACGGCGATGATCCGGCAGGCGCGCCCGAATCTGCTGCTCGTGCATCTGGTCCAGACCGATTACTTCCAGCACCGCGTCGGCCGGGAGGGCGCCGAGACGAAGGCGGCCGTGGCTCGGGTGGACGCGCACGTGGGCGCGATGCGGCGCACGCTGGCCGAGAGGTCGGGCTCGCTGATCGCTCGGTGATCATCGTCACGGGCGATCACGGCTTGCATTTCCCCGAGTTCGCCGACGACCTGGACGCAGTGCTGGCGCGGGCGGCCGGGGTGCGCCGGATGGTGACGATCGGCACCGACGCGCTGTCATTTACCCGGTGTCACAAATCCCGCGCGCGGCTCGCCGTGTAAGTCCCCCTCATCGCGAGCGGCCGGGACGGGTCCTGCGGCCGGAGCAAGGGTCTTGGTTTGGTGACGTCGCCGGCCTCGCCTCGAACCATGCTAGTGGAACTCGCCGCAAAGCGCCGCGGCCTAGCCGATCAGCGAAGCCGAGCTGCGATGATCGCTGCCTATGGGAAGATGTCGTCCGGCGTGTTCTCCGTGACGATCGTGTTCTGGAGGATCAAAGTGCCATGGCAAGGCCTGCTGAAGAAGCCGCCGGATACCTTCCCTCAAGACAGTTGTAGATACCGCCACCAACGCCCGCGGTGTTGTCAGTGATGACGCTGTTGTTGACGATCAGCGTGCCCAGATTGAAGAATTCCGCCGCCCTGGTCGGCTGCGGCGTTACCGAAGACCGTACTGTTGATGACCTCCAGCGTACCGGGATTGAAGATGAAGACTGGAGCCGGCGGCGGGACTTGAACCCGCGACCTGCTGATTACGAATCAGCTGCTCTGCCACTGAGCTACACCGGCGTATCAAGCAGTTACGAGCTACGACCGTCCCGATTCTACCTCATGTGCTGAGCATGTGCTGAGAACGGGGGCCTTGGGGGCCGACTTGTCCACACGGCGAACGACCGGCGTTAGGCCCGCCATACGATCCACCGCCGCCCGGACCAGGAGTACGAGGTGAAGCGTCGCCAGATCCTGACCGAATGTAGTCAGGCAGCTTGAGTCCGCCAGCCTCCGCCCACCGCACGACGAACGCGGGCGGACCGAGCAGGATCAGGCAGCGCCAGGAACTCCTCGCTCGTGGGCTCCGGCCGCGGGCGCTTGTGGTACCGCACGACGCCTCCCGTGAGGCGGGAGGACCGATCAGGTAGGCCTCGTCCCGCCAGTTTGCTCGCTGCTACCCGAGCCGCATCCCGGTATTGTCAACGCCGGCGTACTTTTGACCCACTTTCGCCGGTTGAGAATTGACCCACCCCCTGGCGGTTCGTATCAGCAGCGTCGTCAGGCGCTCCGAGGAGCGGGACTGAGCTGACGCTGAAGAGCCCGGTCTGCTTCTTCTCCGCAGGCGATAGCTCTCACCGCGGAGTTGAGGACGTGGCTGTGGTGGAGCAGGCGATCGAGGATCGCGGTGGCGATCACAGCGTCGCCCAGGACCTCACCCATTCGCCGAAGCCCTTGTTCGAGGTGAGGAGGATGCTGCCGCGCTCATAGCCGACGGTGATCAGCGAGAAGAGCGCAGTGGAGGGACAAGGCCGACCATCTGCCGATCCTGACAACCCGGCAAATTTGCCGGTTAAGCAATCGGAAACGGAGGACTACGATTTGCTCAGGGGTTAAGATCCCAGAAAAAGCACAAGTCGTTCTTCACTTTCGCATACCAGCTGGCTATGTACAGCGATGGGTTGTCGATTTGCCCATCCACCCACACGTCCGTGTGGCCAATGGTGGTCGAGGGCTCAAAGATAATCACTCCATTTCGCTTTCCGATTTTGGAAGTATTAGGAAACTGTTGACCAGATCCATACCGGTTGTTGAGGTATTGGCGGAGATCGAGAGTTGAGAAAATGTACTCGAAACCGTCATTGTCTCGGAGCGTCCTGACCTTCTTGACCAAGACGCCACCTTTCCCGTTGTCGCCGCCCGCATCGACATGATGACCGGGGATACAATTGAAGGCGTAACTAATCTCGGTAGCGCACGTATTGCTAAACTTCGGATCTTGATGAAACTTTAGAATCGGTCCGTCAATCAGTGTAAGAAAGTTTGTCGGCCAGGGATGCATGTCGAACATGGTCTTGTAGTAGATGTTGATCAATCCCATGACCCGCTCCCTCTACGCTTTTGGGCTTTCGCCCTGGACAGCACGCCAGCCCCGGGCCATGGCCACGAGGCCGCGAGCGCCAACTTCGCGCGCCGGAAAATAGCACAGAATGTGCCATTTTTGTTTTGGCGAACTCCCCCACCTCCAACCGGGGGTAGCACGCCTATCTTCGGTCCGGGTTGCTACACCCACGGACAGTGAATCTGATTTGGCCCCAAATAGCCAGCGCCCCCGCGCTTTCGGCTTTTTGAACGTGCAGGGCCGGCGTAGCGGGGGAGGCGTCCTCACCTCGCGTAGATCCCTCCTGCCTTTGTCCGTGGCAGCGAGCGGCTCATGGCCGCGAGCGAACGGGGATGCAGGAGGAGGGCGCGATAAGCGCCCGACGACTCCCAACCCATAGGCCCATCAACTCATGTGCTGACCGTGTGCTGACGGACCCTACTTCTCATGAGCATGGGTGAGGATCAGTGATAGTGGCTGATAAACCCTGAGAACGTGGGGCGAGTGATTCCACTTCGGCAACTCAATGGGTTACACGGGAAGTGCATGGAAGGACTGAGGCCCGGCGCCGCGCTCGCGGGAGTGATAGAATGCCCGGACATGAAATTTCTCTGTCTCGACTGCGACGCGCCGATGAAACTGCACTCGACCGAGGGGCCCGACGAGGGCTCGCTGACGGTCACCTTCCGCTGCCCGGAATGCGGATTCCGTGTCGCGATGCTGACCAACCCGTTCGAAACGCAGATGGTGCGGAGCCTCGGCATCAAGGTCGGCGGACGCGCGCAGGAGACAGCGCCGTTCGAGCACGTGCGCACGATGATGGCCAACCCGCGCGCCGACGTCTTCGAGGTCGAGGTTGGCGCGGGTGCAGAGGCCGCCGGCTGTCCCTTCGCCGCCATGGTCAACGAGGGCGCCACGGCCGTACCGGCTGCCGTCGTCTGGACGTCCGAGGCCGAGGCGCGCGTCGAGCGGGTCCCGTCGTTCATCCGGCCGATGGCCCGGCGCGCCATCGAGCGGTTCGCCGCCGAGCGCGGATACTCGACCATCGACGCGACCGTGATGGACGAGGCGCGTGGCGCGTTCGGGATGTAGCCGTTCATGACAAAGGCCGACCTCGTGGCGCGGATGGCAGCGGCCGCCGGGTGGCCGAAGGTGGGCTCCGAGCGGGCGCTCCGGGCCGCGCTCGCGGGGATTCGCGCCTCGCTGAAGCGGGGCGATGCGGTCACGCTCGTCGGCTTCGGAACGTTTTCCGTCGCCCGGCGCAAGCCACGGACGCTGAAGAACCCGCGCACGGGCCTAGCAGTGACAGTCGCCGGGCGGATCCCGCGCTTCAAGCCGTCGAAAGAGTTGAAACAGGCGGTCCGCTGACCGGCTTTTTCCTTGCCGGCCGCGCCGCGCGCTGGCTAGAATCGATCCCAGTGCATCCGGGCCGCGCGCTCGCCGTCCTGGCGGTGCTTGCCACCGCCATTGCTCCCCTTACCGCGACCGCCCAGCCGGAGCGGTCCGCTGCCGACGGACGCCCACCTTCACTCTCCGCGGAAGCGGTCTTGCTGCTCGATCCCGAGGGCCGGACGCTCTTCGCCAAGAATCCCGACGAGGAGCGTGCACCCGCCAGTCTCGTGAAGCTGATGACGCTCTACCTCGCGTTCCAGGACATCGAAGC
>WNFV01004928.1_pt1 | contig 16356 bp, 26 predicted proteins | sample 5400101 | NCBI WGS metagenome assembly WNFV01 (sample SAMN13153361, study PRJNA577476) | soil metagenome | isolation source: 115 cm soil or saprolite under grassland replicate 1 | place: USA:California | collected 2016-06-15
TCACCGCGCTTGTCCGTCACGAGGAGGTGCCGGATCCGCTCTTTCTGCATGAGGCTGCGCGCGTCCAGCACCGCCGTCTCGGGCTCGGCGGTGATCAGCGCACCGGTCATCAGCTGTCGCACTCTCATTGGGCGCCTCGCCGCGGTCACCAGACCCAATAACGGGTCTCAGGGACAGGCGAGGCCTCGGCTCGCAGGCCTGGCAGGCGCTTGAGGGCGAGACAGGCCTTGTCGCAGCGCACGTCGGTGGGCGGGGCGAACGCCGAGCAGGCCTCGACATCTACCATCTCGCCATCCCAGGCCGACTCCTTGAAGCTCACATGCGCGTTAACATTGCGGAACGGACACCAGAACACCCGAGGGGACGGGCTCGTCGCGGTGAACAGCCGGGAGCCCAGACTATAAACGATCAAGAGCAGAACCGCGACGGCGAGGAAGATCGGGAGCGACCAAGGGATTGACATGGGCGCACCTCCCGGGCCGGTTCGCAAGCCCGACCCTGCGTCATTCGTGCTCGCGGCGCGCATCGGTGTCCATGAGCCGCGTGCCTTATTTCCGTGCGGTCGACGGCTCACGGACGACCGAGATCCGGACCTGTGGCTAACTCGAAGACGATCGGAACGTCTCCATCGGGCCCAACCGTGCGAACCTGGCGGCGCCCTGAGGCCAGGCATGAGGCAAATCCTGGCCACCCTGTTCGTCAGCACTAGAAGAATGAGCGAAATGGAGGATGCCAAAGGCCTGGTCGGTCGGTGACCATGAGGCTACCCGGAGGGGGAGGTGCTAGTATGAGTTCATCCCGCGACCTGCTGGCCGAGCTCGAGGTGACGATGGTTCCCTCGCTGAGGCGCCCGCCGGAAGCGAGCGCGCAGGCGCCCTTGGGCGGATTCCCTGACATACCCGTCGCCGAGGGCGGGTCGCGTCGGCGTCACTTCTGGTGCTCGCTCAAGAAGCAGGAGGTAGAGGTCGAGTTCGAGACCAGGTCGCACCTGGGACTACGGCGAATGGTCGGCGTGAGACGATGCACTGCCTTCGACCGACCGCAGGACGTGGCCTGTGGCCGCCACTGTCTGGACTCGAAGTTCCGAGGCCAGTGGCCCAGCGCGCTGCCCGTCATCGATCGTCGGTGCGCTCTCGGAGCTTAAGCGCCCAGTCCCGCCCCTGCCCTTGCTCAGCCGTCCGCGGGAACCGCTGGACGAACTTCGCCGCCAGCGCCCGGGCCCGCCTACGCTCGTCGCATCTTCCAGTAGTTCACCGTCCGGCCCTGGGGGCAACGATGCCCGTGACGTCTCCCCCGAAAACGACGACAGGCCAAAACTAGAGTACGCTGGCGCGCTGCGGTCGCTGGAAACCGCCCTTGGCTGAACCCAATTCCTGGGTAAAGTCTGGGTAAAGCAAAGGGGTTAGCAGGCCGAAGCGCTGCTAACCCCTCGTATTTTTTGGTTGCGGGGGTCGGATTTGAACCGACGACCTTTGGGTTATGAGCCCAATTCGCCCTTCTCGGGCTGAAACCGACCGCGTGATTTATTGCATAGTTAGTCTGGGTTCATCCGGGTTCATCGGGGCCTGTTTTACTTCGTTTGTCACCAAAACGTCACCACGGCCGGCCGCGAGTTGCGCCTCCAACTTGGCGCCGGCGTCGCGCCGGACGCCGGGGATCAGGTGCCCGTAGCGGTCGATCGTGGTGGTGATGCTCGCGTGGCCGAGTTGGGCGCTGATGTACTTGAGGTCTTGGCCCTGCGCGATGAGCAGAGAGGCGAAGGTGTGGCGGAGCGAGTGAATGCGCCGGTGGGGCAAGCCCGCCTTCACGAGCGCCGCCGCCCACACGCGCTTGCGCAAGTTGTCGGGGTCGAGCGGTCGGCCCGTCGGCCCGGGGAAGAGCAGGGCGTCAGGCGGGGGCGTCTCGCCGCGCGCGAGGCGGAGCCCGGAGAGGATGGCGAGCAGTTGGTCGCCGACGTCGATCGCGCGCAGGGCGTTCCGCGTCTTGGGCACGAGGAAACTGCCCTTGTAGGCGGCGCGCCGGACGTGGATCCGCTTCTGCGCCCAATCGACGTCGCCCCACTGGAAGGCGAGGAGTTCACCCAGGCGCGCGCCGGTGGACACCGCGGTGAGGAACAGGGCGTAGGACGCCGCGGGGACCGCGTCGAGCAGCCGATTCAACGCTTCGGGGCTCAGGATCTCGACCGGCTCCGGCAACTCCTCGGCCCGCACGGCGCGCGGCTTCTGCACGCGCCGCGAGGCGACGGGATTCACGGCGAGGTAGTTGTCGGCCTGCGCGTCGGCCAGCAGCGTGTTCAGGACGAGGAGCGCGTTTCGCACCGACTTCACGGAGAGCGATTTCCGGGCCGTCGTGATGTAGCGGTTGACGTCGCTGGTGGTGATGCTGTCGAGCGGCCGATCGCCGAAGAAGCCCACGAGTTGGTGCGGCCGGGGGTGGCCGCTCTTCGGGACGTCGCAGGGCGCGCCGTCCTGGCCCGTGGCGCCACACGTCTGCTCGTCACGCCCGCGACGGAAGGCGTGCCCAGGCGTCCCGAGTCCGAGGACCGCGCGGTAACTGGCGCGCGTGCTGGCCTTGACGTCGCGCCCGTCGAGCCACGTCCGGGCGTACTCGGTGAAGCCCACCGATTTCGGTTCGGTGTAGGTGCCGGTGGTCTGGAGTTTGCCGAGCACCTCGGTCACGAAGGCCTGCGCGGCCTTCTGGGTCTCGAATCCGCGCCGGTGCAGGCGCCGGCCCGTGTGGTCGCGGAAGGTCACGTCATAGACCTTGGTGAGGCCGTCGGCCAGCAGGCGCTTGGCGATGCTGCCGCGTTGCCGTCTCAGGCGTCGCATGGGTCACCTCCCCTTGCCCGCCGGGCGCGCCGGCGTGGTCAGCTCGCGCTCCAGGGCGCGAATTAAGAGATCGTGGATGGTGGTGTCACGCTCGGCGGCGGCCACCTTGGCCCGCCGCCAGAGGTCGGGCGGGACTGTGATGCTCGTTTTCTTCTCGGTCTGCTCGGCGCTCCGCGGCATGAGGGGCGGCTCCTTTCTGGGGGAGTCTCACGGCTGCCCGGAGTATCCCATCAAACGGTAAATATTGGCAAGCGGTATTTCCGGGGTTTTCGGGGTCCCGGCCGGATCCCGCGTCACGCCGACGTGGCGCTCAGCGGGGCTCGGCCTCGGCGATCCAGGCCGCGGCTTCCTCGGGCGTGAGGTCGTCGCGCCCGGTGAGCCGCGTGTAGAGGGCGACGAGGCCCTCGGGCGTGGGCGTGACGACGATGAGGACGGCCTTCTGGCCCTGCTCCTTGGGTGAGCCTTCCTCTTTCACGATCCCTCCTCCGGGAGCGCCCCGCCGCTCGGGGCCGAACGATGTTCGTAAACGCGAGCACGATCATACGAGCGTCTGGTAGTCGACGCAATAAGCGCATCTCTGCCGGTGTCTTCGGACGGCGATCTTGATAGACTCCCGCCCAGCGTGTGAGGAGGGCTCCGCATGGACCCGGCCCGGCTGCTCCAAGCCCGTATCCGATCACTCACCCCTGACTCGCAGAACACTCGCGCTAGGGCCCAGTGATGGAGCGGCGCACATTCATGGCGGTGCTCGCGGGCGGCCTCCTTGCCCCGCCGCTCGCCGCCGAAGTCCAGCCGGCGGCCAAGGTCGCTCGAATAGGCTACCTGGGAACCAACGTGGCCGCTTTCCCCCAACTGCGAGAGGCCTTCCTCCAAGGACTGCGTGACCTCGGTCATGTCGAGGGCCGCAACGTCGTGATCGAATACCGATCTGCCGAGGGGAAGCCCGAGCGGCTCCCCGCTCTTGCGGCCGAACTGGTTGCGCTCAAGGTTGATGTCATCGTCGCCACGGGCACACCCGCCTCTCTGGCCGCCAAGCAAGCGACCAGGACCCTCCCTATCGTCTTCGCTGGTGTTGCCGATCCGGTTGGGGGCGGGCTCGTCACCAGCCTGGCGCGGCCGGGCGGCAATGTCACGGGCTTGTCCCTCCTCGCCCCGGAGCTAGTCGGCAAGGGTCTGGAACTGCTCAAGCAGGCCGTTCCGGGGGTCAGTCGGGTCGCTGTCCTCTGGCAGCCAGGTGGCTCCGGCGAACGCACAGAACAGGACATGCTGAAGGCAGCAGAAGTCGCGGCACGGGCGCTGGGGGTGCGGCTTCAATTCATTGAGGTGCGAGGGCCCGCCGATTTCGACAGGGCCTTCTCGGACATGACCAGGGCGCGCGCGGGTGCTCTGACTGTGTTGTCAAGCAACATGTTCCTCGTCGAGCACAGACGTCTCGTGACCCTGGCGGGAAAGAACCGGCTGCCGGCAGTGTACCCACAGAGGGAGTTTGTCGATGCCGGGGGCCTTATGGCCTACGGAGCGGGCGTTCCTGATTCGGTTCGGCGCGCCGCTACCTACGTGGACAAGATTTTGAAAGGATCCAAGCCCGGCGACCTCCCCGTCGAGCAGCCCACCAAGTTCGAGCTGGTCATCAACCTCAAGACCGCCAAGGCCCTCGGCCTGACGATCCCGCCGTCGGTGCTGGGGCGGGCAGACGAAGTTATCCAATAAATAAAGCGATGTGCCTTCCCGACACTGTGGACCCGCGTGGGCCGAAGGGGAAGTGAAACTCAAGGAGACTTTAGATGGGTAACGAGTGGGATCAATTCAAAGATGAGGTTCTGGGTCAAATAGGAAAACTACGACGGCGCATCAGGGCGCTGGATCAGATTGTCCGGCTCAGGCAAATCGCGCCCCATGATCCCGAGCCGCGCCGGACCATCCTCGGCCATATGCACGCCGTACCAGAACCGCGGCTGAGGGTTGCTCCTTATTACACGCCGGGCATTCCGGATCGGTTCAATGGCCACTTTGCGGAAGAGGAACCGATCACGGGGTGGCAAATCACCGACGGCGGCGGCAAGGTGCTGCAAGTCATTCAGGTGGATAGGGACCGAGTTGAGGCGGATATCGCTGCTCGCATCGAGGCATTCCACGCCGAGCACCCGGCCCCACCGGTCGAACCACCGGTGCTTCCCGATAAGGACCGGCAGTACGCGAAGGAGTTGGCGGCGGGTGACGCGCGGAAGGAGGCCGACGTCCTTCGTGTCAGAGAGAATATACACCGGCAGTTGTGGGAAGAATCTCGGGAAAACCACGAACGACTGCTGCGGACCCAGCCAGACCTTATTCGCGAAGTGGTGTGGACGGAGGTTGCACTTGACGCCGCCCGGAAAGTATTTCCGGTTTGCGTATTACAGGAGACCGGCTGCGGATATAACATCGTTCTCTGAATGAGCGTGTGGGTATGGATGGGGCGATTCGAATGACGCTGGACCCACGCGGGCCGAAGGGGAAGTAAACGAGCGTGAATCAGGTCTCTAGCGCATGGAATGTCGTCGCTCGCGCCTTCGCCGCACTCGCAGACCTCCATTGGGCCACTGCTGCCGAGATTGGGACCGCCGTGGCGACCCTCGGGCTTGTCGCTGTGGCGTTCGTCCAGTTGCGGAGGTTCAACAGGCAGGTTCGAGCCGACTTCACGTATAAGGTCTACAGTGATTTGCGCCAGTGGCTACGACTGCATCCGGACGCCCGAGCGTGGATAGATGACCCGGACGGGACGCCGCTCGACAATGACCACTACGACGAGTGGAACATGGATGAATTCCTGACGTACTTCGAGGCCGTGTGGAGCCTGCGGCTAAAACGTCTCGTCGATAGGGACATGGTCTACGATCTTCTCAGCGACGACCTGATCACGGCGTACGAAGCGAATAACCTAGAGATTGAGAAGATCATCAGGGACATGCGCAGCGAGCCTGGCTGTAGCGATGTCTTTATCGGCGTCGAGAAACTCTACCGCGAAATGAAGCACATGACAGAGAGAAAGAACCCGAACCCGAGAAAACGCGCGATGGCCCGACACCCGCGCGGGCCAAAGGTGAAATGAGCCGGACGCATGGAGCCCGAATTGGAGATCACAATCGACATGGCCGAGGACGAGTGGTCGGCGATAGTGAATGAGCCGGACACCGGGAACCATACCCTCACCCTCAGCGCGGCGGCTCTGGCAGCGTTGATGAGCGCCGCGCCCGGTGGTGGTATCGCGCGCTCGTTCACCTGTTCAGTCCCGGTCGCACTTGAACTACTGCCGTGGTGCGAGGCCGCAGCGGCGCGGTGGGTCGCAGACGATCCTGAGGGAGCAGCGGTACTCGACCGGGCGGCGAAGAACATCCGTTTTGCGCTGTGGCGAGTTGGCGAAGGCTCGGGCGGTGACGAAGAGCGGGCCGAGGGAAGTGAAGGAGCAAGATAAAATGGTGAATTACATCTATGATGCGAATGGCGGTCCTGTCGGCTTCTGGCGAGAGGGGTTCGTCTACGAACTAAATGGCAACCCCGTGGGCCAGCTACGAGGCACGCACGTCCACAAGCTGTCGGGAGACTATGTAGGTGAACTAGACCACGACATGGTGGTGGACAAGCACCTTGGCAGCTTCGGCAACATTGGCCATCCGGGGCATCCCGGTAATTTCGGCCATCCGGGGCACCCTGGTAATCGCGGAGCTAGGAACTACGGCTACCCGGACGTGTTCCAAAAACTCTTGGAGTGATCCTCCAGTTAATCGTGCCGATGCCCGCTCAAGGCTCCCACATCGGCTCCAGCCGCCAGTAGCCGTCGTTCTCAGGCCACGGCACGGCACGTACTCCTGCCCGTGCCCGCACCAATTCGTGTACGAGACGACTGTGAAACAAGCGCCAAAGCCCACGAGCTTCAGATGCTCGTGGCGGAAGCGGAAGATCGGAGCGTCACGTCCACAGCGGGGACACGGCCGAGTTGGACGCTGACGGCCTTGCAGGAAGCACCGCCGATCTGGAGGCAGGAGACGGCGGCCTCACGCCTGCGTCAGAGGCCGAGCACCTCAGCGCCCATAGCGGTCCCAGGTGAAGCCGGCACGGACGTAGCCGCGCTCGCGCATGCACTGCTGGAAGAGGCTCTCGCGCGTGATCTCATTGCCGAACGTCAGCAGCGCTCCGGTTACGCCGGGTCCGCCCGCAACTCCGATGGCCGCCGCTTGAGTCCAGCAGGCGCGCAGGTCGGCCCGGCGTTCCTCCAGCGGCACGCCGGCGTGGGTCCAGCGGGCGCACCCTGTAGCGGCGAGCAGCGCGAGGACGACGACGGCGCGGGTCATGGCGTCGCCCATGATGCCTCGGGCGGGCGGCCCCGCACAAGGGCGCCGGCGCAGTTCGGTGCGGCCCCGAGCAGGAGCGCGACCGGCTCGTGGCCTGCGTGGTCCCCTCCTCTTATCGCGCGGCGCCGCGGCCCCACGCGGCCGCCTGATCGCGGGTGAGTCGGCGCGGGCCGGGCACCTCCGCCGAGACCGTCACGGTCGTATGCGCCAGGAGCACGCTCTTGGCCAGTTGGGCGACCTCGGCATCAATGCTGGGTGGGCACGCCAAGGTGTTGTCCACGGGCGCGTTCCAGAGGCACCAGGTGAGCGTCGCCCACGGCGCCATCACGTTCGGGCGGGCCGACAGCTCGGCCTCAACCAAGACGAGCCGCCACCCGCGCGGCACGCCGCTGAGTTGGAGCGCGAAGGTGAACTTGCGCCGCACGAGCGCGTCGCCCTCGCTGACGACGATCCGGCCGCCGACGAGCGCGGCGCTCTGGGTCTGAGTCTCGGACGGGGGCGAACTGACTGGGGGAGTGGTGGGGGACATGAGGGGCCTCCTTGGGGGGCGGTGCGCTGTGGTGCTGCGGTGCTATACTAGCGCATCCTGCGCCGTGGCGCAAGCGGGCCGTTGCGCGTCGGCGCAGCGGCGCGGTATCCTCGGGGCATGGTGACACCCAGGCGCCCGGCGGGTAGAATGCTCAGGATCATGGCCGGCAAGCGGACCAAAGGGGTCGCCTCCACGATTCGGATGCCCGAGGATCTCTGGCGCGCCGTCAAGCACGCCGCGATCGAGCAGCGCCGCCCGCTCGCCGAGGTGGTCGCCGAGGCCCTGCGCGACTACCTCAAGCGCCAGCCGCGGCCGAAGCCCTAGCGGCGGAGCCCCAACCGAGGCATCGGCCCGGTCCGCCCGCGCGGCCGGCCGTGGAGCGCGCGCGGATCATCCCTGATCACCTGCTCGATCAGTTCGCGCGCGTAGGGGGGAATGCCCCACCGCCCGATCTCCCGCAGCCAGCCGACCGCCCGGGCGCGCGTGCGGGGCCATTTCAGGTCAGCGAGGGCGCGATAGAGGACCGCGCCGAGCAACGCATGGACGGGGCCGAGGAGGTCGCGATCCACCAGGACCCGGCACTCGCCGCGATGGAGTGGATCGGCATGGCCGCAGCGCGGGCAGGCCGACGCCGCTGTCGGGCGGGGCAGTCGGCCCATGTCAGAGGGCGGAAGGGTGCATGGTCGCGTGCTGCACGAGGCAGGCGCGGCAGATCAACTTCTCCGGCGCCGTGGCGGTCATGGTGTGGCCGACGAGGTCCAGGCCGCACAGCGTGCGCCGCGGCGGCGGCTGATCCGCGGGCAGGTGCAGGCGGCCGCGATGCGACGCGAAGCGGGAGCCTTCGATGCGCGTCACGGCTTCGATGATGGCGGCGGTGCCGCGGGCTTGGGCTTGGGTTTGGGCGGACGTGAGGGCGGGGCGAGCTGCTCGAACCGCTCGTAATTCGTCGTGAGGCGTGAGGGCACCCACCACCGCCCAGGCCGCCCAGGCCGCTGAGGTCGCTGTGCCACGTGTCGGCCTCCCTCGAAACACTGAGCGGTGCAGGCGGGAGGGACGACTCGGCGCCAGGGAGATTGCTCTGGCGCTGGCCGCGTGTCCCCGCCTGCTCCCGCCGCCGCTCGCGACGTCAACCCGCCACGCGGGCCCGGAGCCGCGTGGTATGCCTCACGCCGCACCGGGCTCGTCCCGCACCCCTTCGTCTAGGACTCGGTACCGCTGTCGAAGGCCGTGATCAGGCTGATGGCCCCGTAGCACTCCCCGGTCAGGTCCACCGTGACCGTGTCCACGGCCTCGGTGACCTTCTGCTCGGGCGGGAAGTAGACCTCGCCCCACTTGAAGCCGCGGTTCTGCACCGCCTGCGGGTCGGTCCAGAGCACTTCCACGTTGACCGTGTGCTTCTCCGAATCCGAGAAGGGCGGCGTGGTGGCCAGGATCTGGCCCAGGGGATCGGAGTTGCGGATCTGGGTCGTGGCCTTGGTGCTGATCCACGCGCGCCCCCCGATGTTCTTGAAGTTCACGCCGCCCGGGGTCTGGATCAGCGTTAGCAGCTTGGAGAAGTTCGGCTCTGTGTTGGCCAGCCGGAAGTTGCAGGAGAAGGGCAGCGGAGCCAGCAGCGGATCGTCCGGCGGGGAGACGTAGTGGCTGTCCTTCGTGAACCGGCCACGGTCGAGGACCAGGGTTTCCCCCGCCCGCGCCCGTGCCACGGGGCCAGTCACGGCCCCGCGGAACGGAACCTCGAAGAAGTAGGGCGGCGTGTTGCCCGAGTAGAAGCGCAACTGCCCGACCTTGATGTAGTAACTCTGAAAAGGCATCGTCTAGTGACCTCGCAGGACCGCGGGGTCAATCTCCGCCGTCACGCCGATGCGGCTGCCGGCCGTGTCCACGGTGTTCATTCCGTACCGCACCGTTTACTGGAACGCCGCCGCCAACTTCTCGTGGGCACCGCCCGGAATTTTGGTGCGTGCGCCGGAAATAGCTTCGGCGAGTCTCTGATGCGCGCCCTCCGGAATCTCCCGCGCCTCCTCTAGGGCGCGAGGCTTCATCTCTCCGAGGCCGGGACACGGGCCCACATCGCGGCCTTCCATCCGAGCGGTGAGCCAGGCGGAGGGCGTCATGGACTCGCTCAGCACCGGCCGGCGGGATGGCGTCGGCCGCGGGGGCTGCGTCACCTCACACCGACGCGCGGCGGGGGCATTGGAAAAGGCGGCCGCCATCTTGGCGTGGACGTCGTCGTGACGTCCCTCTTGGAGCATGGCCCCCCCGCCGTTCATCTCGCGCTGGACCTGCTCGATCAGCACTCGCGTCGTGGCGGGCAAGGGCGCAGGCTCGATGTTGAGTCGGTATGGCATCATCGATTCCAACAAACTCACCTGCCGAGCGCGCTCAGCGGCGGGCCAGGACTTCGCGGCGTCGCACCAGCGTCGCTCGTACTCCATCACCTCGCCGAGCGTCTTCCGGTCGAGTGTGAGCTTGTGTTCCGCCGCATCCGTGCCGCCGATGGCGAGCAGGGGATAGTTGGGCCGCTGCTTGGGGCCGAAGCGCACGACGCGCTTTTCGCCCGGCCGCAGTCGGCCAGAATGATTGTGGCCTTTGGCGACGCACCGCTGGGAGCCGCCGATCCGCACCAACCGGCACGGGGTCCGTGTGATTTGGTCCCTGCCCGGGATCATGCCGCCGTCGGGCGAGAACCCGTCACCGACGCCGTTCTCGTCGAGTTTGGTCCGCATTGGTCAGCTCCTTTCAGTGTGGGCGGAGCGAGGAGATCGTCGCTCCACTCGATCCAGGGCGCCGTACCGCCAAGCTCCGTCGTGAATGCGACGAGGGCCCGCTCGCGTTCGGAGGGCTCACGGAGGAAGGTCAAGTCCTCGCGGCACCGCGCGATCACCTCGGCGGCCTGCTCGACCTTGTGGTGTGCGGCGGCCCGAGCGTAGCCCTCCAGGAGTGCCCGGGCCTGCCGCGCGAAGCCGGGCATCAACGGCTCGATCCGCGCTCGGGCCCGCTGGACCTGGCCGAACTTCTCCTCGGCCTGCTCCAGCCGCTGACGCTCCCCGTCGACGGGCTCGGGCAGCAGCAGGTGGGCTTGCGACAAGTCGCCGACGGTCCGCCGCTCGGAGAGCCGTCGCCGCTCCGCCGCAAGGAGCGGCCCATACTCCGCCAGGGCGGCGCCGGCGGCCGCGAGGGCCTGCTGCGTCGAGAGGAGCGCGCCCCGCAGCAACTGGACCGAGGTCGTGCTTTCGTCCGCACTGCACGGCCCGGTCCCGGGCGCGGCCTGCGTGCGCTGCCGCAATTGGTCGGCCTGCGCGGACAGGGTTGCCGCCAGGGCCGCACACCGCTCGGTGAGGACGCGGAGCGAATCGGGCGCTGGGGCGGGCGCGGGCTCCCACGTCGGCACGGACGTCGATTCCCGCACGATGTCGTCCACGAGCCGACCGAATTCGACCGCCGTGGGGCCGATCACGCAGCGCCAGCGCAGAGTATCCTCGCGGTCAATGAGCACGAGGGCGCCGTCCTCGTGGAGGACGTCCCAGTCCTTCACGGTCGGCTTGAATCTCCGGGCACAGCGCACGATCAGCTCGCGCTGCTCAGCACTGATCTCCGTCGTCGTCATCGCGGCTCCTTTCCCATGCTCACCACAAGGGGCGACCATTTCTCGACCACCGCCAGTCGCGGCCCGCATAGTCCTGGCCCGTGTCGTCCTCGACGAAATTGCCCCAGCCGCCTGAGGGCGTCGGCGTCCCCCCGAAGGACCGCGCGAAGGCCTCCGCCCCCTCGGCGCGCAGCACCTCCGGCGTCGCCTCCGCGGGCGCCGGCAGATCGGAGCACCACGGGGCCAATGCCGCGCAGAGCATCCGCACGACGACCGCGTGGTCTTGGTGGATCTTGCCGCGGTCCACGACGCGCACGCCGGTGCTCGTCACCTCGTAGGTCAGATTCAAGAGTTCCTCGCGCAGCCGCTCGTGCGGCGGCAGGATGAGGCTGCGCTCGGCCAGGCGCCGCGAAAGGATCGGCCACTGCTCGCTGTTGCTCTTCGCCGACGGCGTCACGATCTCCACCGGCAACCCCGAGGCCTGCAGGCGTTGCGCGACGCTGAGCCCCTGCCACGACTCGACCTGGATCAGCAGCGGCGGGAAGCTCTGGGCCAGGTCCAGCAGCGCGCGCTCGACCACCGCCAGCTGCACCGGCTCGGCTTTGCTGCCCTGGAAGGTCACGAGTCGGTCGACCACGACCGCCTCGCCGAAGAGATGCCCGAGGCCGATCACCGTCGGGTCGTGCACCGCGCCCAGGTCCACCGCGAAGATGTAGCCGAGCCCGGGCCGGCCCCGCTGGGCCTCGGTCCCGATCATCGCCGCGTCCACGTCCGCGACGGCCGCGAAGGAATCGGCGGCCTCCACCCACGTGTTCTGGTGCTCCCGCGCGTACTGCCCGGGCAGGAGCAGCCGGCGCTGCTTGGCGAGAAAGGCCTCCGTCACGCGCGGCGACGGGTTGTCGGTCCGGTAGTACCAGAACACGCTCATGCCGGCGCCTCGACTTCGGCGAGTTCACGAATGCGCCACAATGGACCCGAGCGCGACTGGCCGACCGTCGAGACCACCAACATCAGCGGGTCCAGCACGCTCGCTTGCGCCGCCAACAGGCTGCTGAAGAGTTCGTCGTCGCGGGCCCAGCCCACCTCGTCGTAGATCACCAGGTCCGGATGCAGGCCGCGGCTGGCCGTGTGCTCGCGACTCTTCACGAGCCAGCGGCTCCCCGTGCTCGGAATCCGGATCTCGTCCGCCAGCACCTCCACCCCGCGCGCGAGGTCCGGATGGCTGCCGAAGATGCGGCCGCCATGGTCGAGGCAGACCTTCGCGCCCTCCAGGTCCAGCGCGCACGAGAGCACGAGGCACGGCTGCGGCGCGAATTGCAAGCGCCACGCGGCCACCACCGCGGCGGCGAAACTCTTGCCGTTGCCGCGCGGGACCGAGATGCCGGCCAGCCGATGGACGAAGCGCCCGCCCTCGCGCCTGGTCGCCGCGCCGAAGGCCTCCCGCTGCCAGTCGTATAGGCGGATGCCGTAGCTCTCGCACCAGGTGAGGAAGTCCTCGGCGCACGCCGCGAGCAGGTCGCTCACTTCGGCTCCGCGTGGTGCTGGGCCATCCGGGCCGCCAGGTCAGGCGCCCCGCGCTTCGCGGCCAGCACCGCCAGCCGCGCCTCGCATTCCTTCACCGTGATGGCCTGCAGGCCGCAGCGCCGCGCGGCCCGTTCGACCCGCTGCTCGGTCGGCCGGCGCCCCTTGCCGTGCAGCCGCATGTGCACGAGCTGCGCCCAGTGCTTCTCGGCGAGGGAGGCAAGCAGCTGCGCGCGCGCGTAGGACTCGACAGCGATGCGCTCGGACGCCGAGCCGTTCGGCGCTCTCCCCAGCAGTTCGATGCCGGCCTGGAGAAACCTCCGGTAGGCCCAGCCTTCCGGCGACCGATGGTCGGCCAGCCACTTGGAGAAACCGCCCACGAGCCGGGTTCGTCCGGGCATCAGCGGCCCTTCCGTGCTTCGTCCATGTCTCGGAGGCTAAAAGAGCGCGTCACGAATTATTCAGCACTTTCTTTTCGGCCCGGCGCGCCCGGTAGCGTTTCGAGCGGAGGGAGGACTTCCGGCGCTGGATCTCGGGCGCGACCTTCGGGCGGCCGCGGCGCCGGGGCACGGCGGCGTCACGATCAATCCCGGTCACACTCACCCGCGTGCTCCAAACGAAAACGACTCGCCCGGACCCGCCCCCATCGGGCGAGCGCCGCAGTTCGGGCAATCTCCCGCCGGCGCTCGGCGGTGAGGCGTGCGGCCCGAGCGAGCCCGCCCAGCGCCCGGCCCCGTGGCGCGGGTGGAATGCTTGCATCAAGGGCCTTAGATGCTTGCATAAGCCCTCCGGGGGATTCGGGCGTGGGACGGGTCCGCTCGTGGGGATGCTCGCCAAGGGTCGGCTTCTTTTCCGCTCATGACCGTTGGGTCAGGCACCCGATGCCCACTGCCGGGCCCGCATCAACAGCGGGCGCGCGCCGGCCGTGGCGACACGTGGTGACGAAACAGCAGCTCACCGGTCCTCCAGAAACGCCTCGACCTCGGCCAAGGCGGCGCCCGTGAGCAGGTCGAGCGCGTACAGGTCGATCAGGGTGTCGGGCCACTCGCTCACCAACACTTGGCGCTCGCCGTCGCTGAGCGCGGCCATCGGCCCGCGCCGGTCGTCCAGATAGTCGAAGCCTCGGGGACCCGATGCTGCTGAAGGGGTCGGCGAAGCCGCGGCGTGGCGCATGGGTTCAGGCGGCCTCGTACTCGTGCCGGCTTTCGAGCAGGTCGGCGAAGCGCCCGTAGCGGTCGAAGGGAAGATCCGCGTACGGGTTGACGAGTAAGCCGTGCTCGACCATGACGTCAAGTTCGTCCCGCTGGGTCCGGTTGGCTTGGTCCCAGGCTCGCACGAAGTCGAGCAGCGAGAAGCACGGCACGGTGCGGTAGACCTCGCGGGGCTCGCCCTCGGCGCGCTGATAGAGCAGATGGTGATCAGCGTGCTGCAGGGCCCAGAGCGTCGACACCATCTCCCTGATCTCGTCCAGAGAGCGGTCGCAGGCTCGCCAGCCCTGGGGATCGGTCCAGAGCGCGCCGAGGTCCTGGTCGCGGAGGAAGAGCGGCACCTCGCGCGCCAGCATGCCGCGGAAGAGCTGGAGACTCTGCTCGGCCGGGTCACGCCGGCGTGGCCGGAGGTGTCGTCGTTCGGCCAGCCGTTGCGATCTTCGACCCCGGTTTCTGGCTTCTAACACGAGCGTGCACCGCCGCCACTCGGCGGCGCGTGCGTTGTCGAGTTCCACCACAGTTGGAACAATCTCGGGGGACGGACAGCAAGAACCGGAAGAAGCAACTACGTTCGAAAAAGCAGTAACTACCGCGCGCGCGCGATGGGTGACAGGCTCGGCCGCCGGCCCCGGCTCGTAGGCGCGGGGCATATACCTCGCGGCCTCGTGCTTCACCCGGATCAGCCCCCGCTGTTCGAGCCATCGCCGGTCCCGCTGAATCGTGCGGCCGGAGAGGCGCATCTTCCGGGCGATCGCCTCGACCTTGTCCCCCATCAAGAACAGCACCCGCACGCGGCCGATTCGGACGTGACGGGCGTGGGTTTGCGGGGGACGGCTTGACTTCTCGTCGCAGAGGGTCGTATAGTCCGGACGCACTTGATCGCTCCTCGCTGGGCGAAACGCCGGGCCTTGGGGGCCTGGCGTTTCGGTTTTCGTGCACTCCTCGACTACCGCGCCACGCCGGCGTGGCGGGCCACCGGCGCCATCACTTGCCAGGCGCCTGCTGCTCGCGCAGTTTCTCGACGTCGACGCGCTTGAGCCGGACGCAGCGCGGCCCGAAAGCGAGCACGCCGACGAGCCCGCGCTCGCGCAGATACCGCAGGCGGCCCAGGCTGCACCCCAGGATCGAGGCCGCCTCTTCCTGAGTCACATAGTCCCCGAGGCTGATGCTGTCGCTCATGGCCTTAAGTATCCCGCGGCGTCGCGCCGCCGAATTACCAAAAGTCACACTCCCGATGTGGCACTCAGGGGGACTCAGCGGGACTCAGCGGCACTTTTCTCGTCGGGGAGCGCGGTAGCCCCCGGCGGTTCAATCCCCCCCCTGCAGCCAGGGCGGCGGTGTTGTCCCGCCCTTCGACTGCTCTAGCAGCCAGCGCTCAAGGACAGCGCGATCGAATCTGAGGAATCTGCCAATCTTGATGTGGGGGACGCAACTCTCAGAACCGCGTCCGCTCTGCGTATACAGGAAATGTTTCTTGATGCCCAAGAACTCGGCCGCCTGACGCGCGTTCATCAGGCGCGGCGCGGCCTGCGGAGCGAGAGCGTTCGACGAAGCAGACGGTTTCCGACGATGACCAGCAAGAGGACGAGGAATGGAAGGGTGACGCAACTTCACTGCTCGGCGGGCAGCAGGCATAAGGTCCTCCAGCGTGACCGGGAGCGCCGAAGAAGCGCCCCGTCCACCTTGAGGATCTTGGCTCCAGGCCGTGTGTCCGGGCTGGCCTGCTGTGACCTGCGTCAGGGCGATCCCAAGCCGACCGCTTTCGGCAGGATCGGAGCAGGTCCTGATTTGATCGCGAGGCGCACACGCCTCGCCACCAAGATTCTAGTGTTCAGCGCATTCCTATCACGGGCTCGACACCGCCGTCTAGTCGTTTTCATGTGGCCTCGTGCGGCGTGACCTGTTTTCGTTTTCCTGCCCAACGGAAGTTTCGTCACCAAATTGTCACCACGCGGCCTCTTCGCGCGCCGTCGCCAGAAACACGAAGGCCCCGGAGGTTTTATTTTCCGGGGCCTTGCGCTGGTTGCGGGGGTCGGATTTGAACCGACGACCTTTGGGTTATGAGCCCAACGAGCTACCGGGCTGCTCCACCCCGCGGTGACGTTGTCAATTTAACTGAGGGACGGCGCGGAGTCAACCGCCCCTCACCCAGCCCTCTCCCTGGAAGGGAGAGGGGAACGGCCTAGCCGCTCTCCCCGGAAGGGAGAGGGAGAACGTCCCCTCACCCTACCCTCTCCCCGGAGGGGAGAGGGAGATCAGCTCCCCAGAGGGGAGAGGGGAGCGAGGGAACTAGAGGGAACGGGTGCGGTCGGTCTTGGCGGGCTCGTAGCCGCCGCGGGTGGCCAGCGCCCAGAGC
>WNFV01010818.1_pt1 | contig 16356 bp, 14 predicted proteins | sample 5400101 | NCBI WGS metagenome assembly WNFV01 (sample SAMN13153361, study PRJNA577476) | soil metagenome | isolation source: 115 cm soil or saprolite under grassland replicate 1 | place: USA:California | collected 2016-06-15
CCCCGGCGACGATCACCTTTCCCGGAAGCGCGGCGCGCCACGCTTCCAGCACCACGCGTCGCTGATCGTCCGAGAGATGCGGCCCACGGCCGGTGTGGGCCCACACCGCCACTCCCGCGATGGGCTGACGCGCCATCCAACTCGCGTAGGCTCGCTGCGCGGCAACGTCGATCGTCGAACCTCGAAACGGGACCGGCACAGCGGGAATGAGGCCCCCCTCGAGATCGGCAGCGGACAGTCGAGTCATCTAGGAAAAAACGCTCACCAGAAGTATCGAGTAAGAGCCTGCAGCAGGAGACCGAAGACGATGGCTACCGCAGCACTCGCGAGCGTACCGATCAAGAAGTATTCGGCAAAGTCGTGATTCTCGAATTGCTTTGAACGCATGAGACCTTTAGCCCCCATGAGAAACATGAGGGCACTATACGCGCTCACGGCAACGAGCCCTGTCATAATAAGCCGTTCAATGACTCCAATGACTCTACCGCGGTTGTATTCCTTGAGGTCGATCTCTCCCTCCGCCGCCTTCGTTGGGAACGCACCGACCTTCGCCAGTAATCCTCGCACAATGTGTGTTCCGGCAGTTGAGAGGAACAAGAGAATCGCGACAACAAAGATTATCAGCGTGAGATGGTTACCTGTGACGGGGAGCGCGATAAGTCCTCGCAGGGGTGCCGCGAAGGGGTTGCCGATGATTACGGCTGTTGTCACGACGACGAGCAGGTTGACTCCTACCTCCAATTCCGCTCCCAAGAGAATCTTGCGCGCGGCGAACCGGATTCGCAGAAGCGGAAGCGCGATTGCAAGTCCGGCTAGAAGCAGAATGAGCATTGCCGTACGGAAACCAGTCCACGTATGAATCATGATGATGGCCACCGACAGCAGCAGCGCTTTCAGGAAGATTCGTCGCTTCGTTCTCTTTAAAGCGCGTCATTGGCGCTTCTGCCCAACTCGCCGACGATCGGCTCGTTTCCAAGGACGACGTATACGCAGAGCACCCAGGCGAGAAGTACCTGAGCCCACAGAATAAGGGGGTCCTCAGCAACGGGCCATCTGATGGTCACCTTCTCCCCCGCCATTGTTCAGCGACATCGTACTTGTTCAAAACCGTCTTCCAACCTTCTTCTGCTTCTGTGTACGCTTCTAGACCGCCTCCCCGTACTCTGGAACTGATCATTTGTCGCGTCACTCCAAGTCGCTCGGCGACCTGAGCCTGTTTGCGACCCTGTCGAAGCAAACCCAGGGTCGAGAACTGACGCTCGGTTAATCGCTCTCGAACGTAGCGGAGCACTCTCGCAAACCCATTGAGAACCAGATCGTCCTCATCAAAGCCCAAGAATACGCCACCTCGAATCCGTCTTTTCGGTGACAGCTCCAGCGCTGCGCGAGCATTATGAAATGCAGGCCCATCCATCCCGAGAGCGATTCGCTTAAAGGGCGGGTTCAGCTTGCCGAAACCGAGGGCAAGTCGCATGTCGATGTCGCGCAGCTCTGACTCAATATCCCAAATCAACGATGGGATGATTTGCGCGGTCACTATAACGCCTTGGAACTCGTCACCGAGAGTGACGAGAAAGTCCGCCCCAATTGCCTCTCGGTACCGGTGATTGAGTTTCTCAAGCAGCATTTCGAGACGCACTTGAACCTTGCTTCGTCGTTTCTGCTCAAGTGTCCTGGACGCGACGACGTCCCCTATGATCGCGACGGCCATCCGAGGTTTTCGGCTCACCAGGTGGTGTCGGTACGATCGTGACTGGCTGCGTAGCGTGGCCATACTCATAGGAGGAGGTCGCGAGATTAGGGTGTCAATAGCTAGATGTTGACAATGGGTTTGTCAAGTCTTTAGCATTGACATCACTCTTGTCAATGAAATCTTGTTGACATTGCCCCCACCGCCAAAACTACTGCGAAAGCGCCTGCAGATTGCCGGACTCGACCGCGTGCCGTTGCTCGACTGGCAGATCGAGCAGGTCGAGCTTCGCGATGCTGGTTTCGGGCAAACGCAGCGGCTGCCCGGTGCCGAAGACGAACCGCTCCGGACCAATGGTGTCCAGCAACGTTGCGAGATGGTCCTCCGGCGGACCCCAGATCCAGCAGATATCCCACCAGATGCGCCGCGCCTCCTCCGGTGTCGAGCCGAAATGGACCTCTTCGATGAACGCGCGGTCGGCGTGCGTGACGAGGAGGCGCACATCGGCGTCGCTGCGGATCAACGCGCGCACGGCTGCCGCCGCCAACTCGGGGACGCGATCGTTGGCGTGTCGCTGCCGGCCGTCTTCGAGCCGTACGGCGAGCATCAGCGGGATGCGGGCGGCACCACATGCGGCCATGAGGACGCGCATCTCGCCGCCCGCCGGCTCGAGGCCCAGATACAATGGATCACACCGCACCGCCGGCGCATGGGCGTTGGCAGCGTCGGCGACCACCTGCTCCCACTGCGCCAACCCGGGATGCACGGTCGGGACGGGCTTGAGACGTTTTTCCTTGCGGGTGGTCTCGTACAACCAGGCATTGCCCTCGGTGGGATCACGCCAGAACAGACTGGGGAGATGCGTGACCCACGCGACGTCGATCTTGGTGCGCGCGAGCGCTTGCAGCAGCGCGTCCGGCGACGTGCCGGGCACTTTGCGCCAGGGATACGCGCCGAGAAACGCGTTGCAGTCAATCCGCATCAGTCGGTCGGAAACGCGCCCGGCGGGAAGATGCGCGCGGCGTTTTTCCAGCGCACCAGCGCCAAATCGTCCTTGGATAGAAGGGTCTCGAGATAGCGGAGCTTGGCCCAACCGGCTTCCATGGTGATGTCGCTCCCCCAGAGCAGGCGATTCACCCCAACGCTTTCGACGCACGCCTCGAGCATCCCGCCGTCCACGCCACTCCCCGACAGATCGACGTAGACGTTGGGAACGTCCGCCACGGCGTGCAACGAATGCCGCCAGTCGCCGCCGCCGCCGATATGCGCCAGGATGAACGCGGCGTCCGGGTGTCGGCGCGCGAGCGTGCACAGCTCGCTCGCGTCGGACGCTTCCTGGCCCGGCCAGTCATGGCGGCGGTGCTGCCAGATGTGCTGCAGCACCGGCACGCGGCGCTCCCGGGCCAGAGCGGCAATCGGATCGAGGAGCGGGTCATCGGCCCGGCGGCTCGCCGCCAGCTTGATCCCGACCATCCCCGCGTCGAGGCAGCGCACGATCTCGGCGCGGGCGTGAGCGCCGAAGTTCGGATTCACGCATACGTAGCCCCGAATGCGATCGGGATGCGTGCGTTGGAGGGCAAGCAGCGCGTCGTTCCCGGCTGTGACATCGCGCGGCGAGGGAAAGTAGGTGGGCGAAGTCAGCCCGAAACTGCCCAAAATCGAGGCGACATGCACCGAGATCCCGATTCTGGCACCCGCCGTCAGGCGGCTCTCGTTGCGCTCGCGCCAGTCGGCGCGGGGCGTCCGCTGGTGGTAAAAGTGAGCGTGGACGTCGACAAGCATTGCCACAATCTACGCCCCTTTTATCTTGGGGGCTTCCTCAGTGGGGAGATTGGGATGGAGACGACGGTCAGCCGGGCGCGGTCGGTTCTGTTCGAGCCTCGCGCGACATTCAAAGAAGTCGACTCCGAATTCACCAAACCGGGCGCGATTTGGGGCCGGTACATCCTGCCGCTCGCGCTGCTCGGCCCGCTGGCCGGCGCCATCGGGCGACTGGTTTTCGGAAAGCGCATCGCGGGAATGAGCCTGCCGGAGTCCGTGTCGATCACCGGCGCGATAACCTGGTTTGGTATCTCGCTGGTGCTGCAGCTGGCCGCAGTTTTCGCGCTCACGCAGATCATCAGCCTGCTCGCGCCGGGGTTCGGTGGGCAGAAGAACGACGTCCAGGCGCTGAAGGTCGCGGCGTATGCGAGCACGCCGATGTGGGTGGCCGGCATCTTCAACCTTCACGGCCGGTTCCTCATGGTCGGCATCATTATTTCGCTGTACAGTCTCTATCTGCTCTACCTCGGCCTGCCGACACTCATGAAGGTCCCGCAGGATCGGTCGATGGGTTACACCGCCGTGGTCATCATCGCGGCGATCGTGGTCTTCCTGCTCGTGAGTACGTACACGCTGTTCTAAACCGCGCGCAGGGCCTCATGCAGCATGGCGAGGGCACGGTCCACCGTGCCCTCGTCGTGCGCCAGGGAGACGAAGTTGTACGCCGTGCGCTTGAACAAGAGGCCGCGCTCCGCAGCGCGCAGCGCCACGGCGCGCGACAGATGCTCCGTCGCGTAATGCAGGAAACACATCTCGGCGATGCCGGCGACCCCTGTCACCAGCCCCGAGTGCGCGCGTTGCACTTCATGCAGCCCGTGGAGCAATCGCGTCCCGATGCGGTGGAGGTGCTCGCAGACGCCGTCGCGCTCGAACACCTCCAGCGTTGCACGCGCGGCCGCGAGCGACACCCCTTCGGTCGCCAGAGTAGACGAGATCCAGGTTCGGTTCGCGGCGTTCATGAGATCCGCGCGGCCGCCCACCACCGCGAGCGGAAATCCGTTCGCGAGCGCCTTGCCGAGCACCACGAGGTCGGGCGCCGGCTTCAACGTGTAGCGCTCCGTCGCGCCCCCAATCGCGAGCCGGAACGCCGTCTTGATCTCGTCGAAGATCAGGATCGCGCCCGCTCGCGCCGTCTCGACGCGCAACATCTGCAGCCATTCGCGCGTGGGCTCCGACACGACGACGGGCTCCACGACCACCGCGGCGAGACGCGGCGCGCGCGCCCGGATCAGCTCGCGGCCGGCGGCCACGTCGTTGAATGGCAGCTCGGCGAAGAGACTGCGCACCCCAACGGGCACTCCCTCAGCGGCCCCCTGACACCAATCGAGCCAGCCGTGGTACCCACAGCCCAGGATCTCGTCACGTGCGGTCGCGACGCGTGCCAAGCGCACCGCCGCGGCGACGGCCTCGGCGCCCGTCTTGAGAAAGCGCACGCGCTCGAGCCACGGGATCCTCTCAGCGAGCGCCTCGGCGAGCTCCGCTTCGGCAACGGGCGGCAGCGGGCCGACGACGCCGGCGGCGATCGCCGCGGTAGCCGCGCGATTGACGTCGGTGTGTCCGTATCCCAGCGCAACCGCGCCGAGCGCCATGACGAAGTCGACGTACTCCCGGCCGCTTTCATCCCAGACGCGGCACCCGGCCGCCCGCGTCATACGGGCCGGTGTCCCGAAGAGCGCGTCGGGCCGCTTGCTACCGGTCGACGTGAAGCCCGGAATGCGCCAGTCGTTCACCGTATTTGGTCACCTCGATGGCCATCGCACGCAGCAGTTTTGCCTCACGGGCATCCAGCGGCGCGCGATGCGCGATCTCCCGCATCGTGCGCATCACACCGCCGGAATTACGGGTCTTGAAGAACTCGATCGCATGCAGCGCACGAGCGACATCGGCAAACAGCCGCTCGAGCTCCGCGGCGTCCGCCGGCTCGGATGGCCGCCGCGGCGCCTTGAAGGGACGCGCCTCGGCGCCCTGCGCAAGTGCCAGCTCATAGAGCATGATGATGACGGCGTGTCCAAGATTGAGCGAGGCGTACCCCGGATCGCTGGGAATCGTGACGATGCGGTGACACCGATCGAGCGCCTCGTTCGAAAGCCCCTTGTCCTCGCGTCCGAAGAGCAGGGCGACGGGTTCTCGGTCGCCGAGCGCCACGACCTCGCCGGCAGCATCGCGCGGGCGCTGCAAATTCCGCTTCGCGGTTCGCCCGCGCGCCGTAAACCCGACGATGTGCACGCAGTCCCCCAGCGCCTCCTCGAGCGTCGCGTAGGTGCGCACGCGCGCAAGTACGTCCTGCGTCTGGTGCGCGATTCCCTCCACCCGGTAGGCCTCGTACTCGCGCGGATTCACGAGTCGCAGGTCGCGCACGCCAAAGTTCTTCATCCCGCGCACGACGTGCGCGATGTTGACGAGATCCTGAGGCTCGTGCAGGACGACGACGATCATCCAACGAGCTCGAGCACGCCGAGACGCGCGGGGTCCTGGCGGTCGCCGCGCAACCATACCCAGCCGCCGCCGCCACTCCAAACCAATTGTCCCACCCGCCGCACCCTGCCGGGAAGCATTTCATTAATGATGAGGTCGAAGCTGACGCGACCGCCCGCGTGCGGATGGACGCCGGCCGGCCAGGGGATGGCGACGGTCACGCAGTAGCCGGTATCGGTCCGTCGCCAGCCTCCGCGAACCGCCGCATGCGTTCCGTGCGTATCGCTGGTCGTGCCGCCTCGCACCGTGTGACCGTCCTCGTTCGGGACGATGAGATAGCCAACCGGATCGACCGCCTCACCGCCTGCCCGGCGCGCAGGGGCGACATAGACCTGCAACCCGTCGGAATGGATCTCATCCGGCTCATTGTCGAGTCGCAACGGCGGCGCCGTCGCCGGTCGCAGGACGAGATCCGGCTTCGTCACGTCGACCGCCAGGTACAACGTCGATTCGTCCCACGCGGGGTACGCGACGGCGGAGAAGTCATCAGGTCCGGGATACGCATCTTCGCTGCGACGATATTGATCCTCGAGTCCCAGCTCGAGCGGTTCCGACAGGTCGAAGCCCTCCAATGTACCGTCGAGCGGCGGCGGTCCAGCAATACGGAACGATGGAGCGGTGGCCGGAGTGGGAGGGTCGATCTGGAGGAGCGGCACGAACGGAGGCGTTTGCTCCCGCCGTCCGCGCAGCACCAGGGGATCCTGGCCCTCGCGCTCGACGATCCATTCCGCGGCGCTGAAACGGTGCCGCTCCAATCCTGCCGTGGTCTCGATCTCAATGGCATCGCCGCGCGCGCGCACCGCCCGGATCACGGACGGATCTTTGTGCGGCTCGAGCACCGTTACGATGCGAGGGTTACGGCCGCGTGTGCGCACGACGTAGAACTTCGCGCGGTCGCCTTCGCCCGGCAGGCCCGGCCCTTCCATCTCCAGGAGCGCGCCCTCGAACACGAGATGTGCGGTGAGCTGCGCCCCTCCCTGGAGATGCGAGAGCACGACGGGACCAGGCGCGCCCGGCACAAACCGCTGCACGTGCTTGACGAACTCGTCGGCCAGCTCGTCGTCGACCCAGCGCCCCTTCGTGAGCACCTCGCCACGGCCCGCAACATGCCACGGCAGCTCGAGCAGCTGCTCCTCGCGGGCCGCGAGCATCGTCACGTCCACGACGTAGGCCGGACCAGTCACGATCATTCGCACCAGATCGTTGAACCGCCCATGCACCCACGCCCACTCTCCGTGGTCGTCGAAGCACTCGCAACTGGCGTTGCCGGGTGGCTGGGATTCGCCATCCAGGCGCGGCGCATTGTGCGCCAAGGTCGAACGATACCAGAACAGATCGCGCGTGACGTACGAGCCCGTGCCAGGATCGGGAAGCCAGTCGACGCCGTCCGCGTGCAGCGTCAGCTGCAGCCGATCGGGATGGCCGTGTCCCCCGCCCTGCGGCCCGCATTCGAGACTCACGTATCGGTCGCCACGGCGCAGGACCGCCAAGCCCTGGCTCTCGAGCAATACGGTCTTCGGCTCCCATGGGGCCTCGCCGGCGGGAAGCTCGGGGAGCATCTCGAGCAACGACCACCACGAAAGGTCACTGCGTGCGCGGTGCGCGGTGAGCGGTGCGCGGGAACCCGCGTCATGCAGGTAGGCTTCGAGCGGCTCGATGGGCGTCGCCGGAGCCTGATACAGCGCGTGAAGCCAGGCAGCAAGATCGTTGCCGCTTACCGCGTACCGCTCACCGCGCACCAACCGTGCGAGCCCAACTTCCCAGACTTCGAGATATCCCGGCTGCGCCAGCGACACGCCGAAGCGTGAATCCTTGCGCGCGGGATAGGTGAAGTCCGGGAGTGCGGTCAACGACGGGGCCAGGAGCGCGGCGTGCAGGCGGTCCGCGAGTCGCTGGTCCTCGCGGAAGTCTACGCCCGCGAGTCGCGCCCATCCCGCTCCCGTGAGCAAGCCTCGCAACGCGAACAGGTGGTAGTTCTCACCTTCGTACCACATGCCGTCGCGGCCGTACCCACGTACCAGATGAGAGATGAGACCAGTCTCTCCTTCGACGACTCGTTGCGCGAGCTCCTCGTCTTCGAACCAGACGGCGGCGGCCGCGAGCGCCGCGTTGTTCCACGTTTGGCGGTTGGAGAACCCCTCGTCGTACTCTCCGATCACCGTCGCGGCTTCCTCCACGACCTGATTCACGCCACGCTCAGTCGCCTCGTCGAGCTGGCCGGCGGCACGCAGCAGCGCCGCCGCCGCGATGTAGTTGCAGGTCCATAACGACTCCAGGTAGGTCGAGAAGAACAAGCGGCTGGGCCCGAGGACATTGTCACGGTTCGGGTAGCGCCAGTAACGCTGCGCGTAGGCACTGAGGATCTCGCGCGCCCGCGCCGCGGCGGGACGATCGGTCTCGCCGCCCAACCCCGCCAGCGCCGCCAGGTGCGCCGCGCGCTCGCCGAGCCAGAGGTGCTGATAGCGCGCCCAGCTCCAGTTGTGGCGCTCGCCACGCCAGGTCTTGCCGCAGCGCGGACATCGATGCTCGTCCGGGCTCCAGGGATCGAATGTGAGCGCCGCGCCGTCATCCGGGCAGTAGCCACCATCCACCGTCAGCACCGCCTTGTGGTCCGGAATGACCGGCATACGCTCGAGCAGCGGCCGGGCTCTCTCCCGCAAGTGGCCGAGCAGCGCCGTGAGATCAGCCGAGCCGCGGACTTCCTCTGCCCGCGCGGCGAGCTCCTCGGCGGTCACCACGCGCGCACTCCCTCCGCCGCCCAGGACAGCGGTAAGACGCTCGCTCCCCCGCCGGCGCTTGCGACCGCCTTCGCCGCGTCGCGCGCATCGCCGCGCATGACGAAGAACATGCAGCCGCCGGCGCCAGCGCCCGCGGCTTTCCCGCCGAGCGCGCCGGCCTTCACCGCCGCGGCTTCGAGCCGCGCCATGTCGGCGGTTCGCATGCCGGGATCGAGCGCCTGCTGATGCTTCCAGTTTTCGCTCAACAAGGCACCGACACGCGTCAGATCGGCGGCGCGCAGCGCTTCGGCCATCGCGTTGCCCGTTTCCTTGAGTCCGTGCAACGCATTCGTCACCTGGGGGTCTCCACGCTCGTACGCTCCCATCACCCGTGAAATGGTGTCACCCGAGACTCGGGATTTGTTGGTGTAGCAGAGGAGCGTCTGTCGCTCGAGCGCCGCCGCGAATGTCGCATCGAGCGTTACGGGCTCGACGCCGACGTCGGGATCGCGGAAGCTGAGGCGATGAAAGCCTCCGAGTGCCGCGGCGTACTGGTCCTGCTTCCCGCCGGGGAGCGCAGCCTCGATCGTCTCGATCTGCCAGGCCTGGTCGGCAACGTCCGGTGCGTTCACCACCTCCTGGCGCGCGCGTGTCAACGCGCCCACCAACGCGACGCCGAGCGCGCCCGAGCTGCCGAGTCCCGAGCCAGGAGGCGCGTCGCAGCGCGTGGTCAGCGTGAATCCACCCAGCACGGGGAACCGGCGCAGGGCAGCCGTGAGTAACGGCAATTTGCCGTCCGGAACGAGTCCACCGGAGTTCGCACACTCGAGCGTTTCCGCGAGCTCCTCGGACACGAGCCGCAGGAGTTTGCCGCCCAGGTGCAGCTCGACGTGCGCCCGGAGCGCAATCGCACCGTTCACGACGACGCCGCCTTCACGGGCCGAGAACGGCGGGACGTCGGTCCATCCCCCGGCAAAGTCGAGCCGCAGGGGCGCGGTCGCATGAAACACCGTGGGGAGGTCCCGGCGTCTCATGGCTGCACCCGCCAGGCGGCGACGGTCGGCAGCTCGCCCCGCACGTCCATCCGGACGCCGCGCACTCGGTTGTTCATCGCCTGGACGCCGCGCGCGTGGTACAGCCAGACAACCGGCAGCTGCGCCGCGAACACGTCCTGCGCCGCAATCGGATCCCGCGTCGGATCCCGCGGTATCGGAATGCCGGTGAGATTCCCGAGCGGCCGGAGGTAGCCGAGCCCCGGATCTCCCGGAATGCCCATGACCGCGGCGCTAAAATCGTGGCGCTCACCGTACACGCGGTCCAGAAACGTTGACAGCTCGACCTGGCGGATCGTCACCCGGAATCCGACGGCGGCGAGCCGCGCCTGGAGCATCTGCTCGAGTGCACCCTCCCCGCTGCCGACGGTCAGCAGCTCGAAACTGGGCGATGCTGTGCCGTCGAGCTCGGCGACGAGACGACGCGCCGAATCGGGAGCGACCGGCAGGTGCGGCGGCGCGCGGTAGGCGGGCAAACCCGGCGGCACCGGTCCATCGGCAACCGCGGCGAATCCGAACAGATACCCGTCCACGATCTCTTGCCTGTCGATGGCCAGGGCCGCCGCGCGGCGCGCGCGGAGATCGTCGAACGGCGGCCGGCGGGTGTTGAAGACGAGGCCATAGGGAAAAATCAGCGGATACTCCCGAATCGCGAGCTCGTGGTGGCGGCCCACGAACGCGGCATGCTGCGGACTGATCCCCGCGAAGTCGAGCTCACCGGCCACCAGCGCCGAGAGTTTCACCATCGGCTCGTCGACGATGACCACGATGAAGCGATCGACGTGCGGCGGACCGCCCATATCGGGGGGAAAGTCAGCGCTCCTCTCGAACACCCACCGCCGGTTCGGCTCGTGCGTGACGAACCGGAAGGGACCGTTGCCCACCGGATGGACGTTCCACGAGGCGTTCCGCAGACGGGCGTGCGGCACGGTGTCGAGCAAGTGCGCCGGCAGGATCGCGAGATCGGTGAGTACGTCCGGCAGATCGTCGCCAGATCGAGAGACCGGCGCGCCCGCGAATCGCAGCTCGACGGTGGAATCATCCAGCGCGGCCACCGACGTCACCGACTCGAGGTCCGTGAAGCGCGGGTAGCCGGTCGCCGCGTCGCGGGCCGCCTGCAGGGTCCAGACGACATCGCGCGCCGTTGTTGCGATGCCGTCGTTCCAGCGCACGTCCATCCGCAGCCGGAACGTCAACGCGCGCCCACCGTCCGACCAGCGCCAGCTGCGCGCGAGGTAAGGCCGGGCCACGAGCAGCGAGTCGTACCGCGCGAGCGTCGTGAGCAGGACGTAGCGCTGCACCTGACGCGCGAGCGGGTGAAGGGTGAGCAGCGGGTTGATGCTCTGGAGATCGGCGCCGGACGCGAACAAGACGGTAGCGCCGCGGCGCACGGCTGCATCGCCGCACGCGCACATCAGCACTTCCACAACGAGGAGAATCAACACGAACACGCGCGACACGCACAGATTCTAGCGGGCCGCGGGAGGCGGCGCGAGATTCCCGCCGATGCTTGCCAGGTTCGGACACCGGCTGCTCGCCGGCCTTGCCGTCGTGAGCGGCGTCGTGACGCTCACGTTTTTCCTGTTGCACCTCGCACCAGGCGATCCTATCGACATAATTCTCGGCCCTGCAGCGACGGTGCAACAGCGCGCCGCCCAGCGAACGGCGCTGGAACTCGACCGCCCGCTGCCGGCCCAGTTCGCGAGCTGGTTGAGTCGTTTCGCGCGGGGCGATTGGGGAAACAGCATTGCGAAAGGCCGGCCGGTGCGCGCGCTCCTTGGCACCGCCTGGCGCCAAACCGCGTTGCTGGTCGGGTTATCGCTGCTCCTCAGTTACCTGACCGGTCTCGCGATCGGCGCCGTGCAAGCCGCGCGCAGCGGCTCGCGACTCGACACGCTCCTCTCGGTCTCGACCGTGACGCTGTTCGCGATGCCGGGCTACTGGCTCGGGCTGATGTTGGTCCTCGCCTTCACCTATTGGGCGCGGCTCCTGCCGGCGTTCGGCACCGCGGGACTCGATTCGGATTACCTGTACGGCGCGAGCTGGCTGATCGATCGGCTGCGTCACCTCGCCTTGCCGCTCGCGACGCTGACGTTGATCGGAGTCGGCGGTGCGACCCGGTTTGTCCGCGGCGCGATGCTCGAGACGTTGAGCCAACCTTTCATCACGACGGCACGCGCGAAGGGCGTGCCTCCAGGTCGAGTCGTTACGCATCATGCGCTGCGCAACGCGCTCACACCCGTGGTAACGCTGCTGGGTCTATCGCTGCCGGCGCTGTTTTCGGGCGCCGTCTTCGTCGAAGCCGTGTTCGCCTGGCCCGGCGTCGGACGCGTGTTAGTGGAGGCCGTGAGAGCCCGCGACTATCCCGTCGTCATGGCGGCGACGGCGATCAGCGCCGTGTTGGTCGTGGCCGGCAACATGATCGCCGATGTGCTCGCCGCATGGGTCGACCCGCGCGTCCGGCACGGGAGCGCAACCTCGTGACGCGGCTGCTGCGGGACCGGCGCGGGGCGTTTGGATTTGTCGTGCTGCTCGTCGTTGTCGTGTGCGCCATCGTAGCGCCGCTCGTGACGAACGGCGATCCCGTGGCTCAACACGACATCGTCGCTACGCGGTTCATCCCGCCGCTGTCCAGCGACGCGCACGGCGTTTTCCATCCACTCGGCACGGACCGGTTCGGCCGCGACGTATGGACCCGGCTCGTGTACGGCTCGCGGATCTCCATGGGCGTCGGTGTACTCGCCGTCCTGATATCCCTCGCCATCGGCGTGGTCGTCGGCGGAGTGGCGGGCTACTGGCGCGGGCCGCTGTCGGTCACGCTGCTCGGCCTCACAGACTTCGCCCTGGCCGTGCCACGCGTCGTGCTCCTGCTGTTGCTTGCGGCGCTGTGGCAGCCCAGTACGGCGCTCGTGGTGACGGTGTTGGGACTGACCGGATGGATGGGAATTGCGCGGCTCGTGCACGGCGAGGTCCGGTCGCTCGCCGCGCGGCCGTTCGTCGAGGGCGCGGTCGCCGTCGGGGCACGGCGCCTCCGCATCCTGGCGCGCCACATCCTGCCCAACGCGCTCACTCCGGTCATCGTCGCCGCGGCCCTCGGCGTCGGCAACGCAATCATTCTCGAGGGCGGGCTGTCGTATCTGGGCCTCGGCGTGCAGGCACCCACGCCGTCGTGGGGCAACATGATCGCCTCGGGCGGCGACACACTGGTGAACGCGCCGTGGGTGGCGACGGCGCCGGGCGTGGCGCTGGTCCTGGTGGTGATCGCATGTACCCAGCTGGGAGACGCCCTGCGGGACGTGCTGGACCCAGGCGTGCGCCGCTAGATCAGCCGGCGCAGCGTCGCGTCGTCGATTTCGTGCCCGCCGTCGAACGAGATCGCGTCGTACGCGATCTTGTGCTCGCGCAACCGCGATTCGGTGACCGCGATGATCTTGGGCGTGAAGAATTCGTCTCGCGTCCCGTGTACGAGCGTGAGACTGGGAACGCGCAGACGTTTCAGGTCCAGGTCGGGCGGCACCTCCCCACCCCAGACGACCAGGCGATCGATGCGCGACGACCCGAGCGCCGTCCACCGGCAAACCGTGGCGGTGCCCTGTGAGAATCCCAGCGCGGTCACGCGCGCATCACGCGTCACGACCTTCCCGTACACGCCGTCGAGGTAGCGCACATAGTCGTCGATCTCGTGCAGCCGGTCTTCTCGCGTCATCCAGCTCGCGCCGACCCGCCGCTCGGCCGGACTCTCGGTCAGGTAGAAACGCGATAGTCCTTCCGGCGCGACGATGCAGCGACGCTCTGCTTCAATGGGACGAAAGCGCTCGAGGAAACGGGATGCCAGCTGGCCGTATCCGTGACACACGAACCACACCTCGGCCGCGTGCTCAGGAGAGCCCAAGGTGAAGTACCGGGCGGATCGGGGCGTCGAGACGTGATGTTCCTGCATCACGTCACCAGGATCGAGACGATTTCATGGGGCTCGGCGACGAAGCGGATCACGTTGCCGCGCTGCTCCAGCACGAGCGCGACGGCATCGCGCTCATCAGCGCGCACGCGATGCGCCGTCTTCACGCCGCTGCCGAACCGCCACGCGCCCGAGACTTTCCGGCTCGTGGCGTTGTAGCACCGCAGCACCATCGGCGAGCCGACCTGCGCGGGCTTGAGTGACGAAAACACGAGCCCCGATCCTTCGAGCGTGATGTTGACCGGCGCAGGGGTAAGCACCCCCGCCCCTGCGTCGCGGAGCCACAGCGCGTGGAGCGGCAGGAACGCTTCCTCCCACAGCTGCGGGAGCACGTCCCCACGCTCCACGTCGCTGGCACTCACCGGCGCAATCGCGACATCGATCCGGCTCGCGCCGAGACATTGGGCTGCGGGAATCGCAGTCGGCCAGCCCGCGTGCCCCGGCCGCGTGGGCAGATCAGCGCGTGAGAGGTCCCCGACAGCGCGCAACAGCGTGAGCAGCAAATCGCCTTTCGCCGTCCATTCATACTCAAAGAACGCGGGAGCGAGAACCGCCAGACCACGCCCACCACGGGCCGCTGCCACGAAGCGATGGGCAGGCGCCGTCCGCACCGGAGTCTCGCGGGGGTATGCGGCCGGATCGGCGTGCACGACGCTCCGCTCAACGGTGCCAAACGCGGCGCCCGCGGTCGCCGGTGCTCCGCCAAGGGCGGTGGCGAGACGCGCCCGGAGGCGGTGGTACCGGTTCCGATTCTCGACCTCGAGAGTCACCCGAACGAGCGGGCTATCGGCGCACAGCTGGACGAGCAGGCGCGCGTCGATCCCGCGCAACATTTCCCAACGCGCTTCGAGGGCGGCGACCAACGGACCACCCGCCAGACGCCGCACCGTGATCGGACCGCGACTCGGCTTGATGCGGTCGCGCGCCGGCGGGCAGTAGGTATACGCGTCGCCCGCGTCGCCCGCGTCTTCGAGGCGGAGCAGCTCCCCGTAGCGCTCGTTGCGTCGGCGATCGATGAGCGACAGCGCGCCGTTCGGCTCGAGCACCACCGCGACGAACCGATTCTCGAGCGAGCGTCCGCGCACGCGCACGTCTTCGCTCCGAGGAAGTGGCACCGGCGCGCCGGCGGTCAGCGCGGCGAGCCCAAGGCCCGGCACGGGCGGCGCGCGGAATGCGATCCGCACCTGATCGACTTCGTCCTGATCCGGGTAATGACGCGCCGCGTCCGTTCGCTCCTGCGTGACCCGCTGGGCGAGAATCTGGACGGGGATCGCTCGCCCGTCCGGTCCCTGGAGGGCGAACGGTCGGTAACCCGGACCCTGCCGTGGCAGCCTGCCCTCAGTCGGGGGGCCCACCAACACGTCGCGACGAAACAGCGTGACATCGGCGACCGTGACGCCCCCGCGCTCGCGTGGCGCGGGATTCCACAACAGCAGCTTCGGCTCACCGCCGTCTGCTCGCTCGCGCTGGACGTCCGGGTCATGCCCCGCGAGATCCATGATCCCGCCGCGCGTCAGCTCGGCGGCGTACGCGGCCACTTGGGTGAGGCGATGCTCGGCCGCGAACGCGACGGCGTCGGCGGTACATCCCGCGATCGTGTCGTGAAACTGTGTGCGCACCAGCGTGCGCCACGCGGTCTCGAGGACAGGCCGCCGATCGCGGCTTCCGGCCAGCCGGGCCAGCGCCACGAGCGGCTCCGCCAGGCGCTCCAACCACAGCTCCACTTGCCCGTGCCGCCGCTTGAGCGGCGCGCGCGTGCCATGCACGCCTTGCAAGGTCCAGGTGTAACCGTATGACCAGCGCAGCTCGCCGACCGACGGTTTTGCCGCCGTGCTCTCGGCGGTCTGGAAGAATTCGTCCAAACGAGAAATGCGGAACGAACTCGCCGGCTCGAGATCGGCCAGCAGATCCCGGAGGCGGGCGAGCGTGGGATGCGGCGCATGATGATCGGCGCCGATGAACAGCGGGATGTGTTTGCCGGCCGCGCGTTGTACGAGGGTGGCGCGCACCTGTGTCCAGACGTCGGGCAGACGCGCTCCCGCGCCGGGCAGACCGGCGCCGATCTCGTACCCGTCCCGCGGAAGATGCCAGAGCAGGATGTCCCGGCCGTCGGGGCCGCGCCAACGGAAGAAATCGCGTTCCTGTCCAGGCTCCCCCCCCAGACCGCGCCACAGGACGCCGTATTTCAGACCGAACTCGCGCGCAAGCGTCGGGAGAACCGCGGGGTGGCCAAACGCATCGGGAGAGTACAGCACGTCCAGGCGTCCGCCGAGGCGTTCCGCGTCGGCGGTGCCGAGCAGGAGATTGCGAATGAGCGACTCCCCCGACGGGATCAGCTCGTCGGCCAGCACGTACCACGGACCGACCTGCAGGCGGCCCGTCTTCACCAGCGCCTTGAGGTCGTTCTCGCGCTCGGGACGCGCGCGCAGATAGTCCTCAAGCAACACGGTCTGCCCGTCCAGCAAGAAGGTGCGAAAACCTGCGTCGGCCTGAAGCCGCTCGATCAGATCGTCAAGCATCGAGACGAGCCGGGCATGAAACGTCGCGCGCGGGAGGTACCACTCCCGGTCCCAGTGAGTATGGGCGATGAGGTGGAAGATCAGGCCGCTCATGCGCGCTTAAGGTAGGGGATGACCGAAAAAT
>WNFV01010184.1_pt1 | contig 16348 bp, 14 predicted proteins | sample 5400101 | NCBI WGS metagenome assembly WNFV01 (sample SAMN13153361, study PRJNA577476) | soil metagenome | isolation source: 115 cm soil or saprolite under grassland replicate 1 | place: USA:California | collected 2016-06-15
GCTGTGCGCGCTGGCGCTGGCGCTGCTCGTCGCGCCGGCGACCGAACGGGCCCGATATATCGTGCCCCGACGAATGACGACTGTTCGGAGCTTGTCGGTGATCAGCCGTCGATCATCGGTCGTCGCGTTCGCGGGGCTGGCGGCGGGCGCGGCCTTCCTGATGCGGCATCCGGGGCTATTGCTGCTGCCCTTCGGCTGGCTAGCGATCTGGCGAAGTGATCAGCTACGAGCAACGAACCACGAGCTAAATAACGCGAACTCAAAACTCGTAAGGCGTAACGTACTCGTGTTCGCGCTCGCCTTTCTGATCGCGATTTCGCCGCAACTGATCGTCAATACGGTCGATACCGGCCAGCCCTTCTACAACCAGCAGGCCAAGAACATCTGGCTCTGCGTCTATGGGAGCTGCGATTGGGGCCACTGGGACGAGGCACCCAACAGCGTCACGATGGGCGAGATCGTGCTGCGCGCCCCCGATCGCGTCCTGGCAAACTGGTGGGCGAATGTGCGCGGCTTCTTCGGCACGGGCGCCGAGGATACCAGCGAATTTGGGCGGGCGATCCAGTTCAGGTTTCTGAGCTTCCCGGCCAACTGGCTCGCGGTCGGTGGGTTGCTCGCCTGGCTCGTTCTGAGCTTCCAGCGTCTAAAACAAGGCGACAAGGCGACAAGCCGACAAGGGGATAAACAGGCAGAACTCGACTCAGTCTCCCCGTCTCCCCGTCTCCTTACATCCTTGTCTCTACTGCTCGTCTGGATCGGGATCTACGTCCTGACGGTCAGTATCGGTATCTCGCTGCCGCGCTTCTTCTTGCCGCTCGCACCGATCTACAGCATCGCCGCCGCCTGGACGATCGCTCGATTAGAGCCGGCGACCGATGACCGGCCTACGCATCACGTTTCACATTTCAGGTTTCACGTTTCACGCAACGCGCAGCTCATCGCGGCCATCCTGCTGCTCCTGTTCCTTTGGAGCGGCTTCGCGACCGGGGCGGGCTACGTGCTGGGCAATCAGCCGCCCGACGAGGCCGCCGCCGCCCAACTGGTGCAGGCCACCCTGCGCCCTGGCGAGCGGCTGATCGTTCAGGTCTCGCCGCGCATCTCGATCGGTAAATACTCGGCGATCGCTCATCTCATGACGTCCGCAGGCGGACAATATCTGCTGGCACAGGGCGGCGCCCAGCCAGCCGGCAGCACAGTCGTCCAAGGAGTCGGACAGTACACACTTTACCGCCTCACGCCATGACGCACGACGCTCCTAATTTACGATTTACGATTTACGATTTACGATTTCTCCGAAATCTGAAATCTAAAATCCAAAATCCCTGGCTGGTTCTGATCATCCTCGTCGGCGTCGGGCTGCGCCTCTGGCTGATCAGCTTCAGCCCGCTCAATCCGAGCTTCTCCACCGCCGACGACGGCGATTATTACCACCGCGCCTTTCAGTTCGCCGTGACAGGCCGCTATATCGACGACGGCTGGCTCATCCGCCCGCCGCTGCACATCCTGTTCTTCGCGTTCTGGCTGCGCCTAGCGGTGCTGTTGGGCCACCCACAGCTCGGCGTCCTGTTCGTCCAGCTGGCGCAGACCGCGATCGGCGCAATCACGATCATGCTTGGCTACGGCGTCGCGCGGCGACTGTTCGCCAATACGCGCGCCGGGCTGCTGTTCGCCGCCTTCCTGGCGCTCTGGTTTCCCTTCGTCGAGCAACCGTCGGTGTTCTTCAGCGAATTGCTCTACCTGTTCCTGTTCATGCTGCACTACTGGCTGCTGCTCCGCTTCGACGCGAGCAACCACCGACGCGATCTGGCGCTTTCGGGCGTCGCGCTCGGCGCCGCCGCGCTGACCCGCTCGCCGGCGCTCTACTCGCTCGTTTTCGTCGTCCTCTGGCTGCTATTGCGGCCAACGACCAACGACCGACGACCAACGAGTGATGAGGATTCACCGTGGTCGAACATGCGCCAGCTGCCGCAGGCCGATCGGCAGGCCTACGCGCTGGCACATGTGCGCAAAATCCTGGCCGCCGACCCGCTGCGCCCATTTCGCCCGATGTGGTCGACATTTCTGCACATCTGGAAGGCCCAGTATGTCGAGGATTTCTTTGTTAAACAGAGCTTTTTCACTCGCCCGCTGCGCGAGACCGCCGCACTCGGCCTGTTTGGCGACCTGATCTGGTTCGTCTACACGCTTGGCGGGCTGGCAGGGCTGGTCGCGCCGGCGCGCGAAGGGCTGCACAACCGGCTGTTCGTGCTGGCCTGGCTTGGCTACTCGCTGCTGACCGTGCTGGTCTTCCACGTCGAGCCGCGGTATTTGCTGCCGATCTGGACACTGCTCGGCCTCTACGGCGCGGGGACGCTGTCCAGCATCCGACGACCGACAACCGACGACCGACGACCGACAACTTCAGGCCATCGCTCTGCCACTTTGCCACAAGGGCTGATCGGTCGTCGGGGCACGATATATCGTGCCCGTTCGGTCGTCGCTCAGATAGCTGTAGTGATCGGCTTTCTCGCTCTACTGGTGACCTACCGCGATTACCCGCAGGTGATCGCCGTCGGCCTGGCGCGTGAGCGCGCGATCAGCGCCGGCGAGTGGGCATACACCGCCGGCGATTATACCGCCGCCGAGCGGTTCTCCCGCGAGGCGCTGACCGTGCAGCCCGACTTTATCGACGCGCAGGTAGACCTGGCGCTGGCGCTCGCCGCCCAGGGCCGGCGCGATGAGGCGGCGGCCGTGGTAGCGCACGGCGGCTCGCGCCGCGCCGACCTGGTTAATGGTAGCCTCACGCTGCGCGGCGGCGACTCCGACGCCGCCCGCTCGAAGCTGACGCGCATCGAGGCGACGGCCGGCGAGGAGGTGCAAGCATGGGCATTGGAGTGGCTGCGCCCGCCGCCCACCGCTGATCTCCACCTCGGCGACCAGCGCGACCTGGGGTATATCGCCGGCTTCTCACGGCCCGAGGAAGAGCCGGGCGGCAGCTTCCGCTGGCTCACGGAGGCTGGGCGGGTCGTCCTGCCGCTGCCAGAGCCGCTGCGCCCGGATGCGACGCTGTCGCTGCGCATGTCGGGTGGCCGGCCCGGCGAGACGCCGCTGGATGTGCGAATCGGCGCTGGCCCGGCGTGGCGCGTGCCGGTCGGGGGCGGGCAGTGGCACATCTACCGGCTGCCGGTTTCGCCCGAACTGGCCGGCACGCGTAGGATCACGATCGAACTGCGCGCGCCGGCCTTCATCCCGGCGTACCTCGAACCGTCGAGTGATGACCTGCGCGTATTGAGCCTGCGAATCAGCGATGTGCGGATTGAATGAGCCGGTGTATAATAGAAAGAGCATCATCCAGGCAGGAGAAGATCTTCAATGAACGATAGAATTGTGATCGACCCAGAAATTCAGCACGGCAAACCCATTATTCGTGGAACACGTGTCCCGGTAGCACGTATCGTCGGCGGGTTGGCGGGAGGTATGACTAAAGAGGAGATCATCCGCGAGTACGAGATCAGCGAAGAGGATGTGCGAGCGGCCCTCAGCTATGTCACCGAGCTGGTCGAGGCTGAAGATTTTCACCCGTTACCCACTCCGATGGCATAATGATGCGCTTCCTGATTGATGCGGATTTGCCACGCTCTTCAAACGATGTCGTGCGCCGCCACGGGCATGAAGTGCTTGATGTGCGCGATATTGGCCTCGGCAGCGCCAAAGACCCCAGTATTGTCCATTATGCGCAAACGGAAGGGCTTTGCCTTATCACTAGCGACTATGATTTCGCGGATATTCGTAACTATCCGCCTGATCAATATGCCGGTATAGTTGTTTTACATCTCCCGCGTACTGCGACCGCTACATATATCAATCAACTGCTTGATAGCTTCCTTGAACAGGCGGAATTGCTCACCCAATTGTCCGGAAAACTGGCAATTGTTGAACCTGGGCGCATCAGGCTGCGGGGAAACCAATAATCTCTTTAGTCTGACGAACAAGGAGCCACGTGTGTCTTGTAAGCCAACCCTGATCGCAACCGACCTCGAAGGAGTCCTCGTCCCCGAAATCTGGATCGCCGTCGCCGAGAAGACCGGCATCGAGCGGCTGCGATTGACGACCCGCGACATCCCCGACTACGATCAGCTCATGCGCGGGCGCATACAGATTCTGCGCGAACATAGGCTCACATTGGTCGATATTCAGGATGTGATCGCGACGATCGACCCGCTGCCGGGTGCGCTTGATTTTCTCAACTGGGCGCGCGCTCATACGCAGATCATTATCTTATCGGACACATTCTATGAATTTGCGGCGCCGTTGATGCTAAAGTTGGGCCGTCCAACGCTGTTCTGTAACTCACTCGCGATCGACCAGGAAAATACTATCATCGGCTATTATCTCCGCCAACAAGACAGCAAAAAACACTCGGTTCTGGCGCTCAAGGGACTCGAGTTCCGTGTGCTGGCGGTCGGCGACTCGTACAACGACACGACGATGCTCGGCGCTGCCGATGCCGGAATCCTGTTCCGGCCGCCAGCCAATGTCATCGCCGAGTTCCCACAGTTCCCGGTATTGCGCGAGTACGACGAGCTACGTGCTCATATCCTGGGGATGCTCAATGGCGAGTGAAGTAGCACATCCGCCGGTGTCGAGCATGATCGAACCTGAGCCTGCCGCACCGCGCTGGCCGTTCAGCGTCAGTATCGTCATCCCGGCCTTCAACGAGGGGCGGACGATCGGCCAGGTCATCCGCGCGGCGCGCGAGCGCTGCCCCGACGCCGAGATCATCGTCGTCGACGACGCCTCGCACGACGACACCGCCGATCAGGCCGCCGCTGCCGCGGCGCGCGTCATCCGGCGGCCCTACAACATCGGCAATGGCGCGGGTGTCAAGACTGGCATCCGTGCCGCGACCGGCGACGTCATCCTGATCCTCGACGGCGACGGCCAGCACGACCCGGCCGACATCCCGCGGCTGCTCGCGCACATCGGCCCCTACGACATGGTGATCGGCGCACGCGACCGCGAAGGCCAGCAGAACGCGCTGCGCTGGATCGGCAACAGCGCGCTCAACCGGCTCGGCAGCTACCTCGTGGGCATGGAGATGCGCGATCTGACATCCGGCTTCCGCGCGATGCGTCGCGAGGTCATTCGCGAATTCCTACATCTGCTGCCCAACCAGTTCTCCTGGCCGACGACCAGCGCGCTGGCGTTCGCCAAGGCCGGCTACCACGTCCACTTCGAGCCGATCACCACATACAAGCGCGTCGCCGGGCGCAGCACCCAAAAGTTGATGCGCAATGGCGTCAAGTTCGCGCTGATCATGCTGCGGATCGCCACGCTCTTCAGCCCGCTGCGCATCTTCTTCCCGATCTTCCTGCTGCTCGAAGCGCTCGCGCTTGCGGCCTATGTCTGGTCGGTCGCGAATGGCGCCGCGTGGCTGCACTTGCCACCCTCGACGGTGATGTTCTTCCTGGGCGGGATCGTGATTTTTCTCTTCGGCCTGATCTCCGAGCAGATCGCTAGCCTGCGCTTCAAGGGGCCCGAACGGTGATTGTAGATTGTCAGAACGCGGAATACCGGAGACAATCCGCGATCCACAATTGTCTTTGCGAAGGGAACACATCTTTGTGAACAAATATACCCGCTGGCTGCTCCGACTGATCGGCCCGGCGATCCTGCTCTACTTCCTGCTGACAACCGACATCAATAAGATCGTCGCCAACTTCCATGACCTGAACTGGGCGCCGGTGCTGCTGTCGCTGGCGCTCTACCCGATCTTCATCGCTGTGAAAGCATGGCGCTGGAATATGTTGATGCGTGAACTAGGCATGCAAGCGCCGCCGCTCGGCTACTCGATGATCTTATACACGATCGGTCTATTTCTGGGCGGGGCCACACCTGGGCAATCCGGCGACTTCATCAAGGCCTGGTATCTGCGCGAACGCGGGCAACCGCTGGCCCCGGCGCTCTTCAGCATTCTGCTCGACCGGCTGTTCGACTTCCTGATCATGGCGCTGCTGAGCCTGCTGGGGCTGGTCGCCTTCCTGCATATCTTTCCCCCTCAAATGCAAAACCTGGTGCGGGTCGCGACGATCGGCTTCGCGACGCTGATCATCATCATGACCCCACTGCTCATGGCGCGCCGGCCGCGTGATTGGATGATGACCCGCGTGCTGTTGCTGGCTCCGCATCGCGCGCGTCCCGCGATCGGCCGCTGGCGCGATCAGTTCACGGGTCTGGATCTGCGCCCGGCGCTCATGGCACAGCTGCTGCTGGCGACGCTCGGCTCAGCGACTTCGACGATGGTGCGCCTGTGGCTGCTGTTCTATGCGCTCAATATCAATATCCCCCTGCTGGCGATGGTCTCGTCGATGGCGCTGATCTCGATTCTGCAGGCGCTGCCGATTAGCTTCTCCGGCGTCGGCGTCCGCGACGCGATCCTGATCGCGGTGCTGGCGAATTTCAACTACTCACGCGATGTCGCGCTGAGCCTCTCGGCGCTGTTTCTGCTGGTCAACCTCGAACACATCATCGTTGGCTTCCTGGTCTCGCTGCGCTACCCGCTGGGTCAGGCGCCGCCATCGGATCCACCGCGCACGGAGATCGTCGCCGGCAAGGAATTGAGGATCGAGGACCGAGGATAAGAGGAGTTTAATGTGTCGAAATGGCGTTGCTTCGCGCTACTCGCCCTCGCTCTGACGCTCAGCGCCTGCGGAGGCGGCGCGCAGCCCGGCTACACCGCCCAGCAGCAGACGGTGGATGGCCTGGTAATTAGCCTGGAACGACCGCAGCAGGCCGAGATTTTGAAGGATTACGAACTGTTCGTGACGCTGAACGACGCCGCGGGCAAGCCGGTGGACGGCGCGATTATCTTCCTTGATATGACGATGCCGGCGATGCAGATGGGCGCCACTCAGCCGATCGGCGAGGGCCTGGGCAACGGCCGCTACCGCATCAAGAGCGCGTTTACGATGGAAGGAGATTGGCGCGTCGAGGTGAATGTCACTATCGCGGGGAAGCAATATAAGGCGACGTTCGATCAGCCAGTAACGCTCCAGAAATGAGCTAGTGTTGAAGGGGTGAAGGGGCGACGCATGCGTCGCCCCTTCACCCCTTCAACACTAGCTCACCGGCACGATCAAGCTAAACGTGCTGCCCTCGTTCAGCGTGCTGGTCATCCAGATCCGGCCTCCCAGTAGCTCGATCAGCGGACGCACCAGCGAAAGCCCCAGGCCGGTGCCGCCGGCCTCGACCTTGAGCGGGTTCTCGGTGCGGTAAAAGCGCTCGAAGATGCGCTCGCGTTCATCGGGCGCGATGCCGACGCCGGTATCGGTGATATCGATCACCACGTAGCGCGCATCCGGTTTCAGGTTCTCACGCAGCAGATCCGGCACCGGATCATAGCCCGATTCGCGCGCGTCAAAGGTGATCTTGCCGCCGCGCGGCGTATACTTGACCGCGTTCGATAACAGGTTGTAGATGATTTGATTGAAGCGCTTGGCGTCGGCGCGTACCAGCGGCAGGCCTGGCGGGATGTTGATCGTCAGATCGAGTTCGCGCGCGGCAATATTCGACTGCAGCTCGGAGACGACATTGCTGAGCGTCTCGGCCAGGTGCAGCGGGCGAATATCCAGCTCGATGCTGCCGGTCTCGACCTTCGTAATGTCGAGAAGGTCGTTGATGATCGAGATCATCCGCTCGGCATTCGTCTGGATGGTGTCGAGAAACTCTTTCTGCGTATCGTTGATCGGCCCCAGGCTGCCCATCGCAAGGAGCTGCGTGAACCCCTTGATCGAGGTCATCGGCGTGCGCAGCTCGTGCGACACTGTGCCGATAAACTCGGTCTTGAGGCGATCGGACTCGACCTCGCGAGTGATATCGCGGAACACCGCGACCGCGCCCATTAACTGGCCGTTGGACATCAACACCGGGCCGAGCGTCATATTGATCACGCGCGGGCCGATTTGGAAGGTGATGGAGAAGGTACGCGGCTCGTTGCGCTCGTCGACCGGCCGCTGCAACAGGTCTTCAACCGGAACTTCGATGGCCCGGCGCCCGAGCATCCGTTTCAGCAGTTCCGGCAGATTCCAGATCACAAGCTCCTCGATCGGCCGCTCCAGGATGCGCTCGACCGCCGGGTTGGCGGCCAGCACCGCGCCGTCGGCGCTGCAGACGATCACGCCGTCCGAGAGGCTCTGGAGGATCGCCGTACTCTGGCTGTTCTCTTCCTCCTGGCGGCGGCGCATATCGCCCTGGCGCATCAGCTGGCGCTCGATCTGATCGAACAACATCGCATTATGGATGCCGAGCGCGATCTCGCCGGCCGAGGCGTTGAGTAATCGCAGATGCCCCTCGTTGAAATAGCCCACTTCATCGTGCGAGAGCAGCAGCACACCCATCGTGTCGTGCTGCGCGACGAGTGGCACGGCGATCATCGAGCCGGTGCTCTTGCGCTTCGAGTTCTCCTCGGGGAGCGGCATCCAGCGCGGATCTTTGCTCACATCCGGAACCAGCGCCGGCTTGCGGTGCTGCGCGACCCAGCCGACGATCCCCTGGCCCATCAGGAAGCGTGTAAGTCCAACGTTGCCTTTCTGGCCTAGCACCGCGCGATGCACCAGTTGATCGGTGTCCGGCTCGATCAGCATGATCGAACCCTGAGTCACGCCGGTTAGCTTCGCCAGCGCGGCGAGTGAATTCTCCAACAGGGTGTTGAGATCGAGCGTGCTGCTGACTTCCAGCGCGACATCGTAGAGCGTCCCCAACATGTCGCGCTCGACCTGCAGTTCGTGGGTTCGCTCGGTGATCCGCTGCTCGAGGGCGGTGTTGAAGCCGCGCACCTCTTCGTATAGTCGCGCGTTCTCGAGCGCGATCGCCGCTTGACTGGCCGCCGACTTGATGAAATCTTGTTGCGTCCGGTCGAGCAGCGGTTCGACATCGGGATGCTGAACGACAATCACGCCGATCGGATGGCTCTGTGCGATCAGCGGCACGGCTAGCACCCCGTACGGCGGCTGATACCAGTCCCCCTGCGCCGCTGCATCCGGTTCGGCCTCGAGTACCAGAGCGCCGCGCTGGAACGCCCGCGCGACCAGATCGCCGGCATCCTGATCGCCGGCGTCCTCGACATGCATACGCCAGTCGCGCGCCTCGATCGCGCCCTCGCCACTATCCCAATGTTGCGCCGCGTAGAGCTCGGATGCCTCGCGATCGAACAGCCAGATCGTCAACGTCGCGACTTCGAGCGAGGCATGCAGCTTTTCGCCGACGATCGCCAGCTGTTGCGCCTGATCCAGGCTCGCCGAGAGACCTTGCGCGATCTGATTGAGGACCGATACCTGGAGGGTCGTGCGATCGGCCGCTTCGGCGTCGTGGTACAGGCTCTCGACCAGCAGCCTGGTCTCGTCCAACTCGCGCGATATACCCTTCGCAGAGGTGGCCCACTGGGCGGCCATGCTGATGGTGGTATATTCGAGCAATTGCTCCAGTTCGTCCATGAGCCGGCGCTGGTCGGGGGGCAACGGGCCGGTAGCGCGCTTTTTGGTCCCCTCGCCCCGATTATTATTGAGAATGACATCCCAAGCGGCGCGGCGCAACCGAAAAGCCAGCGCGAGCTGATGGGGCAGTTCATCCTCACCGGGGTGTGTACGGAAGGCGCGCAGGAGCCGCAGGCACTCGTCGAGCGGCGCATGATCGCCGTTCGCCGCGCTGATCAGCCCCTCATAGATCGAAGCCAGCAAGACCCGCTGTTCGTCGGGGTGCGCCACCTGGGGATCGGGCGGCAGAGCGGCATCGCTCGGCGCGTGGCTCGCGGCGTGAAGGCCGTTACCGTTCGTAGCATACGGAATATCTTCCAGCAACGCGATCCAGCGCGGCAGAATCGTTTCGCGATTGTCGATGAGCCAGCCGGCCAGCGAATTACTCATACGGATGCCGTCTTTATCACGACGACCGTTGCGTCGTCAATATACTTCCCATAGGCTGCCAGGATCTGGTCGGCGATGTGTTGCGGCGGCTGCCGGATGTCGATCTGCCCATCCAGCGCGAAGCGGCTCGACACGCCATCGCTGTACAGAACAAAAATATCGCCCGGATCATAAACATAGTGTAGCTCAAGCAGCGTCGGCAGCCGGAAGCCCAGGATGCCGTTCTTGGAGATCGGCTTGATCATCTGGCGGCTATAGACCTGCATGCCGATATTGCCGACCCCAACATAGCTGGCTTTATGCGACTGTTGGTCCAGCCGGAGCAGCCCGATCACCGCGCCGCGCGTCGAATGGAGCGCGGCGTGGGAGCGATGCATCAGATCCTGAAGTGGCCAGTCGGTGTGTTCATTGATGACTTGCACGGCGGCGCGCGCAGCGCGCGCGGCCTCCTCACCGCCACCTAATCCATCGACAATGGCGGCGAGGACCCGGCCCTCGCCATGCTCCTGAACGACATAGATGTCGCCGGAGACCAACTGGTTCTGCTTCGCGCGGCAGACGGCGCCCCATGACCATGTCACGATTGGCGCCCTCCTGGACGGTTTTTCGCCCGCTGCTGATCGAGCCACTTGATCGCCCGCGCCCGCGTGCCGATGCCAACCTGCGACGTAATCTCGAACGAGTCCATCAGCCGCTGCACGCCGGGCAACCCAGCGCCGAGCGTGTTCGCAGTGCTGTAGCCATCGCGCAGCGCCAGGGCGATATCGGGAATGCCGGGGCCGCTGTCGCGCGCCTCGACCGCCAGCCCGCACCGGCCCGACTCCTCAACCGGCTCCAGAAGCAGCTCACCTTTGCCAGCGTGCGCCAAGATGTTGCGCGTCAGCTCTAGAATGACGATCTCGATGCGGGTGCGATCGATATCGTCGAAACCGATCGCCGCCGCCAATTCGCGCCCCCGCCCGATCGCCACATAAACATCGACCTCGCGCACGATCGGGCACATTGCCACTTGCATTTGAGTGTACTCCCGTGCAACCCCTACGACTAGCATGCCGGGTTACAATTCACTGACATAGTACGAACGGACTACAGAATTTGGCATTTTCCACGCACAGCCCACCCGCTATCCTTGCCGAATCCGCGAATAACACAACGAGATGCGAAAAGCAACTTCTTCTTGTCTTTCGTGGATTCCTGAAAACGTGCAAATATAGCGCCGCCGCGATCGGCTGCTCACAGGGGCAATTATAACCTTGCCATCTCGATTTTGCCAGCGATGGAATAGTACTTTGGGGCGGTCATTGGTTAGTGCTTCGGGGGATACTACTCATTGCAGATTGTAGATTGCAGATTGGGACAGTGTAATCTGCAATCTGCAATCTAGAGTTCTTCGGGACTGCCGAGCCGACCAAGCACCGCCGAGGCCGCCGCGATCGCCGGGCTAGAGAGGTAGATCTCGCCGTCGAGCGCGCCGCCCCGGCCGCGGAAGTTGCGGTTGGTCGTCGTCAGCGAGCGCTCGCCCGACGCAATCACACCCAGGTGCCCGCCGATGCACGCGCCGCAGGAAGATGGCGAGATCGTGCAGCCGGCCTCGGCGAAGGTGGTGATCAGTCCTTCCTTGAGCGCCTGAACGTAGACTTCCTGCGAGCCGGGCGTAATGATCACGCGGGTGTGTGGGGCGACGCGGCGCCCCTTCATGATGCCGGCGGCGATGCGCAAATCCTCGATCCAGCCGTTGGTGCAATAGCCGAGCAGCACCTGGTCGAGCGTGATATTTTCGGCGGCGGCGGCGGAGATCGGCTTGACATTCTCGGGCAGATGCGGGTAGGCGACCAGCGGCTCCAGCGCGCTGATATCCAGCTCGACCACCCGCTCGTAGCGCGCGTCCGCGTCGGATGCGATGTCGCCGAGCGCTTCGCGCCGCTGCTCCATCTTCGCGCGGCCGGCGTGCGCGGCGTAATACTCCCAGGCGATCTCGTCGGGCGCGGCGATGCCGGACTTCGCACCAGCCTCGATCGCCATGTTCGCCATCGTGAAGCGCTCGTGGGCCGGCATCGTTTCGATGACTGGGCCGGCGTACTCCAGCGCGCCGTAGATCGCACCGTCTACGCCGATCTCGCCGATTGTGTGCAGAATAATGTCTTTGGCGCTGACCCATGGCTTGCGTGTGCCCGGCGCCGGTCGCGAACGCGCCGATCCCGCCATAGGTGACGGTGTGCGAGTCGCCGCCGATCACCACGTCGCCGGGTGCGACGAAGCCCTTCTCAAGCAGGACGACGTGTTCGATACCGACGGTGCCGGATTCGTACCAGACCGCGCCGTGCTTGAGCGCGAACGTGCGCACCTTCTTGACCAGCTCAGCGGTGCGGATATCTTTCGCGGGGGTGAAATGATCGGGGATGATGATCACTTTGTCGGCGTCCCAGAGCGTCTCGGCGCCCTCGATGTCCTCGAACTCGACGATCGAGAGCTGCGCCGAAAGCTCATTCGCCAGTGCCACATCCACATCTACGCTGATGAACTCGCCGGGGGCGACCGTATCGCGGCCGCAGTGGCGGGCCAGGATTTTTTCGGTGATCGTCATGCTCATAGGATCAGCTCCTTTGCTGCTATGGCGTTACCCGGAAATAGATGACCGCACGCAGATTTTTCCCGTCTGCGCCTGGGTGCGATTCACGCTCAACGTCGCACTCATAACCAGCACGACCGTCAGCGCGATCAGCCCTCTGAATCTCATGAAAACCCTCCCTAATCAAGCCCCACCTTTTCTTTATTCTTGTACCATCCGCAACTCGACGCTGCGCTCGCGCCGCACCATCGCCAGCACCTCGCGCTCGGTCAGGACGTGGTTGCCGTGCTTGACCGTCATGATGATCTCGTCGATCAGCGCCTCGTCGCAGGGCAGGCCACGCTCGGTCAGGTAGTAGCGCACGTTCGAGACGCCGCTCATCGGGCCGATCTCGATCTCCTGACGGCGCCCGACACTGCCGGCGGGCACGCCGGAGTAGATCCGGTCGGCCAGCCAGGCGTGGCCTTTGCGCGCGGCCTTGATCACCGCCGCCGCGTGGACGCCGGTGGCGGTGCGGAAGGCGTCCGCGCCGACGACCGGGTAATTCGGCGGGATGGGCACGCCGAGCGCGCGCGCCGCCAGGCTGGTGTACTCGGGCAGGCAGGTCAGGTCGCGCTCGGCCAGACCCATGAGCTGTAAGTTGACCAGCAGTAGCTCGATCGGCGTATTGCCGCAACGCTCGCCGATGCCAAGCGCGGTGCCATGGCAGCGATCGGCGCCAGCGGCCCATGCGGCGAAGCAGTTCGGGATGTCCAGCCCGCGGTCGCGGTGGCCGTGCCAATCGACCCGCACATCCTCGCCGGTCGCGGCGATCACCTCGCAGATGAACCGCACCAGCGCCGCCGCGCCGTCGGGGGTCGCGTGGCCGACGGTGTCGGAGAGGCAGATGCGCCGGGCGCCACACTCGATCGCGCTGGTGTAGAGCTGGCGCAACGCCTCCGGCGTCGAGCGGGTGGTATCTTCGGTAACATACATCACCGGCATATTATGCGCGACGGCGAATGAGACGGCTTCCTCGGTCAGCCGGCGCAGCTGATCGAGTGTCCAGCCCTCGGCGTACTGGCGGATCGGGCTGGAGCCGATGAAGGCGGCGATCTCGATCGGGATGCCAGCGCGCTGCGACACATCGATGATCGGCTCGATGTCCCGGCGCAGTGTGCGCGCGGCGCAGTAGACGGCGATCGGCAGGCGTTCGTCGGCGATCTCGCGCGCGAGCCGCAGCGCGTCGTTGTACTGCCGGGCGCCCGCGCCCGGCAGCCCGATGTCGGCGCACTGAATGCTCAAGCGTACCATCAGATGCAGGAGGCGGAGCTTATCTTCGATCGGCGGGTCGATCACCGAGGGGGACTGCAGGCCGTCACGTAGCGTCTCATCCGCGACATGCATGGCGGTCACGGCGTCCGGCAGGCCGTCGTGGGTATTCCAATCGTATACCAACGACGAAAACGGAATATCGGTCAGGTCATCCATCGCGCACGTCTCCTTTGACTGGCGTCTGGTGGCCGAAGGCGGCAGATCCCCGGATGACTCAGGGCGCCCACATCTGATATACCGCATTGTACCTCAGTTGGAGACGGCGCGCCAACGTGCTGATTTGCAGGTTTTATTCTACATCTACACGCGGAAATCGTTCTGCATCACGTTTAGTGCATACCAAAGCCACGTTTGAAAATTACTTATAATCGAACTGTAAAGCGTTTCTTTGAAACAAGTCAGTGTGAATTGAGTATTAGAAACCCTTGCTGCAAGGTTCAATCTTATCGCTCCAAATAAACCTAAATTTGTCGTCAACATACCATCGCCGAACTGTGCCTGCTTGTTGAAAAACCCTTCGGTTGCCTACTCTGGCGTCCGCATGTGTCAGAGGTATAACGACAGGCTCCGCATCAGAAAGGGATCGAAGATTGGAGCGCACGGCTCCTTCCAACTTCACGCGACCTTTTTCAACACGCAGGTGCGTTACAGCAATTCAGGCAAGTCGTCTGAAACAAGCTTGTTCTTGAAACAAGTGGTCTCGTCGGCTCTGGTGCTCACTCAACTTGAGCTGCGTCAGCATGTTGTACAGCTCCAGACCGCTGTGACCGAGATACAGCAGACGCGTGCCGCAGCCTCTGCGTGCCAGATGCATGAGTGTCGGGCCGCTGCCAGGCATCCACATACTCTGCCTATCATTTCTTAACAATCTCTGAAGACGCTTCTGCTATTCTAGACGCATCAAAACAAGCACACACCGTCCCGCAACCCAGCGATACTCGCGCGGCCGGGCAGATAGCAGGAGCACACATATGATTGTTAACAATATTGTTGAAATTCCTGCTGACATTATTGTCGCCCACTTCACAATCGGAGCAGGCAGTATTCAGGAGCATCGTGCAACTGTTGCTGGATCCATCCATGAGATGGGCCCGCAGGGACAGTAATCGACAAGAACTCGAAACAAAGGAGCAGTTATGGGACACTCTACAGTTAACCAACGGGGTCAGGGCACGACACGGCGAGCATTTCTGAAACAGGTGTTAGCCCTCACCGGCGTGACCGCTGGCACGGCGCTACTCAATGCGTGTGGATCATCAAGTGCCACGGCGACGGCGGTGCTACCTGTCGTGCAACAGCCGACAGCACTCCCTTCCAATGTACCTGCGCCCACTCTAGGGGCAACGGCGGGTATAGTGTCGACGCCGGCTACCGGCGCCGCGCCGACCGGTGAAGCCACTGCGCGGGCAACCACACCATCACAAGACGCGACACCCAGGATCGTCGCCGCTGCGAACGCCTTCCTGGCAACGCTAGATAACAACCAGAAGTCCAGTGTAATGTTCGATTGGAGTAATACCGCACAGAAGCAGCGATGGTCCAACCTGCCTGAGGGGGCGTTCGAACGCGCCGGCCTGATGTGGGGCGACATCAGCGAGACGCAGCAGAACGCCTGGCTGGCGATCATGCAGGCCACGCTGAGCTCCGAGGGATACAAGCGCGGCGTCGCCGAATGGAACGCCGACGACGCGCTGGCCGCGCAGCAGGGTAGCGGCGGCGGTGGGCGGTTGATATTCGGCAAGAAATACTACTGGATCGCCATTATCGGTACGCCGTCGGAAACTGCCGCCTGGCAGTGGCAATGGGGCGGGCACCATGTGACGGTAAACGCCACGATTGTCGGTCCCAACATCTCGCTGACCCCCAGTTTCATCCAGAAAGCGGCGATCCTGGGCAGCTCGCCGATCGACCTGGTGCTTGGTCCCGGCCAGGACGGCAAGACCATCCAGTCTGAAGGACTGCCAGCCGCGCAGATGACCGCTGACCAGCAAGCGGCCCTGCTGAAGCTGATCGGCCACTACGCCGGGCTGGTCAACGACGAGGACGCGGCGACGCGCATGGCCGAGATCAAGTCTACGCAGGACCAGACCTACTTCGCATGGTATGGCCCGACGACCCAAGGCAGCGCGGCTTACTTCCGTATCACTGGTCCAACCCTCGTGATTGAGTACTCGCCGCAGCAGATGGGCGGCGACCCAGCCAACCACATCCACGGCATCTATCGCGACCCCACCAACGATTACGGAGCCAAGTACGCCCAATGAACGAACGACGCAACATCAGGCGCCGCGGGCTGCGACCGATTCTTCTGCTCGGGCTGATCGCCCTGCTGCTCGAGTTGCTGGCGCCGCCTGAGGCGGCGCTGGCCCACCCGGCCGACGTGTACCTGCAAGCCAGCTACATCACGGTGGCACCCACGCAGATCGTGGTCGAGCTAGATCTCTCGCCGGGCGTGCTGGTAGCGCCGCAAGTCCTGCCCCAGCTTGATACCGACGGCGATCAACAGATCTCGGACGCCGAGGGCCAGGCGTATGCGGACGCCATGCTGCGGAATGTGGTGCTGCAA
>WNFV01011002.1_pt1 | contig 16348 bp, 17 predicted proteins | sample 5400101 | NCBI WGS metagenome assembly WNFV01 (sample SAMN13153361, study PRJNA577476) | soil metagenome | isolation source: 115 cm soil or saprolite under grassland replicate 1 | place: USA:California | collected 2016-06-15
CGGCGCAAGCTGGAAAGTAAAAGGCCTGCGAAGACGAGTTACATATTCCGATTCCACCATTCGACGAGATTCCCGAATGAAACGACTGGAGAAAAAACATCCGCTGGCGATCCGCTGGTTCCATTGGATCAACTTTCCCACGCTGACGGTGATGATCTGGAGCGGAATACTGATCTACTGGGCGAATGACGTTTATCGCGTCGGATTCGGCGGCGTGACGCTCTTCAAGTTCTTCCCTGAATGGTTCTACCGCGCGCTCAACATAAATCAGCGTCTTGCGGAAGGCATGGCGTGGCACTTCTTTTTTATGTGGCTCTTCGCCATCAACGGATTGGTCTATGTCTTGTACACGGCCTTTTCCGGCGAGTGGCGTTACCTGCTCCCGAATCGCCGTTCGCTGCGCGAGGCCATTCAAGTCACGCTCTACGATCTGCGTTTGAGCAAAGTCCATCCGCCGCCGCGCAAATTCAATGGCGCGCAGCAGATCGCTTACACCAGCGTCATTCTGATGGGCGCCGGCTCGCTGCTGACGGGCCTGGCGATCTACAAGCCGGTGCAATTCGCCTGGCTGACTTCGCTGCTGGGCGGATACGAGTGGGCGCGGTTCATTCATTTCTGGCTGACAGTGGGCTACGTCATGTTTTTCGTTGTACACCTCGTACAGGTCGTCAAGGCAGGTTGGAACAACTTCCGCGCAATGGTTACAGGGTACGAGGTTGTTTCCGTTGAAGAAGCGGCGCCACAGGAGGCGACTCAATGAGTGAATATCCTGTTCTCATAAAGGAGATAGAAAATGGTTAACTTAGCGTTGTTCGTTCGATTGGATGCGAAACCAGGAAAAGAGACGGAAGTCGAGAGCTTCCTCCGCGGCGGCCTGTCTATTGTCCAGGAGGAGCCGGCAACGACCGTTTGGTTCGCGATCCGTCTGGGGCCCTCGACCTTCGGCATCTTCGACGCCTTTCCAGACGAAGATGGACGGCAAGCGCATCTCACGGGCCGCGTTGCTGCGGCGCTCATGGCGAAAGCGCCGGAGCTTTTTGCGCAGCCGCCCGCCATTGAGAAAGCCGACGTCCTCGCGGCCAAGCTTACTCAGTAATTGTGGGGCGCTGGGGTAGGCTGAGGACAAGACGACCTTTTCAGGAACGAATAACCTCGTCATCTCCGGCGGTTCACAAATGGCCAGGATGCTCGCAATCAAGCGCCGGTAGCGCGTGCGGACGACGCAGGCCGGCGCTTTTGGGGTGAGGTGCGCCCGGCGCGCCTGCCCCTGATCATTAACCACAAACCAGGAGACGTTCTTATGACCAGAATCAAAACTTTCACTCTCACGCTGATGTTGGCGGCTGGACTCATCTTCGCAGGCGCGAGCGCGCTGTTCACAACGCGGACGAGCGGATCAGGCATGGCCGCTTGCTGCACAGGCGCCAGTTGCTGCGAGACCGGCGAGGCGTGCTGCGCGGCGCACGCCTCTCAACAATAGACTCCGGCGCGGGAGGCCAAGACATGAGTGAAGAGAGAGAACAGCCGCAGCGATTGACGCTGGTGGCGGGCGCTCACGACGCGGAAGACCGTTCGCTGGTTGGCGCCGACGCGGAGCAGGCCGAGGCCGGCCTTGATCCGGGCGCGGATGGGGAAGTCGAGCGTGAGATGCGCCGTCTCTCACGCCGCAGCTTTTTATGGGGCGCGGCGGCGGCGACGGCCGGCGTTGGCGGATGGCGCTGGCTGGCGACGCGGCGCGAAGACGACGGGATTGCATGGCCGCTGCGCCGCGCTCACGAAATCAACGAACAGTTGGCGCGCGATTATTTCCGCGGAACACGGCGGACGCGGCAAACTGGCGGTTGAATGTTTCAGGTCTGGCGGATGAGCAGGATACCGAATTGCAACTCACGCTCGATCAGATCAAAGCCCTGCCGCGTGTCGAGATGGTGACGGAATTGAGATGCATTGAAGGCTGGAGCGCGGTTGTGCAATGGGCTGGGGCGCGCTTCGCTGACTTCATCAACGCTTACCGGCCTGCGACTCGCAGCGGCAGACCGCCCGACCCACAGCGGGAACCGGAAGATCTGGTTGGTTACGTCAGTCTAGAAACAGATGACGGCAGTTATTACGTCGGATTGGATATGGAGAGCGCGATGCATCCGCAGACGCTGCTCTGTTACGAGATGAATGGCGAACCCTTGACGGAGCCGCACGGCGCGCCGTTGCGACTGGCCATTCCGGTCAAGTACGGCATCAAGAACATCAAACGCATTGGAACGATCCGCTTCACTGACCGTCGCCCGCCTGACTACTGGGCCGAGCGCGGTTACGACTGGTATGCAGGCCATTGACAATGGCCGCTCGCATTCCCTGCGGCGAGGGTTTCGCCGCGCAACCACTAACCACAATCTGAGGAGAACTAAAAACATGCTGAAACGAATAAGCGCCCTGTTCATCGCCACCGCACTGCTCGCCGGCACGGCGGTCTTGCCAACCTTCGCTCAGGACAAAATGAAAGATAAGGACAAGATGGAAGGCCAAGACAAAATGAAAGACAAGGACAAGATGGAAGGCCAAGACAAAATGAAAAACAAGGACAAGATGGAAGGCCAGGATAAGATGGAAGACAAGGATAAAATGGCCGATCAGGACAAGATGGCTGATAAAGACAAGATGGCCGGGAAGGGCAAGAAGAGTAAAAAGACCAAAAAGGGCGACAAGATGGAAGACGACAAGATGAAAGACGACAAGATGAAGGAGAAGAAGCCCTAACTCCAGTTATCGCTCGGCGCCGCGTTCGACGCGAATGATTGCCTGGAGCATGGCGCCGAGCCGTTTCCCCCGCCCCGCCGATTATTCGTGCGCGGGAAAGTTTGACGGCGCTTGAAAGTTTCATCGCGCTGACTATCGAATGCCAGAGGCGCGGACTGAACGGTTCGTCTGCTCAAATTTGGCGCGCTCGCCGCGCGTGTTGCAAAAGTACAGTTATTATGTACGCCGAGCGACCTTCTTCCCGTCATAGTTTTGCTATTATTCCGCTCTCTCTAAACTCCCATAATTTCCCCGCATCAATAACTCTCCATAGCGACAGGTAAAACTCTCCATATCGCTCTGGCCGCGACTGGATGACTGGCTTGCTGCGTAAGCCTCAACTGGTAAACTGGGATGAGTGGCAAAGAATGGTTCAATCGACTTGGCGCGGGCTTGCTGGCGGGATTAGCCGCAGGTCTGCTAATGACTCTGGTGATTTTGCTGCTGCGTTTCCTCTTTGGAGTCGCCACACCCTCAGAGTTGGTGGGTGACCGCATCGCGCCGCTACTCGGAGTCAACAAATTCCTTGAGTTACTGGGTCGCTTTGGTGGCTATAATCATCTCAAGCAACTCGGCGTCAGTTCCGTCATCGCCGGGCAGATTATCGTCGGGATGATCGGCGGGTTGTCGCTCGCTTTGTTGTCTGCGCGGACCGCCACCACGCCGAATGATTCCGCTAACAGCCGGCGCGGCGTGGTTTTCGTCATGTGCCTGGTCGGCGCGCTGTGGCTTCTCTCGATTATTCTCCTCTGGCCGACGCTCGGCACACACTACAAAGGGCTGCCACTCGGTCCAGCCGCCTTCACGACAGTCATTGCTTTGCTCTTCTCTTATACCGTCTACGGTGTGACGTTGTTGTACTTTTTTGGTCTGCTGACAAAGTCCCCGCCCTGCGGCCGGGCCCGCGCGCCAAAGGCAAGGCGCGCGCTGCTGGTCAGCGGAGTTGGCGCAATGGCTGCGCTCGGTTGTGGCTGGCTGCTGCGTCGGCTTTATAACCTTGCCACGTTCAGCTACGACGGTTTGCGGTACAGCGGGGCGGATGTGCAGGCCATCACGCCGAACGACCGTTTTTATGTCGTCACCAAAAACACCATTGACCCGGACGTTGCGCCTGCGCTCTGGCGGCTCGAAATTACCGGCCTTGTGAGTCAGCCGCAAACTTATAACTTTGAAGATTTGCTGAAGCTGCCCGCGACGACGCAGCAAACTACGCTGCGCTGCATCAGCAACGGGGTCGGTGACGGACTGATGAGCAACGCTATTTGGAAAGGAGTGCCGTTGCGAACCCTGCTTGAGGCCGCCAACCCACGAGCGGGTGTGGTCGAAGCGCGGCTGCACGGAGTGGACGGTTATACAGACACCTTCGCGTTCGCCAAAGCGATGGAACCGTCCACGCTGGTGGTTTACGCGATGAATGGAGAGCCGCTCCCGGCGCGTCATGGTTATCCGGTGCGCGTCATCGTGCCCGGCTTGTTCGGTGAAAAGAGCGTCAAGTGGGTGACGCGGATCGAACTCGTTGACCACGACGTAAAAGGTTTTTACGAGCAGCAGGGCTGGGGGCCGAACTTTGTCGTGCCAACGACGGCGCGCTTCGATCAGCCGGCTGATCGACAGCGGCTCAATCAGGCGCAGGCGGCCGCGGGCATCAGGCTCAGAGGCGTCGCGCATGCGGGCGATCGCGGCGTTAAGCAGGTCGAAGTCAGTCTGGACGGCGGCGGTAGTTGGCAAGTGGCGAAGATTGACTTCGCGTCTTCGCCGCTGGCGTGGGTGTTGTGGAGCTATGACTGGAAGCCGGCGCGGCCGGGCGACTACCGGCTCGTCGTGCGCGCCACCGATGGCCAGGGCGAAGTGCAGACCGCCGAGGAGCGCGGCATCGTGCCCGAAGGCGCGACTGGTTATCATCGAATCAGTGTTGGCGTTGAGGCTCCAGCGGTTGCGAGGGCGCCACGTAGTAATGAATAAATTCGTTACTACGTGGGTTTTCTGAGGAACCTTCATGTTGCGTTGGGACGCGTTGAAAAGAATGAAAATCAACCACGAAGAAATAACAGATAATACCTTCGTGGTCTTCGTTTCTTCGTGGTTGATTTTCGGAGGAGTCCGGAGATGAGTTGGAGGCCGAACAACGGAAAGCGCGCCCTCGTGACGGGAGGGGCCGGGCTGATCGGTTCGCACATCGTTGACTTGCTACTACGTGAAGGCTGGTCGGTGCGGATTTTGGATAACCTCGAACCGCAAACGCACCGGCATGGCCCGCCTGCCTGGCTGTCGCCCGCCGCCGAGTTCATCAACGCCGACATCCGCGACCGCGCCGCCACTCGCGCCGCTTTGCAAGACATTGACGTCGTCTTTCACGAAGCGGCTTACGGCGGCTACATGCCTGAGATTGCGAAATACGTGAGCGTCAACAGCTTCGGCACGGCGCAAATGCTGGAGCTTATTCGTGAAGAGAACTTGCCGGTCAAAAAAATCATCGTCGCGTCATCGCAAGCGGTTTACAGCGAGGGCGCGGCGCGCTGCCCGCACCATGGCCTGGTCTTCCCGTCTGCCCGCCCCGTCGAGCAACTGCGCGCAGGAGACTTTGCGGCGCATTGCCCGCAGTGTGGCGACAGCGCGACGCCGGCGCCGACGCCGGAGCGCGCGCCGATCGGCGGCGAGACCGTCTATGCCATCACCAAAGTGGATCAGGAAAAGCTCGTCCTGACCTGGGGCAAGCAGACCGGCGTTCCGACGGTGGCGCTGCGTTACTCCTGCACCTACGGCCCGCGCCAATCGATCTTCAACCCTTACACCGGCGTCATCGCCATTTTCTGCACGCGCCTGCTCAATCAGCAGGCGCCGATTCTCTACGAAGACGGCGCCAAGACGCGAGATTTCAGCTTTGTCGAAGACATCGCCCGCGCCAACCTGCTGGCGGCGCAGACGGACAAGCTCGATGGCCTGCCGGTCAACGTTGGTGGTGGCCAGGCAATCGCGATCCGCGACCTCGCGAGCCTGATTTCCGACGCGCTCGGAATTCGCATCACACCGCTAGCGCAGGGTGAGTTCCGTCCCGGCGAGATGCGCCATCTGATTTCGGACACGACACTCATTAATGCCGCCGGGTACACGCCGCAGGTCGGGTTAACGGAAGGCATTGGGCGCTATCTGGATTGGATTCGGGAGCAGTCGGATGTGCGCGATTATTTCGCCGAGGCCGAAACCATTCTGCGCGCGAAAGGCATTGTGCATCGGGTGCATACCACGTAGTAACGAATTTATTCGTTACGTCAAGTAACGAATAAATTCGTTACTACGTGGGTTTTCAGAGGAGTCGTTCATGTCGCAATGTGCGACGCCCCGAAACAATGAAGAAGTGGCGCGGACTTTAGTCTGCGCCGGCTCACGCGCAGACTAAAGTCCGCGCCACTTCTTCGGAGGAGGAAAAGTAACGCATGCCAAGTCGATATCCGGTCCTCAGCCCTCAAGCGTCACAAGCTCCGTCAAATGGCTTGTGCGCCCTCGCCGTTATGAGCAAAGCCCCATGCGCGGGCATGGTCAAGACGCGACTCGTACCACCGCTCACACCGGAAGAGGCCGCCGCGCTCAACGTCTGCTTCCTGCGCGACATGGCGGCAAACATCGCCGGCGTCGCGCGCTCGGGCGAGGCGGACGGGGTGGCCGTCTACACGCCCGTTGGCGCGGAGTCGGCCTATGATGGCCTGCTGCCGGAGGGTTTCAGCCTGCTTGCCCAGCGCGGCGCAAGCCTTGGTGACCGGCTTTTTCACGCGGCGGAGGACTTGTTGGCCGTCGGTTACGGCTCGCTCTGCCTGATTGATTCCGACAGCCCGACCTTGCCCGGCCCGTTGCTCCGCGCCGCTGTCGCTGCGCTCAAGCGCCCCGGTGATCGCGTGGCGCTGGGACCGGCGGATGACGGGGGGTATTACCTGATCGGACTCAAACACGCGCATCGCCGCCTGTTTGAAGATATTGACTGGAGCACGGCGCGCGTCCTGCGGCAGACCATCGAGCGCGCCGCTGAGATCAACCTGGCGGTCGAGTTAGGACGCAGCCGCATCTGGCCCGAAGCGCAGGCTCAACGGGAGCAAAAAGCATGACGGATTGGCGCGCCGGAATGCGGCAGTGGTTGCGCATTGATCTTCCGCTCGCCGCGCTGGGCTGCGTATCGGTCGCGGTTTACCGCGCTGGGCTTCAACACACCGACACGATCAATCATTTTCTAAGCCTGGCGCCGCTGCAAGTGGCGCTCTATCTGATCGCCGCCTGGATTATCTTGCGCGCGCGCGACGCTCGGTCGACGTTGCTCATTGTCCTCATCTTCGCGACGGTCTTCCGGTTGAGCATTCTATTTGCGCCGCCTCACCTCTCGACTGACATCTACCGCTATATTTGGGACGGGCGTGTGCAGGCCGCGGGCATCAATCCTTACCGCTACGTGCCCGCTGATAAAGCGCTGGCGCCTTTGCGGGATGAGGCGATCTACCCGGAGATCAACCGTCGCGAATACGCGCATACGATCTACCCGCCGCTGGCGCAATTCATTTACCTGGTGGTGACGCGGGTGAGCGAGACGGCGCCCTGGATGAAAGCGGCGCTGGTGGGCTTCGAGGCCGTTACGCTGTGGGCGCTCGCGGCGCTGCTCGCCTCGTTCGGTCTGCCGCGCCAGCGCGTCCTGCTCTATGCCTGGCATCCGCTGATTGTCTGGGAAATCGCGGGCAGCGGTCACGTTGACGCGGTAGCCATCACTTTTGTGGCGCTGGCCTTGCTCGCGCGCCGCCGCAACTTGGAGCGCGCGACGGGAATCGCGCTCGCGTGCGCCGCCCTCGTCAAGCTCTATCCGTTAGCGCTGCTTCCAGCCCTCTTCCGGCGGTGGCGGTGGCGGATGCCTGCCGCCTTCTTAGGCGCCTGCATGCTGGCCTATCTGCCTTATCTGAGTGTCGGCGCTCAAGGAGCGCTGGGCTTCCTGCCGGCTTACGCCGATGAAGAAGGGCTGCGGAGCGGCAGCCGCTTTTTCATACTCAACTTCTTACGGCGATTGTTCGGCGCCCACAGCGTCCCGACCGCGCTTTATGTAGGCTTTGCGCTGGCTGTTTTGGCGCTCCTGGCTGCCTGGGCCGTCTTCCGGCAGGAGCGGGAGCCGCGCAGTTATATCACGAGCAACCTGGCTCTCGGCGCGGCCTTCACCATGTTGCTTTCGCCGCAATATCCCTGGTACTTCACATGGCTTGTCCCGTTTTTATGTTTCGCAGCATCCTTTGCCTGGCTGCCGTTATTTTGTTTGACTACAGCCTGTCTTGCGCTTTACCGGCTGAAGCTCGGCGATCAGCCGGATCAAGTGTTCGCCGTCAACGCATGGTTATACCTCCCAACTGCCCTGCTTGGCGCAGGCGTACTCTGGCTTCGGCATTCGGCTTCTTCCCGCGGCGAATCAACTGAAGCAAGCAGGAGCCGCCAGAGAGATAACCGGTTTGAAGAAGCTGCGCGCGACAACCCGGTCTTGGCGGAAGCGCGCGTTACGGTTGTCATCCCCGCGCTCAACGAAGAGGCGGCCATCGCGGATGTAGTGCGCGCCGTCCCGCCAGAGATCGCCGCTGAAGTGATCGTCGTTGACAACGGTAGCGATGACCGTACGGCTGAGCGCGCGCGTCTGGCCGGAGCGCGCGTCGTTGCGGAGCCGCAGCGCGGTTATGGCCGCGCCTGCCGGGCGGGCGTGCGGGCGCTCGACCCGGCTTGCAGCGTCGTAGTCTTCCTCGACGGTGACGGCAGCGACTGCCCCGAACTGATGAACAAACTGATTCGGCCCATCGCTCAAGGCGACTACGATTTCGTGATCGGCTCGCGCACGCGCGGAAGGCGTGAAAAGGGGAGCATGAACTTTCAGCAAATCTTTGCCGGGCGCGTTGCCGGATGGCTGCTCCATTTGCTCTACGGCGCGCGTTACACGGATATGTGCCCGTTTCGGGCGATCCGCCGCGACGCGCTCGACGGTCTGGGGATGCGTGAAGAGACCTATGGATGGAATCTGGAGATGCAGATGCGCGCCGCCCGCGCGGGCCTGCGGATCCTTGAATTGCCGGTTGAGCACCGCTGTCGCGCCGGCGGCGAATCAAAGGTCTCAGGCTCCTTACGCGGGACGATCCTGGCCGGGACGCGAATCGTCGCCACACTTATTCGCGTCGCGGCGGAACGGGATTGAGGCAGGTTTTATCTTGTTCGGACGGCGAGAGACTCTGCGCTGAGCCGTTTTCAGCTCTTGCTAGGACTCGCGCAGAAATTCAGGGTTTGCGACCACCTCGCCCGTCGAGAGCGTGGCGAAATTCTCGATCCCGACATCAATCCCGACCGTCTCGCCGGTCTTCCGGAAGAAACGGGATTGATTCTCTTCGACCGCAAAGATCACATACCAACCATCAGCCTCTCTCTTGATCATGCAGGTCTTGATCGTCCCTTCAAATTGCGTGAGTAGGTCGAAGAGCAGGGTCACGAAGAGTAGCGCCTTTCATCTCCACCCAAGCCTATAGGCTGTGTGTGGAGTATTCCCGGCGCGGGAAGATAAACGTCTTCAGCGGCGGAGCGCAGCAGTTCCGCGACGCTCCACGCCTGAGCCGCGCAGCCTCGCGCTGTGTGTGGCGCGTCGCCATCGAAGATCTCCGAGACCTGACCGAGTCCGGCTTCAAGAAAATGCGGATGGAAGCCTTCGAGCCATTGCGTCGCTTGCGCGCGGCTCTTCTTGGTATTGCCGTTCGCTTTGACGTAAGCGGTGATGAAGGGTCCCATCAGCCAAGCCCAGACTGTGCCTTGATGATAAACGCCGTCGCGTTCGGACGGACCGCCTTCGTAGCGGCCGCAATATTGCGAGTCGTTCGGAGAAAGGCTTCTCAGACCGTAAGGGGTAAGCAGGTCGCGCTCCACGACCGCCACCACCTGTTTGGCTTTCTCGCGCGAGAGCATCGTGTGCGGCAGGCTGACTGCGAGGATCTGGTTCGGACGAATCGAGCCATCGCGCGCCTCTCCGTCAACTACATCAAAGAGACACCCGGCGGCTTCGTTCCAGAACAATTGATTGAAACTCCGCTTGGCGCGCGCCGCCATCCGGCCGTAACGCTTTTCGTCTTCCTTTTCGCCGAATTTATTCGCCAGATGCTCCATCACGCACAGCGCGTTGTACCAGAGCGCCTGAATCTCAACCGCCTTGCCTGTACGGGGAGTTATTTCCCGGCCATTAACCCTGGCGTCCATCCAGGTCAGTTGCACGCCGGGTTCGCCCGAATGCAACAGCCCGTCTTCATCAACGCGGATGCCGTAGCGGGTCCCGCGTTCGTGCCAGTCAATGATTTCGGTCAGCACAGGATCGAGGTTAGTCTGAACGAAGTTGTAATCGCCTGTGTACTGCAGCAGGGCGCGCACGGCCTCGAAATACCAGAGCGTCGCGTCAACCGTGTTGTATTCCGGCTCTTCGCCCGCGTCTGGAAAACGATTCGGCAGCATTCCGCGATCAACGAATCGGGCGAAGGCGAGCAGGATGCTTTTTGCCGCGTCATCGCGGCCTGTGACCAGCGTCAGACCCGGCAGCGCGATCATCGTGTCGCGCCCCCAGTCGCTGAACCAGTGATAGCCGGCGATGACCGTCTTCTGGTCTCTGCGCGCTACGATGTATTGATCGGCGGCGGCCGCCAGCGTGCGGACGAGTTCATTGGCGTCAGGGTAGATCCCAAGGATCGCCTGACGGCGATTGATCTCGGCCTGCCGATAATCAAAGACGCGGTTGATGTCGCGTCTTTCGGTTGAGGCGATGATCGCCGCACGCCCGTGGCGGCTCAGATCGAATTTCAACGCGCAAGGGGTGAACAGGTCTTCACGAAAATCCAGCCCGCGCTCGCGTTCCACTTGATACTCGAAATTCCGATACCAACAGCCGTTCACGTCGAGGTCATCGGCGTTGTGCGCGAGATGCAATGAAGGGACTCCGTCGTATGGCCTCACCGTCGCCAGATTCGGCTCGACCTCGACGCGGGGGTTGAGCGCGCCGTTTTCATGCGTCGTGCTGTGATAATCGCGGAATGCGATAAGCGGGCGCATTTCGAGGACGCGCTCATCCGTCGCCATCTGACCGGCGGCTTTCAATTCGTATTGAATGACCGTGCTGTTTTCGCCATGAATCATAAACACGGACTTCTCGATTTCGATTCCGGCGATCACGTAAGTGAAGACGGGGAACGGATCGAGCCGGAACCGCTTGAGATATTGGTGGCCTTGCGGATGAATGACGCCGGGATATTGATTGGTCGAAAGCTCGTAGCGGTTGCCGGCGACAACCAGCGCCTCTTCCAGTTTCGAGAGAAGAACCATGCGCCCGACGGGAGGCCTTGTGGCGGCCGTCAGCAATCCGTGATATCGGCGTGTGTTCAATCCTATGATGGTTGAAGAGGCAAACCCGCCCAGCCCATTGGTCTCCAGCCACTCTTTCCGCAGGGCCGATTCCAGATTGCGGCACGTTTCGTGATCGAAGCTAATCATTGTTTTCCCTCGTTTTCAAAACTCCGCGACTTCGCAGAAGACCTTGATCGCGCCCTTGGCCGTAGTCAGCTTCTCGAACAATTCCTTGTGATTCTCCAGCCCCTTGACCGGGTGCGTCAGTAGCCGCTTGAGCCAGCCCGGATATTCGGCCTCGGCCTGCGCCATATCGCGCGCGCCCATCTCGAAGTATTCGCGGTTGGCGTTGACCGTGCCCACCATCACTTTGTTGCCGAGGACGAATTCGAGGTTGATCCTGTCGGCGGGAACTTCGATTTTGCGGTCGCCGCCGGTCACGCTCGAAAGCACAAGCACGCCGACCTCTTTCAGCCCCCGCGGAACTTTGACGATGAACTCGGCGTCATCCACGTAATACTCAGTCAGATAGCCGTGGCGCAGGTTAATGCCGCGCTCGAAGTAAGTGTCGTCGGTCGTCATATCGTTCGCGCCGATCAGGTCGTAAATGCTCGCGCCGGGGCGTCGGACTGTCACGACGACGTAATCGCCGGGTTTGATTTCGGTGACGTTCGGCCCAACCTCTTCGACCTGCCCGAAGCCTTCGTGGCCGATGATCAGGAAGTCGTAGCCCGGAGGCGCGGCGCCGTATTCGGCCGCGTTGATTTCTTTGTCCGTGCCGTCCACGCCGACGCGCAGCGCGCGCACGAGTACGCCGCGCCCGTTCGGAATCTCGCTGACTTTAGGCATCGGCAGATCGGCCAGATGCGCGCTGTCGGGTTTTCCAGGGATAACCGCTATCGCTTTCATTTTCTCTCCTTCTCATTTATCCACCAGGCCGCACGAAGGTCCACGAAGAAGACAAACAAATTTCGTGTTTCTTCGTGTGACTTCGTGGATGATGTCTATTTCTTGATCAACTTATGCCGCCGACGCGCAAACAACCGCGTGCGGCTGATGCGCCGTTAGGCTGTCTCACTGTCATTCACCACTCTGCCGAATCATTTTCGCCACCAATCCAGTCCATCCCGTCTGATGGCTCGCGCCGATGCCAGCGCCGTTGTCGCCGTGGAAGTATTCGTAAAACAGCGCCAGGTCGCGCCAATGCGGATCGCTCTGAAACTTCTCCGCGCCTCCGTGGACCGGCCTGCGCCCATCTTCGCCGCGCAGGAAGAAGAGAAGTTCAGGCTCGCCTTCGCAATACATCCGGCGGCGCCCGTAGGTGTGATGATGCGCTTCGACAACCGATGGCGAGTCGCCTTTGCGAAGCCGGGGCTTGTCGCCCCGGCCGTTCCACGACCACGTGTCGCGAAACCAGAGCGTCGGTAATAAATGAAGTTCGGCCGCGTCCGGCCCGCGATTGACCACGTTGATGCGAATGAGCAGGTCTTCGACATCGGCTTTGGCGTACTCGACGAAGACATCGAAGTAGCGGTCTTCATCGAACACGCCCGTGTCAATCAGTTCAAATTCGGCCTCCTGTTTACCTCGGCGGCGATTCTCTTCAACCAGCATCGAATAGGGAAATTCAGCCTGCGGATATTTGTAGAGGTACTTCATGTAGGAATGCGTCGGCGTCGAATCGAGGTAGAAGTAATATTCCTTCACGTCCTCGCCGTGGTTGCCTTCGCTGCCGGTCAAGCCGAAGAGACGCTCTTTCAGGATCGGATCGCGCCCGTTCCACAACGCGATGGCGAAACAGATCTCCTGACGCCGATCCGAGACGCCGGCCAACCCGTCTTCGTTCCACCGATAGGCTTTCGAGCGCGCCTGATCGTGCGACAGGTAATCCCATGCCGTTCCATAAGGACTGTAATCTTCGCGCACCGTGCCCCAGGCGCGTTCGCTCAAATAAGGCCCCCAGCGTTTCCAATGAGCGACGCGCTGGCGCGATTCGGCCAGGCGCCGCTCTTCGGCGGATGCGGCTGTTGTCAATTTCTGCTTTCCTTCTTCAGCTTGATGTTTCAAGGTATGCTCCTTCTCCTACTTCATCCTCGCCAGCAAGTGATCGCCCACGCGCAGCGCGTTCGCCATAATCGTCAGGGCTGGGTTGACCGCCGCGCTCGACACGAAGAAGCTGCCGTCAACGACGTAGAGGTTGTCCACATCGTGAGCGCGACAGTTTGCGTCGAGAACCGAAGTCTTCGGGTCGTTACCAAAACGGATCGTGCCGTTCTGGTGCGCGACGCCGGCGAGCGGGATGCGCTCTCCCAGATAGAGACTGCGCGCAAACAGACCCTGATGGCAGTCGTGCCCGTGAATGTCGCACTTCGTCTGCCGCTTCATCAGGTCTTGCAACTTCGCTTGTAGCCGCTTGTGCGGCTCAAGGTTGTTGGGCTTGTACGACAGGACGATGTTTCCCTGACGGTCGAGCGTGACTCGGTTGTCGGGATCAGGCAAATCTTCCGAAGTCAGCCAGAAATCGAGTGAATGCTTCGCCATCAAATCCAGCGTGAATCCGGGCGCGATGGCCGGAGCGCCCGCCGATAGGGCGACGCCGTCGAGTTTGCCGACGAAGGAGATGTGGCCCATCGGGAACTCCCATTCCTTCGAGCCGAAATAGAAATCGTTCAGGCCGAGGGTCTTTTGAAATACCGTCGGGTTCGGACATTTCGAGACGGCGAGCAACACGGAGTTGACGTGGCCCATGTAATGCCGTCCGACTGTGTCGCTGGAATTGGCCAGCCCGCGCGGATGTTTGGCATTCGCCGAACGCAGCAGCAGCGCCGCCGAATTGATCGCGCCGCAGGAGACCGCCACGATGTCCGCCGCGTATTTTTCCTCGGCTCCGTTCCGCGTGACGTGAACCGCCGTCACCTCCTGCCCGGAGGCGCTGGTTTCAAGCCGTGACACGAAGGCGTCGGTCAGGAGCGTCAGGTTGGGGTATTCGAGCGCGGGTTCGATGGCGCAAATGTGCGCGTCCGATTTTGCGTTGACCAGACACGGATAACCGTCGCATGTGTTGCATCGAATACAGCGGCTGCGAGGGTCGCCCTCGTTCAGCATAATGCCGAGCGGCACGTGGAAAGGTTTGCAGCCCAGACGCGCGAAATCCTCGTGGAGTTGTTGAATGCGCGGCTCGTGGCTCACAGCCGGATGAGGGAACGGGCCGCAGTATGAATGCGATGATCGCTTCAGCCACGAACGCGATGGCTACTCCGTTTGCGCCAGGCAGCGTGACCACATAATTTACTGACGGATGCGTCAAGCTATTCTGTAAAACTACTGTAGCTAACATCACACCTATAACAGCGCCGATAAACTGAGAAATAATGTAGAAGAATGCGTCAGCCCCGCCCACCTTTCCCAGCCGCCAGAACGTCAGCGTCACCGACGGGTTGAAATGCGCGCCTGACCGTTTCCCCCAGGGCGAATAAATGATGCCGATGGCGGTCAGTCCCATTGCCATTCCTCCAATCGCGCGTCGCAGCAACGGATCGGGAAACGCCTGATGCGCAGGCGATCCGGGATATTCGAGCAGGGCGCCGAACATGCAGGCCGAAATCATAAAGATTCCCAGTTCGGCGGCCTCCATCAGATACTCCGGCCAGTGTTGTTTCAGCGCGTTTAACATACGATCTCGCCTGAACTCGCGCTTATTGATTGTGCTGACTGCCCCACTCACCGAAACGATTGACCACGCCGGTTATTTCATTCAGATGGCCATGGCCTCATTGCCGATCTGGATGGAAGCCGCGTAAGCCTTTGAATGTGTTGAAGGCGGAAGCGCTTTCGATTCAGCAAATCTCGGTTTAGGCGAAAACAAGGGGCTTAACGGCGGCTGCTTCACCGAACTTTAGCTGCGGGGCTTGATTGCCGCTCGCGAATCTCCTTGATATTGCGCGGCACATGCTTGAGCCAGTAAGTCAGTAGTTCAGGTCGCTCATGAGAGAGTGACAGGATGGCGTCAATCTCTTCAGGTGAGAAGTAGTTCCGCAGTTTCGCCGGGAGCTTTTGTTGAGGGATGTGTTGGTAGAGCCACTGGCGGTATTCTTTGAGCCCTTCGCCATAGCCTCGGGAGATCGCTTGCAAATCAGTCCAGCGCTCAAAACGCGCCGTGAATCCTTTGGAGATGAGGCGCGCCAGCCCCAAGAGTTGCGCCCGATTCCGGGTGTTCAAATAGAGGACGTGGGCCAACTCGTGAGCCAGGATGGCCCGCACACCCGCTTCGGGCGTCTGCAGAGAGCAGACTTTGGGATTGACCCGAATCAGATAATGCATCCGACGGCCGAACAAAAACTGTGGAATCCCGAACCGGGTCCGGAAGTAATCCGCGTCATCGTGAAGGAGTTTGATCTGAATCTCGACGCCGCGTAGCTCCGGATAAGAAGTGGCGATAAGTTCGTCTACCAATGAGCGAATCCCTTCGACCGATGGCGCCTGGCGATCCTGGATTCGAGACGTCGTCGGAGTAGAAAACGCATGTGCCGGACCGCAGTTAATCGTGGCTGAGGGCTGACCTTCTGCCGGAACGGCAAGGACCAGTATCGTGATCAGGATTGGCAAGATGCAGGTAGTTAGAGAAAATCGGGGCATAGAGCTCCTCGTTGTTCAATCGTCATTCATAAACGCTGGACTTTGGCCAGCGCATGTTGACCGGACGGCTCGGACGGGTGAGATTTGGCGCGCCGGCGGTATTCGACCATCAGTCTCGCCAGAACGCTGATTGGGGTCGGCCGCGCGCCGCGCTTCAGGTTTCGCTCCCCGATTTCAAATGCGATTCGCCACTGTGAGCACAGCGTTTTGTAAGCCGTCAACAGGCTATTCTTCGGGTCGTAGATGTTCGTGGCTTCCGAAGTCACGCCGTTAAGCTCGATGACTTTAAAATTCCTTCCCTGTTTGAATTCCTCGACCGCCGGCGTGCGGACATCGAACCTGCCGAAGTAGAAGCCCTCAAAGCTTCGGCTGATCCGATCGAAAGCCTCTTCCAGGCTTTCGGTCTTGACCCAGCCGCCGTCGAGAAAAATCGCGCCGCGGCAGTGTGTCCCCAGTTCGACCAGTTGCACGCGCTCGCCGGCAGCCGGCGTCTCCCACAACCGGTCACGCTGTTTGCGAAGGTAGAAGCGCGCCATGCATACGGCCCGCT
>WNFV01004933.1_pt1 | contig 16346 bp, 13 predicted proteins | sample 5400101 | NCBI WGS metagenome assembly WNFV01 (sample SAMN13153361, study PRJNA577476) | soil metagenome | isolation source: 115 cm soil or saprolite under grassland replicate 1 | place: USA:California | collected 2016-06-15
CCGAGTTGTTTATAACGATGTTTCATCTTGTTTCCTCGTTTGTGCTGATAATGACCCAATGCCCAGCGTCCGGCGCTTCTGCTTTAATCGGAAATAGTGGGCGTTTCACCGCTAGAATCGTTTCCAAAGGAACGAAAAACGACATTCCGATAATTATGGAAACTAATATTCCCTTCAAGACCACCCGGGAATGAAGCTCGTAGCAACTGGTGCCCTTCTCGCAGTTGGCTGCGAGGCACACTGCCACTCCGGGGGGTATTTGCATTTCTCATTTACTTCTACGGAAACGGCGGAGCGAAGTTCCCGAGAATCTTTCCGGCATCGGAAAAAATCCTGGCTTTGGTCCGGGGGGCATTGAAGGGAAGAAAGTTCATTGGCAAGGGCCAAGAAGTCTATAGGACTTTAGTCGTACGTCCGATCGGAGGTGCGACGCGCTTTTTCCTGCTCCAATCGCACGAGCGGACCACCGGAGCGATACGCATTGCAACGCGGGCGAGGATGGCGCCGCGCTGTATCGATTAAACGAATGGTAGATTCCATTTACTATAAAGCGGGAATACTGATTTCTGGTTGTGTCACATTGACGAGGATTCCGATCCGAGCGAAAATGTCTGGATGAAAACGACGGTGAATATTCCAGATAAAACGCTGCGCGACGCGATGCGGCACACCAAAGCCAAGACCAAGCGCGAGGCCATCGTCAAAGCGCTCGAAGAAATGAACCGGCGCCACAGCCAGGCGGAGTTAGTGAAATACTTCGGCAAATTCGAGTCACTCATGACCAACGAGGAGATCGAGGCGATGGAAGAGGAGGATTGGAAGAGCTGGACCAAAACATCGAAAGCCATTCGCTTCCCTAGAAAAAAGAAATGACAATGGTGGATAGCTCTTCCTGGGTTCATGCGCTCCGGCGGCATGGCGACGCAACCGCGCGCGAGCGCGTTCGCGTGTTTGTCACGTCGGGCCAGGCAGTATGGTGCGCAGCGATTCGGCTCGAATTATGGGCCGGTGTTGGTGCGGAACCGGAGCGTCAAATGCTCAAGGATTTGGAGCAACGGATTCCCGAATTGGCCATCAATGATGAGGTCTGGCAAAGCGCTTGCGAGCTGGCCGACCGCTGCCGCAAGGCAGGCAAGCGCGCGCCAGCCAACGACCTCCTCATCGCTGCGTGTGCTCGTTATCACGGCGTCGAACTGGAAAGTGCGGACACGCACTTTGATTTTTTGGCGACGTTGTAGCCGCTCGCTGTAATGGATGCCCAGGCGGCTTCCCCGGGCGATTGGGGTCAATCGCCCCTACCTTGTTCCCCCGGGGTCAACGACCCCGGCTACAGCAATCGCCCCTACCTCGCGATCGCGGCGAGGACGAGAAAGGCGCAACCGGCTGCCCCGAAAAGCAAGCTTACGATCCAAAAGCGGGGTCTTTTTGTAAGCGCGGAGATTGCCGCGATCGCAATCGCGATTTGGAACATGGTCACGCCGCCCGCGAATACTTCGTGCTTATGAAAGTTTGATTTCGCCGCGGCTTCCTTGTGCTCGGCTTGCGATTTGATCTCTTCCTGCTCTTTTTCGTAGCGATCGCGCTTTGATTGATCCGATTCGTTAGGCGCGCCGGCGAGCGACATCTTTGCATCAAGCACTGAAGCTTTGATACTCTTCGCCTGGTAATAGCTCCATTGATCGGACGCTTCGATTTGGTTCATCATCGCCTCGTTCACATGTCGCCCGGAGAGGAGTCCCGCGATTGCGGCCAGGACGGCCAGGATAGCGGTACTCAAGGCAACCCATGAAATCCACGTGGCGCCGCTGTGTTCCGCGGTTTCCTTTACGTGTTCGTGCAAGTGCTCGAGAGGAACTTCCGCTTCTTCCATCGCGGAAGCTTAGAATTGAGAATCGTAATCGTCCAATCCCTCACCTTAATCCTCTCCCTTTGGCAAATGGAGAGGCGAGCGGGTGCACGCGTCTTAACGCCAGGGCAAGACAGAAGCATTCTTGCCGCACTTCTTCCGCCTCGCCCCGCTTGCGGGGAGAGGACTGAGGTGAGGGGCCGGTTAACTCCCTTTCGCAAACTATGCCGGTAAGTAAGATAATTTCTTGTGAATCGCGCTCGTTTGTTGCGAAAGAAAGCAACCGACGCTGAGCGCATTCTTTGGCGGCATTTCAGGAACCGAAACTTCGCAGGTTACAAATTTCGTCGTCAGCATCCGGTGGACTGCTATGTACTCGATTTCTATTGTCCGACCGCAAAGCTTGCGATCGAGTTGGACGGCGGCGGCCACAACTATCGTGTCGGACAAATCCGCGATCGAACGCGCTCAGAATTCCTGGCTCGTAAGGGGATCCTCGTGCTGCGGTTTTGGAATCATCAGGTACGCCAGGAGCTCGAAAGCGTGCTGCAAGCGATCTGGTTTGCGCTGCAGGAGCGGTGCTCGTCGAAACCCTCACCTTAATCCTCTCCCTTTGCCAAAGGGAGAGGCGAGCTTTATCCGCACGGTCACCTTGCATGCGGGACGTGATTACAACGTGACGCGCGCACCGCGTTTATCGCGACGGCGGCGGGAGAGGCGAGCTTTTGGTCCGGTGCCGCAATTTGTGGTATCAAGATGGAATCGACAAGGCACCCGGAAGCGGTTTAATTCACCAGCGAAATTTCAATGAGCAAAACCGTAACCGCACCATTGGTCTGTCAGATTTGCAAAAAACCGAAGTCGCCGCACAGCGGAATGATTGCGGAACTTATCCGACCGTCCCTTCTCGAATTCATTCAAAAGAAATTGCCCGACTTGGACACCAAAGGGTTCATCTGCCTCGATGACCTGGGCGAATTCCGCAAGGACTACATCAAAGAAGTTTTGGAGGATGAGATTGGCGAGCTTTCCGTGCTCGACCACGAAGTCATCGAAAGCTTGGAGCAGCACGAGATTCTTTCCAGCGACATCAGTAAACAGTTCGAAAAGAAGCTCACCTTCGGCGAAAGGTTGTCCGATCACATAGCGTCGTTTGGCGGCAGTTGGCGATTCATCATCCTATTCGGCACGGTGTTGTTCGGCTGGATTATCCTAAACGCCATTCTCCTGCTGAATCGCGGGTTCGATCCGTATCCATTCATTTTGCTGAACTTGATCCTCTCCTGCCTCGCTGCGATTCAGGCGCCGATCATCATGATGAGCCAAAATCGCAGCGAGGCGCGCGACCGTTTGCGCGCGGAAAATGATTACAAAATCAATTTGAAAGCCGAGCTGGAGATTCGGCATTTGCACGAGAAACTCGATCATCTGCTGCGCCGGCAATACAACCGGCTGTTTGAGATTCAGCAGATCCAGATCGAGCTACTGGAAGAAATCAGCCGTCATAAAAAATAGCCGCTTTGTTCCTAGAAGAAGGGTCAGTTAGGCGCCATTGCAAGAACGACTGACGGCGGAATGAATTGGTCAACCTCGCTCTACGATGACGCAATGCAGGGCGTTGATTTCCAACAACAAACATTGGGTTTGCCGTTGGCTGGGCAGGCAGAATCCTCAACACAACAGATTCCGGACTTACTTGGATCGACCAAACAAGCGGCACCTCTGTAAACCTTAATGATATCTCTTTTGGCGGCAACGCTTTGACAGGCGTTGTAGTTGGCGATAGCGGCACGATTCTTCGCACAACAAACGGTGGTCAGTCATCGCCAACTCCCACACCGACTCCGACTGCTACACAGACAGCGACTCTAACGCCGAGTGCGACGCCCACCGCAACACCAAGGTCGATTCCGACGCCGAGGTCTCGTCCCACGCCAGCGCCTCGCCCGTAGGCCAGTTGCGCTTCCGACTCCGCGGTTGCCCTGATTCCCAAGCCTACCTCGCCGTAGTCTTGCCACGAAGGCGGTGATTGGTAATCAGTGATCTGTAAGAAGAGACCGTGTCATTGGCTGAGCGCAGCGCCTCACATAAATAACAATATTGTTACCAATTTGCTCTTGTAAGGGATTCGCGTGTTGGCCTTCGCTTGCGTGATTTCAAACGATTCTTTAACGCCTCTGCAACACAGACATTATAAAAAAAATCGCCTTGCAATTCACGGTATGGCTACAGAAATGCAGCAGCATTCGCCGGTGAGACTACGGTCTCAGACACCGCGATTTCTGCTGGCAACTGATGGGATTTCGTGGGACGGCGGGCGGTTTGGGTTCGCCACGACGAAATCAGTCCGATGATAGACAGGCAAAATAGAGCGGCTGCGTTTGCGACGACTCATTGGAGCCTGGTGGTGGCCGCGCAAGGTAAATCGCCGGCCGCAGAAGAAGCCCTCGAAAAACTTTGCCGCATTTACTGGCGACCTCTTTACGCTTTTGCGCGGCGTCAAGGGTACGATTCCGAAGAGGCACGGGATTTAACTCAGGGATTTTTCCAGTTGCTCTTAATGCGCCGGGACTTGGATTCTGCCCATAGAGAGAAAGGACGCCTGCGTTCTTATCTGCTTGTATCGTTCAAACATTTTCTGGCGGGCGAACGACGCCGGGAGACGACCATCAAGCGCGGCTATGCGCAATGGCTGATTCCATTCGAAGAGCTGCACGCAACCGAGCGAGCCGAGCCTGCATTCGCAGGACTTGTTGATCTATTGAGCGCCGATCGCCTGTATGAACGTCGATGGGCTTTGACGCTCATCGAACAGGTCCTCAAGCGGTTAAAGGAAGAATACCGCGCAACTGGCAATGCGCTTCTGTTTGATTCCTTGAAACAATTGTTACCGGACGAACCGGAAGCGCCGTCGCGCGCAGAGATCGCTGCAAAATTGGGTATGACGGATAACGCGCTCAGGCAAGCTTTCCACCGGTTTCGTCATCGTTACCAAACTTTGTTACGGGAGGAGATTAGCCACACAGTTTCCGATCCCAGCGAGTTTGAAGATGAGTTGCGTCATCTAATCGCTGTGTTGCGGTCGTAGAGAGACGAAGTACACGGATTACTACTAAGTTTCATCCGGTTTAATTGGTGCGGATCGTGAAATTCGTATCCAGAATCTGCTCAAAGTGCGGCGCGGAAATACTGGCCGGCGCAGCGGAAGGACTTTGCACCGCGTGTCTGCTCGAGACAGGTCTTGGACTGTTCGCAAAAGCTGTAGCTCAAGTCGATGACACCGACCGTGTGAACCAGCCTCCGCGTATCGATATCGCTGCTGCGAACGGAAGTAGACTAGCGTCTGATGCGGAGGTGCCACAAATCCTTGGCGATTACGAATTGCTGGAGGAAATCGGACGCGGAGGCCAGGGCGTAGTTTATCGCGCACGACAGAAAAGTCTTAACCGCACAGTCGCATTAAAGGTTGTCAGGACAGATCCGTCGACTACTCGAGTACACCTTAAGCGATTCCGACTGGAAGCTGAAACTGCCGCGAGCTTGGATGACCCCAACATCGTTCCCATTTATGAAGTGGGCGAGCATGGCGGCTCATGCTATTTCAGCATGAAATTCGTTGAGGGCGGCCCGCTCGATGAACTCTTCAAACGTGAGCCGATGTCGATCCGCCCTGCAGCGGAATTGATTGCCAAGCTCGCGCGCGCTGTGCATTACGCGCACCAGCGCGGCATTCTTCATCGAGACATAAAGCCTGGAAACATTTTGCTCGATGCAAAAGGCCAACCGCATCTCACCGACTTCGGATTGGCGCGGCTGACTCAAACTGAAAGCACCGTCACCCGCACAATTGAAACGCTGGGCACGCCGAGTTACATGGCCCCGGAACAGGCGCTCGGCAATAATAACCAGCTCACTCGCGCGACCGATGTCTACGGACTAGGCGCGGTGCTTTACCATCTCCTCACTGGTAATCCCCCGTTTGCCGGAGGAACAACCTACGACACCATTCGATTACTCTTGGAAACCGAGCCGCGGCAACCCCGCTTGTGGAACACGAAAATAGACCGTGACCTGACAACGATCTGTCTTAAGTGCCTCGAGAAAGACCCGCAGCGTCGTTATGCATCCGCTCTTGCACTAGCTGAAGACCTTGAGCGGTGGCTCAAACATGAGCCAATTCGTGCGCGACGCACAGGAATTTTCAGCCGCGGAAAAAAATGGGTGCGACGGAATCCCACCAAAGCGTTGTTGCTCATGTCATTGACCGCTCTGGGGGCGGCCATCGGATGGAACATTTGGAAAAGCGAGTTCCTCATCCAGCCGTCAGTAACAGGCGTTGCTGTGTTGCCGTTTGAAAATCTGAGCAACGATAGAGAGGACGCATTTTTTGCCGATGGCATTCAGGATGATCTCTTAACGAAGTTGGCGAGAATTCGCGCTTTGAAAGTCATCAGCCGTACCAGCGTGATGCAATATCCGCCAAGAGCCGCAGGCCGGGATATGCGCCAGATCGGAAACGCGCTGCGAGTCTCTCACGTCTTGGCGGGCAGTGTGCGCAAAAAGGGTTCCTGGCTTCACATCAACGCCCAGTTGATTGATACCCGCACTGATAGCCACGTGTGGGTTGAGCAATATGATCGCAATTTGAAGGACGTATTTGCGATCCAGAGTGAAATCGCACAAAAAGTCGCTGACCAGCTTCACATCAGAATTTCGCCCACTGAGCGATTAGCCATCCAGCGTCCATCGACTGCCGATCTAACCGCTTTTGATCTCTACAGCCGCGCTAAAAACCTTCTTGTCGGTACAAACTTTTCGACCGGTGCAAAACCGAACTTTTTGCGGGCGATTGATCTGCTAAACCAGGCCGTCACACACGATCCAGCATTTTTCCAGGCGTATTGCCAACTCGCCGAGGCTCACGAGCAGCTCTATCTTTTTGGCATCGATCGCACGCCTGCGCGCTTAGCGCTGGCGGACACAGCCATTCAAGCCGCGTTGCGCCTTCGCGCCGATGCGGGCGAAGCACACCTCATTCGCGCAGGGCATCTATACATGGGGTACCTCGATTACGATGGCGCGCTGGCTGAACTCGCCATAGCAAGTGAGACTCTTCCTAATGATCCCCAACTGTTCGAGCTGAAAGGCTATATTCAGCGCCGCCAGGGCAAACAAGAAGAGGCATTGCAGGATCTTGAGCGCGCAGTGGAGCTCGATCCACTCAACTTTTCCACGGTGCTACAGGTTGCGCTGAGTTACGCATATCTCCGCCGTTATCCCGACGAAAAGGCCGCCCTTGATCGCGCGCTGGCCATCGAGCCCAAAGAGGAACAGACAAAAGTCGCGCGCGCGTCCGTGGAATTCGACTGGAAGGCTGATACCCGGCCCCTGCATCAATTGATCGATGAAATGCGTGCCAAGAATGCTGCTGAGCTTGAGAATATGGCGGATAACTGGGTTACATGCGCGTTGGCTGAACGCGATCCTGCCGGCGCGGCCAATGCCATGGCAGCGCTCGGTCGAAATAATTATGGTAACGATATCATTAAATTCAGTCGCCCCTTCGTAGAAGGTCTAATTGCGCAGATGACCAACGATCATGAGAAAGCGACGTCCGGTTTCAATGCTGCGCGAACCGAGCAGGAGAAAATCGTCCAGACTCAGCCCGATGACGCGCCGGCGCTGTGCGTGCTTGGGTTAATTGACGCCGCTCTGGGCCGTAAAAATGAGGCGCTGTGGGAAGGCCGGCGCGTCATCGAGCTTCTTCCGGTGGAAAAAGATGCGATAAACGGCAGTGGCATGGTGTTCTATTTTGCAATGATCGCTGCGTGGACCGGAGAAAAGAAGCTGGCTTGTGAACAGCTCGCTACCGTCATTCGCCTCCCAAGCCCTCTCACCTACGGCGATTTAAAACTGATGCCGTTTTGGGATCCTTTGCGAGGCGAGCCATGCTTCGAAAAAATCGTCGCCTCCCTCGCGCCGAAATAAGATTTGACCGCGGATTACGCGGATACAACGGATAGATTTCTCGGTTAAGGCGGCTAGGCGCCTACGATTCCTTCTGAATCATCTAATCTGTGTTGTCCGCGTAATCCGCGATCCCTCCTTTACTGGTTTTAATCCGGCGAAGCCATTTTCCGCGTAACAAATCGCCGGATTTCGCACAGTACAATAATGAATGGCCCTAATTCACCAACCAAGTTCACCAATCACCGCCGAAAGGAAATCCCCGTATGTTCAGGATTAAAGAAGTCAGAAAAAACAACAGAGTTAGACTACTTGTTTCACCATCCGCGGCCCATATCGCTGCAACGGCAGCAGTCCTCATGATGGTCCTCGGTTCCTCCACCGCCTTGGCGAGGCGGCCACCGACGCCCGCGAACTTTCGCGTGACGACGACAACCGCTTACACAGTCACCCTCGCTTGGGACCCGGCTCCCCCTAACTCTGGCGAGTTTAACTATTACCTTTGGGGCGCTTACAATGTCGGCCCTACCGTCATTCTTCCTAAGACCGCGACTAGCTACACCTTTACAGCTCTTTATCCCGGGAACACCTACACCTTCGGCATCTACGCCAAGAGCGGCGGCCAAACCTCTGCCCAGGTCACGGTCAGCGGCATTCGCCTCCCGAACGACACCACCCCGCCCACTACCGCCCCCATCGTCAGCATCGACGAAGTCGGGTCTAACTATGCCAACCTCTCCTGGATACCAGCGCAGGACGACGGCCCGCACCTTTCCACCCAAATCTATTTGAACGGCGTCTTTTACTACGGCGTCGGCCGCGGCATCACGACCGCCACGCTCCGCTTCCTCCAGCCCGGCACCACATACAGCCTTACCGCTCGCGCCGTCGATTTCGGCAATAACGTCGGCCCATTCAGCGATCCCATCGCCCTAGTCACTCTGCCCGCCAATCCGAATGACACGACGCCACCGACCACACCCGCCAACCTGTATGCGAGCGGCACTGGCGACGGCAGCACCGAGACCCACATCAGTTGGACCCAATCCACCGACGACTTCGACGCGCAATCCAATATCCGCTACGATGTTTATGTGAACGGTGTCGTCCAGGACGTCCTCTTTGGTTCCGGCGGCGAGAGCATCGTTTACGCGGAGTTCGGCGAAAACCTCATCGAAGTCACCGCCACCGACACCGCCGGCAATGCATCGGCTCCGGCCACTTTTACGATATTCTTTTAAATAGCTGACTGTTCCACGGGGTTAGGCCAAAAGGAAAAATTGCTTCATTCGTCTCAACTCGCAGCAGTTTGAGACTCACTTCGTACAAACTCTGGCTTTGGACGGAACGAAATGGAGCCTTCGTCGTCTTCTGTTCGAGAAAATTTCAAACTTCCCGCGCCAGGTTCTTCGCCCTTTCCGGACCCACAAACGCCAGAATCAAACAGCGCGGAAAGGAGTTCATAGGGAATAAAACTCAGCCCTCAGCGCACATATTTCTTGAAACGCGGCTGATGTTGCCTCGCAAAAGAACTGCTCTCGGAGGCGAACAACAGTTCGCACAAAACAAAATTCAACATCCGATTGATAGGGGTACCAACTATGAACCTGAAATCATTTATCTGCCGCACAGGGCTGGCCCTAAGTTTGGCTCTTACGCCAGCTGCTTCCCAAGCGGAGACCAGAGATGGTGCCGGCGCATTGTTCACCATGGACAATGCTGCCACCGGTAATCATGTGCTGGCCTACCGCCGCGCTGCGGACGGCAGTCTTTCGCCTCTTGGCGCGTTTGCCACAGGCGGCATTGGTACTGGCGGCGGCTTGGGCAATCAGGGCGCGCTCATCCTCAGCGGTAGCGGCCGCTGGCTCTTCGCGTGCAACGCCGACAGCGACGAGATCTCCGTTTTTCGGGTTACGCCTCACGGATTGCAACTTACCGACAGAGTCCCCTCTGGAGGCAGACGCCCGATCAGCCTCGCGGCGCATCGAAACCTGCTCTATGTCCTCAACGCTGGAGGCCTTGTGGGCGATGCCGACAATGTGACCGGCTTTCTCTTCTTCGATGGCGAATTGTCTCCCATCGCCGGTTCTACTCGATCTTTGAGCGCAGCTACTACCGACCCAGCGCAAATCAGTTTTTCACCCGATGGAAACGTCCTAGTGGTCACTGAGAAAGCCACGAATGTCATCGACACTTACACCGTTAACGACGACGGCCTGATTGATGAACACCAGCAATTCGCGTCGGTCGGTCAGACACCCTTCGGATTCGCTTTCCGCCGCGACGCCTTGATTGTGTCCGAAGCCTTTGGCGGCGCGGCGAACGCCAGCGCGGTCTCCTCGTACGAGGCCGCAGATGACGGCAGCCTTCAAGTCATCAGTCCGAGCGTACCTACGACTCAAACTGCCGCCTGCTGGATCGTGGTGACCCGCAACGGTCGGTTCGCTTACGCCTCGAACACAGGCAGTGGCACGCTGTCAGGCTACGGCGTCTCTTCTGATGGGAGCTTGAGTCTGCTCGACGGAGTGATCGGTGTAACCGGCGCTGGCAGCAATCCGATCGACATGGCGTTGAGCGTGAACAGTCGGTTTTTATACGTTTTGAACTCCGGTAACGGAACGATCAGCGCGTTTCGCGTAAACCACGACGGCTCGCTTTCGTCGCTCTCCGACGTGGCCGGAATACCTTCCGGCGCAAACGGGTTGGCGGTGCAGTGAAAATTATTCCCAAGAGCACCGCCCGTCCTCACCGGCCAGTCGCGTCCACTCGTGCCGGCGGGATGCCGGCGCTCCCGGGTCTCTACTGAATAAAATTCACCCATCTCTTCCGTGGACGAACTGGACTATGAAAAAATCGTGACGCTGTATCACCACGACCTTTACCGATTCGCGTACAACCTTGCAGGCAATGCAGATGATGCTTGTGAACTGACGCAGGAAACCTACTACCGGCTACTCTCCAATGAGCGGCAGCTTCGCGATCCGACAAAAATCAAAGCCTGGTTGTTTACGACGCTCTATCGAGTGTTTCTCGGCCAGAAACACCGAAGCACTCGCTTTCCGCACGTGACGATTTCTTCCGTCGAACATGAGCTGCCGGCCCTGACTCCGGAAATCGTGAATGAGATGGACGGCTTGCTTGTGATGGAGGCGTTGCTCGAAATCGACGAACACCACCGGACACCGTTGGTGCTATTTTATCTGCAAAATCTTTCGTATCGAGAGATCGCAGAGATCCTCGACATTCCGATTGGCACCGTCATGTCCCGGCTCTCGCGAAGCAAGGTCGCTCTTCGCGATCACCTGGCGGCCCACGCTGCGCAACGGAATATGTCGAACCGTGTTCCTATGAATCAACGCCATTCCGAATCCCAGTGATATGAACCGAGAGGAAGCCCGATTTATCCTCCACGCTTACCGCCCAAACGGCGAGGATGCCCATGACCCGCAGTTTGAAGAGGCGCTCGCGTTGGTTCGTAACGATCCCGAATTGGCCCATTGGTTCGCCCGTGAACAGGCGCTGGATGCGGCGATTGCCGGGAGAATTCATTCCGTGTCGCCGCCGCCGGATTTGACGACTCAACTGTTGTTGGCCCGCAAAGTGATTCGTCCAAAGCCCTGGTGGCGCAAGCCGGCGTGGATCGCCGCCGCGGCATCAGTCGCGCTGCTGATTTCCGCGGCCAGCCTGTGGTGGCTGCACAGGAGCAACGAGACGGAGTTCGCATCATTTCGTGGAACAATGATTGAGGCATCCCTCGATATGAGGAAGCACATCGATGTGATGGGGCTCGATGCTGGCGAGCTCAAACAGTGGCTGATCGAAAATCGCGGACATCCGGGATTTGTCCTGCCTCCGCACCTGGCCGACAAGGGAATCATGGGATGCAAGGTTCTGGACTGGCATGGACGCCGGGTGACGTTGCTGTGCTTGAAATTCGGCGGCAAGCATGTCGACGTATTTGTGATCAATGAATCTGATTTGCCGAGAGTGTCGCTGAGTGCCGCTCCCGTCTTCGCGTCTGAGCGCGGCATGACAACCGCCACGTGGCGTCGCGAGGGCAAGATCTATTTCCTGGCGGGAAACATTCCCGAGTCCGACCTGAAACAATTGCTTTGATTAGAAGAACAAAAGAAGGGAAACCATGAATCCATTGATCCGGCTCAAAAAAGCCACTCCACTATTTCTCATCGCACTCCTGATTGTTTGTCCCGAACTCTTATCAAAACCCCGGGCGGTTAGTTCGCCTTCGAATGGAGGTTCTCCGGCCGTCAACACGGCTGAACGGCAGAACGCGCTCGCTAGTCCTGCGGGCGGCGCTTGGAACGTTGTCCCCAGCCCCAACACCGGCTCACCGAACAACTGGTTCTCTGGCGTGGCAGCCATCGCGCCTAATGACGTGTGGGCGGTCGGAAGCTATGGCATCGAGGGCCTCCAGGCTCAGCAACTCATCCAACACTGGGATGGCACGCATTGGAGCACTGCCACGAGTCCATCGCTGCCAACTCCCAACGAACTCCTGGCAGTCAGCGCTGTTGCCGCCAATGACATATGGGCGGTCGGCGGATACAATTCCGGCGGCCAAGCCCTCATCCAACACTGGAACGGCTCGACCTGGCAGGTCGTGCCGGACCCGAACCCGGGCACGTTCAATCGTTTCTTTGGCGTCGCCGCGATTTCAAGTAATGACGTCTGGGCGGTGGGCGTAACCAGCAATGGTGGGCTAAGCCAAACGCTGGTCGAGCACTGGAATGGTACGAGTTGGAGCGTCATCCCTAGCCCAAACATTCCTAACCAGCATAACCAGCTCAACTCCGTGACGGCCGTTCCCGGCTCGCCTAACGAGCTCTGGGCCGTCGGCGAAGCGGGTCCTTCGGCGCTGGTCCTGCATTGGAACGGCTCGCAATGGAGTATCGTCCCTAGCCCGAGTGCAGGCAGCGTTCCCCGCTTATTCAGCGTCGTGGCGATTTCCGCCAACGACGTGTGGGCAGTCGGGTGGACCGGCAGCAAATCGGGTCCCGTCACACTCACGCAGCACTGGGACGGTTCGACTTGGAGTGTGGTTCCCAGCCCGAACCCCAGCTCCACCTTCAACTACTTGTGGGGAGTTACCGCGCTCGCCCCGGACAACGTCTGGGCCGTGGGCGAGTTCAATGCAACGGGAGGCAATCAGCGAACCTTATTCTTGCGCTGGAACGGCACGACTTGGGTGCAGGTGCCCGGCGACAACACCGGTCCCAATGGCCTTCAGTTCTTCGTGAGGGCGGTGAGCGCGATCAGCGGGAGCGACATTTGGGCTGTCGGTAACAACAGCCATACGCTGGCCGAGCATTGGAATGGCACCAGTTGGAGCATCGTCTCGACCCCGAACGCGGGCGTTGGCGACAATGTGCTCACAGGCGTGAGTGGAAGTGCCTCAAGCGATGTTTGGGAGGTGGGCTATTACACTTTCGGCACATGGAAACGGACGTTGATCGAGCACTGGAATGGTACGGCCTGGAGCATTGTGCCCAGTCCCAATCCGAATAACCGGCTCAATGAACTCAACGCCCTGGTCGCCATTTCCTCATCGGACGCCTGGGCTGTAGGCAGCACCAGTAGCGGCAATGCTCCCGACCAAGCCACCTTGATTCTGCGCTGGGACGGCGCGCAGTGGAGCATCGTCCCCAGTCCAAGCCCCGGCACGGCCGGGCTCAATGCGCTGTACGGCGTGGCGGCCAACTCGGCGAACGATGTATGGGCGGTGGGCAGCTATACGAACAGTGGCGAGTTCGCGCAAACACTCGTCGAGCACTGGGACGGTACGAGTTGGCAGGTGATTCCAAGCGCGAATGTGCCAGAATCGAACAACGAGCTCTACGGCGTGGTCGCTATCGGCCCGAACAACGTCTGGGCCGTGGGATACTGGGGCAATGCTGCGTCCGGGTTTTCTACCCTGATCGAGCACTGGAACGGATCGACATGGAGCGTGGTTTCCAGCCCCAATCCCAACGGCGACAATATCCTGAGTGCTGTATCCGCTACGGGCGCAAATGACATCTGGGCCGTGGGCAGGTCGCGGAACCCGTTTACATTCCGGACGAATACGTTAATCGAGCGCTGGGATGGGAACGGTTGGAGCCAGGTCTTCGGCTTTGGTGTTGAGCCCGAGAGCGCAGCGTATGGAGTGGCGGCAGTGTCGCCGGGGGATGCCTGGGCGGTGGGCGATGGCGGCGGTTTGGCTTTGATCGGGCGCTGGAACGGCAGCAGTTGGAGTGTGTTCCCAAGCCCCACCGTCGCGGGCAGGCTCTACGCGGCGACTGCGATCACCGCCTGTGATGTGTGGGCGGTCGGGCAGCGCTATGTGGAGAACGTAGGCATCCTAACGCTGAGCGAGCACTTTACTTCAGAAAGCTGCGGGACGCCGTCTCCTACACCTACTGGAACTCCAACGGCTACACCGAGCGCAACGGCAACACCAACACCTACTGCGACCGCGAGTGTAACACCTAGCCCGAGCCCGACGCCAACACCTGCACCTGACTATTCGCTCTCGATCAATCCATCGTCGATGAGTGTTCCGCGCGCGGGTGGAATCGCCACCTATACTGTGACGATTACGCGCACGAATGGATTCAGTTGGCCAGTTACTTTGTCCATTAGCGGCCTTCCTTCCGGAGCAACTGGGAGTTTCACTCCCAATCCAGTGTCGGGCAGTTCTTCGATGCTGCAGGTAACTGTCAGCCGCTCCACGCGCCAGGGGACGTATCTCTTCACGGTGACCGGCATTGGCGGGACGCCGCCTTTGACGCGGACTGCGACTGCGACCTTGGTTAAGAAAAAGAATTAGTGACTCCGGATGCGCCGGCTGACCATCCCAACGGCGCGTATCGAAGATCTTAACGCCTGAATAAATGTTGAACGTTAGAGGGCTTGTGCGTTCAGCTTTGAGATCGATTCTCACTAAAAAGGGCCGGCCGCGATTGTGCACGCGATTCTCTTTTGGAAGAGACGTTTATGCCACGGGGGATTCTCCGACAGCGCGCGTTTTTGATTGTCACGATCCTGTGCGTGCATACGGGCGTGATTTCAGTCGCGGCGCAGAAACTTGCACAGACGCAGCAGGAAGGAATTACGACATTCGCGCCGATTGTGGAGAAGGTCGCGTCGAGTGTTGTAACAGTGTTTACGACTCAAACGGTTTCGCGCGGGCTGACAACCTTTCCCTTTGGCGACGACACATTGCGCCAGTTTTTCGGGGGACAATCTCCGCAACGTCAAGGCAAGCAAACGCTGCAAGGCCTTGGCTCGGGCGTGATTGTCAGTCCGGATGGATACATCATCACTGCCAACCACGTCGTTTCGGGCGCGGAAGAAATAATGGTGGGGCTGGGCACCGAGCTCCGCAAATACAAGGCCAAAAAGGTCGGCATCGATCCGGGCACAGACGTGGCGCTGTTAAAAATCGAAGAGAAAAATCTCCCCGCGATCACGTTTGCCGATAGCGAAAAAGCACGCGCGGGCGACATTGTGCTCGCGATCGGTAATCCGTTTGGCCTGCGGCAAACGGTTACCATGGGGATCATCAGCGCCGTGGGACGCGGCGGCATGGGCATTGTTGATTATGAAAACTTCATTCAGACGGACGCAGCCATTAACATGGGCAACTCCGGCGGCGCGCTCGTCGATACCGAGGGCCGTTTGTTAGGCATTAACACCGCGATTTTCAGCCGGAGCGGAGGAAACCAGGGAGTTGGCTTTGCGATTCCCGCGAATCTCGCGCGCGATGTGATGCAGAGCCTGCGCGAAAAAGGCCGCGTCGTGCGCGGCTACATCGGCGCGTCGGTGCAAACGCTCACGCCCGAGCTCGCTGAAGCGATGAAGCTCAAAGGGCAACCGACCGGCGCGCTGGTGGGCGAGGTCGTGCCCAAAAGTCCTTCGGAAAGGGCCGGGATGAAAACCGGTGATGTGATCACCGCCGTTAACGGGAAGAAAATCAGCGATGCGCGCGAACTGCGTTTGATGATTGGCTCAATGGCGCCCGGTACAAAGGTCCCGATCGAGGTTAATCGCGAAGGCCAGAGTAAAAACATCAATGTCGAGCTTGCTGAAATGCCCGCGGGGGCAGCCGAGCAAGGCGCTGAGGCAGCTCCCGAAGAAGCGGCGCAGCCTGAAAAAGCCACGGTGTTTGGCGGCGTTGCGGTCGCGGACGTCACCGATGACATCCGCAACGCGCTCAATCTTTCAAAGGACGTTAAAGGCGCCGTGATTGCCGAAATTGATCCCGATTCGTCAGCCGCAAAAGCTGGCCTGCGCGAAGGCGACGTAATTCAGGAAGTGAACAAGCAACCTGTCAAAAACGCGAAAGATCTGGTGGCCATCAGCAAAAGATTGAAGCCTAACGAAAAGATTTTGATCCGCGTTTGGAGCCAGGGCCGCAGCGGCTTCGTCGCGCTGGAACCAAAGTAGGCGTGTCGCCGTTGCTGTAGCGTCCGCTGTCCTCAGCGGATTTCCCATCAGCCCCGGAAGACGCACTGCGCTGAGGACAGCGCACTCT
>WNFV01005511.1_pt1 | contig 16341 bp, 13 predicted proteins | sample 5400101 | NCBI WGS metagenome assembly WNFV01 (sample SAMN13153361, study PRJNA577476) | soil metagenome | isolation source: 115 cm soil or saprolite under grassland replicate 1 | place: USA:California | collected 2016-06-15
CGCCGCTCCCGCGACCGCGGCGACCGCGGCGAGCGGGAGCGGCAGGCCGGCACGGACGAGCTGCGCGGCGATCATGGCGCCGAGCATCACGAACTCGCCCTGCGCGAAGTTGATGGCGCCGGTGACGCTGAACACGGTGACGAAGCCGAGCGCGACGAGCGCGTAGATGCTGCCGAGGGCGATCCCCGTCACGAGGTACTGCGCGAGATCGCTCGTCACGCCGGCCTCTTGGTCATGGGACGTTCTTCCACTTCCCGCCGTCGATGGTGACCATCGTCACGGCACGGTTGTCGAGCCCGTTGTGGTCCTTGTCGCTGAAGTCGAAGACGCCGGTGATCCCGACGAAGTTCTTGATCTTCTCGATCTCATCGCGGATCTTCGCGGGGTCGTTGCCGGCCTTCTGCATGGCGAGGAGCGCGATGTTGAAGGCGTCCCACGCGTGGCCGCCGAACGTCGTCGGGCCTTTGCCATAGGCCTTCTGGTACTGCTCGGTGTACGTCGTGAGCGTCTTCTTCTGCGGATCGCTGTCCGGGAGGGACGCAGCGACGAGCAGCTTGCCCATCGGGGCGATGATGCTGTTGGCCGACGCGCCCGCGAGGTCGATGAAGTCCTGGTTGCCGATCCCGTGGCTGTGGTAGACGGGGAGCTTCAGGCCGAGGTCGGCGACGTTCTTCGTGACCGTCGACGCCGCCGGCGGTGTCGCCCAGATCTGCAGGCAGTCGGCACCGGAGCTGCGGATCTTCGTGAGCTGTGCCGTCATGTTCGTGTCGGTCGCGCCGAACCGCTCGTCGGCGACGATCGTGATGCCGTACTTCGGAGCGAGGCGCTGGAGCTCGGACCGCCCGCTGTCACCGAAGGCGTTGTTCACGCTCAGCCACGCGAGCTTCGTGTGACCGACCTTCTTGTGGTAGGCGAGCGCATTCTCCATGATCAGGCTGTCGCTCTGCGGCGTCTTGAAGACCCACTTCCGGTCCGTGACCGGCTCGACGATCTTGAAGCTCGCCGCGGCAGAGATGAGCGGGATCTTCGCCGCCTGCGTCGTGTCGACGATCGCGAGCGTCGTGCCGCTCTGGCTCGGGCCGATGATGACCGGGACCTTGTCCTCCTCGATGAGCCGCTTGGCCACGAGGACGGACTGGCTCTCCTGGCTCTGGTTGTCGTAGAAGACGACCTCGATCTTGTGCATGAGGCCGTCCGGGCCCTTGATCCCACCCGCCGCGTTGACCTGGGTCTCGAGCATCTTCACGGTGTCGCGCTCGGGCACGCCCAGGGACGAGGCGGGGCCGGTGGCATCGAAGATCGCGCCGACCTTGTAGACCGCGCCGACCGCGACCGTCGCGGCGGCGGTGGCCTGCGGGGCCGTGGTCGCCTGAGTTGCCGCGGTCGCCGTGGGCGTGGCCGTCGTCCCACCGCCGCATGCGGCGAGGACGAGGGCCGCGACCGCCGCGCTGACCGCGAGCGTACGGAACTGTGTCATGTGTCCTCCTCCTTCTCTCTTGTGCTCTGGCTGCCGAGGCCGCTATGTGCTGATGGCGACGCCCTCCTTCTCCGCTGTGCGCGGGCGCGCGGCGAGCTCGGCGCCGGCGCGCAGCGCGATGAGGGCACGTTCGAGGGAGCCGCCGGGCGGGCGCGCCCGGATCGCGGCCTCGACGGCCGTGAACGGGACGGCTCCCGAGATGCGCACGAGCGCGCCGAGCGCGACGAGGTTCGCGCCCGGGCCGTTCCCGACGCACGCGCGGGCCGTCCGCGCGATGGGCAGGCACCACGTGTCGAAGCGCTCGTCCGCGCCGTCGAGCGCGTCCGCGTCCACGAGCAGCAGCCCCGCGGGCCGCAGATCGGCGACGTACCGCGCGCGCGCCGCGGGCGCGAGCGCGACGAGCGCGTCGAGCGCGCTCGCGATCGGGTACGCGATGTCGCCGTCGCTGACGATCACGTCGGCGCGGCTCGCGCCGCCGCGCGACTCGGGCCCGTACGACTGCGAGTGCGTGGCGTTGCGTCCCGCGCGGATCGCGGCCTCGGCGAGCAGGAGCGCCGCGACGGCGATGCCCTGCCCACCCGTCCCCGCGAAGCGGATGCGCAGCTCGGCGCTCATGAGGCACGCTCGTGCAGCACGCCGATCGGGATCTCGGGCCGCGGCCCGATGACGCGCGCGCGCTGCGCCTGGAGCATCTCGGTCGCGCGGCCGAGGCGGTTGTACCGCCCGAAGTACTCGGGACAGTCGGACAGCACCTCGACGAACCCGAAGCCGTCGTGCGCGAGGGCGCGCGCGATCGTCGCGTCGAGGTCGAGCGGCAGCGAGGTCGCGCCGCGCGCGACGAAGCTCCCGCCGGCGCCTTCGACGAGGCGGCACGCGTCGAACGCGGGCTCGCGGGAGCCGGCCGGGGTCGTGGTGCTGCGGGATCCGAGCGCGGAGGTCGGCGCGGTCTGCCCGCCCGTCATCCCGTACGTGCCGTTGTTGAGGAGGAGGCACGTGATCCCGATGTCTCGCCGCGCGGCGTGGATGAGATGGTTCCCGCCGATCCCGAGGCCGTCGCCGTCGCCGGTGATGACGATGACCGTCAGGTCGGGACGCGCGAGCTTGATCCCCGTCGCGAATGTCAGCGCGCGGCCGTGCGTCGTGTGCACCGTGCAGAGGTCGACGTAGCCGACGAGACGGCTCGAGCAGCCGATCCCGCCGACGAGGACGAGCTGCTCCGGAGGGATGCGCGAGCCGTCGATCGCGCGCAGCAGCGCCTTCAGCACGATCCCGTGGCCGCAGCCGGGGCAAAGGATGTGCGGCATGAGGTCGGGCCGCAGCCACCGCCCGTAGTCGATGGCGGTCGGGGGGTCCGCGGGGGGCGGAGCCCCCCGGTAGTTCGTCATGCGGCCTCCAGCGCGCCGAGCAGGTCGAGCGGCGTGATGGGCCGCCCGTCGGCGCGCAGGTAGCGATCGACGCGCGCGCCCCCGGCGCAGCGTTCCACCTCGAGGACGAGCTGCCCCAGGTTCATCTCCGCGACGAGGAGCGACCGTGTCGACGCGATCTCGCTCAGCTCGCGGTCAGGGAACGGCCAGAGCGTGCGCGGGCGGAAGAGACCGATCCGGACGCCGCGCTCGCGGGCTTCGTCGATGGCGCGCCGCGCCGCGCGCGCGACGATCCCGTACGCGACGATGACGCGCTCGGCGTCCTCGATCCGGTACGTCTCGAAGGCGACGATGTCGTCGCGGGCGCGGTCGATCTTCCGCTGGAGCCGCGTCGCGAGCGCGCCGGCGACGGCGGGATCGTCCGTCGGGTATCCGCGCTCGTCGTGACCCAGCCCGGTGACGTGGAAGCGGTAGCCCGTCCCGACGTCGGCGAGCGGCGGGACGTCGTCGGGCGACGGCCCGTACGCGCGGTACTCCTGCGGCGCGACCGTCGGCCGCGCGCGCGTGACCGGGACGGCCGGCACGATGTCCGCGCGCTCGCGGAGGTGGCCGATCACCTCGTCGTAGAGCAGGATCACGGGCGTCCGATAGCGCTCGGCGAGCGCGAACGCGCGCGCCGTGAGCTCGTACACCTCGGCGACCGAGGCCGGCGCGAGCGCGATCGCGGGATGGTCGCCGTGCGTGCCCCAGCGCGCCTGCATGACGTCGCCCTGGGAGGGTCGCGTCGGCAGCCCGGTGCTCGGGCCGCCGCGCATGACGTCGACGACGACGCACGGGATCTCCGCGTACGCCGCGTAGCCGATGTGCTCCTGCATGAGGCTGAAGCCGGGACCGCTCGTCGCGGTCATCGCCTTGCGTCCGGCGAGCGATGCGCCGATGACGGCGCCGAGCGACGCCATCTCGTCCTCCATCTGGGCGAAGACGCCGCCGCGGTCCGGGAGCGCGACGGCCATGTGCTCGGCGATCTCGGACGAAGGCGTGATCGGGTAGCCCGCGTAGAACGTGCAGCCGCTGTCGAGGGCCCCCCGGGCGCACGCCATGTTCCCCTGGAGCAGCTCGCTCATGCGGCGACGCTCCGGATGACGATCGCGAAGTCGGGACAGAAGATCTCGCAGAGCCGGCAGCCCGTGCACGCATCGGGTCGCGTCGCGACCACCGCGGTGCCGCCGTCGAAGCCGAGGCAGCGCTCCGGGCACGCGCGGACGCACAGCGAGCAGTCGGCGCCCTTGCACCACGCCGCGTCGATGACGATGCGCGGCGCCGGCGGCGCGGCGACGGGGGCCGGCGCGGCGCGCCGGCGCGAGCCGCGCGCGGGCCGTGCGAAGCGCAGGGCGCGGCCGGCGTCGAACGCGCGCAGGTTCGCGTCGAGCGCCTTCGGCGGGACGTTCGCGGCGATCGCCGCCCGCCATGCGTCGTCGGCGAACCGCACGAGGCCCGCGAGCACGCCGACGAGGACGGTGTTCCCCGCCTTCGGGTGGCCCGCGCGCCGGGCGATCGCCTCGGCGTCGCAGGCGCGCAGGTCGAGGCCGTCGAGGTGCTCGAAGAGGTCGGGATAGTCGACGCGGCCGGTGCGCCGGTCGGCGAGCGCGCGCGGCGGCACGATGCGCAGCGCGCTCGTGATGAGCGTTCCCCCCGGCCGCAGGTACGCGGCCGCGCGGATGGCCTCGTTCCACTCGCAGGCGAGGACGACGTCGGCGCCGCCGAGCTCGATGAGGGGCGAGCGCACCGTCTCGCCGAAGCGCAGGTGCGACGTGACGACGCCACCGCGCTGCGCCATGCCGTGCACCTCGCTCTGCTTCACATCGCGGCCCGAGCGCCGCGCCGCGTCGGCGACGATCGCGCTGGCGAGGATCACGCCCTGCCCGCCGACGCCCGCGACGAGCACGCCGACGGTGTCAGGAGGCATGACCGCTCCCGGCGGCGACCGCGATGGGGACGAGCGCCTCGGTCGGGCAGAGCTGCGCGCAGACGGTGCACCCGCTGCACGTCGCGACGTCGATGGTCACGAGCGGTCGGCCGTCGCGGCGCTCCGACGACCAGCCGATCGAGGGGCACCCGAGGTCGAGGCAGAGCTGGCACGCGACGCAGCGGTCCTCGATGACCTCGAACGGGCGCTCGCGGATCTTGCGCGGCGCCTCGACGCACGGACGGTCGGCGATGACGACCGACACGCCCGGCGATCCGAGGGAGCGCTCGAGGACCCGATAGGTGGCGCCGACGTCGTACGGATCGACCACGTCGACGGTCGTCGCGCCGAGCGTGCGGCACAGGGCCGCGAGGTCGATCGCGGCGTTCTGGTCGCCGCGGATCGTCGCGCCCGACCCCGCATGCGACTGCCCGCCGGTCATGGCGGTGGTGCGGTTGTCGAGGATGACGACGGTGATGCGCGTGCCGTTCGCGATCGCGTCGATGAGCCCGGGGATGCCGGCGTGGAGGAAGGTCGAGTCGCCGATGACGGCGGCGACCGGCCGGTCCGCGCCGCCCGAGCGCGCGATGCCGCACGCGACGCCGATGCTCGATCCCATCGCGACGCACGTGTCCATCGCCGAGAGCGGCGGGGTGGCCGCGAGCGTGTAGCAGCCGATGTCCCCCGCCACGATCGCGCCGAGGTCGCGCAGCGCCATGAAGCTGACGACGTGCGGACACCCCGGACAGAGCACCGGCGGCCGCACCGCGACCGGCACGGACGGGGCCTGGACGCTGAGCGGTGCCGCGCGGGCGAGGAGACCGGCCTGGACGAGGCCCTCGCGCACGCGCTCGGGGGTGAGCTCGCCGTCGCGGGGGAAGAAGGCCTTCCCCTCCACCGCGAGCCCGAGGCCGCGCAGCTGCTCCTCGAGGTATGGCTCGAGCTCCTCCACCACGAGCAGACGCTCGACCGTTCCCGCGAAGCTGCGGATCGCCGCCACGGGGAGCGGATGCGTGAACGCCAGCTTCAGCACGGTCACGTCGGGGACGAGCTCGCGGACGTACTGGTACGCGATCCCGCTCGTGACGATGCCGACGCGGGAGGAGCCACGGTCGACATGGTGGAGGCCGCACTCGTCGGCGTAGCGCTCGAGCGTGCCGAGGCGCTCGAGGAGCGCCGCGCGGCGCTTTCGCGCGAACGCGGGGAGCATCACGTACTTCGACGCATCCCGGACGAATCCGCGGACGTTGACGGCCGCGATGGGCCCGCACGTGACGAGCGCGCGGGCGTGGGAGATGCGCGTCGTCGTGCGCAGGAGGACCGGCGTGTCGAAGCGCTCGCTCAGCTCGAACGCGAGGCGCGTGAGATCGCGCGCCTCGGTGCTGTCGGCCGGCTCGAGGAGCGGCACGCCCGCGAAGCGCGCGTAGTACCGGGAGTCCTGCTCGTTCTGGGAGCTGTGCATGCCGGGGTCGTCGGCGACGACGATCACGAGGCCGCCGCGGACGCCCGTATACGCCGCGGTCATGAACGTGTCCGCGGCGACGTTCAGGCCGACGTGCTTCATCGTCACGAGGGCGCGCGTGCCGCCGAGCGACGCGCCGAGCGCGACGTCGATCGCGACCTTCTCGTTCGTGGACCACTCCACGTGGACGCGGCGCTGGGCGTCGGAGCGGACGAGCGCCTCGAGGATCTCGGTGCTCGGCGTGCCGGGGTACCCGGCGGCGACCCCGACGCCCGCCTCGCGCGCGCCCTGGGCGATCGCCTCGTTCCCCGAGAGGAGTACCGCCCGGACGTCCATCAGAGCTTCCTGCGGTCGACCACGCGCAGCGCCTTCCCTTCGCTGCGCGGGATCGCGTGCGGCTCGAGGACCGTCACGTCGACGGCGATGCCGAGCATGTTCCGCATGAGAAGACCGACGCGCTCCGTGAGGCGCTCGCCATCGCCGCTGACGCGCGCCTCGACCTGGACCTCGACCGTGTCGAGCGCGTGCTCGCGGTCGACCACGATCCGGTACTGCGGCGCGAGGTCGGGGACGCCGAGGAGCACGCCCTCGATGTCCGACGGGAACACGTTGATCCCGCGGATGACGAGCATGTCGTCCGCGCGTCCGCAGATCTTGGCCATGCGGCGGGACGTGCGCCCGCACGAGCAGGGACGGTCGTCCATGACCGAGATGTCGCCCGTCCGGTACCGGACGATCGGCAGCGCTTCCTTCGTCAGCGACGTGAACACGAGCTCGCCGATCTCGCCGTCGGGGAGCGGCTCGCCGCTGCGCGGGTCGATCACCTCGACGATGAAGTGGTCCTCGAACACGTGCAGGCCCTTGCGCTCCTCGACGCACTCGCATGAGACGCCGGGACCGATCGCCTCGGCGAGCCCGTAGATGTCGATCGCCTTCAGGTGCAGCTGCTCGTCGATCTCGTCGCGCATGCCCTCGGTCCACGGCTCGGCGCCGAAGATGCCGGCACGCGGCGTGAGCTCGTCCGCCGGATAGCCCTCCTCGCGCCACGCCTCCGCGATGTGGAGCGCGTACGACGGCGTGCAGCAGAGGATGTCCGGCCGGAGCTCACGCATCATCCGGACCTGCCGCTGCGTGTTGCCGCCGGACATGGGGAGGACGGTGCAGCCGAACCGCTGCGCGCCGTAGTGGAAGCCGATCCCGCCGGTGAAGAGGCCGTAGCCGTACGCGTTGTGCACGAGGTCGCCCGGCTTCGCGCCCGCGCAGCCGAAGGTGCGCGCCACGAGCTCGGACCACATGTCGACGTCGTGCGCGGTGTAGCCCGTGAGCGAGATGGCGCCCGTCGTCCCCGACGAGGCGTGCAGCTCGCGCAGGTCCGTGCGCGGCACGGCCAGGAGCCGCCAGGGGTACGCGTCGCGGAAGTCCTGCTTCCGGATGAAGGGGAAGCGCCGCAGGTCGTCGAGCGTCCGGATGCGCTCGGCGCTCACGCCGGCGCGGGCGAAGGCCTCCGTATAGAAGGGGACGCAGGCCTGGGCGCGCGCGACCGTGTTGCGCAGGCGCTGGAGCTGGAGCTCCCGAAGGGTGTCACGCGGAAGGCATTCATTGGCCGGATCCCACACCATGCAACCGCTCCTCCCGGCGAGGGCCAGGCGGCCCTCCCGCTAGGGCTGGGTGTAAGAGGGATCCATGTCCGTTCTAAGTCAGCGGGCGAGCCGCGTCAGCCTCATCGGGTCGGGGTACCCGGCAGATGCAGCAGGACCTCGACGTCCGCGACGCCGGGGATGCGGCGCACGCGCGCTCGGATGTCCTCGATCTGGTCGGGATGCTCGACCTGCCCGCGCAGCTGCACGATGCCGTTCTCGGCGTTCACGTTGATGCTCCCCTTCGGGATGCGCTGATCGCGGAACAGCTCGGTCATGACCTTCTGGGCGAGGACCGCGTCGTTGGGCGGCGGCTCCTGACCCTCCGCGGGGTGCGACAGGCGCTGCGACATGCCGTACGTGTCGGACACGACGCGCCGCTGCGTGCGCTCGCTCACCTCCTGCGCGCGCCGGAGCGTGCCCGCGGTGCGGTCGCGCGCGAGCGCGCGACGCCGCTTCCCGCGGTCCGGGTCGAGGAAGAACATCGCGGCCGCGCCGGCGAGCGCGGCGAGCAGGAACTGGAACATGGCGCCCCTCCTGTCAGCTCTTCTTCCGGCCGCCCTTCGTTTCACCCTTGCATATGTGCACCTCCTCTCTCCGAGACTTTCGTACGTTCCCGCGAACTGCGTGCCAGGAGGCGAGAGATGGCCGATCAGCGAGCAGGCGATCCGCGCACCGCGCCGAAGGGCGACGCGACCGCGGGTCAGGAAGAACGCGACCCGACCCCTAGGAGACGATGAGCGCGGTCACCATCCCGAACATCCCGTCATGCCCCTCCGCGTGCGGGAGGATGTGGCAGTGGAACGCCCACACACCCGGCTCGTCGCAGTCGACGACGACGTCCCAGCGCTCGCCGGGGTTCACTCCGAGCGTGTCGCAGGTGAAGGCGGCGCTCCCGAGGGGATAGCCGTCCCGAGCGACCACGTGCATCGGCGTCCCGTGCAGATGCCAGGGGTGCATCAGCACGCCCTCGTTCATGAAGCGGATATAGATGCGCTCGCCGAGCTTCGCGACGATGGGCTTCGTCGCGGGGAAGCCGCGGCCGTTGATCGTGAACCCGCCCAGCGTGTCGTTGCTGATCCACACGATGTCCTGCGTGACGCCGTACTTGCGCTCGGGGCGCTCGGCCGGATCCTTCGGGTCGACGATGAAGGCGCCGAGCAGCCCGCGGCCGACCTGATCCGTCGCGTTGTGGTGGGAGTGGTACATGTGGGAACCGGTCGTGCGCGCGACGAACTCGTACGTGAACGAACCGCCCGGCTTGATCGGATCCTGCGTCACGAGAGGGACGCCGTCCATCTTGTTCGGCAGGCGCTGGCCGTGGAAGTGGACGCCGGTCGTCTCGGAGAGGTCGTTCTTGAAGGTCGCGCGCACGAGATCGCCGGCAACGACGCGGAGGGTCGGACCCGGCCAGGTGCCGTTGAAGCCGAGCGCGTTGGTCGGCTCCTTCAGCGCGTCGAGGCGGTGCTGGATCGCGGTGATCGACATGTCGAAGACCTTCGCGTCGCCTTCGAGGCGCGGCGCGAGCGGCTGCGTCCCATAGGGCTTCACCTTCTCCCACTCGCCTTCGACGAAGCGCTTCACCGCCGATGCGGCGACCGCGTCATGGTCGACCACCGCCGGGGTCGGCCTCGGCGCCGCGCTCACGGCGGGCGTCGGGAACGGCGTGTGGCCTGGCGCGCGCGTCGCGGCTGCGCCGGCGCTCGTCGGCGCGCCGATGCCGTTGCCGGTCCCGCCGAGCACCGCGGCGACGAGGCCGCCGATGCCCGCCAGCCCGACCGTGCCGATGAGCGCTCGACGCGCGATGGTGCCGCTCCTGTCGTCGTTCGAGGTGGAGCGGTCCGGCTCCGTCATGGCCGCGACCCTAGGCGCCGGTCGCCCTCGCGCCGACGTCCGAAAGTCCCCAGCCGCCGATCCCCATCAGGCCTTCGAGCAAGGTGGGGCAGAAACCCTCGACCAAGGGAACAACGCACAAGGTGGGGCAGAGAAGCGGCGGACCAAGGCACGTCACGCGCTTTCGCACCGTACTTAGAACATGGGCCGCGTCGGGCCTTCTGCGGCAGGTCCGACGGGCCCACGTTCCGGAACAGAGGGGATGGACGTTGTGTACGCGGGAACCTAGGTGACGGGTCCCCGGTCGCGCGAGCGGCGACCGGACGGTCGTAGTGGGTCGTTCGGCACTGTCGGGTCACCCGGCCCGCGCAGACGATCCCGCCGATGGGCGCCCCGGTAGCGCACGGCAGAGAAGTGCTGATCGTCAGCCCGTCCGAGGTACGCCGGAACGACTGGGCCGCGGTGGTCACGGACGACCGGACGACGGTCAAGACATGCCCCGGCCCGAGCGAGCAGTGCGTGCTCCTCCGAGGCCTCGAGACGTGCCCGCTCCTCGCTAGCTGCGACGCGGCGCTGTACGACTTCGACGCGACGCCGCCGACGTTCCTCGCGACCGTCCTTCGGGCGCACCGAGACGCGGAGATCGTGCTCGTGCGTGACCGGATGGTGCGGGGCCACCACCGGCCGAGCGTCGTCCTTCGGCGCCGCCCGCGCGGCACCGCATTCGAGGCGATGCTCTAGCTCTACGGGATCCCGACGGCGACGATGCCGTGCGGCGCCGTCACCGTGATCCTCTGGACGATCGCGCGCGTCGCGAGATCGATCACCGACACCTGATCCACCGCGTTGCTCGTCACGAGCAGCCGGTCCCCCATCGGGTCGTACGTCGTGTGGAACGGCTGCGCGCCGACCTTCGTCTCGCCGACGATGCGCCGGCTCGCGGTGTCGACGAACAGGAGCGCGGGCCCGCCGTGGTCCGAGAGGAGCATCGGCGTGCCGGCCGGCGGGAAGTAGATCCCGTCGCGGAAGCGCTTCATCGTGTGGAAGGGATACCGGCCCGCGAAGTGCAGCTCTTGCTTCTGGACCTTCTCGATGGGGTCGGAGACGACGAGGCGGTCGGACATCATCTCGATGAATCCCGACGAGGTCGTCCAGATCTCGCGCTCGTCCGGCGAGAAGAAGACGTCGTGGACGTCCTGGACCTTGAGGCGTGTGATCTGCCCGCTCGCGAGGTCGTACATGCGCAGGTGGTCCCACTGCTCGCTGTTCGTGACGGAGAAGAACAGCTCGTTCGGTCGCGCCCCGGCCATCGCGAGGTCGTGCTGCGGCACGCCGACCATGAGGGGCGGGAGGAGCTTCCATGTCCCCGCCTCGATGCGCGCGATCTGGCCGTCACGCTCGTGCCCGACGAAGAGCGTCGTGCTGTCGGGGTGCCAGAGCAGGTCGTGCGGCTGCTTCCCGACACGGACGCGCGCGAGCTCCTTCAGCTCGTACGGGTCGACGATCGAGATCGAGTTCGCGAGCCGGTTCGCCGCGGCGATCCAGCGGCCGTCCGGCGAGACCGAGATGTTGTGCGGGAACCGGCCCACCGCGATCGTGCCGACGACCGCGTACTCCTTGCCGCTGCTCTCGAGGACCGTGAGGCTGTCCTTGCTCTCGGATGCGACGAACACGCGCAGCTTCGAGAAGGGCCGCGGCGTCGCTGTCGGCGATGGGACCACGCTCGGCGCGGCGGTGGCCTCCACGCTCGGCGCGGGCTGGGCCACCGGGGATGGCGTGACGGAGGCGACGGGGGCACCGCGCTGCGGCGCGGCGCCGCAGGCGACGAGGAGCACCGCGGCCGCTAGCGCGAGCGGCCGCCCCACCGAGTGCACGCGCGCAGCGTCACGAACGATCGTGTCAGGGCCGCTTCGATCCAGTGACGCCGCGCGGCGTTAGGAACGGGCGCGGAGCGCGTCGTCGATCGCGTGGGCGGCGCGCTTCCCCGCGCCCGCGGCAAGGATGACCGTCGCAGCGCCGGTGACGGCGTCGCCGCCCGCGAACACGCCCGCGCGCGACGTCAGCCCGGTGCGCTCGTCCGCAACGAGGCAGCCCTCGTCGTTCGTCAGCAGCCCTGACGTCGTGCGCGTCAGGAGCGGATTCGGCGTCGTGCCGAGCGCGAGGATGACGCTGTCGACGGCGATCTCGTGCTCCGATCCGGGGACCGCGACGGGCCGGCGGCGGCCGGAGGCGTCCGGCTCGCCGAGCTCCATCCGCTGGCAGCGGAGGGCGCGCACGCTCCCCTTCTCGTCGCCGAGGATCGCGACGGGGTTCGTCAGCCAGTGGAAGCGCACGCCCTCTTCGACCGCGTGCCGGTACTCCTCGACGCGCGCGCTCATCTCCTTGTCGCTGCGCCGGTAGACGATCGACGCCTCGGCCGCGCCGACGCGGAGCGCGGTGCGCACGGAGTCCATCGCGGTGTTCCCCGCCCCGATGACGGCGACGCGCTTCCCGACGACGACCGGCGTGTCCGCCTCGCTCGGGTCGTAGCCGCGCATGAGGTTCACGCGCGTGAGGAACTCGTTCGCCGACATCACGCCGCCGAGGTCCTCGCCGGGGATGCCGAGGAACTGCGGCAGGCCGGCGCCGGTGCCGACGAAGACCGCCGTGTACCCGAGCCGTCCGAGCAGGTCCTCCATCGTGATGGTCCGGCCGACGAGCACGTTGCACTCGAAGCGCACCCCGAGGTGCCGCAGGCCCTCGATCTCCCAGTCGAGGATCCCCTTCGGCAAGCGGAACTCCGGGATGCCGTAGCGGAGGACGCCGCCCGGCGCGTGCAGCGCCTCGTACACCGTCACCGCGTAGCCGAGCCGGGCGAGCTCGCCCGCGCAGACCAGACCCGAGGGACCGGAGCCGATGACGGCGATCCGCTCGCGCTTCGTCACCGTCGCGGCGCTGCGGTACGGCTGCGTGCGCTCCCAGTCGGCGACGTAGCGCTCGAGATGGCCGATCGCGACGGGGGCGAAGCGGATCGCGACGTTGCAGCGCGCCTCGCACTGCGACTCCTGCGGGCACACGCGGCCGCAGATGGCCGGCAGCGGATTCGCGGTGCGCAGGATCTTCGCGGCCTTCGCCATGTCGCCCGCGACGATCTCGTGGATGAAGTCGCGGATCGGGATGTTGACGGGACAGCCTTCGACGCAGAGCGGGTCCTGGCAGCGCAGGCAGCGCTCGGCCTCGAAGACGGCATGGAACGTCCGGTAACCCTCGTTCACCTCGCCGAAGTCGTGCGCGCGGAGCTCAGGCTCCCGCGTCGGCATCGGCGTCTTGTCGGCGCGCTTGATCGGCATCTCTCTCAGAGCCCCGGGTGCTCGTGCATGGCCTTGAGGCGCGCCCAGCGCCGATCGGTCTCGGCCTGGATGCCCCCGACGACCTCGGAATCGGCGGGCGTGAGGAGGTGGCGCGTCTTGCCCATGAGCCCGAGCCAGTCCTTCACCGGGCGACGGCGTCCATTCGCGTCGGGGTCGTACGTCAGCGACGTGATGCCGTGCTCGACCTCGTACAGCGGGAAGAAGCACGAGTCGATGGCCGCCTGCAGCACCGGCTGCGCGGCGTCGTCCTCGGTCCGCCAGTTCAGCGGGCAGTACGACAGGATCTTCCCGTACACGAGGCCCTCGCTGTTCGCGTAGACCTGCGCCTTCGCGACCTTGCGCATGAGGTCCTCGGGGTATCCCTCGCTCGCGGTGAACACGTACGGCAGGTGGCACGCGGCGAAGATCTGCGCGGTGTCCTTGTGGTGGTAGCGCTTGCCCGTGCCGGCGCGTCCGATCTCGCTCGTCGACGTGCGATGGCCGAGCGGCGTCGAGTACGACAGCTGCGCGCCGGTGTTCATGTATCCCTGGTTGTCGTACTCGAGCAGCATCATGCGGTGGTTGCGGTGCGCGGCGCCGAGGGCCGCGCCCATCCCGATGTCCATCCCGCCGTCGCCGCTCACCATCACGAACGTGATGTCCTTCGACGCCGGCAGCTCGCCGCGACGGACGCGCTCGTGGTACATCTCGACGAGGCCCGAGAGCGTCGCGGCGCCGTTCTGGAAGAGGTTGTGGACGTAGTTGACGCGGTGGGCCGTCGCGGGATAGCCGGTCGTGACGACCATCGCGCAGCCCGTCTGGAACAGCATCACGACGTCGCCCTCGAGGGCGCGCCCGACCTGACGCAACGTCGGGAAGATCCCGCAGCCCGGGCACGCGCCATGGCCGGGCGCGATGCGGCTCGGGACCTCCGTCATCTTCCAGAGCGGCGCGAGCTCGACGTGCAGCTTCCCGTCGCCGTTCGACCGCACCGTGGCCATCCCGCGTGGGATGTCCGCGCCCGTGATCGGCGGCAGTCCGGGACGTGGGCCGCGACCGGGTACGCCCGCCGTCGCGCCGTGATACGCGAACGGGACCTCGACGTGGCCGCTCCGCGCGGCGGCGGCGGCGACGTCGAAGAACGCATTCGCGTCGGCGGCGTAGAAGTCCTTGCCGCCGAGGCCGTAGACGCGTGAGGCGACGAGCGTGCGGTTGAGCGGGTCCTGCTGAATGGCCGCGCGCACCTCGAGCGAGAGGTTCCCGCCGCCCGCGCCGTACGAATCGGCGCGGTCGCCGATGGTCACGGCGGGCACGTCGCGCAGCGCATCGCGGATCTCCGCGGCCGGGAACGGACGCAGCACGTTCGGCGACAGCACGCCGGCGCGATCGCCCTTCACGCGGCGCTCGTCGGCCACGCCCTTCGCCGTCTCGGCGGCGGAGTTGAGCAGGACGAGCGCCGTGTCCGCGTCGTCCATCCGGTACGCGTCGACGAGCGGATACGCGCGGCCGGTCAGGGCCGCGAGCTCGGCGAGGACCTCGGGGATGACGCGCCGCGCCGCCTCCATGGCCTCCGAGAGCTGCACCTTGTTGTTGATGAGGTCCGGGTCGTTCATGTACGGCCCGTACGTCGCGGGGTGCTCCAGGTCGAGCGGCGTCGGCCACGCCGGGCGCTCGCCGATGAACGCGCGGGCCGTCGCGGGATCCGCGAAGACCTCGATGCGCCGCTTCTGATGGCTCGTGAAGAACCCGTCGTACACGACCATCACCGGGAGCCGCACGTCGGGGTGCTCGCCGATGCGCACCGCGGCGAAGTTCATGTCGTACACCGCCTGCGGGTCGCGCGCGAGCAGGATGATCCACCCGGTGTTCAGCGCGTAGTAGATGTCCGAGTGGTCGCCGCGGATGTCGAGCGGCCCCGACACCGTCCGCGCGGCGATGTTGAGCACCATCGGCACGCGCGTCCCCGACTGGACGGGGAGCTGCTCGAGCGAGTAGAGGAGACCCTGCGAGCTCGTCGCGTTCAGCACGCGCCCGCCGCCGAGCGCCGCGCCGTACGAGATGCCGGCGGCGCCGTGCTCGCCGTCACCGGCGATCAGCACGATCTCGTGCTTCCCGTCGGCCTGCGCCTTCGAGAGGTTCTCCGCGACCTCGGTCGACGGCGTGATCGGGAAGTAGCCCATGACGTGGAAGTTGATGTCGCGCGCCGCGCGCGCGGCCGCCTCGTTCCCGCTGAGGAACTCGAGCGCGGCGTGGTCGTGGCGACGGCGCTCATGCGATCACCCCCGGGAAGAGCGGGACGCGCAGCCGATCCGCGAGGCCGGGCGTCTCGGTCTCCTTCGAGAGCGCGCCGGTCGGACACGACTCGACGCAGCGCATGCAGCCCTTGCAGTAGCGGTAGTCGATCCCGCGGAGCTCGCGCTCGTACTTCCCGCCGGGCGCGCCGGCGTCCCAGACGAAGCAGAGGTCCGGGCACACGATGTCGCAGCTCGCGCAGTGGACGCACTTGTCGACGTCGAGCACCGGCATCGTCCCGGTCCGCGACCACGACAGGTCGTTCCACGCGGTGTTCCCCGGGAGCGGGATCACGCCGCCGACCGGCTGCGTGCGGTACCCCCAGGCGGGCTCGGGGCGCGCGACCGGGAGGTCGCCCTCGGCGCGGCCCGCACCTCTGATCTCCTCGACGTCGACGGCGCCACGGCGGAACGCGCGCTCGTTCGAGGCGACGGCCTCGGGACGCCGGCCGGCGAACTCCTCCGTCAGCGCCTCGAGCACGACGCCGGTCGGGAGGAACGGGAACGCGGCGCAGAGGGTGCCGAGGAGGACCGCGTTCGGTCGCGAGCGCTCGGCGGCGGCGATGCCGCGAGCGTCGACGCGCATGACGCGGGCGCCGCGCGGGAGCGCGGCGAGCGCCTCGGGCACCGGGCCTGCCGGGGCGTCGTAGATGAAGGTGCCGTCCGCCCGGAGTCCGGCGTACGTGGACGCGTCACGCAGGAGCGCAGCGTGGAAGACGACGATCGCGTTCGGGGCCTCGACCGGTGCGCTCGTGCGGATCGGCTCGTCGCTGGGGCCGAGGCGGACGAACGAACGGATGCGCGAGCCCTTCTTCTCCGAGCCGTACGAGGAGAAGTGGGCGCCGTTCAGGCCCATGCGCAGGACCGCGGCGGTCGCGAGGATCTGGCCGGCGGCGTGCGCGCCGAGGCCGCCGATCGACTCGAACCTGATCTCGAACGACCCCCCAGGAAGCCTGGGGGCGCCGTTCCCACCCTGCTCCAT
>WNFV01007812.1_pt1 | contig 16341 bp, 15 predicted proteins | sample 5400101 | NCBI WGS metagenome assembly WNFV01 (sample SAMN13153361, study PRJNA577476) | soil metagenome | isolation source: 115 cm soil or saprolite under grassland replicate 1 | place: USA:California | collected 2016-06-15
CGTACCCGTCGGGAAGCGAATCACACGGCGCGCGCTCTAGAAATTCACGCTTCGAAGTCGTATTCTCGTCAGGCCGTTCGTTTCAGACGAGAAAGGACGCGGGTGTTCGGACGCGGGGGGCCCAAGGCGGCGATCGCCGCACTTGGCTTGACAGTTCTCGTACCGCTTGCGCTCGCGTCGAGCGTGACGGCTTCGACCGAGCGGTCGGGCGTCTCGTACGTCGCGCGAATCGTGCTCGACGACGTGCACCACGACGTCTCGCCGCCGCTCCGCACCATTCCACCGGCGCCGGGGCCGCCGCCGGGTCTGGAGATCGAGAAGGAGGTGAGGCAGCAGGGGCTCCCGGTTCCCGCGCAGAGCGACCTCGCAGATCCGGTCGTCCAGTCCGGCGTCGGCCGCGCGGCCGCGCCTGCGCTCGGCCTCGGCTTCGAAGGCGTCGGCCAGGGCTTCAGCGGGCCGTCCGGGACCTTCTCCGTCACGTCTGCGCCGCCGGACCCGAACGGCGCCGTCGGCCCGAATCACTTCGTCGAGGTCGTCAACCAAAGCTTCGCGATCTTCAACAAGTCGGGAACCGCGATCTACGGGCCGGTGCCGACGAACACGGTCTGGAGCGGCTTCGGCGGCGGCTGCCAGACGAACAACGACGGTGACGCAACGGTCGAGTACGACAAGCTCGCCGACCGGTGGATCATCAGCCAGTTCTCGGTCAGCACCACGCCCTACCTGCAGTGCGTGGCGGTGTCGACGAGCGGCGACCCGACCGGCTCGTACTTCCGCTACTCGTTCGGCGGCTTCGGCAACAACTTCCCGGATTACCCGAAGCTCGGCGTCTGGCCCGATGCCTACTACACCACCTTCAACCTGTTCGCGAGCGGCATCTTCTTCGCCGGTCCCGAGACGTGCGCGTACGACCGCGCGAAGATGCTGCAGGGTCAGGCCGCGACGCAGCAGTGCTTCACGCTGAGCGCGTCCTACGGCAGCCTCCTACCCTCCGATCTCGACGGCTTGACGGCCCCGCCGGGCGGCTCGCCGAACTACGTCCTGAGCTTCGGCACGAACGTCCTGCAGCTGTGGAGGTTCCACGTCGACTGGACGACCCCGGCGAGCTCGACCTTCACCGGCCCGACGACGATGCCCGTCGCCTCCTTCTCGCCCGCGTGCAGCGGCGGCGGCACCTGCATTCCGCAGTCCGGGACGAACCAGAAGCTCGACTCGCTCGCCGACCGGCTGATGTACCGGCTCGCCTACCGCAACTTCGGCGACCACGAATCGCTGGTCGTCGACCACAGCGTGACTGCCGGGAGCACGGTCGGCGTGCGCTGGTACGAGCTCCGCAACCCGGGCGGGGCGCCGACGGTCTACCAGCAGGGGACCTTTGCGCCGGACTCGATCTATCGCTGGATGGGCAGCATCGCGATGGACCACTCCGGCAACATCGCGCTCGGCTACAGCGTCTCGAGCGGATCGATCCATCCGGGCATCCGGTACACCGGCCGCCTCGCGGGCGATCCGCTCGGCAGCATGACGCAGGGAGAAGGAACGATCGTCGACGGCGGCGGCTCGCAGACTCGCAGGCTGAGCCGCTGGGGCGACTACACGAGCATGAGCGTCGATCCCTCCGACGACTGCACCTTCTGGTACACGAACGAGTACCTCGCGTCGAACGGGACGTTCAACTGGCATACGCGAATCGGCTCATTCAAGTTCGCGGGTTGCAGCACGACGCCGTCCGACTTCTCGATCAGCGCGGACCCGAGCAGCCTGGACGTTCCGCAGGGCGCGAGCGGCAGCTCGACGATCGGCACCGCCGTCACGAGCGGCTCGGCGCAGACGGTGAGCCTGAGCGCGAGCGGTCTGCCCGCCGGGACGACCGTCAGCTTCAGTCCGAGCTCGGTCACCGCCGGCAACTCCTCGACGATGACGGTGAACGTCGGAGCGGGCACAGCACCCGGGAGCTACCTGGTCACTGTCACCGGAACCGGAACGAGCGCGACGCACACGACGACCGTCAACCTGACCGTCACCGCGTCCGATTTCTCGATCGGCGCCAGTCCGAGCAGCCTCAGCATCCAGCAGGGCGGCAGCGACGTCTCCACGATCTCCACGTCGGTCACGAGCGGCGCGGCGCAGACGGTGAGCCTGAGCGCGAGCGGGCAGCCGGCCGGGACGAGCGTCGGCTTCAGCCCGAGCTCGGTCACCGCCGGCGGCTCGTCGACGATGACGGTGGACGTCGGCGCGGACACGGCGACCGGCGACTACACGATCACCGTCACCGGCACCGGCGCTACCGGCGCGATCCACACGACCTCGGTCGCCTTGACCGTCATCGCGGCGCCGCCGTCCGACTTCTCGATCAGCGCGAGCCCGGACAGCCTCAGCATCCAGCAGGGCTCGAGCGCCACGTCGACGATCTCGACGGCGGTCACGCTCGGCATTGCGCAGACGATCGTCTTGAGCGCGAGCGGCCAGCCGTCGGGCGTCACGGTCTCGTTCAGCCCGAGCTCCGTCACGGCCGGCGGCTCCTCGACGATGACCGTCGGTGTCGACGCGCTGACGACGCCCGGCGACTACACGGTCACCGTGACGGGTACGAGCGCGAGCGCCACGCACACGACGTCGGTCGCGTTGACCGTCACAGCCGCGCCGCCGTTCGACTTCGCGCTGACCGCAACGCCGGCCAGCCTGAGCGTTCAGCAGGGCGGCAGCGGCACGTCGACGATCGGCACGGCGGTCCTCTCCGGCACCGCCCAGACGGTGAGCTTCAGCGCCTCCGGCCAACCGTCCGGAACGACCGTCAGCTTCAACCCGCCCTCGGTCACCGCCGGCGGCTCGTCGACGATGACCGTCGCCGTCGGTGCGACGACTGCGCCGGGCGCCTACACGATCACCGTGACCGGCACGGCCACGAGCGCCGCGCACACGGTCGGCGTCAGCCTCACCGTCACCGCGCCTCCTGAAGGCGTCGTCAACGGCGGCTTCGAGACGGGGAACCTGAGCGGCTGGACGGCGAGCGGCGCCTTCACGCCCGTGATCAGCACGACTGCGCACAGCGGCAGCTACTCGGCGCGAATCGGCTCGACCAGCGCGTTCAACGGGAACAGCACGCTCACGCAGACCGTCGCGATTCCGAGCGGCAGCTCGCGGCTCACGTTCTGGTACCAGCCGCACTGCACGGACTCGATCACCTACGACCAGATCCAGGCGCAGCTCCGTAGCACGGGCGGCGCGACGCTGGCCACCGTCCTCAACGTCTGCTCCAACTCGGGCACGTGGACGAGCGTGGCGTTCGACACGAGCGCCTACGCCGGACAGACCGTCGTCCTCTGGTTCAACGACCACGACGACGGCTACCCGACCGACCCGACCTACTTCCTGCTCGACGACGTCGCGGTCTCGAACTACACGCCGGCTCCGACCGCCGTCCAGAACGGCGGCTTCGAGACCGGCGACCTGAGCGGCTGGACGCCGAGCGGCGCGTTCATCCCGGTGATCAGCACGACCGCCCACACCGGCAGCTACTCGGCGCGGCTGGGCTCCACGAGCGCGGTCAACGGCAACAGCACGCTGACGCAGAACGTCGTCGTGCCGGCCGGCTCGCCGACGTTGTCGTTCTGGTACCAGCCGCACTGCACGGACACGCTCACCTATGACCAGATCCAGATGCAGGTCCGCAACACATCCGGCGCGACGCTGGCGACCGTCCTCAACGTCTGCTCGAACTCCGGAGCCTGGACGCAGGTGAGCTTCAGCATGACGCCCTACGCAGGTCAGACGGTCGTGCTGTGGTTCAACGACCACGACGACGGCTACGTGGGCGACCCGACCTACTTCCTGCTCGACGACGTCTCGCTCAGCTGACCGCGGCAGCGGAGCAACTCGCCGCGCGGCTCGATCACCCGGCGGCGAACCCGGCGATGATTGCGCCGAGCGCGTCGCGCCAGACTCGTTCTTCCTGCTTCGCGTGGAGGAGACCGCGCAGCTCCAAGGCTGCGAGTCCTTCGCAGAGGGCGTGGAACTGGCAGACGGCGTCGCGGATCGTGCGATCACCGAGCAGACCGGCGGCAGCAAGCCGTTCGACTCGTGCCTCGAGTCCGGCGAGGGCGTCTGCCGCGGCCGCGTCGAACTGGTCGGCGAGCTCCGGCGAGGTGAGCGTCCGTTGCACCGCGAGTCGGAACAGGGATGGGTGTTCGACAGCGAAGCGACGGAAGACGGCGACGCCGGCCTCGACCAGGTCGGCGGCAGGATCGGGTGTCGTCGGGAGCGCCGCGATCGCGGCCCCGAGGAGCTCGAAGGCTCGCGTCCCGAGCGCGATGACGAGGCCCTGCTTCGACCCGAAGAGGCTGTAGACGGCGCGGGTCGTCGTCCCGACCTCGTCCGCGACTCGGCGCACCGAGAGAGCTTGGAGTCCATCGCTCTCGACGATCCGCTCGGCCGCGTCGAGCAGCGCGCGCGCGGTTCGTTCTGCGTGTCGTCTCGGACGGCCCACTTGACCCGGAATCGTAACGACGTTACGTTACTCCCGGATAGCGTAACGCCGTATCGAAAGAGGGGCGAGAAGTTGACGACTGTGGACTGGAGCCTGGGGCACTACGAGCACTCGGCGTACCAGCTGCTGCCGGCGGCTGAGGTCGTGGTCGAGCGGGCCATGCCGGTCGCGGGCGAGCGGGTCGTCGACGTCGGCTGCGGCACGGGCAATGCGGCGCTGCTGGCGGCGGCGCGCGGCGCCCGGGTGACCGGCGTCGATCCGGCGCGTCGGCTGCTCGAGGTTGCACGCGAGCAGGCCGCCGCGCGAGGCCTCGAGGTCATGTTTCTGCCCGGGGAGGCGGCGGCATTGCCGCTTCCGGAGGCGAGTGCCGACGTGGTGCTGTCGGTGTTCGGCGTCATCTTCGCCCCGAACGCGCAGGCGGCGACGGCGGAGCTGGCGCGTGTGACGGCCGCCGGGGGGCGGATCGTCCTCAGCGCCTGGATCCCGATCGGCGCGATCTCCGAGACCAACCGGCTCGCGCGCGAGACGGTGATGCGCGCACTCGGCGCGCCTGCGGCCCCGCCGCCGTTTCCCTGGCACGACCACGACGCGCTCGCCGACCTCTTCGCCCCGCACGGGTTCTCCGTCAGCGTCGACGAGCACAGCCTCTCCTTCACCGCGGCGTCGGCAAGCGACTACCTCGACACGGAATACGAGAGTCACCCGCTCGCAGTGGCCGGCCGCGCCGTCCTCGAGCCGCGAGGCGAAGCTGAAGCCTTGCGCGCACGGGCCCTCGAGATCCTCGAGGCGGCGAACGAGGATCCGGCGGGCTTCCGCGTGACCAACCGCTACGTGGTCGCGACCGCAGAGCGCACGTAAGGCGCTCTGCGGGCTACGTCGACTCACCTGTGAGGGGGTCGGCAACGCGCAGGCGTGAGAAGCGGCGGAAGCCGTGGTCGTGCGAGGCGAGGACGAGCCCGTGCTCGATTGCGAGCGCCGCGATCTCGACGTCGGGGACGTCGTCGCTGCGCAGGCCCGGCGTTCTGGCGAGCTCCGCAGCGATCGACATGTGTCCGGCGCCGGCCGTGACGAGTCGGACGGCCGGCTGCTCGAGATAGGCCGCCGCAACGGCCCAACCATCTCGGACCGCAACGGCGTGCCGGCCGAACACCCGAGCGCTCGTGATGAGGCGGACGAACGCGTACACAACCGGCCAGCAGAGGGCGACGGTTCCCTCGCTTTCGGCGAGACGCGCTTCGAGCCATCCGCGAGCGCGCTCGTGTTCCGGCGCGTCCGCAAACGTCGCGTAGACGAGGAGGTTCGTGTCGACGAGCGTCACCAGACGCCGCGCTGCGCACGCCGTTCGTCGTCGAGGGCTGCGAGCAGCGCCGATACGTCGGACACGTCGACGAGCGGGCGCCCGGGAAGCTCCGGAAGTGCCGGGGGAACCGGCGACGGCGCAGCTCGCGCGCTCCGGCGGAGGAGCCGGTTAACCGCGGAACGGAACGACTCGCCCGTCCGCGCACGCTCGCTCTCGATCAGTGCCGCTACGTCATCGTCTAGAGTGATTGTGGTGCGCATGATGCTGAAATCCTAGCATCACAGACATCACACCATCTCCCGGCAGATTTTCGCCCGGGGACGTCGCGCTGCCTCACTGACGACCGCAACGCCCACCGGATACGCGTTGACGGCGCTCATCTCGAGCGCCTTCACGAAAGCCCGCGACCTTCAGAGCCGGGTCACTAGAAGACGCGATCTCCGGGTCGGATCACCTCGACCGGGCCGCCTTCGCGCTGACAGAGACCGACGCCTTCGGTGACCCAGATCGTCTGGCCGTGCGGGTGCGTGTGCCAGGCGGTGCGAGCACCGGGGGTGAAGTGGACGCTCGCCGCGCCGATGCGCGACTCGCCGGAGGGCGCGGCGATCGTGTCCACGTAGACCGAGCCCGTGAACCAGTCGCTAGGGCCGGCGCCCGTGTCGAGGCTGTTCCTCGTGATCTGCATCGGCGCCCTCCTCGTCGGGTGTGGCCGTCCAGCTCGCGAGCAGGTTCAAGCCCTGCTCCGTCTTCGAGCCGGGCTCGGCCGTGTAGACGAACATGGTGAGGCCGGGGTCGGCGACGAGCTCCATCGACTCGAAGGTCAGGTTGAGCTCCCCGACGAGCGGGTGATGGATGTGTTTGATGCCGGTGTCGTGCGTCCGCACGTTGTGCGCAGCCCACAGCGTTCGGAATAGCTCGCTGCGAGTCGAGAGCTCCCCGACGAGGTCGGAGAGTTCGCGGTCGTAGGGGTCGCGGCCGGCTTCGGCGCGGAGGATCGCGACGACGTCGGCGGCAACGGTGTTCCAGTCGGCGTAGAAGCTCGTCGAGCGGTCGTCGAGGAAGATGAACCGTGCCGTGTTCGGTGGCTGCGCGTGGCTGTCGAAGTGCTGCGCGTAGAGCGCGCGCCCGAGCCGGTTGGTGCCGACGAGGTCGAGTCGGCCGTTGCGCACGAACGCCGGCACGCCTGCCATGGCGTCGAGCATGTGTTGAACGGACGGCCGGATCTGCTGCCGCGCGCGGCGCCGTGGCCGCGTGGTCGTCGTCTGCATCGCGCGAGCGAGGTCGAACAGATGCCGACGCTCGGTGTCGTCGAGCTGCAGCGCCTTCGCCAGCGCCTCCAGAACCGTGTCGGAGACGCCTGCGGCGTTCCCGCGCTCGAGCCGCGTGTAGTAGTCCACGCTTACTCCCGCGAGGAGCGCGACCTCTTCCCGGCGAAGGCCGGCGACGCGGCGCGGGCCGCTCCCGAACGTCGGAAGCCCGGCCTGCTCCGGGGTGATCCTCGCGCGCCGCGTGGTCAGGAACTCCCGGATCTCGTTCCTGGCGTCCATGTGCGAGACGGTAGCGCTGCGCGGCGCGTCCTGAGGGGGCCTGCCGGTACCCGGATCAACAGGGTCGGTCACCGCGAGCGCGACGCTGCTTTCGTAGGGGCCATGAGAGCGACAGTCATGTACGGCGCGGGCGACGTCCGCGTCGAAAACGTCCCGGACGCCGAGCTCGTCGAGTCCACCGATGCGCTCTTGCGCGTGACCCGCGCCTGCATCTGCGGCAGCGATCTCTGGCCGTACAACCAGATGGAGCAGACCGAGGCGGGCCGCCGGATGGGCCACGAGTTCATCGGCGTCGTCGAGGCCGTCGGCTCCGACGTCCGCAACGTCAAGCCCGGCGACGTAGTCGTCGCGCCGTTCGCGTGGTCGGACGGCACCTGCGTCTTCTGTCGGGAGGGGCTCCACACGTCGTGTCTGCACGGCGGCTGGTGGGGCGGCGATCTCGACGGCGGTCAGGGGGAGGCAGTCCGCGTCCCGCAGGCCGACGGCACGCTTGTCGTCCTGCCGGTCGGCGAGGACGACACACTGATGCCGTCGCTGCTGACGCTCTCCGACGTGATGGGGACAGGCCACCACGCAGCGCTCGCCGCTCGCGTCGCGCCGGGTAAGACGGCAGCCGTCGTCGGCGACGGCGCGGTCGGGCTCTGCGGCGTGATCGCCGCCAAGCGGCTCGGCGCGGAGCAGATCATCCTGCTCGGCCGCCATCCGGAGCGGATCGCGCTCGGCCGCGACTTCGGCGCCACCGACGTCGTGAGCGAACGCGGCGACGAGGCGATCGAGCGCGTACGCGAGCTCACGGGCGGTCTCGGCGCGCAGTCCGTCCTCGAGTGCGTCGGCCACGATCTCTCCGTGCAGACCGCGCTCGGGATCGCGCGGCCCGGCGCCGCAGTCGGCCGCGTCGGCCTGCCGCAGCACGAGCACATCCCGACCCCGATGTCGACCTTCTACGACAACGTCACGATCGGCGGCGGCCCGGCGCCCGCGCGCGCGTACGTCGAGGAGCTGCTACCGGACGTGCTCGAGGGCCGGATCGAGCCGGGTCGTGTCTTCGACCGCACCGGCTCTCTCGACGAGGTCCCGGACGGGTACCGGGCGATGAACGAGCGCGAGTCGATCAAGTTCCTCATCGAGCCGTAGTCCCGCGGGAAGGAGATGCAATGAAGAAGCGCACGCTCGGGAACGACCTGGAGGTCACCGATATCGGGCTCGGCTGCATGGGCCTGAGCCAGAGCTTCCCGCCCATCCCATCGAAGGACGAGGGCATCGCCCTCATCCGGGCAGCCGTCGAGCGCGGCGTCACGTTCTTCGACACCGCGCAGGTCTACGGGCCGTTCACGAACGAGGAGCTCGTCGGCGAGGCGCTCGAGCCTGTTCGCGACCAGGCCGTGATCGCGACGAAGTTCGGCTTCGACCTCGAAAGCGGCCGCGGCGGGCTCGACAGCAGCCCGGAGACGATCAGGCGGAGCGTCGAGGCCTCGCTGAAGCGGCTCCGCACCGAGACGATCGACCTGCTCTATCAGCATCGCGTCGACCCGAACGTCCCGATCGAGGACGTCGCCGGCACGGTCAAGGAGCTGATCGACGAGGGAAAGGTGAAGCACTTCGGCCTCTCCGAGGCGGGCGTGCAGACGATCCGCCGCGCGCACGCGGTGCAGCCCGTCACGGCGCTGCAGTCGGAGTACTCGCTCTGGTGGCGGGAGCCCGAGGAGGCGATCCTGCCGACGCTCGAGGAGCTCGGCATCGGCTTCGTCCCGTTCAGCCCGCTCGGCAAGGGCTTCCTCACCGGGAAGATCGACGAGACGACCGAGTTCGCGAGCGGCGACTTCCGCAACACCGTCCCGCGCTTCACCGACCCCGACGCACGGCAGGCGAACCTCGCCTTCGTCGAGCTGCTGACACGAATCGCCGAGCGGAAGAACGCGACGCCGGCGCAGGTCGCCATCGCGTGGCTGCTCGCGCAGAAGCCGTGGATCGTTCCGATCCCCGGCACGACGAAGGTGCACCGGCTCGAGGAGAACATCGCCGCCACCGACGTCGAGCTGACGCCTGACGACCTCCGCGAGATCGAGGAAGCACAGATCGATGCCGAGGGCGCCCGCTACTCCGAGGCGAACCAGCGGATGATCGACCGCTGAGACGAGAAAGGCCCCGTTCCCGGGGCCTTTCGAGTAGCGGGGGCAGGATTTGAACCTGCGATCTCCGGGTTATTAGATGGCGACGGGCCAGGGTCGCTGCCACCGCCGGTAACGCGTCGCCGCATGCAGCGGCGCTTCGGAGGAGACGCGCCGCGAAAGCTACTCGGAGGCTGTGATACGTCCCACCTTGGTGGCGATCAGACCCGCCTGGAACGTCAGATCTGCTCCCGTCGAGGTACACCGCAGGAAGACACTCGTCGCGTCTGATGTGACGGTGACGTCCCCGACGATCGACATCGTTTGCCCCCAGGCGTCGGTGCCGAACGACTCAACGGCGGCGATCGCGGCATTCTGATGAAGCGCGCCGGCGGATACGAACGAGCAGTCGGCCCTTCCGGGATCCGAACCAGCGACGACGGAGATGCTCGCCGAGAGCGAGTAGCCGCCGACCGGCAGCGTGATGCTGGCGACCGTCGCAGTCGTAGCCCGCTGGATGAGCCTCGCTTCTCCGTAGTTCGTGTAGAGATCGCTCGGTCCGGTGGCGCCCGTCGGCCCCTGCGGCCCGGTCGGCCCCTGCGGCCCGGTTGGCCCCTGCGGCCCGGTTGGCCCCTGCGGTCCAGTCTGGTTCCATTCGAGCGCCGTCTCCGCGCTCGAACAGGTCTGCCCCTTCTCCGTGTCGACCACGCGCAACGTCCCTTGGTTCCGTGACGCGCTCTTGTAGCAGCTGTGGATGACGCCGCTCGAGTCAGGGATCGACGCGTAGGCGATCCCACCGAGCCCGGTCCCGATGACGAGTGCCGGCACCAAGACCCGCCCACGAAAGAAAAACTTCATGGCCACTCCGTCCCCCTCCCGAAGTTGCGTTGCCGTCGTCGTGCCGCAGTCGGCGGCTCTTCGACGCTGCCGCCAGCTTCCTCCGGCTCTCGGCGGAAGTCAATCCGAGGCCAGCGGACTCCTCAGCCCGGTGAGCCGGAGTTTGCGGCCGCAGGTCCAGAGGCGGCGGCGAACCCGTGATGATCGCGCCGAGCGCGTCGCGCCAGATTCGTCCTCCCTGATCCGCAGGCAGGAGACCGCGTAGCTCCGCGGCTGCGAGTCCTTCGCAGCGTGGAACTGGCAGACGGCGTCGCGGATCGTGCGATCACCGAGCAGGCCCGACGATCATTAAGAGCAGCCAAACAACGCCCAATCGAGCAACGACGAGCGCGATCACACTCGGACGGTCGCGGTCCTCCAATGGCGCGAATCAAACCTGATCCGGTTCAGGGTAAATTCCTGAACACTGGCGCAGGCGACCGCGGGCGTCTCCGGAGCCGATTATCTTGCTTTCAGGCTGGGGGTGAGCAGCTTCCAGTGCCCCTCGGAGACCACCTCGACGGTGCCGTCGGTCACCTTGATGGCGGTCTCGTCGTCGATCGCGTAGGCCGGACCCGGGATCTCGGCCGCCCATCTCTCTGCCTCGGCCATGGAGTTGCCCGGCATGCCCTCGTGAGCCAGGTGTGGACAGATCGAGAAGTCGACGATGCCCAACGTGCTGTCGTCACCGGTCGGCGGTCTCCATTGGACGAAGTCCTCCCCGATCCTGGGGGTCATCACCATGCTCCCGGCGCTCAGTCCTACCCAGACCGTCTCGCTCAGCGACGGAAGCAGGTCCGCAAGCCCGGACTGCCGCATCCAGTGGCACAGGTAGAGGGCATCGCCGCCCGCCACCAGCAGCACGTCCGTCTCCCGGACCCAGGGGACCCAGCGTGCTTCGTCGATGCTGGGCAGCGCGGTGAGCTCCAGCACTCCCACGGACCTCCAGCCGAGCCCGCACATGGGAAGGGGGGACTGACCACTGATGAAACTCCATGCCATTTCAGGACTGACCTGGGGGTGCCCGTACTGCGCGGTGGGGATACAGAGGGCGTTGGAGTTGGCGATCGGTTTGCCCAGGAGGTCCACCAGCGCGTGGTGGATGCTCGCGTTCTTGATCCCGGCGGAAGTGAGAAGAAGCTTCATCGTGCCTCCTGAAGTCATTACTGCAGGCGGGAACGTTCTCGGCGCTTACGGATCACTACGCGCTAGAGACTGGCAGACCACCAAAAACTCATCGGCTCCGACCAGATTCAGGAAGGCTCAGGTGAACGAATCTCGATTTCGCGTCGCGGGTTCGAGTCCTGTTGCCCCCGGGACCGCACGACTACTGCGATTGCGGTCCAGCATGAGGTCGCGGGATCGAGCCTCTTGTCCACCTGGACAACGACGCCTGTCCGCGAGCGCCAACCATCGACCGGCGACGCGAGAAAGCAGCTCGGCGGCATCCCCTCTGGCGCTCGCGGCATCGACACTCGGACCCGACCGGCCTGGACGTCCACGAGCGCACGATCCTACCCCGCGTGACATTCCTGAACACTGGCGCAGCTCAGAGACCTCGTGCTAGCCGAGGAACGCGCTCATGCGGATCGAAACGAGAACACCGGGGATCTCGACACCGGGTTTGGCGACGAGGCGCTAAACGACGAAGACCGGTCGCCTGTGGCGACAACGAAGAGGGACGAAGACGAAGAGTTTCGCCGGACCTCACTTCGGCGATGGGTACAAAAAGGGGTAGAAAATCGCGCTCGTCGCGCCTATCCTGCAAACAAAAGGCCCCGCTTAGCAGGGCCTTTGTAATAGCGGGGGCAGGATTTGAACCTGCGACCTCCGGGTTATGAGCCCGGCGAGCTACCTGACTGCTCCACCCCGCGTCGCAGGGCTCATTGTAGCACCGGTTCGCGCGCCGGAAAGCCGCGCGGAGAGCATGAAACCGATCATCACCAGGATTCCGGTAATCGCATCGAAGATGAAATGGTTGCCGGTGACGACGATCGTCAGGACGACGGCGGCGGGATAGAGGACGGCGAGCGCCTTCGCCCACTTCGCGCGCCCGAACTTCACGATGCCGTACGCGACGGCGACGGCCCAGCCGGCGTGCAGGCTCGGCACCGCGGCGACGGGATTGGAGTACGACGACGACTGCGGCGAGCCGATGTCGATTCCCGAGAACGCGCGCAGCGTGTCCTCGAGGCCGATGTCGGCGAGCCGCGGCGGCGCGGTCGGGAACTTCCAATGGATGAAGAGCGAGACCGCGGTTGCGATCAGAAATCCGTTGCGGAAGCTGCGGAAGCCGTCGCGCGAGCGGAAGTAGAGCCACGCGAAGAACACTCCGGTCAGCAGAAAATGGCCCGCGAAGTAGAAGAGGTTCATCGCCTGCACGACGTGCGGCATGCCGAGGAACGCGCGCTGCAGCGACTGCTCCCATGCGAAGTGACCCCAGCGCTCGAGACGTTCGATGTCGTACGCATGACGCAGCGCGGCGGACCAGTCGGGCGTGATGAAATGGCGCAGCCCCTCGTACGTCTCGAAACCTCCGACGACGATCATGATCTGGCGCAGTTCGTCACGGCGCCAGACGCGCGCTAGCATCGCTGACATGTTGCTCTTCTGGATCGCACTGGTCGTCTTTCTCTTGGTCACAACGATCGGGGCCATTCAAGTCTTCCGGGCCGGGCTGCGCGTCTGGCGAACTCTCAAGGCCTTCAGGAATGCGGTGGCGGAGCAGGCAAATGCGCTCGCAGGCGCCGTCGAGCGCCTCTCCGGTTCGTCCGAGCGCGCCGGCGCCGCCCAGGAGCGGCTCGAGCCCAGCCTCGCGCGGCTGCAGCGCTCGGTCGCGCGCGCGGCGGTCCTGCGCGCGGCCGTGCAGGACGTGCGCGACTCGTTCGGCCGCCTCACCGCGGTGTACCCGCGCAAGTGACGCGCGTCGCGTCGGTCGACCTCGGGACGAACACGACCCGGCTGCTCGTCGCCGACGTCGAAGGCGACGACGTGCAGGAGATCGTGCGCCGGCAGCAGATCACTCGGCTCGGCGAAGGCGTCGACGTGCGGCGCCGCCTGCTGCCCGTCGCGGTCGCGCGCGTGCGCAACGTCCTCGCCGACTACCGCCGCGAAGCGGAGTCGCTCGGCGCCGTGCGCGTGCTCGCGGTCGCGACGAGCGCCGTCCGCGACGCCGAGAACGGCGAAGCGTTTCTCGGCGAGATCGAGTGGAGCTACGGCTTCGACACGCGGCTGCTGAGCGGTGCGGAAGAGGCGGAGCTGACGCTGCGCGGCGTCGGCGTCGTCGACGACGAAACCGTCGTGCTCGACGTCGGCGGCGGCTCGACCGAGCTCGTCACGCGCGCAGGCGCGACGAGCGTCGACGTCGGCTCGGCGCGGATGACCGAGCAGCTCGGCGAGGACGTCGACGCGATCGCCGGCCGCGTGCGCGAGCTCCTGCCGCCGCTGCGCGCCGCCCGCGCGATCGGCGTCGCGGGGACGGTCACGACGCTCGCGGCGCTCGACCTCGGGTCCCTCTCGGTGCACGGCCATATCCTCTCGCTCCGTGCGGTCGAGGATCAACTCGAACTGCTGGCCGCGCTGCCGCTCGCCGAACGACGGCGGATCCCGCTGCTCGAGCCGGAGCGGGCGCCGGTGATCGTCGCCGGCGCGGTGATCGTCCGCGAGGCCATGCGGGCCCTCGGCGTCGACGCGCTGACGGTCAGCGAGCGCGACCTGCTCGACGGCGTCGCGCTCGCCGCGGCGGAGCTGCCGCCGCGTGAGGAGGGCGCTGCTCCGCCCGGCGCCTACACGTGTTGTTAGACCGTCTCCTCGACGGGCGGCTCGTCCTCGGCGAGACGACGCTGCACACCCGCGCGCGAGAGGATGCCGACGAGACGCCCGTCCTCGAGGACGGGCACTCGCTCGAGGTCGCGATCCTCGAGCTCGTGGAATGCGTCGTCGAGCTCCAGCTCCGCGTCGAGGGTGAAGAGCGGCGGCTCGGCGATCTCGCCGAGCGTCGTCGACCGCGGGTCCCGTCCCGCCGCGACGATCTCGCGGACGAGCGTCTTGCGCGTGATCACGCCGACGAGCTCACTGTCGGCGCAGACGAGCACCGCGCGCACGTCGGGATCCGAGAGCCGCTCGCCCGCTTCGCGCGCCGACGCGCGCGCGTCGAGCGTCAGGGGATGCGGGACCATCGCGTCGCGGACCTTCGTCACGGGTAGATTCCCCGCGCCTCGAGCGCGTTCGCGACCTCGACGATGCCGGCAACGAGCGCCGAGAGCCGCAGCGAGATGCCGCGCTCCTCCGAGAGGTCCCATACGCGATCCGATGCGTCCGCGAGCTTCTCGGCGAGCCGCGCGCGGATGTCGTCGCGGTCCCAGAAGAGCCGTCCGAGATCCTGCACCCACTCGAAGTACGAGACGGTGACGCCGCCGGAGTTCGTCAGCACATCGGGGAGCACAGGAATTCCGCGCTGCGCGAGGATCGCGTCCGCGTCGATCGACGTCGGGCCGTTCGCACCTTCGACGACAAGCTTCGCGTCGATGCGGCCGGCGTTCTCCTCCGTCACCTGATCCTCGCGTGCGGCGAGCACGAGGATGTCGCACGGCAGCTCGAGCAGCTCCGCGTTCGACACGTGCCGCGCGGCGGGGTAATCCGCGAGGGAGCCGTGCTCCGCGATCCAGGCGTGCAGCTCGGGCAGCAGGAGGCCGTCGTCGCTCACGACGCCGCCGGAGACGTCGGAGACCGCGATCACGTTCGCGCCGCGCAGCGCAAGCTCGTCGGCCGCGACGCCGCCGACGTTGCCGAAGCCCTGCACGACGCACCGTTGCTCCGAGAGCCTCCATCCGAGCCGCTCGCACGCGTGCTCGACGACCATCACGACACCCGCGCCCGTCGCTTCGTGCCGGAACACCGAGCCGCCGATCGAGATCGGCTTGCCGGTGACGATCTCGGGAACCGCATGCCCCATCTGCATCGAATAGGTGTCCATCATCCACGCCATCGTCTGCTCGTTCGTCGCGATGTCGGGTGCGGGGATGTCCTCGTTCGGGCCGATGATGTTCACGAGCTCGATCGTGAACCGGCGAGTGATGCGCTGCAGCTCGTCGCTCGACAGCTCGCGCGGATTGCACCGCACGCCGCCCTTCGCGCCGCCGTACGGCAGCCGCAGCAGCGCGCACTTCCACGTCATCCACATGGCCAGCGCCGCGCATTCGCCGAGCGACACCTCGGGGTCGTAGCGGATGCCGCCCTTCGTCGGCCCGAGCACGCTCGAGTGGCGCACGCGGTAGCCGGGGAAGCAGCGGTACGCCCCCGTGTCGAGCCGGACCGGGATCGAGACCATCACCGATCGCTCGGGAAAGCGGAGCCGCTCGGCGACGGCGTCGCCGACGCTCGCGTGCTCGAGCGCCTGCTCGAATTGCGTCAGCGCCTGGCGGAAGAGCGGCGTATCCCACTCGAGCGGTGCTTCGACCTCGGCGATCTCCGGCACGCGGCGGAGTGTAGTTGTGCCGCTCAGCAGGCAGGAACGAGCGCGACGGCCGCCACGCGGACGCCCACGGCGCGCGTGCCGGTGACGGTCGGTTGGAGCGGCAGCGCCGGCACCGTCCCGGTCGTTTCCGTCGGCAGCGGAACGGTGCCCTTCCCGCACGCGCTCGCCGCCGCCGAGCCGTCGGCCCGCTGCAGCGTGACGCGGGCGCTCGCGTTGTCGACGACGTGGATCCACGCGCGGCGGCCCGGAATCGTCCAGCCGTCGGGGTCGAGCCCGGCGCTCCACCAGAGAGCGCGATACGGGCGGTCGACCACGAGGATGTCCACGCCGTAGTTCCGCCCCGCCGGTGCCGCCGACGACTTCAGCGCGAGCCGCGCGTCGTTCTCCGAGACGAGCACGTAGGGCGGCGCGTCCTCTGTTCCGGGGATCACGCCTGTCTTCGGATCGGGTCGCAGCTCCGCGTGCGGGAAGGGCGCGTAGTCCCACGTCGACCCCACGACGTACGCGCGGTCGACGTCGCTGTTCCAGAACTCGACGTCCCACCAGAA
>WNFV01004936.1_pt1 | contig 16339 bp, 10 predicted proteins | sample 5400101 | NCBI WGS metagenome assembly WNFV01 (sample SAMN13153361, study PRJNA577476) | soil metagenome | isolation source: 115 cm soil or saprolite under grassland replicate 1 | place: USA:California | collected 2016-06-15
ATTCCGGCCGGCGGCGGTGCGGTATTCGAGACGTCGTTCGAGCGCGGTCTGTCGGGCGAGGGCATGTACGCCTTCGTCACGCACGCGTTCGCCGACGCGTCCAAGGGCGCCGTCGGTCTCATTCGGGTCGGGCAGCCGCAGCTGGCCGTGATGCCGGCGCACTGACAACCGATGCTCTCGCAAACCGCAGAATACGCGCTACGGGCCGTGCTCTACCTCGCGGCCCGTGGCGAGACCGGTGCGGTCGGCGTGGAAGCGATGGCTGGGGAGCTGGGCATCCCACCCAGTTACCTGTCGAAGACGTGCCAGGTGCTCGTGCGGCATGGCGTGCTCGAGTCGGTGCGGGGGCGCTCGGGCGGCTTTCGCCTCGCGCTGGCGCCCGAGCGGCTGCGGCTGGCCTGCGTCGTGGATCCTTTCGAGGACGAGACGGAACGGCGGCACTGTCTGCTGGGACGCGCCACCTGCTCGGATCAGCATGCGTGTGCCGCTCACGCGTCGTGGAAGGCGACCTCCGAGCAGATCGCGCGGTACTTCCGCACGACCACGGTCGCCGATCTCCAGGGACGGGGCCGGTAGAAAGGAAGGATGCGGAGGGATTACAGCGGCGCGTGCATCGTGCAATGCTAGGGAGCGAGCAGCCTCCGATACAGTTGCACCGTCTCCGGTTCGGGCTTCGTCGCGAGCTCTTTCTGGAGCAACCGCTCGACGCGCTGGTAGAGCTGCTGCACCTGTGACCGCTCGCCGAGCTTGGCGTGACACGTCATGAGGCCGCGGTACGCCCGCTCGTCCAGCTCGTCTCGCGCCACGAGGCGACGCCACGTCTCGGCCGCATCCGCCCAACGCTCCTGTTTCATGTGCCGCTCACCCAGTGCCGCAAGCGCGCCGACGTATTTCTGCCGGAGCCGGTCGCGCAGCTCGAGATGCCAGTCGCCCACCACCTCGTGCTCCAGAAAATCGCCGGCGTAGAGCGTCAGCGCCACCTCGAGCAGCGTCGTGTCGCCGTCCTTCTTGAGCCGCGTGAGTCCCGCGGTTACGTCGCGCTCGAAGCGACCGGCGTCGAAATCCACCGCGACCCGCGAGTCCACAGCGTACTGGTCGTTCGAGAGCGTCACCCAGTGTGCGCCGCCCAGGGTTTTGCGTAGCCGGTGCAGCGTGACGTGGAAGCTGTTGCGCACCTGCTCAATCGACGCGTCGGGCCAGAACGCGAGTCCCACCTGCTCGCGAGTGCGGCCATCCGGGTGGCAGAGCAAGAACAGCAGCAGCTCCCGCGGCTTGGCCGAGGCCCAGGCGATGGGCACGGTCTCCTGTGAGATCAGCAGCGCACCCAGCGCTCGGACCGTCAGTTTGCGAGCGGTGGACGGCGGCGGTGGGGGTGCAGCAGATGGTGAAGACACGGAAAAGGGAAGGCCCGGGCTCACTTCGAGCGCATACCCGACCAGCTCAGACAGCGTCATTGCGCTGTGCTGTGACGACGCGCCGAGGGCGTCGAATTCCTGCTTTTCCTTCGCGGACCACGCAGCGCCGATCTGATCGCGCTGCTCGCGCACGCCCGCGAGGATCCGGGCGGCGCGCTCCGGCCGGCCCGAGAGATGGGCCAGCCGGGCCAACCCTTCCAGCGACCAGAAAGAGCCTAACGCGTCGCGATTGTCGGCGTGGATCCGCAGCGCCTCGCGCAGGTCCGCGGCTGCGGCGTCGAGCCGGCCGCGCTGCAACCGGAGCAGGCCCAGCATCGCCAATGGATGCGCGATCGCGGGCGGGTGCCCCAGCGCGCGACCGATGGCGTTGCCCTCGCCGAGTAGTCGCTCGGCCTCGTCCAGGTTGCCGCGATCCCACGCCATGCGCCCGTGCCAGTACAGCGCGAACGTCAGCAGCACGCTGCGCGACCCTTGCGCCCGCGCCAGCGCGGTGGCCTCGACGAATAGCGGCTCTGCCGCCGCCGGATCTGGTGTCGACAGTCCGAGGGTCACGAGCGCGTACGACAACTGCCAGGAGTCGTTCTGGTCTCGCAACAGCGCAACGGCCCGCGCTGCGTGCGGCCCGATTCGATCGAGCGCACCCAGCCAGAGCGCCGTGGTCGCCGCGGCCGCGGACGCCTTTCCCGCATGAAGTGGGTGCGCCTGGTCCGCGTGTGCGAGCGCCGCCTGCAACCGCTGCCATCCGTCACGAAAATGTCCGCGGGCATACCAGTGCCAATGGAGCGCGGCGCACAGCCGCAATGCCGTGGCGTAGTCCTCGGTCTCGTTCGCCCAATCGCCGGCGGCCCGCAGGTTGCCCTCCTCGGCAACGAGCCTGGCCGTCCACTCTGGCTCGCCCGCGCCGCCGAACGTATCCCGCTCGCGCGCTGCCACCAGCTCCGTGAAGAACTGCGCGTGCCGCCGGCGCAAGTCGGCCAGCTCGTTTGCGGCCGCGAGCCGCTCGTGCGCGTACTGACGCAGGGTTTCCAGCAGGCGATAACGCGCCTCCGCCCCCGTCGCCTCCATCACCACGAGCGACTTGTCCACCAGGGATGAGAGGATATCGAGGACGTCGTCGTCGGGACAAATCGCTTCGACGGCGTCGAGCGAGAAGGTTCCTGCGAACACGGACAGCCGCCGAAACAGCGCGGCTTCGTCCGTGTCGAGCAGCGCGTGGCTCCAGTCGATCGTTTCGCGCAGCGTCCGGTGACGTGGCACCGTCGCTCGGCCGGAGGTGGCGAGCAGCTTGAAAGAGTCCGCGAGCCGGGCGGCGATCTGCTCGGGAGCGAGCACGCGTACCCGTGCCGCGGCTAGCTCGATCGCCAACGGAATGCCGTCGAGCCGCCGGCAGATCTGCGCTACCGCTGGGGCGTTCACGTCATCGAGCGAAAACGCAGGAAGGACCGCGCGCGCGCGCTCGAGAAACAGCCTCCCCGCCTCGGAGCCCACGACCTCGGCGGCGGTGGTGCGGGCGGGCAGGGACAGCGGCGGCACGAGCCACGCTTGCTCGCCCGGCACGCCCAGCGCTTCGCGGCTCGTGGCGAGGATGCAGACGCTCGGGCAGCCCTTGAGCAGGGTCTCCGCGACCTCGGCACAGGCGTCTACCAGGTGCTCGCAGTTGTCGAGGATGACGAAGGTGTCGCACTCGCACAACCGGTGCACCATGGTCTGGACGGCTGACCGGCCCCCCTCTTCGCGATAGCCCAGCGTCGCGGCGACCAGCTCGGCCACGAGCGCTGGATCCGAAAGGCTTGCCAGGTCCACCCAGCCGCTGGCCTCGAAGCGCGGCGTGACCCGAGCCGCGACCTCGGTCGCGAGCCGCGTCTTCCCGGCGCCGCCGACGCCGGTGAGCGTCACCAATCGGGTGGATTGCAGCAGGTCGTCCACGGCCGCGATTTCCCTTTCGCGGCCGATGAACGTCGTGAGTTGTACCGGGCAGCCCGCACTCGGGCGCTGGAATGAGCCCGAGTGCCGCGCCGGAGCCGTCGTCATGCAGCGAATTCTAACTGAAGCACCGCTCGACCGCCGCCGGGAGCGCGGCCAGGTCGGGTGCGGAGGAGCCGGCGATGATGACGCCCTTCACGCGGTCGGGTGCATCATGGGCGAACTGGGAGGCCGCGTCGCTCAAGGCGGTCGTGGCTACGATCACCGCCTCGTCGATCCCCAGGCCTTCACACACGCCGCCCAACCAACGAGCCGCGCCTCCGTCCGAGCAGTCGAGCGGCAGGTCGGGAACGATGACCCGGAACGACTCGCCCACCGCGAGTGCGAGGGCTTCGGACGCGCCGAGCAGCAGGACGGTGCGCCCCGATCCCCAACGCCGGTAGATCGTTGCGAGGCCATCGGCCATCACCATGGCAGTCGAGACGCGGTCAGGCATGGGCGAATGTTCGGGAATGACTATTACCGGACACTTACACCGGGGTGCATTGCGACCGTTAAGTCGCTGGTAATACGCGACTCACAGCTTCTCCTCCGTCCTTCACAGAGAAGCTCCATGTCAACAAGGTCCTGGGTTTTGTTTTTCGTCGCGGCGGTCAGTGCCTGCTCCGACGGCAGGTTGCCGTCGGCCCCGCCGCCACCGACCACCGTCGCGGTTGCGTATTGCGCCGGCCTCGAGCCGATGTGGGTGGCGTTCCAGGATGGCGACGGGGCGTGGACGCACGCGCAACCGACGCTGAGCGGATCCAACACGACGTTCCGCTACGAGTTCTCGGCCGAGCGGGGCGCGATGGCGACGCTGAACCGCTCCGGCGCCATCACCGTTCTCTCGGTGCTGTACGGCACCCCGGCGGAGCTCGTGACGGCAGGCGATACGAATCCACGTGACTGCGGTCCAGCGCCGGCGAAAACGTTGCTCGGGACGGTTGCCGGGCTCGACACGAATGAAACTGTGTTCGTCGGCGGGGGCTTCTCATCTCGGGCACGCGTTAGCGTGGACAGAACCTTCGAGCTCAAGGATCTGCCCAGCGGTCCGCTGGATCTGCTCGCCACGCGCACCACGCGGACCGACGGGAGCGATGTCATTACCCGCCTCATCCTGCGGCGAGACATCGACCTGCCCGATAGCACCACGCTCCCGGTGCTCGACTTCGCGTCAGCCGAAGCGTTCGCGCCGGCCGTCGCGAATGTATTCCTCGATGGCCTGGGTGCGGAGGCCGCGGCGTCCGGCACCCGGCTCGTGACAAACCACGACGAGATCACAGTGAGCCCGCTGATCGGCTTCACGACCGACGGGACGCGTCCCTACGTCGCGCTGCCGGAGAGCCGGCTGCTCGCGAGCGATCTCCAGGTTCTCTCCGCCGGCGTGAGCGCCGCGACAACCGGAAGCGCCCGCACGGCGACGCTCTATTTCCGCGCGCCCACCGACCGCACCCTCACGCTCGGCGCACCGCTCATCCTGCCCGCGTTCAGCACCGTCGCGACCGCGCCGGCCCTGCGGCTGCGAGCGCACTTCGTCCCCCAGAGTGAATACGATCGTTCCGTCGTCGTCTCGTATCAGCAAGGCGCCGCAACGCTCATGGACATCTCGATGACTGCGGCGTATGCCGCCCTCACGGGCACTGGATACGACCTCGTCGTTCCCGATCTCTCCGATGCCGACGGTTTCGATCCGGCGTGGACGCTCCACCCGGGGGGAACGCTGCTGTGGACCGCAGGGAGGATTGGGGGGACGCTTGGGTTGGGCCGGGATGCGGTGTTGAGCGATGGCGCGACCCGACGGGCGGTGTTCTCGGCGGGCGTGATCGATCCGGCGGCGAACACCGAGCTGAGTCGTTCACCTGGTGGCACTCGATGAAAATCTCAATCCTGGTTCTGCTGGCGGTGGTCGCCGGCGCGCCCGCACTGGCGCAAACACCCACGACAGGGTCTTGGCGCGAGATGGTCGAGCGGCTTCGCGCTGCGCCCGTCGTTCCATCGGCGCGCCGCGGCGCGCCCGCCCCGGCGCTTGCCATGTCGATCATCGACGAGAGCGAGCCCAACGACAGCGTCCCCACGGCCGACAGCGTGGCACTCGGCGATCAAGCGACCGGCGTCGTGAATCCGGCGGGCGACGTGGACACCTGGTTCGTGGACCTGACCGCCGGACAGTTCTTCAGTGCGGACGTGGACGCGGCAGTAGACGGGTCGCCGCTCGACGCGACGCTCATACTCTTTGCGCCTGACGGCAAGACGGTGCTCGCATCCAACGACGATTTCGATGGGTTCGACAGCCGGATCTCCTACCGCGTCCCCACGGGCGGCCGCTACTACGTAGCGATCAGCTCGTTCGGCCGAAGCGGGGGAAGCCCCGGGGCCAGGTACGCCCTCAACCTCGGCACCGTCATCTGCGCGGCGGTGGGGACGGAGCGGGAGCCTAACGACGCTCCGGCCAGCGCGGCACTGATCGCGGTCGGCGACTCCGGCACCGGTGAGCTTTGCGCGCACGACGCCAACCCGGCGGGGGACGTCGACTACTGGGCGTTCACGGGCCAGGCGGGGACGACGATTCACCTCGACGTCGACGCCGCGGACCGCGGCATATTCTTCGTCGATCCCGCCATCGCGCTTTTCGCGAGCGACGGTACGACACGGCTCGCCTTCGATGACGACGCCAACGGGCCCGACCCCAGTCTGGAGTTCTCGATCATCACGACGGGCACGTACTACGCGGCCGTCTTCAGCATCGCCGAGCCCAGTGGCAATCCGTTTCCCTACGCGCTCCACGTTCGTACGACGGCCCCGGGGCCCGGTGATCCGATCACCGTGCGAGCCGAGGGCATCGGCACGCCGCTGGGTCTCGCGGCCGGTAGCACGGGGGACCTGTTCATTGGCGACCTGACGGGGAGCCGCGTGGTGCGCGTCGCGACCGATGGTAGAGTGACGACGTTCGCGACGGGCATCACGAGCCCAATCGGTCTCGCGTTCGACGCGTCCGGCAACCTGCTGGTGGCGTCTCTGGGCGGCGCCGTGTACCGCGTCACGCCGCAGGGCCAGGCCACCCGCTTCATCACCGATGCGGGATTCCCGCTCTGGATCGCCGTAGGCCCCGACGGCCGCGTCTGGCTCACCGACCTGTCGGACCGTTCTCTCCGGCGCTACAGCGCGACGGGTCAGCTCGAGGCACGGTTCGACGGCATCGTTGTCGGCGGCTTCGGGCCCGGTCCGCTCGCCATCGGTCCGTCGGGCGAGCCGTACATCTCCAGCGGCACCGAGATCTGGAAGCTGGTCGACGGTCAGTTTCAGCGAGTGCTCGAGGACACGTTCGTGATCTGGGCGTTCGCGTTCGACGTCGCCGGCAACGTCTACATCCCGGCTCCAACAGCCGGCCGCATTCAGCTGTTTGATCGGACAGGGACATCGGTGGCCGATCCGTTCGCGGTGGGCCCGGATGCTCCACAGGCGGTCGCGTTCGGGCGCGATGCGACGGGCGCAACGTTGGCGCGGCTATTCGCCACCGACCCACAGGTCGGGCGGCTGATCGAAATGAACCCGGCCGGCGTGCAACACCGCGGGTTGCCGGTGGGATTCGTGGCGCGGCCGGTCACGCTCGACGTTGCGGCCGCAGGCCTGTTGGGCGGGAACCGCTTGAGCGAGGCGGACGAGCAATACCTCGACGGGCTGGGCAACCGCAACGGCCGCTATGACGTCGGCGACTTCCAGGCATACCTCAGGCTGGTGGGCACGCCGCCGGGTACCGCCGCAACCACAACACAACGCCGTTCAGGGAGCGATCGATGACTCGCGCGCGCTGGGCCTTCACGATTGTGGCAACCCTGTTGAGCGTGGCCTGTTCGGATGAATCGACCAACCCCGGCGCAGTACCGGGGACGTTGGTCGTGAGCCTGACCACACCGCGCGCCGACGATGGCGCGCTGCTCTTCGAGCTCAGCGGCCCGCCGATCGACAGCGCGACAGCCATCAACTCCTCGCTCCGACTGTTCACGCGGCGCGAGAGCGGTTCGACCGTCATCGGCGCCATCGTGGGCGTGCTGGCCAGCGGTGCCGTGGTCACGCTCCACGTTCCCGATGTCGGCCACGCCGCCGGCTACACGGCCACTGTACTGGAAGTGGCGGATCGCCAGGACGCGCTGCGCGCCTCCCGCACCGGCTACGCGCTCTCGGTGACGCAATGAGCGACGCTCCAGGGCCCCGCTGCTTCGACCGCGTGGGGACGGGAAGTCATGCACGGCATGAAGCATCCAGGGTATCTTGGCCGGCCAGCGACTCGCTACACACCAACTGAGGAAGATCGAATGCGTTCACGCAGTGGTGCGGTGATGGAGGGGACGATGGAGGGGGTCGTGGGCTTCAACCCCTTGGCTGGAGACCGGGTCGGCGAGTTGCTCGCCGGGCGGTACCGGGTGCTGCGCCGTCTCCGAGCGGGTGGCTTGGGGACCGCTTACCTGGCTGAGCACGTCCACCTCGGCCGCCTCACCGCCGTCGAGGTGCTCGGTCCTCTACTGTGTGACGACGACCCGAGCGCCGAGCAGCGCTTCAGACGGGCGGCGCTGCTCGTTGCCAGCGCGCGCCACCCGAGCGTCGCTCAGGTCTACGACGTCGACCGTCTGCCCGACGGCCAGCTCCTCCTCGCGATGGAGTACGTGGAGGGTGAGACGGTGGCACAGCGACTGGAGCGCGGCGGACGCTTCCCGCTCCCGGAGGCGCTACGTGTCCTGCGCATCGTGGCTGACGCTTTGAACCATGTGCACTGGATCGGCATTCTCCACCGCGACCTCAAGCCGCAGAACATCGTGCTGGGTCCCGGGGGCGACGTGAAGCTGCTCGACGTCGGAGTAGCGCACGAACTGGCCCCGCTCTTGGCAGCCGGCGGGTTCCAGCCGGGCACCCTCGCCTACCTGAGTCCGGACCAGCTGCTGGGCGATGCGATAGGTCCCGCGAGCGACATCTATGCACTGGGCGTCGTGTTTTACGAGATGCTCACGGGTCGCCTCCCCCACGCAGGGGTAACGGTCGCGGAGCTTCGGATTCAGCGCCTGCTGCGCCCGCCCATCCCGGTGCATTGGCTCCGCCCGGTCTGCCCCCGCGAATTGGCGGATGTGGTTGCGCGGGCCCTCCATCCCGAGCCGGCCGAGCGCTGGCCGTCGGCGGTGGCCTTCGCGCAGGCGGCGGCGCGGGCGGTCAGCGGCCAGAGCTGACGTGAACACGGCGGGGTCTTGGCGTAGCTGAGCTCAGGACCCGGTTCCGCAACCTATGGGGTCGTCGCGCTCAAGAAGACCTCCTGCGCGCTCTTCGACTCCGCGTCCGCTCCGCTGCGCCGCACGTAGCTGCCGTCCGGCAGGAGATCCCACCCGAGGGGATCGGCCAATTCGGCGTCGAGGATCTCGTCGAGCCGGCGGCGGCAGTCGGGATCGCGCACGGGCGTCACGACCTCGACCCGGCGGCGCAGGTTGCGGGGGCGCCAGTCGGCGGAGCCGATGTAGTACTCCGGGTCGCCCCCGTTGGCGAACTGGCAGATGCGGGCGTGCTCCAGGAACCGCCCCAGGACGCTCACCACGCGGATCCGCTCGGACAGCCCGATGACGCCGGGCCGGAGCGTGCATATGCCGCGTACGACGAGCTCGACGTCCACGCCGGCCTGGGAGGCGCGGTACAGCGCGGCGATGATGTCGGGATCGGCGAGCCCGTTCAGCTTGGCGCGGACCCGCCCCGGGCGCCCGGCGCGGGCGTGCTCGGCCTCCCGGTCGATCAGCTCGACCAGGCGATTCAACAGAAACGTCGGCGACACGAGGATCCGCCGAAACGCCGTCTGGGGCGGCTCCGACGAGCCCGACAGCTCGTTGAACAGGTCGTTCAGATCGGCGCCCAAGGCAGGATCGGCGGACAAGAGCCCCAGGTCGGTGTAGAGCGCCGCCGTGGCCGCGTTGTAGTTTCCGGTCCCGATGTGAACGTAGCGCCGGATCCCCTCGGGCTCGTGCCGCACGATCAGCGCGGTCTTCGCGTGCGCCTTCAGCTCGACCAGGCCGTACACCACGCGGATGCCCGCCTGCTCGAGCTTGCGGGCCCAGTCGATGTTGCGCTCCTCGTCGAACCGCGCCTTCAGCTCGACGAAGACGAACACCTCCTTCCCGCGCCCTGCCGCGCGCAGCAGCGCCTCGACGATCCCCGAGCGCCCGCCCGCGCGGTACAGCGTGCACTTGATCGCCGCCACGTCCGGGTCGTCCGCCGCTTCGACGAACAGCCGCTCCACCGTGGCCTCGAACGAATCGTAGGGGTGATGGACCAGGAGGTCGCGCTCGGCGAGGAGCCCAAACACGGATCGAGCCGGCGCGATCGGGGCGCGCCCCAGGTGCGGCGGGTAGTCGAGATCGGGGAGCGGCACTCGCGCGATTTCGCGCACGGCTCCCAGGTCGAGCAGGCCGTCCACCTCGTAGAGGTCGCCGGAGCCGAGGGGGCTCGCCGGCGCGGTCTCTTCGAACTGCAGCTCCCTGAGCAGCAGCTCGCGGATCGCGGTCGGCATCGCGCGCTCCACCTCGACGCGCACCGGGGCGCCCCAGGGCCGGCGCTTCGTCTCCTCCTCGATCACCTGCAGCAGGCTCACGGCGTGGTGCTCGTCGAGCTCGAGGTCGGCGCCGCGGGTCACGCGGAAGGCATATGCCTCGTCGACCAGCCGCCCCGGATACAAGAGGGTCAGGTTCTCGCGGATGACGTCGTCCACCGGAACGAACCCGCCGCCGTCCGGCAGCTTCACGAACCGCGGCAGCGTGTCCGGCACCTTGAGGTAGGCGAAGTGCATCGGCCCGGCCCGCGGGTCGCGTACCACGAGCGCGAGCGAGAGCCGGAGGTTGCCGATGAGCGGAAACGGGTGGCCGGGCGCGCGGGTGATGGCCTGCGGCGTGACGATCGGAAACACCTGCTCCGCGAAATAGCGCCGCATCGCCTCCCGCTGCGGCTCCGCCAGCCCGGCCCAGCGCAGGACCCGGACTCCGTGCGCCGCGAGCGCCGGCACGAGGGCCTCGCCGAAGCAGCGGGACTGCCGCTCGAGCAGCGCGCGCACCCGGATCGCGACTGCGTCGAGCTGCTCCTCGGGCGTGAGCCCGTCCTCGCCCGTCTCCACGACGCCCGCCGCCACGGCGCGCTTGAGCGCGGCGACGCGGACCATGAAGACCTCGTCGAGGTTCGCGCTGACGATGGAAAGGAAGCGGAGCCGCGCGAGCAGTGGCACGCGGGGATCGTCCGCCAGCGCCAGCACGCGGGCGTTGAACTCGATCAGGCTCAGGTCGCTGTTGAGAAAGTGCTCGGGGCCGGGACGCCCGGGGTCGGGGAGGGGGGAGCGCAGGGCGACGTCCGAGAGGCGGATGCGCCGCTCGCCCGTCCGGGGCTCGCGCGGCTCTTCCCTCCCGGATTCGGGGAGCGCTCCGCGCGTCCACTCGGCGAGCGTTTCCGAGCGGGCCGCGACGGTCAGCGCCGCGAGGGTGCGCGGGTCGCGCAGGCCGGGCGCGCCGGCGCCGGCGAGGAGCTCGTCGAAGGGCAGCCACTGCAGCCGCCCGCTGGCGCCCGGCGTCCCGGCGCCGGACACGCGGCGCGCCAGCCAGACCTCGAGCACGGGCCGCGTGCCCGCCGCGGGGGCGGTGCCGAGGAACCGCACCTGCCCGTCCGCGCTTCCGAAGTGCGCGCGCAGGATCTCGCGGCAGGAGTCCTCGCCGCTGCCGCCTCGCACCGGCACCGTCAACGCCGCCGCGTCGCTGAGCAGGGCGACCGATCCTTGCTCGAGCACGATGACGCCCACCTCGCGGCTGCCGCGCGCGCCCTGCGCCAGCCCCTCGCTCTCGAGGTCGCGCAACAGTTTCTCCGCGCGGTCCACCTTTCCCAGGAGCAACGGGCGTAGACCGTACTGCTGCTGGAAGACGCGCGCCAGATCGTCGAGGCTCGGCCGCCCCTGGCCGAGCTGCCGGATCTTCAGCTCCTGAAACGCCTGCGCGAGCTGATGACTGCGGCACGTCACCACGTCGTACGCGATCTCGAACCGCATCCGGGAGAACCACGTCGGACGGGTGCGCCGGACCCGCCGCTCCGTCTCGAACTCGATACGGGGAATGAGCCGGCCGGGCTCGAGCAGCGCGCGCAGCCGCCGCGCCGGTTCCGACGTGCCGGCCAACGCCTGCTCGCCCTCGAGCTCGGGGACGTCCGCCTCGAACGACTGCGGCAGCACCAGTGGGATGCCGCCCTCCGACCGGCCGATCGCGCGAACCGTGAGGATGCGCCGGTCGTCGACCCGGATGCGGAACCGGCAGGTCACGCCGCGCCGGCGCAGCGCCCAGTCGGCCGAATCGTAATAGATGTCGCGCTGGAAAAACTGCTCCACCGCGCCCGAGCGCAGACCCAGCGGGAGCGGCTCCGCCACCATGCGGTTCAGGACGTCCAGGGTCGGGACGTCGCCCTTCCACTCGGGGATCATCGTCAGAACCCGAACCCCGCCCGCACGTACACGCGCGTGCCCTCGGCCCCGTGCGCCGCGGCCACGGACAGCGTGTTGGCCCGATTGAGGAACGAGATCCACACGCCGCCCCCGGCCGCCGCGTGCCAGCGATCGGAGGTCTCGCCGGCCAGGTACACCCGTCCGCCGTCGCCGAGGCCGAACAGCCCGAGCTCACCGGGGACGAGGACGAAGAACCGCGCCACCGCCAACCTCAGCTCGACGTTGCCGTACACCGCGGCGTCGCCGGCGAAGCGATGCTCGACGAAGCCGCGCAGCGTCGTCGCCCCGCCCACGTAGGCCGCCTCGTGCAGGGGGTAGGTCCCCCACACCTTCTTCCCGGCGACCCGCACGGCGAGCGTCGGCTCGAGCGGCAGCCGCGCTGTCAGGTACGTGGCCGCTTCCGCGTGCGCCTCGCCGAACGCCGAGGCGACGTCGAGGGCTTTCGGATAGACGCTTCCTCCCAGGCCGAGCGCGATCCCGCGGCTCGCGGCCTGCGGCCGGTCGCGCGTGTCGAGGCGAAACTCCGCCGCCCCGCCGATCTGGCCGAAATCGGCCACGCCGTAGGGCCGCGCGGCGTCGATGAAGCTGCCGGCTGCGAGCGTGGTGTGGGCGAACTTGTACAGGGGGCCGATCGACAGGTCCGCCGCCCGTGAAAACGCGAATCGCAGCCCGGGAGCGATCAGGTATTGCTGCTGCTTCACCTTGTAGAATTCGGTCGAGCCCGTGTCCGCGGTCTCGTTCCCGAAGTCGAAGAACCGGAGCACGTCGATCCCCGAGGCGCGCGCGTGCAGCGTCACGATCGCGGGAGGGAGGACGGCGCGGAACTCGCCCGTGAGCTCGGCGCGGTACGTCTGCGCGGCCGTCGCGTACCCCGCGCGCAGCAGGACGCGCGAGCTGTACGGCAGCCGCCGGAAGCCGTACCCGGTGCGCATCGTCCCGGCTCCGACAAACAATCCGATGTCCGGTGCGTACCCGACCCACGTGAGCGGCAGGAGCCGCGAGCCCCAGTCGCGCGGGCGGCCGAGCGTCGAGGTGTCGCGCGGGGGCTCCTGGTAAGGCGCGCGGTTCACGGAGGTCCCCGGTCCCGTGATTATCCGGTTCGTGCCCCGATCGTCGTACAGACGCGTCGTCCCCGCGCGCGCCGAGTCGACCAGCTCGTCAGCGCCGCCGCCCCCGATCACGCGGAGCGTGGGCCCGGAACCGTCCGACCCGCGCACGATGAGCCGGTCGTCCCCGCCGTGCAGGTAGAGCCGGAGCTCCCGCGTCTCGCGGCGGTCGAACGTGCGCCGGTAGTAGGGGTCCGCCGCCGCCCGGGCCGACAGCCGCACAGCGACCCGGCCTCCCCCGAGTCGCTCGACCTCGGCGACGTCGCGATCATCCGTTCCGTGGATCTCCACCACGCCCGAGAGCAGGGCATAGTATCGCCCGGTGATCTCGGGGAGGTGGTCCCGCCGCCGCTCGAGCGCGCGGGTGAGCGCGCCGCCGTTTGTCCGGTAGTACTCGGGCGGCAGGCGCCGCACCGCCGCGTCGATCACGGAGTCGGTGAGCCGCGCCTGGATCGCCCGGGCGACGGAATCCCACACCGGCTTCTCGAGGTCCACGAGCAGCCGCCGGTCGGGCACCTGGCCGGCGAACGTGAGGCGCCAGATGCTGGGGTAGTCGTCGCCGAACCCCACGACCTGGGGCTGGTAGACGCCCACGAGCCAGACGAGAAAGCCGTCGAGGCGGGCGAACGCTTGGTCGCGGTCGCGCGGGATCGGCCGCCACCACCGGATCCCCGCGGAATCGAAGCGCGCCCAGCGCCACTGGTCCTGGTGGCGGTCCCAGTCGCCGATGAACACGTCCATCAAGCGGGCGGCGAGGTACGCGCGGGAGTCGACCCGGTGGCGCGCGTCGTTCTCGAGGTGGTCGAACAGCTTCGCCGTCCCGGCGAGCTCGGCGGCGCCCGCGAATCCCGGCTCGTTGTCGGGCGGCTCGGTCGGGCGCTCCTCGATCATGCCGAGCATGTAGCCGGCGCGCACGCAGTCGAACGGCTTCAGGCGCGGGTCCTCCGGCAACAGGACCAGCTGCGGCGCCACGTGCAGCACCCGGGCGGCGTCGAGCAGCGGCGCGACCACGAGCGGGGCACCCGGATGGGCGGAGCTGATCTGATCCTGAATCACGTCGCGCGCGAACGTCGCCCGCAGCTCGACGGGGAGCGCGAGCGTGGGATCCTTGTCCACCGAGCGGAACACGTACTCGCGTCCGTCGCCTCCCGTGAAGCGGAGCGACTTGGTCTGGCGCCGGCCGCCGCAGCGGCTCGGCGTGAGCCCGCCGGCGAAGCGGGACAGGTCGAGCACGCCGACCTCGACCGGCGTCGCCCACAGGTCGCGGTAATGCGAGCCGAGCATGAGGCGGTGCAGCCACCCGGCCCGGTAGTGCGCTCCCGCGGCCACGGCCCGCCGGGTGGGTGAGTCCGCGGTCGCCGCCGCGGCCTGCGCGGCCAGCGGCAGGGGGCCGGCCACGCCGGCGAGCGCCAGGCACAGGGCCACCAGCCGCCGCGCGCTCACTTGAGCCACAGTGCGAACGCCTCCCTGCCGTGCCCCGCGTGATCCACGACGGTCACGTTGAGGCGCGCGCGGCCGTCGCGCAGGAACTCGACGCGCATGAACCCGCTGGCGCGGCGCACGAAGCGCGTGCTGTCGACCGCGCCGACGCGATCGAGGTGGCCGAACGTGCCGGCGCCGCTCACGAGCACGTAGCGCGTGGTCGTGCCGGCGATCACCTGGAGCGCGTGGTCGTGCGCCGCGGCGAAGACGAGCGGCGCCGAGCCCGCGAACGCGCTGTCCAGCCCGGCGCGCATCCGCCGGTACGCCGCGCTGGGTGCGTCCTGACTCGAGATCCCGTTGCCGCGCGCGATGGGATACGCCGACCCGATCACGGGCAGGGGAATCCACAGCCACGACTTGAGCGCGCGCAGCGGGAAGACGTGGTCCTGAAAGCCGAAGTGCCCGCCGTGCGGCCCGCCGCTCACGGGCGGATGATGGGCGACCACGACAACGGAGCGCCCGCCGGCCGTGCGCAGCGCCGCGCGCAGCGAATCGATCACCTCGCGCTCGGAGTCGGAGGGGCAGGTCGAGACGGGATCCTCGGGCTTCGGCCCGCCGTGCAGCCACCACTGGGTGTCGAGCGCGACTAGCCGCACGACCGTTCCAATGTCCACGACGGCCGGACCGGGGCAGCCACCCCCCGGGAGCAGCGCGGACCCGGTGGCGCCGCTCGCCGCGATGAACCGCTCCTGGCGCCGGATCGCGTCCCATCCTTCCTGCCCCATCCGGCTCCAGTCGTGATTGCCGGGGATGAAGATGCCGCGCGCGCCGCTCGCTCGCAGGGCGCTGAGTGCCTCGTTGAGCCGGCGTTCGGCCTCGGCGCGGCCCGGGGCGCCTGAGTCCGGCATGCCCCTCGGGTAGACGTTGTCGCCCAGAAACACGACGACGGCGTGAGGCGCGGCGGCCGCCGCGGCCCGCAACGCCACGAGCACAGGTTCCGTTCCCGGCGCCGCGGCCGGGGCGCCGGCGTCCCCGATCAGGAACAGCGAGACATCGATCTCCCCCGCCGGGGCCGCGGGCACCGGGGCGACCGTGGCGCCCGCCCGTCCCCCGGACGCGCACTGCTGGAACCCGATCCACAGCGACGCCACCGTGGCGAACCGCCGGCACGCAGAGGGTCTCACTCCGTTTTGCCGTGCTTCAGCCCCCGGAGGGAGCGGAATTCCACCGCGTCGATGGGCGGCGTGCCCCGGCTCTTCAGGGCGTCGAGCAGCGTCGCCGCCAGGAGTCCCTCCTTGAGGCGAAGCAAGTACTCGAGGGTGGACCGCCCGCTCCCGGCCGGCAGGATCTCCGCCAGCCTCCAGCGGGTCGCCTGCGCTGCGAGGAGCTCCTCCACGACGCGCTGCGCCTCTTGCGGCTGGGTGGTGTGAACGAGCAACACGCCGGTGAAGCGCTCCCCCTTCTTGTCACCCGCTCGGGCCATGATGTAGGCCTGCAGTCTCGCGGCGCGATCCGCAACCTCCTCGAGCTCGCTGGCCCCGAGGGCGGCGAGCAGCTGCGGGTCACCGACGGCCAGCTGTGCGGAAGCTCGCCGCCGCGGACCGAGCAGCTGCTCGGCGGGGGGGAGCGACCTCGTGCGAGACGCCTGGTCCGCGTAGATGTTCCCGACGTTGGACTTCCACAGCGCGAGCACCACGGCGTTGAACGTCAGGGACATCACCGCGGCGACGGTGGGCGCGAACACCCCGGCGGCCACGCCCACCGCCAGGGCGAGGAAGATGTAGACCGCGTCCTTGGTGTCCTTGAGCGTGTTGCGGAACCGCACGGCCGCCACGATCGCGGCCAGGGCGAATGCCAGCGCCAGGCTGTTCTGCACGAGGATCACCGTGCCGGCGACCGTCATCGGCAGGATGATCACCGTCTGCACGACCGATTGG
>WNFV01008262.1_pt1 | contig 16338 bp, 15 predicted proteins | sample 5400101 | NCBI WGS metagenome assembly WNFV01 (sample SAMN13153361, study PRJNA577476) | soil metagenome | isolation source: 115 cm soil or saprolite under grassland replicate 1 | place: USA:California | collected 2016-06-15
TCCAGCTCGAATTCGCCCTGCTTGGCGACGTCGGCATCCGTCGAGTCGTACGGGCGAAGGGCGAGTGCGGGCTCGGACAGAGGCAAGAGGCACAGCACGAGGAAAGCCGCACGCATCACGGTTCGCCTCTAGGACTTCAACAACGGAAATGCGATCAAGCCAGCGACGGCCGCCGCAACGATGATCACGGGCTCGGGCAGCTTCTTCATCTTCCAGAGGAGCAGGATCGTGATCAGCAGCATGGCGAGCGTCGGGATATCGGTGATGGAGCGCTTGCCGAGCACGACGACCGCGCCGGCGATGGTGCCCACCGCGGCCGCGGTGACGCCGTCGACGAAAGCGATGATCCCCGGCCTTTTTCCGTACTTGTGGAAGTACGGCGCCGGAATGACGGTGAACAGGTAGCAGGGCAGAAAGGTGGCGAGCGCGGCCACGGTCGCGCCCGGAAACCCGGCGATGAGATAGCCGATGAAGCCCACCGTGATGACCACGGGCCCCGGCGTGATCATCGCCACCGCGACCGCGTCGATGAACTGGCGCTCGTTCAGCCAGTGGTGCTCGTTCACCACGCTTCCGTAGAGGAACGGCACGATCGCGAGGCCGCTGCCGAACACGAAAGCTCCGGCTTCGCCGAAGAACAAAGCGATCTGCAGGAGGAGCGGCCAGTCGATGACCGAGGCGACGCCCGCCGCGGTCGGAAGCCCGGTTGCGACGGCGAGCATCGCCCCGGACTGGAACCCGCGTCTGGGCGGCGCCTTCACGAGCCACGCCGCGACGCCCGCGATCAGGAAAAGCCACACACTTTCCGATTCCGTCACGACGGTGACTGTCGCGGCGACGAGGTAGAACGCCCACAGCAGCCTGTCCGTGCCGACCGTTTTCGTCGTGAGCTTGTACGCGCTGATCGCGATGATGCCGATGACGGCCGCGCCGACGCCGTAGAAGACGGCCTGCATCCACGCAAGTCCGCCGTAGGCGACGTAAGCCGCGCCGATCGCGATCACCATGAAGAAGGAAGGCAGCACGAACGCGAGCCCCACCAGCGTCGCCCCGACGGTGCGGTAGTGGACGAAACCGAGGTAGATCGCGAGCTGCGCGGCGAGCGGCCCCGGCGCGAGCTGCGAAAGGGCCAGGCCTTCGCGGTAATCCTCCTCGGAAATCCACTTGCGCTGCTCAACGAGATCGCGATGCATGTAACCCACCAGCGCGATCGGGCCGCCGAAGCCGAGAGTGCCCAGGCGCAGCGCGTACAGGATCAGTTGCCCCATCGAATACCCCGGCGCCGCCCCGGAAGCGCCGCTCGACAAGTGCCTCTCTTCATTCACGCTGCTCGATCTCCGCCAGGGTTGCGTTCATTTTGCGGCGCACGCCTCGTGACGCGCCGCCACGTCGCTCCAGCGGACGTTCCGCATGAACGCATCGACGTAAGCGCCCGCCTTCGCTCCGTAGTCGATGTGGTAGGAATGCTCGTACATGTCGAGCGCAAGTATCGGCGTGCTGTGCGCCAGTGCCTGCGTGTGGTCGGCCGCCCACTGATTCATCAGCCGGCCGTCGCGATGCGAGTGCACGAGCACCACCCATCCTGAGCCGCCGCCGAGGGCCTTTCCCATCGCCGTGAATTCGGTACGCCAGCGCTCGACGCTGCCGAAGTCGCGTTCGAGCGCTCTGGCAAGCGCGCCCGAAGGTCCGTCGCCCTCGCCGAGATTCGCGAAGTACAGCTCGTGCAGGATCATGGAATTGGCCGCAACAAGCTGCTCGCGCTTCAGCCCATTGATGAGAAAAACCGGCGCGCTCGCGAAATCCAGTTTGCCGAGCTGCTCGGTGATGCTGTTCAGCCGCTTCACCGCACCGCCGTAGTTGTTCTCGTAATGGCTGACGATGAGCTTTTCCGACAGGCCGCTCAGCTTCGCGGGGTCGCAGGAAAGCGGTTTCATTGCGTGATCCATATGCCCTCCGGAACGTTGCGCGCGACTAGCCTACCGGTACCCAGCGGGATTCCACGTGTGCACCTCGTCCTGCCCTGCCTTGCGCCAGGCGTAGAGCGCGTCGTACATCACCATACCGTGCTTGAGCATCTCGTGGTCGTCGGCGAAGTTGCGCGAGAGCCCGAGCGAGAGAGCCGCTGATCTCTTGCCCGTGCACGCAGTACGCGACGACGCGGGTTGCGCGCGGCAGCTCGCCCGCCCAGTCGGCGACGCGCTCGGGGTCGCGCCACAGCGCACCCGCGATCATGTCGGTCGCCGCGCGAAACGCCGGCTTTCGCCGCACGTCGATGATCAAAGGAGGCTGGCCGCCGTGAAGGGCGGACAGAACTTCTCTTGTCGATATGAAACTTGCTGATGTCGGCGCGTCCATGGCTTCTCCTGACTAAAGTCAGTGAAGCAGAGCTTGGACGCGGACGTCTTGGACCGGTTTGCACCGGGCGGGGAGTCTGCATTTCCCCGCGAGGGCGATAGTCTGGAACGGCGCCGCCGCGATGTCAAGACGTCGGGGTCATCGGGCTCTCCTTGTCTGTCGGACGGATCGTACAGGCCGCCGCACGCCGGCCGCGTCGAGCAGCACCTCGGCTGCGGCGCGCGCCGAGCGCGCGAGCGCGGGATCGCCGCGCACCATGGCGGACGCGAGGGCGCCTTCGACGAGGATCTGGAGCTGGGTGGCGAGGGCGTCGGGGTCCCTGGCCTGCAGGCGCTCGAGGAGGACGCGGAACCAGAGCCGGCGCTGCTCCTTGAACTGCAGCGCGATGCCCGCCGCGGCGTGCTTGGGATCACCGAGCTCGGTGACCGCATTGACGTAGGGGCAGCCGCGGAAGCTGCCGTCGGCGAACATGCGCTCCAACCGGTCGAAGTTGCCGAGGATCTGCTCGCGCGCCGGCGCGTCGGAGGGCGCGAGGTGCCTGAACCGCGCCGTCAGATAGGCGGCGATCAGGTCGTCCTTGGAGGGGTAGTAGTTGTACAGCGTGCGCTTGCTGACGGCCGCCTCGGCGGCCACGGCGTCAACGCCCACGGCGCGAATCCCCTGCCGGTAGAAGAGCTTGTCGGCGGCGGCGAGGATGCGCTCAGCGGGGGTGGCGGTTTTGTGAAACGCCGTCTTCATGTAAACAGATCGGTGTAATTAATGGTTGACAATAGTATAAGCCCTGTATGATGATTTGGTATACAGATCTGTTTACTCCATGACCACCGTCCAAAACCGCCGCGCGATGCTGGTCCTCATCGTGCTGAGCGGGCTGATCATCTCGCTGTGCATGGGCCTGCGCCAGAGCCTGGGCCTGTTCATGCGGCCGATGACGCTCGACCTCGGGATCTCGGCAGCGACTTTCGGCTTCTCGATCGCGCTGCAGAACATCGTCTGGGGCGTATCGCAGCCCTTCGTCGGGGCGCTTGCCGACCGTTACGGCCCGCGGCCGGTGCTGATCGTTACCGCGCTGCTGTACGCCGCCGGACTGCTGCTGATGGTGTTCTCCAAAGGCATCCCGGGCGGCCTGGAGGTGGCGGGCTTCCTCATCGGCATCGGCACTGCCGGGGCGGGCTTCGGCGTCCTCATCGGCACGATCTCGCGCGCGACGCCGCCGGAGAAGCGCAGTCAGACGGTCGGCCTGGTCGCGGCGGCGGGGTCGCTCGGCACCATGGTGATCGCGCCGCTGGGCCAGTGGCTGATCGACGGCTTCGGCTGGCAGGCGGCGATGGTGGCCTTCGCGGCGATCGCCGGCTCGATGGCGGTGCTGTCGCTGCCCATCCGCGAGCAACCCGTTTCGGGCGAGCCTTCATCCCGGGTGAAACTGAATCTGGGCGAAGCGGTGCGCGAGGCGATGGGGCATCGCGGCTACCTCTTCATGACGCTGGCGTTCTTCGCCTGCGGGTTCCAGCTCGTGTTCATCACCACGCACCTGCCGGCGTACCTGCAGCTCTGCGGCGTGGCGCCCGGCGTGGCGGGGACCGCGCTGGGGCTGATCGGCCTGTTCAACGCGGTCGGCACCTACCTGTTCGGGCTGCTCGGCGCGCGCTACAGCCAGAAGCACCTGCTCGCGCTGATCTACCTGCTGCGCACGCTGTTCATCGTCGCCTTCCTGCTGGCGCCGATCAGCGCCGCCTCCACGCTGGTGTTCGCCGCCGCGATGGGCTTCCTGTGGCTCGGCGTCGCGCCGCTGGTGACCGGGATCATCGGCCGGGTGTTCGGCCTGACGCACTTCAACACGCTCTACGGCATCGTGTTCCTGAGCCACCAGGTCGGCTCGTTCTTCGGCGCCTGGATGGGCGGTGTGGTGTTCGACCGCTTCGGCAACTACGACTTCGGCTGGGGCGCGCTGATCGTGATCGGCGTCACCGCCTTCACGCTGCAGTGGCTCATGGACGAGCGCCCGCCGCGCGAGCGCAAGCCCTCCGGTGAGCCCGAGGCGGTGCCGGCGTAGATCCCTTTCTCAATTCGCGAGCAGGTCCGGGCCGATCTCGACCGCCGAACGCACGCCCGAGAGCTGCATGGCGCGCACCAGTTCGTCGCGCAGGATATCGAGCGCGCGCGCCGCGCCCGCCTCGCCCGCCGCGCAGGCGCCGTACAGCGTCGCCCGGCCGAGCATCACGCCTTCGGCGCCGAGCGCGAGCGCCTTCACGACGTCCACGCCGCGGCGCACGCCGCCGTCCACGAGCACGCCCATCCTGCCTTTCACCGCGCGCACGATGGCCGGCAGCGCATCGAGCGCCGCAATAGCGCCGTCGAGCTGGCGCCCGCCGTGATTGGACACGACCACCGCGTCGATGCCCAGGCCTGCGAGCCGCTCGGCCTCGTCGGCGCGCAGGATTCCCTTTACCAGCATCTTCCCCGGCCAGCGGTCGCGCATCTCTTTCAGGCCGTCCCAGTCGAAGTCCGCGTCCCAGAATTGCCCGACCGAGGACGCGATCTCGGCGGTGCTTTTCGCCTCCGGAGCCAGATCCACCACGTTTTCCAGCACCGGCATGCCGTGCCTTAGCACCGAGAGCACCCAGCCGGGATGCGAGGCGAAATCCAGAACGTTCCTCGGCGTGAAGCGGAAGCGGATCGCAAAATCGTTGCGGAAGTCGCGCTCGCGCTTGCCCCCGACCGGGACGTCCACGGTGACCATCAGCGCCTCGTAGCCGAGCTGCCGCGCGCGCTCGACGAGGCCCATCGTCATGCCGCGCTGGCGGAAGATGTAGGCCTGGAACCACAGGCGCCCTCCCGCCTCGCGCGCGATGCGCTCGATCGAGGCGGTCGCCATGGTCGAGAGCGTATACGGGATCCCGGCCGCGGCGGCCGCGCGCGCAACGCCCACGTCCGCAAACGGCCAGCCGAAGCCGATGCCGCCGGTGGGCCCGACGGCGATCGGGAGCTTCGCGCGCGCGCCGAGAATCGCGGCCGACGTGTCGATCCGCGCGACGCCGGCGAGCATTTTCGGGGCGAGCCGCACGCGCTCGAATGCGGCGCGGTTGCCGGCGAGCGTGATCTCGTCCTCGGCCGCGCCGTCGAAGAAATCGAATACCGCGCGCGGCAGGCGCCGCTTCGCCATCCGGCGCAGGTCCGCGATGTTCCAAGCGCGCAGGACGCGCGCGGAGGCACTTCGCGAGATCGGGCAGGAAGAGGCTGCAGGGGCTGGAACTCCGGCAGCAGGTTTGCGAAGCCCGCTCGCCGTGCTCATTCGGCCTTTACTCCGGAGGCCCGGATCACGCGCGCCCAGCGTTCGTGGTCCTTTTTCAGGAACGCGGCGAATTCGGACGGCGTGTCGGCGACGGTGACGGCGCCGAGCGCTTTCATGCGCTCCTGCGTTTCGCGCCTGGCGAGCGATTTGCGCATTTCGTCGGCGAGGCGATTCACCGCCGACGCCGGCGTGCCCGCCGGGGCGAGCATGCCCACCCAGGGCGCGGTCTCCTCGAAGCCCGGCAGGCCCGATTGCTCGAGCGTGGGCACCGCGGGAAAATCGGCATGCGGCCTTTGCGTGCCGACCGCCAGCACTTTCAGTTTCTTCGCCGAAACCTGGTCGGCGATGCCGACGATCGGATAGAACATGAAAGTCACGCGGCCCGCCATCACTTCGGCGAGCGCCGGGCCGTTGCCCTTGAACGGAACGTTGATCATTTTCGTGCCGGTCGCGTTCTCGAGCATCGCCCCGGCGAGATGCGTCGAGCCGCCGTTGCCCGAGGTCGCGTAGCTCAGCTCCCCGGGCTTCGCTCGGGCGAGCACGATCAGGTCCTGCATCGAACTGATGCGGGTCTCCGGGCTCGTCACGACCACCATCGGCAGCACCGCCGCGTTGCTCACCGGTGCGAAGTCCTTGAACGGATCGTAGTGGACCTTGCCCTCCATGAGGATCGCGTTCACCAGGAGCGAGAGCGAGGAGAAAAGCAGGGTGTAGCCGTCGGGCGCGGATCGCGCCACCGCCTCGGTCGCGATGATGGCGTTGGCACCGGGCCGGTTCTCGACGACGAAGGACTGGCCGAGCGACGCACTCATGTCCCCCGCGACGATGCGCGCGATCACGTCGGTCGGGCCGCCGGCCGCGAAGCCGACCAGGATCTTCACCGGCTTCGCGGGATAGCTCTGTGCCCCGGCGCTGCCGGCCAGCGCGCACCAAGCCGCGGCCGCAAGCGCGGCAAATGCTTTTTTCAGTGCACCTGTCATGCCCTTCCCTCTCCGTAGAACATCGTCGCCATCACCTGGCAGCGCTTGATGAGACGGTGCTCGCCGGGACCGTAGTCGGCCACGGCGTTGTGGATGGTGCCGATGTCTTCCCACATGAGGACGTCGCCCTCCTGCCAGTGAAAGGCGTAGCGGTACTCGGCCTTCAACTGGTGCCCGAACAAAAACTCGAGCATCTCGTCGCTTTCCCTTTCCGGCAGCTCGTTGATCCGGATCGAATAGCCGGGATTGGCGTAGAGCACCTTGCGCTTCGTGATCGGGTGCGTCAGAAAAATCGGGTGCGACACCGGTAGCTTCGCCTTCTTCTGCGCCTCGGTGAGCGGCGGGCGCCGGCTGCCTTTCTCGCGCCTCATCATTTCCCAGAATTTATTGAAATCGTGCAGCACGGTCATGCCTTCCAGGTCGCGCTTCATTTCGGCCGGCAGGCCGTCGTAGGCGGCATGCATGTTCGCGAACTCGGTCGCCCCGAGCGGCTTGCCGTCGCGCCTGGGGATCTTGATGCCGTAGAGCACGTTCGCAAGCGCGATCGTGCTGCTGTAGGACATGTCGGTGTGCCAGTCCTGCCCCGCGTCGGAGAGGCCGATCGGCTTGCCGTTCTCCACGATGTTGGAGAGGATCATCACCTCCGGAATCCCCGGCTCCTGGAAGGCGTTGGCGACGTTGATCTCCAGCTTCCCGAAGCGCGCGCTGAAATCGGCGAGCTGCCGGCCCGTGAGCCTCTGGCACGGAAAGCGCAACACGCCGCGGTTCCCGAGTGCACGCAGCACGGTCTCGAACTCCTCCTGCGACAACGGCTTCGCGACATCGAGCCCTTCGATCGTCGCGCCGAGCGTCTCTCCGTTGCTCGTCACTTTCATATCGCCCTTCAGTCTATTTTCAGTCCCGCATCCTTGATGATCTTCGCATAGCGCGCGGTGTCGGCACGCACGATCGCCGCGAACTCATCGGGCGAGCGCGTGACGGTGCCGTCCGCGCCCGCTTCGGCGAGCCGAGCGTGCGCCGCGGGCGCTTCCATCGCCTTCGCGATCTCGACGTGCAGGCGATTCACGATCGCGGGCGGCGTTCCGCTCGGGGCGAAAACGCCGTACCAGGTGATAACTTCGTAGCCCGGCACGCCGGCTTCCGCGACGGTCGGCACGTCGGGGTATTCGAGCACGCGCTTAGCGCTCGAGACGCCGAGCACGCGCATTCTTCCCGAGCGCACGTAGCCCGCCGAAGCGGGCGCGGTGTCGAACGCGACCTGGTGCTGCCCGGCGAGCAGGTCCGCCATCGACTGGCCGCTGCCCTTGTAGGGCACGTGCACGAGATTCACCCCCGCCATGCTCTTGAAGATCTCGCCCGCGAGATGCGGCGTACTGCCGTTGCCCGCGGAGGGAAAGGAGAGCTTGCCCGGCCGCTCTTTTGAGTAGGCTACCAGCTCCCGGATCGAATTCACGGGAAGCGAGGGATGCACGACGACAAAATGCGGGACGGAGGCAGCGAGCGTCACCGGCGCGAAGTCCTTGAACACGTCGTACTGCAGATTCGGAAAGAGGCTGGGCGCGATGGCGTTCACCGAGACGTGCCCCATCATGAGGGTGTAGCCGTCGGCGGGGGATTTTGCGACCATGGCCGCGGCCACCGTGCCGGTCGCGCCGGGCCGGTTCTCGATCACCACCGGCTGGCCGAGATTCTCAGAGAGGCCGGGCGCGATGATGCGCGCGACCACGTCCGTGCCGCCGCCGGGCGGGAAGCCGACGACCATGCGCACCGGCCGGGTCGGGTAGTAGCTCTGTGCGAGCGCGCTCGCGCACGGCAGGGCAAGCAATGCGAGGAAAAGGCTGGGCAATTTCTTCATGGTCGAGGTTCCGGCGGCCAGCGAAAAAAATCGCGCCCGGTTCGCGGTGAATTCTACGCCAACCGCGCCCGCGGCTTACGGCTTGGGCCGCCGGTCCAGGCGCACCGCGATCCCGCGGAGCCCGGCGCGCGGCGGCGCGTAACGCCGCATGACCAGGGGATCGTGTCCGGGAACGATCAGCTCGGGCGCGTCCGCCAGCTCCCGTAGGCGCCGGTAGCCCTCCACCATGGCTCCGGCGTCGAAGACGATGGGAAAGGGCCGCGTCTCGTTCATGTTGGCGTAGAGGTGCGCAGCGTCGGAGGCGAGCACGATCCAGCCGATCCGCGTGTGCACGCGCACGGCCTGCAGCCCCTTCGTGTGCCCTCCGATGCGATGCAGCGAGAGGCCGGGCGCGAGCTCCGCGTCGCCGTCGTGAAAGCGCACGCGCCCCTTGTACACCTCGCGCACCATGGCGGCCACCTCGCCCGCCTCGTAGGCGTAGTTGAAGAAGCCTTGAGCCATGTGGCGGCCAGTCGCGTAGGCCATCTCCTCGTCCTGGAGATGGAAGCTCGCCGACGGAAAAAGGCCGAAGTTGCCGACGTGGTCGTAGTGCAGGTGCGTGATGATCAAGTCCATCACCTTCCTCGTGTCGACGCCGAGGAGCTTGAGGCCGCGCTCGGGCGGATGGAGCATCCTGCGACCGCGGCGGGCGCCGACCTTGGCGTCGAATCCGGTGTCGATGACGAAAGTGCGGGCCTTCGAGCGCGCAAGCCAGACGAAATAGTCGAGATCGCTCGCGCTCTCGTGCGGGTCGCCGCCGATGAAGTTCTCGCTCGCCTTGCGGTTCGCGAGGCTCGCGTACTTGATCGCGAAGACTTCGTAGGTTTCGATAGTGGCTCCCCTTTTTGTCGCGCCGCGAAGTCGGGCCCACGGCCGGTGCGCGGGTGCTACAGTGTCTGGGGTGAAGGCCGGAGGCGTCAAGACGGAGTGAGCCGTTGCTCGGGAAACACACCGAAGGGGTCCTCGCCGATTTCGGCTTTACGGCCTTCGAGCTCGCTGAGCTACGTGCGGCCAGCGTTGTCTAGGCGTTGCACCAAGTACCTGCGCACTTCTTCCGGTCCTACACTGGTATCATTAGTTGTATTAGCAAATCTGAAAGAGAAGGAGTGCTGGTGGCCAAGACGAAGAAGGTAAACGGCCATTACGTGCGCTCCCTGCGAGCGACTCGAGTCCTGGCCCGCCAGCCAACTCTATCCCTTATGCCGAAGTATAAGACTCCGCTGGGCGCCGCCTACGTTGTCGATTCTCGCAACCTACTAGCCGAGCTGCCGCAGGACTCTGTTGATTTGGTACTCACGTCTCCTCCCTACGCACTCCACTTCAAAAAGGAATACGGAAACGTCGAAAAGCACGGGTATGTGGCGTGGTTTCTGCCGTTTGCGCGCGAGATCTATCGCGTATTGAAGCCAGAAGGCAGTTTCGTTCTCAATATCGGCGGCAGCTTTAACCCCAAGACACCAACGCGATCGCTTTATCAATTCAAATTACTGATTGCTCTTGTCGAGGAAGTAGGATTTCATCTCGCCCAAGAGTGCTTCTGGTACAACCCGGCAAAGCTGCCTGCTCCGGCGGAGTGGGTCACGGTTCGTCGCCAGCGAATCAAAGATTCCGTTGAATACATCTGGTGGCTATCCAAGACGCCCTGGCCCAGAGCCGACAATCGAAATGTACTCGTGCCCTACAGCCCGGATATGGAACGGCTAATCAAGAGGGGTTATCGGCCTAAGATCCGACCATCCGGTCATAACATTACGCACAAATTTCAGGTAGATCGCGGTGGCGCCATCCCCGCAAATATCATTGAGCGCGGCAACAATGAGAGCAATTCGGAGTACATCAAGGCGTGTCGTGCAGCAGGCCTTAAAGTTCATCCGGCGCGTTTCCCCGCAGCTCTTCCGGAGTTCTTTATCAAGCTGTGCACGAAACCCGGCGGGCTGGTAATCGATCCGTTTGCCGGCAGCAATACGACAGGCTACGTGGCGGAATCGCTTGGGCGGCATTGGATTGCCGCCGAAGTAAACGCCGATTACGTGCAGGCCAGCAAATTACGATTTGCCGCTAAGGGAGCTGCTCGTGAGGGAAAAACAACTCGTCGGGATTCTCAGCCGTCTCTACCCTTCGACTCCCTGGCCTAAGCCGTTCAACCTCCTCAAAGGTCAGAAGCTGGTAGATGCAGGCAGCGAGATCCGCGACGCGGCTCGCGAAGTAGGCACGAATTCGGCGACCTTAGGTTCCTTCCACCGGTCCACTAATCAGATTGCGGCGCTGTTCGGCTCCGAGCGGCCCGATGAAGACGTTCGCAAGAGGGTCCGGCAGATTCTTGGCAACCTGATCGTCGGTCACTGCGCTGAAATTACTTTTGAGGAAATCTACAAGCAACACACGCGTACAACAGAACTTGAACTTCGAGACCTAAGGGAAGGGCATTCGGATACCGACTACCGACTCTACAACGGAAAAGGTAGGCCTGTGTATCGCGTGAACATCAAGTTTCACGGCTCCTTGTTTCGTCGCGCCAAAGAAATGGTGGATCTCGAGCCGGAGGACTGCTTCGCGTTGGCGACATACAAAATCGAAGGAGCGCTACAGAAGCAGAAGAAAGACGAACTGCCCTACATTTTTGTGATCGTCAGTGTGCCAAATTTAACGGCGGAGTCCGTCGGTGCCGGCGTTCCAGCGGATCTCCAAGATTTCGCAGCTCACGTCATGGCAAGCGACCGCATAGCGCGCAAGCGTGATATTGAAGATCAAGTAGTTAACGTCTTACGAAACGAAGGGCATCCAGCATTCGATGCCACACGGAAACGCATTGCCGCCGCGCAATGGTACGTGCTCGGAGCGAAGAAAGCCGACAAACTTCTGCGAGAGCTGCTCTTTGAGCGTGTGTTCGCTCTGAGAACACGGAGTTTCGCTCGGCAGTTTAAAGGCGCGGAGTTGGATATGCACTATTCCCTCTCGCGCGACCTCACGCCGCTCGCAACGTATCTCGATATGCTTCGCGATGCAGGATACCCACGCGTCACAACCCTGCTCGAGCGAGGGGACTACTAGGCGATCATGGACTTCAGCTTCACCGAAGAGCAGCGCATGATGCGCGGCGTACGCCGGCAGCGCCTTCGGCGGGCGCACCTTCCGGCGCGTGGCACTAATTCACGTCATCGCTGCGCCCGGATGCGCGGTCAAAAGAAGCCGTCCTATAATGGCGTACCCGCAGAAAATCGCGGCATCGCCCGACACCAACCACAGGGGAAAAACCATGGGTCTTCGGCTGCGCCCGACACCAACCACAGGGGAAAAACCATGGGTCTTCGGCTGAAGTTCAACTTGGCGCTGCTGTTCGTATTCACACTGGGGTTCGCTGGCTCCGGTTATCTTTCCTACAACCTGCTGCACAAGAATGCACGCGATGAAGTCCTGCGCAACGCCGGCGTGATGATGGAGGCGGCCTTGTCGATGCGCCAGTACACGGTGAGCCAGGTGCGCGACAAGCTGGTGCAGAAGGAAGGCGAGTTCCTGCCCCAGACGGTGCCCGCTTTTGCCGCCACCGAGATGATGAACCAGCTGCGCAAGAAATATCCCGATTACGCCTACAAGGAGGCGGCGCTCAATCCGACCAACCCGCGCGACCGCGCACTGGGGTGGGAAGCGGACGTCGTCAACCAGTTCCGCAACGAAGCCGGCCGCCTCGAGCTCTCGGGAACTCGGGTCACGCCCGAGGGCGTATCGCTGTATCTCGCCCGGCCGTTCCAGATCAAGGATCAAGCTTGTCTCTCCTGCCACACCACGCCGGAGATGGCGCCCGCGGCAATGGTCACGCGCTACGGGCGAGACAACGGCTTCGGCTGGCAGCTGAACGAAGTCATCGGTGCCCAGCTGGTCTCGGTGCCGATGTCCCTGCCGATCCAGAACGCGAATCGCGCCTTCCAAACGTTCATGGCCTCGCTCGGCGGCGTTTTCCTCGCTCTGTTCGTCATCCTGAACCTGATGTTGTACGTCCTGATCGTGCGGCCGGTGAGGAGAGTGGTCGCGGCGGCCGACCGGCTGAGCATCGGCAGGACCAGCAGCGCCGACAAGGCCATCCCGGAACTGCCCGAGTCGGGCAAGGACGAATTGGGGGTGTTGGCGCGGTCCTTCAACCGCATGCGCCGCAATCTGGAAGATACGATCAGGGCGATGGATAAGAGATAGCTTTGCCCCGGACCGCCGGGAGCGCGGCTGCTGCGAACCGAACGCGGAGCCGCGCTGCCGTCGGTATCGTTATCGTCGGCCCGCGAGGCTAGAACTTGATCTGCAGGCCGACGAAACCGCCTTTATCCACGTTCAGCTTGACGTTGTTGTCGAGCTCGGCCTGCATCTGGCGGTAGCCGACGTACACAAAGCTGTTCCTGATCACCTCGACCTCGGCGCGCACTCCAGCGTCGAAGAACCGCTGGCCGTCCACCAGGGTCACGACGTGGGGCGCGTAGAAAACGTAAGTTGCGAGAGCAAACGACCCGTTGCCGGGAAACCAGCGCACCTGGCCGCCGAGCGCCAGCGCGACAAGGTCCCCGCTGCCGACCGTCACGGAGTAGATCTTGCCGCCCAACCCGCCTTCGAATCGCGAATTCCCGATGGCGGAGTCGCCCGTCGCAAGCAGGCCCACGTTGAGGGCGCGGTCCTTGCTATCCCTGTTGTACAAACCCCCGAAGGTCCAGTCCGCGGCACCCGCATTCCCGTAGAACTTGGCCTCGATCGTGTCGTTCGACAGATTGATATCCACGGAACCCGCCGCGGCCGAAAAACTCGCCGCGGCGAGCAGGGTAAAAACGATCAAACGCATAATGCTCCTCCGGATTGAAGTTGTGGAGCCGTCGCAAGTGGACGGCAGATTATCCCATCCCCCGGTTCATTGCCACAGATTATTCCGGCCCGTGCCGGCAGGAGGCGCGCCGCGCTTCGCTCACTGCCGGTCTTTTCCCTGCGACACGTCCATGATCAGGCGCGCGAGGAGATAAAGGCGCGGCTCGATCGAATCCACCGCGACATACTCGGCGTCGTTCGAGTGCGCGCCGAAGCCCTGCAGCCCGAAGCGCTCGAGAACCGGCGCCCGGGTTTCCAGGGATGCGAAGGCCGCGTCGGTGCCGCCGCCCTCGGCGACCGCATCGACCACGAGTTTTTTTCCGATCTCGGCGTAGATGCGCAGTGCGTGCTCGCCGAGCGCCCGCGAAGCGGGCGTCGCCTCGAGCGGCGGGCGGCGGCGCTCGAACGTCATCTCGATCCGCGTGTCGGGGATGAGCTGGCTCCTGATGCGCTCGCGCACCGCTCGCTCGATGCCGTCGTAGTCCGACACGCGCAGCACGCGCACGTCAGCGGTGGCGACGGCGTCGGCGGGGATCACGTTGCGGTTGGTCCCGCCGCTCATCAGAGTCCAATTCATCTTGAGGCCGATAGAGGGATTGGAAAGGTCGCGCGTCTGCAGAATCTGGTGCGCCGCCTCGTAGAGCGCGTTGCGGCCCTGCTCGGGCGCTGAGCCCGCGTGCGAAGCGCGGCCCTTCACCTTGAGGATCACCGAGGCGATGCCCGCCGTGGCCAGAGCGAGCTTGTCGCTGTCGACGCGCGAGGCCTCGCAGGAAAACACCGCGTCGTGCCCGGCGCCGAGCCGGGTGAGGAGGTGGCGCGAGCCGGGCGAGCTCATTTCCTCGTCGGCGTTGATGAGCACCGTGACCAGGGCGTAGCCGCGGAAGTCCATCGCCTTCAGCATCGCGATGGTATGAAGGATGAGGGCGATGCCCTGCTTGTCGTCGGAGATGCCCAGGCCATAGGCGCGGTTGCCGTCGATGCGGAAGGGCTGCTTGGCGAGCATGCCGCGCAGGTACACCGTGTCCATGTGCGCGAGCAGCAGGATCTTCTTCGTTCCCTTGCCCTCGAAGCGCGCGTGGACGATTTTCCCGATGCGCGACGGCGTGTCCTCCATGCGGTACGCCCCCTCGCTCGGATCCACGAGCTCGACCCTGCCGCCCAGCGCACGCAGTCGCCCGGCGATCAGCTCGGCGGCGCGATCGAGGCCCTCGAGATCGCGGCTGCCGGTCTCGATCGAGACGAGCTCCTTCAGCGTATCGAGGAGCGGCTGGCGCTCCTTCTTTGCGAGCGCGAGCACGGGCTCCACCGGCTGGGCGGCGAGACCCGGCAGGGCGGGTGCGAGGAAAGCGGCGATGCAGAGGCGTCGAACGATCGGGCTCACGGTGCCTCCTTCGGGCGGTGGGAAAACGGAATTCTATCCGGGGCGGCCTACGCCGCCGAGTTCGGCGCCGATCCGGTCCGCGCCTACTGCGGCTGGATGTTCGCCTGCTTTGCGATATTGCGGAAAACCACCATCTGCTCGCGCACGAACTTGCCGAACTCGTCGGGCTTCATCGGAACGGACGTGATGCCGATCCTGCCGAACTGCTCGCGCACTTCCTTCCCTTGCAGGATCGCGTTCACCTGGGCGTTCAGCTTCTGGACGGTGGCGGGTGGCGTTCCGGCTCGCGCCCACATGCCGAACCACAGCGACAGGTTGTAGTTCGCCAGGCCCTGCTCGGCCAGCGTGGGAATGTCCGGCACGACCGAGGACCGCTGCGCGGTGGAAACCCCGAACGGGGTGATCTTGCCTTCCTTCAGGTGCCCGATCGCTGCGTCGAGCGGCGCCATGTAGAACGAAGTGCGTCCCGCGATCGTGTCCTGGATCGCCTCGGGCGAGCCCTTGTAGGGGATATGCAGCATCCTTATCCCGGCAACCTGCGCGACGTATTCCGCCGCCAGGTGCGTCGAGGTCCCTACGCCCGCGGAAGCGAAGGGGATCTCGCCGGGCTTCGCCTTGGCGGCGTCGATCAGCGCTCGGAGCGTCGGGTAGGCGCCGGCCTTCGCCGCGATCATCACGTAGGGCGTGTTGCCGATGAGCGCGACGTCCACGATGTCCTTCAGCGGATCGTAAGGCAGGCTCTTGTAGATCGCCGGGTTCGCCGCGTGCGAGGCCGATTGCACCATCAGCGTGTAGCCGTCGGCATCGGCGTTCAGGACCGCCTGCGTGCCGATGATGCCCCCGGCTCCGGGGCGGTTCTCCACCAGCACCGGCTGCTTGAACGCGTCGCTCATGTACTTCGCGACGATGCGGCCGGCGATGTCGGCGCCCGAGCCCGGAGTGAGGGGGACGATGACCCGGATCGGCTTCGTCGGATAGTCCTGCGCGATGGCGACGCCGGCCGCGCAGAGAATTGCGGCGGCGGAAAATCTGGCGATGGTATTCATGATCTCCCCTGCTATTTGAGAATTCCCGCTTCGCGCATGTATTTCAGCACGCCGGGATGGATCAGGTCCTGACCGGGCGCGGCGGCGAGCGTGTTGGCGAGCGTGGATTCCTTCGCCTGCGCGAGCTTCGCGCCGAGCGCCCCTTCGGCCTTGTGCAGCGCGCGCGCGAGCCTGTACGCGGCCTCGTCGGGCAGGCCCGGCCGCGCGAGCACCAGCGACCACGAACCGAGCGCCGCGACCGGCGCATCCTGCCCGGGATAGCTGCCCGCGGGCAGCGTGATCGGCTTGATGAACGGATATTTCGCGAGGATGCGCTTCATGCCCTCGGCGTCGGGGGTGATGAAGCGCGCGCCACCGGGCGCCTTGGATATCTCGACGAATCCCGGCCAGCCGACGCCGCCGCCCCACAGCGCGGCGGCGCGGCCGTCGAGCACCATTTTCGAGCCGTCTCCGGCGTGCTCGAGAAAGATCGGCGTGAAGTCCTTGTCGATGTCCATTCCCAGACCGTCGAACACGTAGCGCGCGAGCACCACGAAGCCCGAGCCGCTCGC
>WNFV01005258.1_pt1 | contig 16337 bp, 13 predicted proteins | sample 5400101 | NCBI WGS metagenome assembly WNFV01 (sample SAMN13153361, study PRJNA577476) | soil metagenome | isolation source: 115 cm soil or saprolite under grassland replicate 1 | place: USA:California | collected 2016-06-15
CGGCCTCGAGCTCCGGGCGCACCTGCGCGAGCATCTCGGGCGGGAGCACGCCCGCGCCCCGCGCCGCCTCGTAGGCGTTGTCCGGAAAGATGTCCCAGGCTCCGAAGACGAGGTCGGTCGGCTCGGCCAGCGGCACGAGTTCCTTGATCGGAACAAATCGAGGGTTGGTGCGCTTGCCGAGGCGGATCTTCTGCATCTGTGTCAGCGAGCCGAAGGGCCGCCCGAGCCCCTTGTTGATCAGGTGGACGCCGGCGATGAGCGTCGTCGAGACCGCTCCGAGACCGGGCAGGAGGACTCCGAGCTTCCCCTTGGGTGGGGCGATGTCCTTGGCCAGCTCGGGATAGTAGGACGTTCTGTCGCTCATAGAGACTCCTTGCCGCCCTCCATTATTGACTGACGGCTCCAGCTCGCGCTGCCGCGCCCTCGGCTGCGTGCCGTCGCCGCCCGGCGCCGGCGATGGCGAGCAGGAGGAGGAAATAGATCGGCGAGCCCGCCGCCGCGAGCGCCAGAAACCAGTGGGATCTTCCAAGCGCGGTCAGAAGCACGAGCAGATAGAGGAAGTCTCGCCGCGCCAGGGCGTCCGCCATGCGGGAGAAGGGCGATCCCGGCTCGCGGGAGACGGTTGTGAAGAGAGGCCCTTCCCGGACCTGCGCCATCGTGTGCCGGTAGACGAAGGCCGCGGAAAGGAGCGTCCCGGCGATGGCGGCGGCGCCCAGCAGCAGAGGCCAGCCTTCGCCAGTCGAACGGCTCCATTCGGCGGAGATCGCGCCGAACAGGGCCGTGTGTACGACGTTGTCGCCCCAGAAGTCCAGGACTCCTCCGAAGCGGGATTCCTGAAACTTCAGCCGCGCCAGTTCCCCGTCGCAGCCATCCAGGATTGAGTGGGCGAGGACGAGAAGCGCGCCGACGAGCTCGACTCCCGGCCGGGAAGAGAGAAAGAGCCCCGCTCCCGCAAGGCCCACGGCCACGCTGACGAGAGTCATCGCGTTGGGCGTGACCCGCGTCGAAGCGAGACGCCGGCTCAAGGCGAGCGAGATCCGCCTCTCGACGTGCCGGGACATGAAACCTTCGGTGTCCTTGATGAGGCTCTGGAGCAACCAGTCCTCCGCGCGGCGAAGATCCTGAGTGCCAGTGATCTCGAAGCGCTCTCGATTCGGCGGGAGAGGCGCCGCCGCCGGAAAGTGCTCCGACAGTGCATCGAAGGGGTTCCCCGCGCCGCGCCGGAGAAGAATCGAGACGGCGGCGCGAAGGTCGCCGGTGTCCAGGACCGCGGCGCAACCCCGGTCGAGCGCCAGCCGCCGCGGTTCGACGGTCCTTCGCCGCAGATCCCGCAACCAGCGGACCTGGGGGATGACGGATCCCGACAGCACCACGAGACGGCCCGAGCCGAGATCGGGCGCGGAGTCCATTGGACCAAGAACCCGGGCCCGCGTTTCCGCAACGGCGGATCGCGCGCCGGAGCCGGCCGTCTCTTCGACGACGATTCGTCCAAAGCCCGCGCGCTCGGCGGCGAGCACCGCGCGCAGGAGCAGCGGAAGACCCAGGATCATCGTGCCAGAAGGAGTGCCGCCGGAGGACGACACAATCCACAGCACGTCCTCGGCCTTTCCTTCGATCACGAACCCACGCTCTGCCTGCGCGTGTCCTGTGGCGCGGTGGCCCGCGCGGCGGCGAGCGGCTCTCCGCCCCGAAGGCTCGATTCCCGCGCCAGCGCGATCAGCTCGACGCAATCCGCCGCCTCTTCGAGCGAGCGGCCGCGCGGGGTCCCGCCGCCGATCTCCGAGAGAAACTCCTCGGCCACAGCGGCGAACCAGTCGGGATGGTGGGAGCCTTCGGAGAGCGATCCAGGAAATTCCCGGCGAACGCCGGTGTCCGGCGAGCCTGTCGTAACGAGCTCGAGGACATTGCCGTCGATCCGGATCGTGCCGCGCGTGCCTTCGATCGTCACATGGTTGCGCCGCTCCTCCGCCGCCCAGGTCAGGAAGATCTCGGCCCGGACGCCGCTCGCGCACTCGAGGAAGACTTCCGCTGTGTCTTCGATCGGCCACTCCCGGTGCCGGCGCGTCCAGAGGCGTCCACGCACGCGCTCGGGCGCTTGCGGCAGCCATCCGCAGACCCCGTAGAGAGCGTGCCAGCCGTGGTCCACGAGGATCCCACCTCCCGAAATCGCGGGATCCACGCGCCAGTTGTTTTCGGCCGTGTCTCCCGCCGCCGCGGCCGGCTTTTCCCGCAGCGTCTCCCAGCGGCAGAAACGGACGTCCCCCAGGGCTCCCTCGCGCACGAGCCGCGAGGCGAACGTCAGAACCGGCGCATGCCTCCAGTTGTGGACCGTGGCGAGGACGCGGTCCTGTCCGCGAGCCATCTCGCGCAGAGGCGGCAGCTCCTCGGGCGCCAGCACAAGGGGCTTCTCGCAGAGGACATGAAGCCCTTTCTCCAGCGCCTCGCCAATGAGCCTCGCGTGCATGGCCGGAGGCGCGCAGATGTCCGCGAAATCCAATTCTTCGCGGGCGAGTAGTTCTCGCGCCGTGTCATACCAGCGAAGACTCGGAAGCCGCTCGCGAAGCGCCTCGCGTCCCTGCGGCCGCGGGTCGGCCGCGGCCGTGATTGTGACGTCCCGGCGCGCGAGCCAGCCGGGCAAGTGCCCATGCACCGCCACGTTGCCGACTCCAAGGATCGCTCCCCGCAACATAGCTAATCTGCGGTTGGACCGGAAAAAACGGCCCCGATGGCCTCGTCGAGGATATCCAGACCTTCGAGGGCCGTCGGCTCGTCGATGTTCAGCGGCGGGTTGATTCTGATGATGGGAGTGTAGGACATCGCGACGAGGCCGCGACGGAGGCATTCCTGGAAAAGAGTCTTCGTCTGGTCCTTCGAGATCAGCTCCTTCGTCTGCCGATCTTTCACGAGCTCGAGGCCGAGCAGGAGTCCCCTCCCACGCACGTCGCCGATGACGCGGTGCTTCTCCTTCATCGCGAGGAGCTTCTCCAGCATCGCCCGTCCGACTCTCTCGGAGTTGGCGACCAGGTTCTCGCGCGTGATGATTTCGAGGGAGGCCAGCCCGGCTGCGGCGGCGAGCGGGTTGCCCCCGTAGGAAGAGGAGCTGCCGCTGGGTTTGGAGAACGGCGGATGAGATGTCAGCTCGTCGGTCGAGACCAGGCCCGAAAGGGGAAAGCCTCCTCCCACGCCCTTGCCGACCGTCAGGATGTCGGGGACGATGCCGTCGTGGTCCACGCCCCACATCTTTCCGGTGCGGCCGAAGCCGGTGATCATCTCGTCGGCGATCAGGAGGGCGCCGTGCTCTCGGGCGATGGACTGGATGGCGGGAAGAAACCCGGGCGGAGGAATGACGTTTCCTGCGGTGCCCTGCATCGGCTCGACGATCACGGCGGCGACGGCGCCTCCGGTCTGGTCGCGGATCACGTCGCGCGTCTTCTCCGCGCAGGCGATGCCGCAGTCGGGGTACGTCAGGGAGAGCGGGCAGCGGTAACAGTAGGCGTACGGGGCGGAGTAACAGCCCGGCGTGAAGGGGCCGAGGCCGTTCTTGAAATCGCCCCAGAGAAGAGGCAGAACACCGCCCGTCTTGCCGTGGAACGCTCCCGAGTAACCCACGAACTCGTGTTTCTTCGTCGCGGATTTGGCCAGCCGGAACGCCGCCTCGACAGCCTCGGCGCCGCCGGAGAAGAGCTGGATGCGCGTCAGTCCCGGAGGCGTGACGCTCGCCAGTAGCTCCAGGAACTTCGCCCGAACTTCCGTCGTGAAGCTCCCGAAGGTCAGCCGCTCGAGCTGGTCCTTCAAACGCGCGACATAGTCGGGATGGCAGTGCCCGACGCTTCCCACCGCGATGCCGGCGATGAAGTCGATGTAGCCGTTGCCGTCCTCGTCGTAGAGGCGGCTGCCCTGGCCGCGCGCCATCGCAAGCCCCGAATAAAGCGCAAAAGACTGCAGCCCCGGCGCCATGTGACGGCTCTCGTCGCCGAAGATCCTCCGCGAGCGTGGCCCGACCACGTTTTGCTTCTTCACCGCGTCGGTCATTCTGGCACTCCGATCTCGACGTGTCTGCCGAACCGCGCGGCCAGATAAGAGGCGATCCGCTCCGAGGCAACATCCCGGTAGAGGGCGAAGCTCGGCCAGGCATTCAGGTCGATGACGAAGAGGCGCCCGTCGGGCGTCGCGATCGCGTCGCCTCCGTAAACTTCGAGGCCCAGCGACGCCGCGGCGCGCCAGGCCGCAGCGGCGAGTTCCTTCGGGTCGAAGGGGTGACCCTCCAGGCGCTGGTCCCGGTGATAAAACCACTGGAACCAGCCAGCCGGCTCCCTCTCGCCGGGATTCCCGGGATGCGCAATGTCTCCCACGCCGTAGAACTTGATCAGGTCTCCCTGGATATGCTGCTGGAGGACCGCCCGCTCGATGCCGCGGTCGGCCATCGCCGCGAGAGCCTGCGCGAGCGACCCGGGGTCCGGCGCGAAGACGACGTCCCCCGGCTGGGTGGAGTGCACGTCCCCGCGCTTGACCCAGCAGCCGGTTGGGGCCTCCCGGAAGGATTTCTCGCGCGGGACGGGCAGGGCGGTCGGGACGAGGATGCTCGCCGGAAAGGAAACACGGTTCTTTTCAAAGAGGGGGAGCATGCGGTCCCGGTAGGTATTGCGAATTGCGGAAGCGCTGTTGACCTGGCAGGCGCCCCGCTGCCGCCAGCGCTCGAGCAGGGCCAGGATCTCCAGCCGCTCGCACATGACGAAGAGAAGCGCGGGAGGTTCCTCGACCGCGGCGCCGGCTTCCTCGGCGGTCTTCAAAGAAACGCGAAAGCCCCTGCTCTCGAGCCGGTGGGCGGTCGCCTCGAGGATTCGGGCGTCGTCGGTCTCGCGGCCAGGCGAATGCGCAAGCTCCCGGAAAATCCCCCAGCAGGAACGCGCCGCCGGCGCGTTCATCGTTTGTCTTCCTCGGGGGCGGGACGGGCAATGCCGGTCGTTACGAGCCGCGCGGCGAGCGCCACGTCGGCGGCCCGGTCTACGTCCACGACGGTGTCGATCGCAACTGCTCGGACAGTCTCTCCTTCAGAGACGAGCCAGGCAAGGTACTCGCGGAGCCTGCCGATCGTGGGGGGGGCCGGGAGCTCGCGGACGCGTTCGGGAAAGGCGTAAAGACCCGCCGTCACGAAGTTCCCGGAGGCGCCGCCGAGTTGGGACACGCGCCCCGAGGCGTCGAGTGTGACCCAGAGGGGCTTCTCGTCCGAGACGAACGGGGTGACGGCGAGCACCGTCTCCTCCACCGGGGCCCGCGCGGCCTTTCTCACGAACTCCACGAAGTCCGCGCGAGGACACCACGCGTCCACCGTCGAGACGAGCGCCGGCCCGGAGGGGAGCATCGCCGTGATCTCCCGATAGCTCTCGTAAGAGGAGGCCGTCGTCTTGACGAGGATCTCGATGGAAGCGCCGGGGAACCTCGACCGGACGAACCGCGCGCAGTCCTCTTCGCGGGCGTTGAAGATGATCGCGAGATTGTCGATGCCCGCCGCGAGGAAGTTCCCGACGACGTGCTCGATCAAGGGAACGCCCTCCACCGGCACCAGCGGCTTGGCCATTGCCCAGCCGTCCTCGCGCAGGCGGCTTCCTTCCCCCGCCGCGAGGATTCCTCCCCCGCGGATTCTTCGGCCGCTCACAGGAACATCTCCGCGAGCTCGTCGAGGCCGCGGATCACCACGTCCTCGGGACAGCAAGGCCGCAGCCCGTCCGGGCTTTCGCCGGCCAGCAGCACGTGACGCATCCCGATGCCGCGGGCGCCGGCCATGTCCCGCTCGAGAGAATCGCCCACGAAGACCGACTGTGCCGGCTCGGCCGGGATCTCCATCAGCGCCGCGTGAAAAATCGCGGGATCGGGCTTGCGGCAGCCGATCACCGCCGAGTCCACCGCGGCGGAGAGAAGACGGTCGAGTCCGGCTTCCCGGCAGACTGCGGCAAGATTCCCGTAGAAATTCGATACGACGGCGAGCTTGTACCGGGAGGCGAGCCGCTCGAGAAGTCCGGCGCTGCAAACAAGGTTCTTGCGGGAGTCTTCACAGAAGCGCGCTGCGACGCGTTCGGGCAGAGACTCGTCATCGCTTCCGAGGCCTTTGGCGACGCCGTGGGCGAGTCTCCCCGCGGTCCCGGCCAGCGACAGAATTCCCGGAACAGCTCCGACGAGCGCGTCGTCCGCCGCGTAGAAGGCTCGATCGAAGCGCTCGCGCGAAAGGTCTTCCTCCTCTTCTCGCCACAGTCGGAAGAACCGTTCCCGCCAGGGAAGCCCGGGGGCATCCAGTGTTCCACCGAAGTCGAAGAGAAGGGCCTTCGTATTCTGGATTTTGGATTTTGGATTTTGGATTCGGGTGGAGCTCACGGCAACTCCTCGGCGACGAGAGGGGAAGCCTGCGCCGGCCCGGACGGTCTCCCGCGGAGCGGACTCGACAACAGGTAAACGGCGCCGGGCAGGATCCAGACCAGTTCACGGGCGCGCCGCGCAAGGCTGTAGGCCGCGCCCTGGGCCGCGGGGAGCCCGAGCAGGACGAAGACCGCCACCCGCACGCCTTCGGCGCTCCCGGCGCGGGCAGGCACCCACAGGAGCATGGTATTCAACGCCATCGCGAGCGCCTCGACCGCGAACGCCGTCCACCAGCCCTCAGATCGCGTCAGCAGGCGCAGCATGATGTACGTTTCGAGCAGCCCGCCGCACCAGCCGAGGAGGTTCCAGCCGACCGCGGCAAAGTAGCGGCCGGGGTAGCCGGCGTAGAAGGCTCGGATGCTCGCGTCCACTCTTCGCGCGTCCTCGACCCATCGCGATGCCCATGCCTTGAGCGGTTTCCACCGGGACAGCCGCGCAACGATCGGGCCGTAGGTTCCGCGGAAGACTGCCCACGTCAGCAGGCCGAGCAGAGTGCCCAGTCCCGCGACGCCAGCGAGAGCGGCCCATCGCGCGGCGGGAGTGAGAGGGAAGCGCCAGAGAGCCGCCGCAACGCCGGCAAGCACGAAGAGCCACTGCGCCACCATGTCGGCGTGTTTGTAAATCGTCACGGAGGCGAGTCCGCTGCCTGCCGGCAACATGCCCGCGAGAAGGCGCGCCTTGAGCGGCTCGCCGGCGAAGCTGCCCGGGGAGAGGTAGTTGACGGTATCCCCGGCCAGATAGACGCCAAAGAGGCGCGGGAAGCGGGACAGAGGCGGCAGGGGCTCGATCACCACCCACCAGCCGAGGCAGAAGGCGACCTGCGCGAAGAGATAGAGCCCGACGAGAAGGAAAAACCAGCTTCCGATCGCCGACAAGTTCGACACGATCGCGGGCCAGCCGACCTTCCAGAAGATCGCGACGAAGAGCGCGAGCCCACCGGCGAGCAGCAGGACATGGACGACTCTCGTGGAGGCGCGTGTCACGAGTGCGCCGGCGACTCCTCGCTTCCGGGCGGGGTTGCCTGCTTCATTCGGCTCGAGCCGAGGCCGGGTGGTCACACTGTTGACCGAGAAGGTGCTAGAGCAGGTCGGGCCGGCTCGATTTGAGAAGCCTCTTCAGCTCGACCGGGAGGGGGAAGTTCACGTCCTCCTGCACCGTCTCGAATTCTTCGACGGCCATCACGCCGAGTTTCTCTCGCGCGTAGTCCACGACTTCGCGCACGAGGATCTCCGGGGCGGATGCGCTCGCGGTCAGCCCCAGGACCCGCACGCCCGAGAGCCATTCCGGCTGAATGTCCACGGCCCGCTCGATGAGATAGGACGGGACGTTGTGGGCGCGGCCGACCTCGCACAGGCGAAGCGAATTCGAGCTATTGGGCGCGCCGAGCACCAGGAGCGCGTCCACGTGGGGCGCCATCGCCCGGACCGCGTCCTGCCGGTTCTGGGTGGCATAGCAGATGTCCCCCTTGGGAGGGCTGACCATGTTGGGGAAGCGGCGCTTGAGGACCTCGACGATCTCGCGCGTGTCGTCGAGCGACAGCGTCGTCTGAGTCAGGTACGCGACCCTGTCGGGATCGGGGACTTCCACCGCTTCGGCTTCCTCCCGGCTCCCGACCAGGCGGATCGCGCCCGGCGCCTCCCCGAGCGTGCCGATCGTCTCGTCGTGCTCTTCGTGCCCGATGAGAATGATCGTGTAGTGCTTCTTGGCGTAGTGGATCGCCTCCAGATGCACCTTCGTCACGAGCGGACAGGTCGCGTCGATCGTCTTCAGGCGCTTGCGGCGCGCCTCCTCGCGCACGGTGGGGGAGATGCCATGGGCCGAATAGACGAGCCATGACCCGTCGGGGACTTCGTTGACTTCCTCCACGAAGACGGCGCCCTTGGCGCGCAGCTCGTCCACGACGTAGCGGTTATGGATGATCTCCTTGCGCACATAGACGGGGGTCTCGCAGACCTGAAGGGCCCGGTCCACCACGTCGATCGCGCGCACGACTCCCGCGCAGAAGCCGCGCAGCCCGGCCACGAGGAGCTTTTCGACACGAACGGCGGCCGGAGTTCCCGCCCCTCTCCCCGCGGGAGAGGACTGGAGCTTAGCCTCCGAAGCCGCGCCGTCGCCATAGCGGGTTTGGCGCATCGGCGACTTGGCGAAGGAGGGTGAGGGGCCCGTCAGGACCATGTCACGGTCTCCACGAGCTTCTCCTCCTTGCGCGTCGTTGCCTTTTCTCCTGCGGGCACGGCCGCGCGGGCAAACTCAGGATAGAAAGCGAGGACCGTCTCGACGACGCCCGCCGCGTCGAGTTTCAGGTTCGCCCGCTGGATCACCTGCGGGCTGTGCTCGACAAACTGATCGGGAATGGCGTGAACCTTCAGCTTCTCGGCCGGAAGGCCCGCCGCGTGGAAGGCCTCCAGGACGCCACTTCCGAAGCCGCCCGTCAGGAGGTGCTCTTCGAGGGTCAGGATCCGGGGCGTCACGACCGCGATCCGCGCGAGAAGCTCCCCGTCCAGAGGCTTGGCGAACCGGGCGTTGGCGACGCCACACTCGATCCCACGTTCCTTGAGCGCGTCCGCGGCGGCCAGAGCCACCGACACCATCGAGCCGTAGGCCAGCAGGCAGAGGTCCTCGCCTTCGCGAAGGATCTCTCCCCGGCCGATCGGGATCTTCTTGAGGGACTGGTCGAGCTCGACGCCGGCTCCGAGCCCGCGCGGATACCGGATCGTGAACGGCCCGCCGGATTCGATCGCGGTGAAGAGCAGATGTTGCAGCTCGTTTTCGTCCTTGGGCGCCGCGACGACCATGTTCGGAAGCGTGCGGGTGTACGTGATGTCGAAGATCCCGTGGTGAGTCTTTCCGTCGTCGCCGACCAGGCCCGCCCGGTCCGCGCAGACTGTCACCGGCAAGTTCTGCAGGCAGACGTCGTGGATCAACTGATCGAAGGAGCGCTGCAGGAACGTGGAGTAGATGGCGACGACGGGCTTCCAGCCGGCCTTGGCCATGCCGGCCGCCATGATGACAGCGTGCTCCTCGGCGATGCCGACGTCGTAGACGCGGTGGGGGAAGCGCTTCTGGACCTCGATCAGGGCGGTCCCTTCGAGCATCGCGGCGCTGATCGCCACGATCTTCTCGTCTTTCTCCATGAGCCGGAGGAGTGTCTTCGCGAAAACCTGCGAGTAGGTATAACGGGCGCCCGGGCCGGCGCTCGCCGACGGAGTGCCCGGCTGATGGAACTTGGAAGGGTTGTCCTCGGCGAGCTTATAGCCTCTGCCCTTGTGCGTCAGGACGTGGACGACGACCGGCGTGCCTTCTCCGGAAATGTCCTTGACGCTCTTGAGCGCCTCGTCGAGCTCCTCCAGATTGTGCCCGTCGACCGGGCCGATGTACTGGAGACCCATCTCCTCCCAGATCAGGTTGGGGAAGAAGAGACCCTCCATCGACGTCTTGACCTTGCGGGCGATCTTCCAGGCCTCCTCCCCGAGCGGCAGCTTCGAGAGAAGCTTCTGTCCCGCTTCCGTCAACTTCTGGTACTTCGGGTGGAGCATGAAACGGTTGCGCCAGTGCGCGAGCCAGCCGATGTTCTCGGAGATGGACCAGCCGTTGTCGTTGAAGATGACGACCAGCCTCTTCGGCTTCAAGTGCACGATGTTGTTCAGGGCCTCGTAGCTGGGACCCGAGGTCAGCGCCCCGTCTCCGACGACGGCGACGACGTACGGCTTCTCCGGAGAATTCTGGAGCGCGACCGACATCCCGAGCGCGTAAGACAGCCCCGTTCCGGCGTGCCCGGCCGCAAGCATGTCGTGCGGGCTCTCCGCCGGTTCCGCGAAGCCGGACAGCCCGCCCGGTGTGCGGATCGTCAGGAACCGATCCCGCCGGCCCGTCACGAGCTTGTGCGTATAGCACTGGTTCGAGGTGTCCCAGACGATCCGGTCTCTGGGGCTGTCGAACGCGCGGTGAAGGGCCAGCGTCAGTTCCACGACGCCCAGGTTGGAAGCCAGGTGCCCGCCGGTCTTCGTGATCGTCTCGACGATCATGGCGCGGCATTCCTGGGCCAGCTCGCCCAGCTCTTCGATGCTCAAGCCCTTCAGATCCTGAGGGCTTTCGATCCTGTCGAGTCGTGCCATGGGTCTCCTTGTGCTAGCTGGCCGCGCGGTCCCGACTGATGCGGGCTCCTTTTCTCCCGGGCCCACATACGCTCGGGACGACCGCGCTGGTTCAAATATATCAGCTTGATAGCATTCGGGTTTTACCCCGCTCCGAGTGTTGCGAATCTTCGGCGCGGCGGGGTTCGGCTGCTGGTTGGAAAGGTCGAGAGGCTGAGAGGAGGCCTGACGAGGACATGGAGGTCTTGAGAATCGGTTCAGAGGAACACGTCCGTCTCTTCTGCAGGACATTCGTCGAGACGCACCGCCCCTTCCGGGCGCAGGACATCGTCTGGCCCGAGCTGGACGAACAGGGCCTGGCGAGATTGAAGAACCTCCCCGTCTGGGACGAGGCGGCGCGAACGGAGGCCGCCACGGCGGTCAAGGTGCAGACACTGGGAGACGAGGAGACGGATCCCATCTTGAAGGAAGCCATCTCTCTGCAGGGGTACGAGGAGGGGCGCCACGCGGAGATCATCGCTCTGCTCACGAAGACCTACGGGATCGCGACCACTCCCTTCGGGGAGCCGGAGAAACCGAAGAATCCGACGTGGACCTTTCTGCGCACGGGCTACGGCGAATGCCTCGACTCTTTCTTCGCCTTCGGTCTCTTCGACATCGGGCGCAGGAGCGAGTTCTTCCACAAGGACCTGATCGCTCTGTTCGACCAGATCATGCAGGAGGAGGCGCGGCACATCCTCTTCATCGTGAACTGGGCGGCCTACCTGCGCGCCCGCAGGTCCCTTCCCCTGCGGCCGGTGTTCGATGCGCGGCGCGCCTGGAACATCGCCGCGCAGGCCTTCGACCGCGTGAAGGGCGCGCTCCAGATGGCCGGCGGCGGCGCCAGCGGCGGCGAGAAGGACGGTCCAGAGAAGGCGAGGGCGACGCAGGACGGATTCACGCTCAAGAGCCATACATCGTTTGGCGAGATTTCGCTGCGTTCCTTTCTGGAGTTGTGCGCGGCCGAGAACCAGCGCCGTCTTTCACTCTACGACCCGCGGCTCCTGCGCCCGGTCCTGGTGCCCGGCGTGGTGAGGCTCCTCTTGAAGGTCCTCCCCCGGAGAGGCCGCCGCCGCGCGGTCGCCTCCTAGTGTCCCGACTCAGGTCCCACCCTGTCATCCCGAGGAGCGAAGCGACGAGGGATCTGCTCCGCAAATGCCGGAGAGTACGAGAGCAGATCCTTCGCTTCGCTCAGGATGACAAGGTGCCGCTGACTTGAGTCACTGACGATGGGCGCCGATCTCGTCAGCGCCTGCGTTTTCTGCGCGGGTCTCCTTCTTGGCGTCGATCTTCCGCCCGCTCCGGGACTGCAGGTCGAGGTTGGCTTCTCCTACGCCACGGCGGCCCGACGGTACAGGATCGAGCCGGGCCGCGAGGACCTCTCCGACGTCACTCCCAAGTTCGTGATCATCGGCCTGGGCGGCGCCCGAGCGGCGGAGGCGGGCCTGGGAGCGGGCACGCCTTCGGCGGAGTGGCGTCTGCGTGTCGCGCTCGCGCCCTCGCACGACGAGCAGGAGCAGACCCCGTTCTCGCTTCAGAACACAACCGCTGCCGGAACCGGCCGCTACGAGAACTTCGCCGTCGCTCTGCGTTATCCTCTCGGCCAGCGGGATTCGCTGGAGGCCGCGGCGGATCGCCGAAAGCACCGCGCCACGGACCTCCTCGACATCGAACAGGAGCGTTTCCTGTTTTCCGAGCAACGGCAGGTTTCCGCCGAGCGGATCGATGTGGGACTGGGTTGGCGGCATCGCTGGCCTGGGTTGGAAGCGGCGGTGTCGGGCCGTTACGTGCGTCCCGCCGGAAGCCACGCCACGGCGGGTGCATTCGACCTGGCCGGCGGAGGAATCTGCGGAGCGGGCGTCGAGGGGAGGGCGCGGAAGGGCCGCTGGACATTTCTCGCCTCGGCGGAGCTGGCGAGCGGCTCCATCGACGTTCACGAGGAGAACCAGCCGCAGTTCATGCCCCGCGACTTCCGGGCTCCGGCGAAGCTCGAGGCCTATCGCGCCGGAATCGGCTATGGATGGCACGGCACGGAGCTGCTCCTGCAGGCGACCCACGACAGGTCGCGGCTTCCCTTCGTCTTCTTCGCCGTGCTGGGGACCGAGGTGGCGGCGCTCGAGTCGGGCTTCCATCCGGAATCGCGCAGCCGCGTGACGCTCCTGGACCTGTCGGCGCGCCAGAGGCTTGCGGAGGGATTCAGAGTCAAGGTGCAACTGCGCACCTCCTACGGCAGCGAAACGCTGACGCTGACGGATTCCTCGGGAACACTTCCCAAGAGGCGTCTCGACATCGACCGCTCCGGCCTGTTCGGAGCGGGGCTGTCGCGCGCTCTGGGAGGGCCCGAGGTTTCTCTCGCCTTCGGAGCGGAGGTCGTGGTGCCGCTGCAGCGCTGACGCGGCGCAAGCGAACCCAGCCCGCATTATTCATGATCGACCCGGCCGCCGCTCCGATCTTTTTCGCCGATACGGCGTCAGCGCTCCTCTGCGATGGACTCCGGCGGGCGGGGGACCTTCTGGTCCCCCGAACCCCCGGGGACGGTCGCCGTCGTCGCGCTTCCTTGTCTCGACGAAAAATCTCTGTCGCGGACAAGGTGTTCCTGACCGCAGTCATCCGTTTCCTGTCACAAACGTTCTTTGGCGCAGAGGTTGCCCGTGTTTCGGCCGGGTGACCATGAATAATCCGGGCTAGAGTTATGGCAACCGATGGCGCACTCGAGCTCTCCGTGGTCGTGCCCGCCCGGGACGAACGGGAAAACCTCGCGCCCCTAGTCGAGCAGACGCGGCGCGCTCTCGTCGCCGCCGGCATCCACGGCGAACTGATCGTCGTGGACGACGGATCCTCGGATGGGTCCTTCGCGGAGCTGCTCCGTCTGGCGAGCGGGCAGGACCTCCTGAGGCCCTTGCGCCTGACGGAGGGCCGGGGCCAGTCCGCGGCGATCGCCGCCGGAATCGCCGCCGCGCGGGGCCGTTGGGTCGCGACTCTCGACGGGGACCTTCAGAACGACCCCGCCGATCTGCCGCGCCTTCTGGAGATGGCGCGGCAGGGCGGATTCGACATGGTCCAGGGGGTTCGCGCGAATCGGCGGGACAGCTTCCCGAAAAGGGCCGGCAGCCGCGTCGCCGGCTGGACGCGAAGGCTCCTTCTCGGAGATCGGACCCTGGACACGGGATGCGCCACGCGCGTCGTGACCGCCGCTCTGGCGCGGACGTTTCCTCTGCAGTTTCGAGGCATACACCGGTTTCTCCCGCTTTACGCCCGGAGAACGGGAGCGCGCGTCGTCGAGACGCCGGTCTCACACCGGCCGCGTCTGGCGGGAAATTCGAAGTACGGCCTTCTGGACCGTCTCTTCCCGGGTCTGGTGGACTGCCTCGCCGTGCTCTGGATGCTGCGGCGCTACCGCTCACCGGTTCCGGCGACGCCCGGAGACGCGGGGAGCGTCCTGCGGGCCGGGGGCGGCACGACGACGAACTCGAGGTCGAGCGCTACGCCTCCGGTGGAGGAGTAGCGCGCCACAGCTCGTCGGGGAGGGACCGCGGGCAGGTCGAATCCCCGGCGTTCGGCGGCGAAGATCCTTACGTTGGGGGCCGGACCTCCTTCCCCGATTTCCTTCCCCCAGGCCGGGTTCCACACGAAAACCCAGGGCACGTCGCTCCTCGTCGGGAAAACAGCGAGGTCGGCGAAGATGGAGAGCGAGTCGGGAAACTGCTGTTCGAGGTTCCCGGCGATCCACTGGTCCGGCGCCACGAGGATGCCGCGCGTGAACCCGCCCTCCCGGATCTGGCGCGCGATCGGTTCGTAAGGGGTCTGGATGCGTGGATATCTGCCTGTCCAGGCCGGCACCGCGAACCGGCTCGCCATCGTCAGCAGCACGGTGACGGCGCCGAGAGCGACGACGGCCACGAAGGCGCGCCGGCCTGTCCGGCTCCAGCGGTTCTCGAGCGCGATCGCGGCGGGAATGGACGCGAGCGACAAAGCCGGCATCAGCCAGTGTTCCTTGACGGTTGTCGCCCGTGAGATCGCGATCGCGATCGCCGTCAGCAGGAGGAATAGGACCATCGTGCGCCGCACCAGGGCGGTTCCGGCCGGCCACGCGGGCGGCATCGGCGCGGCGCGCCGCCACACCGCGAAGAAAACCGCGCAAGCGAAGGCAAGCGGCGCGAGGAAACCGACGCCCGCCTCGACGAGCGCTCTGAAGCCCTTCCAAGAGCCTGCGAGCAAGGAAGACCCGCGCCCGATCCCGAGCTTGCCCGCCTGGAGCGTCGTTTCGCTCAGGTGCTGCGCCGCCCAAAGGAAGTGGGGCGCTGCCAGGAGCGCCGCGAGTCCGAGTCCGAGGAGGAGATCGCGTGCCCGAAGCTCCCGGCGAATCTCTCGAACCGAGAGAGCCGCGGCGAGGAGAGCGGCGAGGAAGAAGACGGAGTTGTACTTGGAGAGAAACCCCGCCCCGGCACAGACCCCGAAGAGGACGGCGTCCCGAATGCGGCGGTCCTGGGCCAGACGCAGCAGAGTCCAGACCGTCGCCAGCGAGGCCACGGTCAACAGAACCGAGTGCGTCAGGTCTCGCTGAGCCTCCCAGGAGATCTGGGGCAGAAGGAAAGTGGCGAGTACCGCGGTCGAGGCCGTGCGCTCGCTTCCTGAGACGCGCCGGGCGATCAGCCAGACGAAGAGATAGATCGAGAAGAGGAGCGCATTCTTCAGCAAGGCGAGCCCGAGGACGCCGCGCCCGACGAGCGCGAAGACGGCCGATTGGAGCCAGGTATACAAGGGCGGCTGCGACGTGTATCCGAGCAGGAGGCGCTGCGTCAGGACGATCTGCTCGCCCTCGTCGAAACTGACCGTCGTGCCTGTCAGGAGTCGCAGGACGACCTGCGCGGCGAAGTAGAGCGCGAAGGCGCCGAGAACGATCCGGCCGGGAGGGCCGATTCGGCCGGCGAGAGCCGTCGTCTCCGTTTCTCCGGGAGTGAGGGGAGGCGTCCCTTGCGTGCCGGCGGATGTCCTGGAAGCGGCTCGGATCAGATAGAGATTGCGAAGGTAGATGACGACACCGAAGAGTTGGCCGAGGATGAAGACAGGATCTCTGCGATGGATCGCATAGGCGAGAAGCGTCAAGCCTCCGCCCAGGCTCCAATACCAGAACGCGATCGGCACGACGCTGCGCTTGCGCCGCTCGCTCTGGATCCACTCTGGTGTGCGCTCGGCAAGACGGACGCATCGTCGTCGCCCGTGACCCGGTCTGTCTGAAGAGCCTTCACGAGAGGAACTTTCTCCGATAAGCTCCTTCCTAAATTGTCCGACGGACCGGTTGGCCGTCGGCGCGAGCTCATGACATCGCATCGCCGCATCCTCTGCGTCTTTCCCCGCTACGCGCGGTCGTTCGGGACGCTGCACCACGCTTACCCGCTGATGCCGCGCGTGCGCGCCTTCATGCCGCCGCAGGGACTTCTGCTGATCGCGGCCTCGCTTCCGCCCGAGTGGGAGGTCCGCTTCGTGGACGAGAACATGTCGCCGGCGAGACGCGAGGATTTCGTCTGGGCGGACGCGGTCTTCGTCACCGGCATGCACGTGCAGCGCGACTGCATCAACGACGTCAAGGAGCGGGCGCAGGCGGCGGGCAAGGTCACGGTGCTCGGCGGCCCCTCGGTCTCGGCCTCTCCCGAGTGGTATCCGGATTTCGACATCCTCCACATCGGGGAGCTGGGCGACGCGACGCGGGCGCTCTACGCCCGCCTGGATGAGACCGTCGAGCGGCCCGGCGAACAGCTCCGCTTCACGACCGCGGACCGAACGCCCCTGACG
>WNFV01010388.1_pt1 | contig 16332 bp, 15 predicted proteins | sample 5400101 | NCBI WGS metagenome assembly WNFV01 (sample SAMN13153361, study PRJNA577476) | soil metagenome | isolation source: 115 cm soil or saprolite under grassland replicate 1 | place: USA:California | collected 2016-06-15
CGGCGCTGCGGCAGCTGTGGTCTGCTCGATGGATCTGGCCGCGCGCCTCGGTAGCAAGTCCAAGGTGCGGATCGCGAGTTGCGTCTTGCAATCGGGCGTGTACCGCCTGCCGGACGACGGGCGGCCAGATTCGGCGACAACCAGTGCGTTCGCCGCCTACGAGAAGGCGGGCATCGGACCCAACGATCTCGACGCCATCGAACTGCACGATGCCATGGCGCCGGCCGAGCTGATGCTCTACGAGCGGCTCGGGCTCTGCGCGCCGGGCGATGGGCCCAAGCTGATCGACGATCGCATCACCACCTTGGACGGGCGCCTCCCGGTCAATCCGAGCGGCGGACTTTGCTCGCGCGGCCACCCGGTAGGCGCGACCGGCCTTTTGCAGATCTGCGAGTTGGTCTGGCAGATGCGCGGCGAAGCCGGCGCGCGGCAGATTGAGCCCCGGCCCAAGGTCACGCTCGCGCAAAATCAGGGGGGACTGCTGCTGGGTCAGGACTCGGCGGTGTATGGAGCGACAATTCTGAAATCCTGAGCCGCGGCGCGCGCCGCGCGCGTTCCTGAAACGATTCTATAGGGAGCACGAGGTAGGAAGTGAGCAAGAAACGCAAGGAAGTCGTCGCAACGATCAAAGACGCCGCGACCAAGATCAAGGACGGGATGACTATCGCAGTCGGCGGCTTCGGCGCCGAAAACCATCCGATGGCGGTCGTGCGCGAAATAATCCGCAACGGGACGAAAAACCTGACGGTGGTCGCCTCCGCCACAGCCGGGCTTGAGATCGATCTGATGATCGGCGCCGGCTGCGTGAAGAAGCTCATCGCGCCCTATGTCGGCCAAGAGATGTATTGCCCGATCGGTCACAACCTCCGCAAGTACGCCGAGTCCGGACAGATCGAGATGTGGGAGTGCAGCGAGTACATCCTCTACGCCGGCCTGTTCGCCGCAGCCTCCGGCCAAGAGTTCTTCGCCTGGCGCGGCGGCGTCGGAACCAGCATTCCCGAGCTCAATCCCGACCTGGTCGAGTTCATGGACCCGATCGGCAAGACCAAGAAGATCATCGCCGTGCCGCCGATCCGGGTGGACTGGGCGCTGATCCATGTGGGCTGGTCGGACGTCTATGGCAACGGCCAGCATCTCGGCCTGCGCTTCGGCGACCGCTGGCTGGCGCGCGCCGCCGACCGCATCATGACCCAGGCCGAGCGCATCGTGCCGAACTCGGTGATCCGCAAGAACCCGTTCATGACCACGATCGCCTACGCCGACTGCGTGGTGGAGGCGCCGTATGGCGGCCATCCCTACGCCGCGCACGGTTTCTACAAGGAGGACGTGGAGTTCATCCAGGACTACGTGAAGTGCAGCGAGGCCAACCGCAAGGGCGACACCGCCGCCTGGGACGATTACCTTAAGCGCCACGTGCACGCCCCGAAGGACCACTATGCCTATCTCGAAACGGTGGGTATCAGGAAGCTCCTCGGCCTTTACACTCATCCGATCGTGAGCTGGTGAACCGGACACCGTCCACGGCACGCAAACAAACAAGAGGCTTCACGTTATGAGCGACTATTCCTGGAAAGAGCTGATGGCGGTGGTGTTCTCGCGCGAGATCAAGGACACCGACAAGATCACGTCGGGCGCGCACACCGAGATTTTCTTCGCGGCCTGCATGCTGGCGCAGAAAACGCACGCCCCGAACCTGAAGCTGCAGCTCGGCGGCGGCGTCACGCTCTGCAACGTCGGCGACGTCGAGGTGAGCGAATTGCCGAAAACCTCCACCGGCTACGAGCTCCTCCGTTATGCCGAGTCGGTTCACGACCATGCCGACACCTTCCTATTCTACGGCGCGCCTGGCGGCGCGAAGTACTACAAGGAAGGCAGCGACCTGCGCGATGTGAACCACTTCTGGTTCGCCGACAAGTTCTTCGTCGGCGGCATCCAGGCCGACAAGTGGGGCAACACCAACATGATCGGCATGGGCAAGCCCGGCAAGTTCACGTTCCGCGGCCCCGGCACCATCGGCATCAACGACATCGCCATCGGCGTGCGGGACACCTATGTCTTCCTCACTGCGCACGACAAGCGGCGCCTGGTCGAGAAGGTCGATTTCATCTCGCATCCCGGCAAAAAAATCTGCCGTGAGAACGAGTATTATGGCGGCGGGCCGAAGTGGATCGTGACGCCGAAATGCATCTTTGACTTCGATCCGGACACGCTCGAGGCGCGGCTCGCGATGCTGTTCCCCGGCGTCACGGTGGACGATGTGAAGGCCAACACCGGATTCGAGGTGAAGACCGCGAAGAAGATCGAAACGGTTCCACCACCGAGCCGGGAGGAACTGGATGCGCTGCGCACCGAGGTCGACAAGACCGGCGTGCTGCGTCACTAGAGAACCGAGGAAAGGGTGAGCGCATGAACGAAGCCGTCAAGACTCAACCAAGCATCAAATTCGAAGCCGAGACCTGGGGCGCGTTCATCAACGGCGAGTTCCGTCCCGCGGCGAGCGGCAAGACGTTCCCGACCTACAATCCGGGCAATGGCGAGATCGTCGGCCACCTCGCCGAGTGCGACGAGGAAGATATCGATGCCGCCGTGCGGGCGGCGCTCGCGGCCTTCCCGACCTGGAAGCGGCGGACCGGTGCGGCGCGCGCGAAGCTCCTGATGAAGCTCGCGCAACTGGTGGAAGCCAACGGACCGAAACTGGCTGAACTGGAGTCCATCAACGCCGGCAAGCCGATCCGCGATTCCAAGGCAATCGATGCGGTCACCGCGATCGACGCATTGGAATACTTCGCCGGCATGGCCACGAAGATCGAGGGTAGCACGATTCCCGTGCCGGGCCCCTACGTGAACATGACCCTGATTGAGCCGCTTGGGGTCATCGGCGGTATCATTCCTTGGAACTACCCGCTGTTGCAGGCGATCTGGAAGATCGCGCCAGCGATCGCCGCGGGCAACACCGTGGTGCTCAAGCCCGCCGAACAGGCCTGCCTGTCGGTCATGCACCTCGGCAAGCTGATCGCCGAAGCAGGCATCCCGCCCGGCGTCGTCAACATCGTGCCGGGCTTGGGCTCCGTCGCCGGCGCCGCGCTGGTTGACCACCACATGGTGGCCAAGATCATGTTCACCGGCAGCACGGCGACCGGCAGGCGCATCGCCGCCCAGGCGGCGAGCACCCTCAAGCCGGTCGGGCTCGAACTCGGTGGCAAGACGGCCGTCATTGTCTACGAGGACGCGCCGATCGACCAGGCGGCGCAGATCGCCGCGATGGCGATCTTCACCAACCAGGGCCAGGTGTGCACCGCCGGTTCACGCCTGTTCCTGCAAGAGAAGATCCACGACAAGGTGCTGGAGAAGGTCATCGAAGGCGCGAAAAAGGTCCGGCTCGGTTATCAGATGGATCCGAATACGACCATGGGCCCGTTGGTCTCCGCCAAGCAGAAAAAAACCGTTCTGGGCTACATCGACTCAGGCAAGAGCGACGCCAAGCTGGTTCACAGCACGCCCGAGCAGGAAGACCTCAAGAGCGGATTCTTCGTCGGTCCGACGATCTTCGACCAAGTGCAGAATTCGATGAAGATCGCGCGTGAGGAGATTTTCGGCCCAGTGCTCTCGGTGCTCACCTTCAAGGAGGAGGCCGAGGCGCTGGCGCTCGCGAACGACAGCCCGTACGGCCTCGCTGCATCGGTGATCACCCGCGACATCGGCCGCGCGATGCGGGCGGTGCAGGCGTTCGAAGCCGGCAATGTCTGGGTCAACACCTGGGGCGCGGTCAGCTCCATGGCGGCCTATGGCGGCTACAAGGCAAGCGGCTACGGCCGCGAAATGGGCTTCTCCGTCATGCGGGAAGTGACGCAGCAGAAGAACGTTTGGCTCAGCGTCCGCTAGCTCAATCGGGCGCATACCCCATCGACCGCTCGAACGATCAGGCGGACACTGCGCGAGCTTTGCGTCGCAGACGTCGGCAATGTCATGAGCGATCTCGCTTCGATCACCCGTGCCGCGTGCCTTTTGGCATCGTCTAATCCGCTTTCGACACTTCATCGGCGGTTCGCTTGCGCTCGCCTCTCTCAACCTTGCCTGCCGGGATCATGTCCCGACTTTTCCGCAACGTTCACCACCATCGCTTTTGACGACAGCAGCTTGCGGTGGCTTGGATCAACACCTGATTGCCGACCCCGAAGGACCTTCCTTCATCTCTCGTACAGTTACGCACCGTTACACTCGAACGGTACTCGTGACACAGGACCCTTACCACCGGCGATCAATTTATCCGGTCTTGTTCACGACCGAATGTTTTAGGCCTTGTGGACGGATTCGATCAAGATGAAGGCGCATGCAAGCGCGACGAAGGAGCCGTAGTTCTGCGCGGTCGTCGCTACACAGACGGATTCGACGCAGTATTTGGTTTCAAGGTCCGTTCAGGATCAGTCCCCTGCACCCTTGTATCGGGGCGATCCAGACGCTCACTTAGGTTCAGGCGTGTGCGTCTCCAAAGCTTGCGGGCGACCTTGACCGGATCGATGCCGGCTTGCTTCCACCAAGCCCGCTCGTCGCCGGCGCGATGAAGCGCCCGGTGGTGAATTCGACAGAGCGGCCGGTGAATTCGTCGCTTGCCTTCCGGCCGAGGGCGCGTGGCTGCATGAACCTGAGGTGGTGAGGATCCGAGGGCTTGCGGGCGCAGAGCAGGCACGGTTGCTCGTCCTCCTTGAAATTTATCTAATCTTAAGCAAGCGGGTGTTCGGCCAACGGGGATTTCGAGGATTCCAGACGCGAAGTCTTGCAATTTATTTTAGGAGTCGCTGGCGAGCCAAGATTCTCTGGCTGCATCCTGGAGAGCGGTGCGGCCGAAGAAGCACGAGATGATGTCTGGCGATCTGTTCCGCGCGCGCCAGCCGATGAGATCGGCTGGGACTACGCGATGCCGCGCTGGGGTCGGACTTTTTCGCAAACGACGCCCGGGCCGAGGCCAATACATCGGGCTTTTTGCGTCAGCACCGTCAGCATCGCCTGCGCGCTTGACGAACACGCCCTGGTCCCGGCGGAGGTTGTCCTGACCAAATTCGAGGCTCGTCGTCGCAGACGGTGCCGACGGTGTGACCGGGGGGTGGGTTTTCCGGCGCGGCGAACATCCTGATCATTCGCGTCCCGGCTCGGCCCTCACGACCGAATTCAATCTCGATGCCCAGCGTGCGCAGGAACGCCTGCGCCGGCCGCAGCCGGCCGGCGAGCGCCCGGAGATTTTTTGGCCAAGCTGAGCTCCCCTTCGACGCGCCATATCCTGCCGCATCCGCACCCGCGCGCAGAAGGTCTGACGCGCTCCCAACCACATGGTCCGCTCGGCCATGATCTCGCGCACGCAGGCGGCCACCGGATCGGAGTCGATCACACGCGCGACGCCACCTTGCGGTTCTTCCAATAGGCGTCGTCATTGCCGCCCTTTCTTTTCCGCAATCAGATCCTTGAGGTGCGTCACGCCACCTTCGGCTCAAGACGCTTCACCTTGATCGAAGTGGCACGCTTGCGGATTTGGGCGAGGTCGTAGTTCATCTGCATGCGCAGCCAGGTGTCGGCAGTGCTGCCGATCGCCTTCTCAAGCCGCACAGCCATTTCCGGCATGATGGCGCTGCGCCCGGCAATGATGTTGTGGAGCTGCTGGCGCGTGACGCCGAGACCCTTGGCTGCTTCGCTGACGGACAAGCCCAGTTCGTCGATGTTGTCCCGGATGAGTTCTCCGGGATGGGCGGGATTCTTCATCGGCATGCTATTCACCTCATGTTAGTGGTAATCAACAAAATCAACGTCGGAAGCCTTCCCGTTCTCAAACCGAAAAATAATTCGCCAGTTGGCGCGTACCGTCACAGCCCAAAAGCCTCTGAGGTTGCCCTTAAGGGGGTGGAGCTTAAACAAGGGCTGGTTCATGCCCTCGATTGTTTCGGCTGCTTCGAGCGAGGTCAGAATTTGGCGAATCCGCCGCAACATGTCGGCGGGCAGCTTGCTCCCGTCATCGTCCTCGAAAAATTGTCGCAGCCCTTTGTGCCTGAAACTCTCGATCATTGCCCCTCAATCATCATTGTAACTGTAAAGTACCATTTTACACTCGTCAAGCACCATCGAACCAACCTGGAGTACCGATTCTGTATCGACTTGTCTTCTGCGCCGCCGAATGAAGGGCGGCTTTTGCGTCAGCACCGTCAGCATCGTTTGCGCGGTTGACGCGCACTCTCTGGCCCCGGCGGGGATGTCTTGACCCCGGTCGAGGCCCATTGTCGCGGACGGTGCTGACGGCACGGACGGTTTTGCGCGGTGGGTTTTCAGGTGCCGCGCTCATCCTGATCATCCGCGTCCCCGCTCGGCCTTCGCGGCTAAAGACAACCTCGATGCCCAGCGTCCGAAGGAACGTCTGCGCCCGGCGCAGCCGGCCGGCGAGCGCCCGCGGCGTCTTCGGCCAACCCGCGCTCCTCCAAAGCACGTCACCGCTTCGGGCATCGACACCCGCGCGCAGAAGATCTGACGCGCTCCCCGCCCAATGCCTGCGCTCCGCCATAATCTCGCGCACGCAGGCGGCCACCGGATCCGCATCGATCACATTCTCGATTGCTGCCCGGCGGTTTTTCCAATAGGCGTCCTCGAAGGTGCCCGACGGCCAGAACGCCGTTTCGCAGGCCGCCGCCCAGTGGGCGAAGTCAGCCATGCGCGGCAGCCGTTGGAGGCGAACGCATGGCAGCGCCCGCAAGCCGTTGGCCGCGGCATCGAGCAGGGCACCGAGAATGCGCGGCCGCTCGATCTCAAACTTGAGCCAAAATTCTTTCTCCGGCCGCCGGCGCGCGTCCGTGATGGGGGCGAGCGTCAGAAGGATGGCGCGGTCGGTCAGATCGGGTCGAGTGATGACGTCCTCGATGCCGTTGAGAATGATTGGGCGAGCGGCCTCGAACAGCACCTCGTCCTGGTCGGAATAGAGCTGGCGCACCGCGAAGCCGCCGCCGCTCGCCAATCGGCAAAACGTATCAGAAATCCACGACGGCAGGCCCGAGAGATTGTCAAATGCCAGCACGTGCCCATTATTAGCGGTGATGAACAACTCGCGGTCTTCGCGCGGAAGTGCCCTGACCGGGGCTATGTTGGGATCGACCAGCGACCTCACGATTTTTGAGAGGATGGTTTTCGCCGACCCTTGCTCGCCCGATACTCCCAACAGCGGATAGGGACCACCATATCGCAGCGCTGCCAACAACCACGCCACGACCAGCACGAAGTCGTTACGACCCGCAAGATTGAGGAACGATGCAAGAGCCTCGAGAGCTGTGATCGCCCCGCCTTTCTCCGGTACAGGAAGCGGCAGCATGCCGGCCGGCCGGCGGAAGCGCACCGGCGGACAGCTGATGACCCGCCACCCATCGGGTCCAATTTCAACGGCCTGCCAGCGCTGGTCGGCGAGATCGAGATAGATATGACCTTGGTGTTCCGCGACGCGAACCTGGACGGCCCACTCGGGGCTGTCAAACTGCGCCCGCGCCTCGATCACATTCAGTGCCGAGTTCAGCGCCTCGGCACTCGGGGCGCCGCCCATCTCCTCATAATACCGCCGTCTCAACCATGCCCGAAAGCGTAGGCTGCGAATGGACCAGGTTTCTCTATGCCCATCAACGAAAAGGTCGGCATAGGCAGTACCGCTGGCCGTGTGAAACAGCCCGGCGCTGGCGGCCAAATTGGCGAGCATAATGGCCACCTTCAGGCCGGTGGTTTGTTCTCTCCACCATTCGGTTTGGAGCTACGAGGCAGATGGGTCGCCCGACGCTCGCTCAGCCAGGTGTGTCGCCAAAGCTTGCGAGCAACCTTGATCGGGTCGATGGCCGCCACCTTCCACCACGCCGCCTCATCGCCAGCGCGATGAACCGCACGGTGATGTCCGCGACAGAGCGGCACCGTGAATTCGTCGCTCGCCTTGCGGCCGAGCGCGCGCGGCTGCATGAATCGAAGGTGATGGGGATCCGAGGGCTTGCGGCCGCAGACGAGACATGGCTGTTGGGCGACGTAGCGAAGGTGTCCCTTGTTGCGGTAGCGGCGCGGCGCGGCAACCGTCAGTACGCTCTTGTCGATGCCGGTAGGGGCATCGTCGACGTCCGCGTGCGTGCGCACGCCTTGCGGGCTGACCGATTGGGGGGCAACACGATTGCGTTCGGAGAGCTGCTCGGTTTCGTTTTCGGTTTCGATCTTGGTTTCGATTTCGGATACGTCCGGCTGTGACTGCGCGGGAAATCGTTGCTCGAATGCAGCCTCGACGAGCTTGGCATCGGCCGCCGTGAGGCTGTTCTTGGCGGCGAGCACCTTGCCCGCCCAACTTGCAGCGACATCAGCCGACGTGAGGCTTCCAAGCTCTGCCAGAAGTTCTTCGCGCAGCGTCGCCGATCGCTCAGGATCGAGGACAACGGAGGTGACGCGCTTTGGGGCGCCGCGCGCACGGCTATTGCGGAACGGCGGTGAGAGCGGGGTTTGGCCCTGCATACCCTGCGGTTGGGTCACACGGTCCAACGCTGGGCCCGGCGATAAGGGCGTCCCGTCACAAATATCAGGTGCATCAAGATCGTCCTCGCCGGCAATGCCGACGAGCGTGAAAAGGGCGTAGCGCCGAGCATAGGTCAGGGCAGCGCCCATGCGCTGGGGAGTTGCCATGTCGGCGATCGGACATACTGGCCAATCCGAGGCGATCCATTCGCCCGAGGCGTGGGCGAGCACCGTGGTCAAGTTGACCATGCCCGCGGTCTGGTCGATTGCAGTGGTCTGCACGGTTGCAATCTCGTGTTGGCCAAGCGTCTTGCGCACGATGTCGAGGCCACTCGAGAGCGGCGCATAGCGAAAGGTCTGCTCGCCCTCCCCGGCCCGTCCACTCCGGATCGTGGCGGTAAGCGACTTTTCCGGGTTGATGAGTTCCGCTTGGGCTTTTGCCAGGGCTGCGGCCAGAGCCGCGACCGATTCACTGGAGCGGTGCATGGCTGGCCTCCGTCTCCAAGACGTCGAAGCTCACTGCGCCTGACTTCGAGCGCTTGGCGCGCACCCCATGCCCGATCGCCTCCTTGGCGTCCTCGGGCATCAAGGTCTTGAGCTCGCCTTTTGCGCGCTCATGGTCGAGAAAGGCGCTTCGAGTATCGCGGAAGAGCGCCGCGAATTCCGCCCAGGAGTTCGACGCGCTCATGTCGACGATGCGGATCGCCTCGATGCGAGGTCGCGGGGGCTCGGCATTGATGAGGTGGGGGGTTTCGCCCGACTGCACGCAGCGCCAGAACTTCTTCTCCGCCGAGACCAGAACGCTCAGATAGAGCGGGTCCATCGGAATGGTAAGCTCCACCCATTTGCCGCCGCCGGTGATGATCGACAGCACCGCGAGTCTGGAGTGGGTGACCCACATATTGTGCTGGAGCTGCGCCATGTATTTTTCGGCTGCGGCCTCCTCGGAGAACGACCAGGGCAGCATGAACTTCGATTCGAATACTGCTCCCATCCCCTCCACCATGCCGTCGAGGGTCGCCGCCATCCACGGAATGGCCGAGTGCTTGACCCGCCGTTGCACGTCTGTGATGGCTCGCCCGGTAGTGCGCTCATACCAACTTCGGTTGAGCGCCTCGGTTGCCACACCGAGCTGGACGATGAGGTTGTTCGATAGGTCTTCCGGCTCGGCCTCGCCGCGCTTCTCGCGCCAAAGCCGAACCAATGCAGTTTCGTCGGTCCCCATGATGATACGGGCGTCCGAGCCGCCAATGAACGAACGGCGACTCGCGGATGGTGTTATCCACACTCTGGCTTTCATCTCTTCCTCCAATCTCAAAAATGACCTTTGCTTGATGATGCATCCTCGCTTTCGGATCATATGAGCGTATTTGTATCACTCGATCCGAAAGGAGTCAACATGTCTTTGAAACCACTGACCAGCTCTCAAATACGGTCCGCCCGCGCCCTCATTCGTTGGAGTGCCGAAGACCTTGCCCGAGAGGCAGCGTTGGGTTTGGCAACTATTCGGCGTGCCGAGAACTCTGAGAATGAAACTTCCCTTACCGCAGCAAACGACTTGGCAGTTCGCCGCGCTTTGGAAACGGCCGGCGTCGAATTCATTGATGAGAATGGTGGAGGGCCAGGCGTTCGCCTCCGAAAGCGTCAGCGGACAAAGGTGCATAGATCTTTCGCGCGAATGCCGCCGCGCTCCTGATAGATTCGAGCCAAGGTTCTTTTTTACGCATTTCGATAGACACCCAGCCGTAGTAACCACAAGCGTCCATGATGCGCGAAATGCGGCCGTGATCGAAGCCGGAAGTTCCGAGCGGCACAAGACCAATCTCGCTCGCGTGAACATGTGTCGTACACGTCAAGGCGCGTTCAATCGTGTCGTCGCTATCACCGTTAGCAATGGCGGCGCCCACATCGAAATGAATTCGGATGTTGGGATGATCGACCGCCTGGGCGAGTGCGATCGCCTCTTCAGTTTGCACCACGAACCGGCAGCCATAGATCGCGGGATTGGGTTCGATGCCAAGAACCGTATTTTCGTTGGCAAAGACGGGACCAAGTGCGCGAAAGAAGGCCACCGCCTGATCGAAAGCTACCTCCGCGGAAAGCTCGCCCGGGTCGCGCAAGACCGGCGAGCCGAATACGCATGTCCTTACGCCCATCGTCCTGCCGAGCTTCGCGACGAAAGAGAGATGCTGCGCAAGCCGCTGCCGCTCGGCCGCGCCTCCGAAAAGCCGTGCGCCTAAGATCCCGAACGTGATCGCCTGAAAGGCCGGCACCAGAAGTCCAAGGTCGGCGAGCCGAGACCGGTAGTCCGCGGCACGAGCGAAAGTAATCGCTTCCCAGCCGCCAAGCGCTTTGGCGGGTGCCAGCTCAACGCCTTGAAGCTTTAGTTCGGCGACGCGTGTCAGGGCCTCTGCGTCTGCTTCCGCTGGCCACGCGATGTTGGAGATGGCGATGGATCTCATCGGCGAGGATTGTAGGTGCCGATGACGGTGTTCAAGAGCTCCATCATGATTCCGAAATATCCCTTCAGACCGCGGATCTTCGTCGGCGCGGCTTCATCTTTCGGGTAGGCACGGACAACCGGCACGTCCTCCACGTGATAGCCGAGCCGCGCCGCGCGAACGGCAAGGTAATATGGAAGGTTGTAACTTGCGAACACGTGACGGAATGGCCGCACACGCGGATCGAGCAGATAGCGACGGCTGAAACCTCGAAAACTGTTGGTCGTATCGGTCATTCCGCGCCCCGCCGAAGAAGCCGCACATACTCGGGAATAGCTTCGACGCCATCCTTGTCATTGCCGTCGATCTGAATGATGCCGAGATATCCCTGACGTAACGCATAGGCGTATCCCACGCGCATGCCGGTGCTCAGGCCTCCGGGTGGTCCGAGCTTCCGCAGAACCGTGCGCACCCCGAGCGGGCGCATGCGCTCCGCCGCCGTGCATCCATCGGTGCTATTTCCGTCCGCGACGACAATGTCACACTCGTCGCAAAACCGCCTCATCCGAGAGAGCTGCCGCGAAAGACGCTCTCCCTCATTTAGAACCGGGATGACGATGCAAAAATCCTTGGCTTTCGGTGCCAGCTCCTCGATCGTATGCTCCGGCAATTGCCATTCGCGATCATCCAGCGATCTCATCTGGGTCGCATCCTGAATCATCGTTGGTGTCATCGCAGATAGTTGGCTCCGTTCACGTCGATGGTGCAGCCAGTCATTGAGGCACAGCAATCGGAAAGAACGAAATAGGTGATCTCGGCGAGCTCGCGAGGGCGTCCGAGCCGCTGCATTGGAACCTGCTGAGTCATCAGCGCAAGGTCGTCTGCCTTGCGATTTTGCGTCATGCGAGTGTCCATCACTATGCCCGGAGCGATAGCCACGATACGGTTGCGAGGCGCAAGCTTTAGGCTGGCCGTCCGCGTGAGCGCATGGATCGCATCTTTGGTAATGGCATAGCCGTCATCAAAGCTCCCCTTGAACCCCGATTGTGATCCGTACAGGACAATCGTCGCATTGGGCTTGAGATTCTTCGCAAGGCGACTCACCGCGACCATGGCCGACAGCAAATTGACGTTGATGATTTCCTCCATGTCCTCGAACGTGGCGGTAAAGAGCGATTTCGACTGCATGATGCCGGCGCAGTTGACGAAAGAATCGATCGGCTGCTGGAAATCCGTCAGTATTCGATCAAGCTCGCGCGGGCGCGTGAAGTCCGCGACGACAAACTCCTCCGCCGCAAGAGCCCGTGCTTTGTCAGCCGAGCGAACAATCGGGATCACCAGGTCTCCCTTCTCGCGCGCATAGTCGTAAAACGCTCTTCCGACCCCGGATGTCACTCCAGAAACGAGATGTGTACGGATTTGTCCGTCAACCATGGCGCTCTGTTCTGACCGAATTTGAAGCAATTAGGTCAGACGGCATACCGATCATGAAGCTGCCGTCCGTGATGACGTTTGTTCGACCCGCGCGACGGGTCAAGGGACTCTTGATCTCGCGCGTGATCCCGGCGCGCCTTCGTAACGGCATCCGTGCATGAATCTGAAGCACATATTCGGCGATCAGCGCGAGGATGAATGATAGCAGCAGCATCATTCCGGCGAGCTGCAAAGACAGCGTCGTCCAACCCGGCGCAACTTCCGACTTAAAAAGAAAGACCCCAATCACATAGAAGGTATACAGGAAGGCCATCAGCGCGCTTGCGAGACCAAGAAGGCTTGCAATGCGCAGCGGCGCGGCGCTCGTGGTCACGAGCCCGCGCAAGCCACGGGTTATGGCGCGGCGAAACGAAACGTGTCGATCTCTCCTCACCTCCACCTGCACCGGCACGCTACTGGCCGGGTAGCCAGGGCCAAGGGTCCGCGCCCACAGAAGAAGCTCGGCGTTCAATTGCCCCACGAGGTGAAGCGCAGCCGGTCGGCTCATGAGCCGCAGCGGCGGCAGATCGGGCGAAAGCTCCACGTCCGACAGAGCATTGATTGCGGCGTAGAACAGCCGACGAAAGAACCGATATAGACGGGGCTCGTGATCCGAAATCCGCCGCGGTTCGGCGCATACGAGGTCGAAACCTTTGTGAATTGCTTCGATCATTTTTGGCAACGCGGCGAGCTCGTCGGCGGTTGCATTCGTGACCAGGACATGATCCCCAATTGCGTGGTCGATCCCCACCACACGGGCGGCATCCCTGTCGATACGTTCGGATAGAAAATGACAAGTGCTGTCAGGCACGGCTGCAATGATTTGCTTGAGCTCCAGGGCGATCTCGGTAGGTACTGCGTTGGCGACGAGGACCAGCTCCGCGTCGGTCCATTCGTTCCCAAGGGCTTCCACCAGACGGATGAGATCGGTCTCGGGCACGGCCAGATCCTCGATCACGATGACGGCGGAGATGGAGGATGCTTTCATGGTGTCCCACCGGCGGGCGCGGATGGCATCACGCACATCATAAATGTTATCGATCTTGGCGCCTAGAACCGAGACGATGCGATCGCTGATAGGGCTGGTCTCGAGCAAGATCGGACGATCGTCATGCTCCTCGCTCTGCAGGAGCACGGCCTTCCATTCGAATAGAGAACGAATCACGCGCACGCGTGTGATGCGCGGCAGATACCGCGCGGCATCCCGGATCATTGCGTCGGCGTTCGAACGGGAGGGACGCACGTCGTCCGGGGGTGCGTCGATGCGGGCCTCGTGCGGTGTATACCGAACATGGGTGAGCGAATGCAGCTTGGCGGGGGGGAACGGCAACAACGAGAAAAATGGTCCATCTATGACCGTGATGCCAAAGGACAAGAGTTCCGGCGGGGGTTCAACCAGCACGACTTCGGCAAGCTCCCGCTTGAGCGGGGTACGAAGCGGAACACCGATGCCGTCGAGAAAGGCGTAGGTGGCATTGACGACGTGACGCGTTCTGATCTGGCCGCGCGGAGTCTCCAGCATAATGGCGTTATCGGCCACCTTCGCGAGCCGCACCGGCATGGACAAGCGCACATCGATAGCCAGCTCGACAAGCGTTGACATCAGCTGTGCGGCGATCACGGTCGTGTCGAATACGGCCTCTTGCGCTTCAAAGGCATCCTCGATCATGCCTTCATCAAACAGGTGCAGGACTTCGCTTCGAGCCGGCCGGCAAGGTATGGCAAGGGCCGAGCAAAAGCGCTCGAACTGTGTTGCGTTCGTTTGAGAACTACGGGCGATGGCATAAACTGTTTCAATTCCGCCGTGAATCGCGTTGCCATACTCAGCCAAAAAGCGGTCGAAGCTTGCGCGCGCGCAAGGCGGTGAGTACAGCCCGCGGGTAATGATAGCCGTTATGCACCCGCGCTTGATTGACGGCCGAGGCCCGCCGCAAGATCGCCGCCTCGCGATCCAACAAGAGGACGCGGGGTACGCCGAGGCGCCTGAGTTGCAGCGCTATCTCGCAGCCGAAGAATCCGGCACCGATGACGGCCACATCGGCATCAAGAAGCTCGATATGATTCATTGCGCACGCAGCTCAACCATTGCCGCCGAAGAAATTGACGCCCAAATGCGAACGCAGCGAACCTCCGCTTCAGGGTTAGCCGGCGTTCAAATAATAGCGAATCGCCACTGCTCGGATCACCACTACGGGCTCAATCAATGCCAAGAGCACGAGACCTGCCACTGAGAACGGCAATATCTTGGTCCCGGGCCACACCAATCGAGGCAAGGCGAGCGGTAGCACGGCGGCGAACGGTAGAAAATAACGTCCTTGAAAAGTGAGCACAACAGGTGCTCCGGGCGCAGTATATGTAAAATGCTTCATCGTGAAGTCGTGTGGGTGATTTTCAGCCAATTTCGAATGACTGTCTTCTGTTGTTGTTGTCGCTGTTGGCATGTGGGCAACGCGCTTGCGTTGTCCATCATGTCCACAGCGATGCTGTGTGCTCAAAGTGGATTTGTGACAGTGCCGTGCTCTGCCGATCGGCCGCCAGGGAGCATCACGAACGCTGTTCCAGATGGCCGAGACCGCTATAGGGCCGGCAGCATGCAGGTGAGGATTTTGAGCCGCAGGTAGTCTTCGTTGCGCAAGCCGTAGGCGCGACGCTGGATCACCCGGATCTTGTTGTTGAGCCCCTCGACGAAGCCGAGCGAGACCTTGTTCTCGGGCCGGCAGTAGGCCGCAATGCCGTCCCAATGACGGTCGATCATCGCGGCGAACTTCTCATAAGGTTTGAGCCGCTGCCACTTGAGGCTCGCGCGCCAGTTCTCGAAGAAGCGCCGTGCCCAGCCCTCGCGCTCATAGCTCCACAGCTGGCCAAAGCTCTCCTTGAGAACATAGGCCGTGTTGAGCCGCTTGTTGGCCGCCAGCAATGTCTTCAATGCCTTCTTGCCGTCGAGCGTGAGGTTCTCCTTGCGCGACAGCAAGGTGTATTTCTGACCCTTGATGTAGCGCCGCTCGCGGCCTTGGAGCCGCGCGTACTCGCTCTTGCGGACCGCATCCAAGGCCTCGCCCAGATGGCGTATGACATGGAACTTGTCGAACAAAACCGCCGCTTGTGGCGCATGCGCCTTCGTCGCCAGACGAAACGGCTTCCACATGTCCATGACGGCCAGACGAATGCGCGAGCTCTTCCTCTCGCCGAGCCAGCCGTAGAACTGGCTCATGCTTGCCTCCGAGCGATCCTCGCCGCCGAACCAGATCGGCCGGCCGCGCACGAGGTCGCTGACCACGATGCGATAGGTGTGACCCTTGCGGATCGCAATCTCGTCGATCCCGATCACCTGCGGACCGGGCGTGCCCGCGCGCTCGAGCTGGGCTTGCATGTATTGCATCTCCAGCGCCTTGACCGTGTGCCAATCGAGCGCCAGTTCCTCCGCCACGTCCTTGATCGTCGCCTGCCGGCAGCGCCGGCCGACAAAATAGGCAAAGCGCTTGGTGTAGAGCGGATTGTCCGCCAGAAAATCGAGCCGCTCCCGTTTCACCTTGCCGCAGCAGCGGCAATCAAGGCGCCGCACCTCCAATTCCAGAAATATCCGCGCGTCCCCGCAGGACAGATCGCGCACCCGGCGGAGCTTGCGGTCGTACCAGCCCATCTGGACGCGACCGCAGCACCCGCACGCCGTTTTTTTGAGCGTCGTTTGAGCGTGATCACGCGCGCTTTCGGATCACCAAAAATACCGCGCACTGTTGGTTCCGGTCGAAAACCAGGGAACAAATACGTATCCCAAAGTCGCCGTCGGCGTTTCGATGCTCGTGCCATCCATCATTCATGCCAAATTCCAAACCCCGCCAAAATGCAAAATCCCCTTGCAATCCCCAGGTTTGTCAGGCTTTCAGCCCCAAAAATCACCCACTCGATTCTACGAAGACCC
>WNFV01008788.1_pt1 | contig 16325 bp, 20 predicted proteins | sample 5400101 | NCBI WGS metagenome assembly WNFV01 (sample SAMN13153361, study PRJNA577476) | soil metagenome | isolation source: 115 cm soil or saprolite under grassland replicate 1 | place: USA:California | collected 2016-06-15
ATTTCAACGGCTCGGCGACCGAGCCGGTGCGCTTCGTCGCGCCGAGCAATGCGCCGATTATTTTCAATGCTTTTGCTTCTCCTGAGTTTATCTTCAATACACCCTACGAATTCACCGATCGGTTCTCGGGTCAGAACAACTATTTTTCGAGCGAGATCAGGGAGGGGGAGTTCGAGGATACCTCGATCAATTTCATTTCTGATATTTACGCCGTGCCGTTGACCAAATATCCGCGGCGCGGCGTCGATTACAGCCGGCTTGGAATCACCGGCTCGGGTAACAAAGCGATGGTCGGTCATATCATGGCCATCGGCAGCGGCACTTATCGAAAGCCGCATTACCATGGCTCCGGCGCGCAGGTGATTGTGCTGGGCGGCAAAGGCTACACACTGATGTGGCCGAAATACGATACCAACGAGGGGCCTCAGGACGGTAAGTTCGTTAAGGTGGACTGGCACAAAGGCAGTCTGCTGGTGCCGCCCGAGGGCTGGTATCACTCCCATTTTACGACCAGCGCGGAACCTGGGCTGCATTTGGCCTTGCGGCGCGGCCAGCGCGGCGTCGGCAAGCGGTATTTACCCACCGTGCCTGAAAGCGAAGGCGGTACGGTGATGGATTACGAGGATGAGCCGCGGGAAGTCCGCGCGATTTACGAAGCCGAGCTGGCGAAGACCGGCGTTCCCTGCCGCATGCCGCCGGTGACGTATCGGAAGTAAAGTGAAGTGGTTTTCAGAAATGGAGTGTTGGAGTACTGGAGTATTGGGTTTTAATGCACCACTTATCACTCAAATCGTTCCCGCTGTACGCATCAAGTCGGGATAAATGAAATGCGACGTCGAGATCGATTTATAGCCGCTGTTCTGGTCGTGCTTGTGTTTTTCTCGGCGGCCATCGCGTACGGCGCCTCGGTTAATGATCCGGCCTGGGAAAAAATCGTAGCCGTGGGCAAAAAAGAGGGTAAGGTGGTGGTGTTCGGACCGCCCGGCCCCGACGTGAGGGATGCTTTCACCCTGGGGTTCCAAAAAAGATATCCCGAAATCGAGGTTGATTTTAGCGGCATGCAAGGCGCTCAAGTGGCGCCGAAGCTGGTGGCTGAGCTCAAAGCGCAGCAGTACCGAACCGATCTGGTCGTTGCCGGAACGACGACGGCGTTGGAAGGTCTTGCACCGGTGAACGCCATCGTGCCGATGCATCCGTTTCTTGTGGGTCCTGAAAGTCGGGATCTCTCGAAATGGAAAGCAGGTAAGCTTCACTTTTCCGATGACGCAGGGAAGTACAATCTAGTTTATGGCAACCGCGTCCAGGTCGCTTTCGTTTACAACCGCGACTCGTTAGTGTCGGGCAAAATCAAGTCGTGGAAAGACCTGCTCAATCCCGAGTGGAAGGGCAAGATCGCCATGCTCGATCCGCGCCGTGCGGGCGGCGGATTGGATATATCCACGTTTTGGTACACCAACGAGAAGCTCGGTTTAGGAAAAAGTTTTATCAAGCAGCTGTTCACGACCCAGGACATTTTTATGTCCAATGAGGAGCGGCAAATCGTGGACTTTGTGGCCCGCGGGCGATACCCGATCGCGATCGGCCCGAGCGGCACCTTGACATTTCAACTCAAAGCGCAAGGCCTTCCCGTGGAGCTTTTCGGCAGCGCGGGACTGCAAGAGGGCGGCTTTGTGACCGCCAGCAACGGAACCATTTCGGTGGTGAAAAATACGCCGCACTCCAGTGCCGCGAAACTCTACTTGAATTATCTTCTCTCGAATGAAGGACAGATGACTTGGAGCAAAGCCTTGGGACTGGCGAGCCTTAGACGCGATGTTCCACGGGATCATATTCCGGAGATTCTGCTTCCCCAGGAAGGCGTCAACTATCAGGAGACTTACAGAGAAAAGTACGTGCTGATGAGACGGGAAATCGTCGACTTCATCAACACCGCACTACAGCGCTGAGAGTTTGGCTTTCGGAATTCTCAGCGCGCGATGGCAATTCTCATCTCAGATGCCAATAGCAACCTGCTGCGAGAAGAGACCTTCCAAAAGGGCGCTTCTTTCCTAAAATGCAACCCAGGCGTCGTTCAGTTTAATCTAAAGTGGGCTCAGGCGCTTGACTCTGGTCTAGCGCAAGAAATAGGCTGCGGGTTGTTAGGGAGATAGGCTGACCGGCTTTTGTCGCCGCGTACGGCAGCTCACTTAATAGTTAGGCGCTCTAAGCAGAACATTGCTACCCTTTATGCGAGTACAGGGGCATGCAGGAATGCCGTATCAGGGCGCGCGAGATTTCTTTTCTCAAAGGGAGGGCCGATGAAGGTTCCAAATGCGATGCTCCGGCGCGTCTTGGTCACGCTGCAAATGATCATTGGGCCGCTGGTTGCACTCATGTTGCTGACTGGGGAGGCGACCTCAGCGGATATCCGCGTTTTCAGCGGCGGCGGTCCTCAGGACGCGCTGCGGCATCTCGCACCGGAATTCGAGCGGGCCACCGGTCACCATGTGGAGTTCACCTTCCAATTGGTGACCGAGATTCAGCGAAAACTTGCGGCGGGCGAAAAGGCCGACGTGATCGTGCTCCCGGTTCCCTTGATCGCCGCTACGGCAAAGACCGTCCCGCTGCGCACCGAAGGTCGCATCGTGCTGGCCCGTGGGGGCATCGCGGTCATTGTGCGCCAGGGCACAACACCGCCAGATATCTCCACGGCCGAAGCCGTGCGCAAGATGCTGCTCAATGCCCGAGCAATCGCATGGTCCGATCCGAGTACCCCGGTCGGCGGCTCCCTCAACCGCGCGATTGCGCAACTCGGTATTGCCGATGAGGTGCGGCCAAAATTGATCATTACGTCCGCGATCCACGGTGGGGCGGATCTGGTGGCGAGAGGCGACGCGGACCTCGGGCTCTTTCTCCTCAGCGAAGTGCGGACGGCCAGAGGTACCACGCTGGTGGGATTGTTGCCCTCTCCTCTGCAGAGCTTCGTTGTCTATGGCACGGCCGTTCCGACTTACAATGCCACACCCGAAGCCGCGCTGGCCTTTGTCAAGTTCATCTCGGACCCGAGCAGGAGCGAGCGCTGGAAGGCTGCCGGCTTCGAACTTATGGGCAGTCCCTAGCGGTCACGCCGCGCGCGCCTGGTCGGCCCGGTGCCTGGCCGCAGCCTTTTTTTTACGCGGAGAGACCGATATTTCGGAGTATACGAACTGCACATCCGGCAGCCAACCGCCTAACCGCACGATCGACACGGACACGCGCAACAGCAACGCGCGCCCGTCATCGTGGACGTTGCAGCGCGACATGAACGCCATGCGCTTCCGAGCCAAGCACGTCTCCGCATCGGAGAATGGTGATTACTGCCAGGTCGCGTTCGAAAATACGGATGCAGCCAGCGATGCGGCCGACATACATGGCCCCGACAGCCCTTATTTACTGATTCAGCGCCAATTCGAAGATCCAGACGGTGGGGAATGCTACGTTGAAACGCACGAGGAAGGATACATCGGCCATTTTCGCTTACGTTCAATTGAGTTCAGCCCATCTCGCCTCCTTCTTGAAATTGCGAGAGATCGGAACAACACAATCGAAGTGATCTTTGATATAGGGCAGTCCGAATTCGAGGAGGTGCAGCGCGTGATTGACATCATTTCCGGAAAGTCGAGTCCTGATGATTGACGCCGTGCTAACTCCAGGTGAAACGCACAGCCCACAAGCGTCGTGCTTCATCAATTGGTCACTGGCCCACCCGGTTCAGCAAGACGTTAACCATCAAGCCTGAGATTGAACTGATTTCTCCCTCGAACAAATCCGGTGAGATATGCCTGAGGCGTCGATCAATTCAATCTCAGGCTAAAAATCTGGTCTTCCCACTCGACGAATACCTGTCGCCTTCGGTCGTAAATCTCACTTTCTCCATTACCGTCCGCGTGATACATAACGCATGGTGCATGCAATGAAGAAAACCGCAGTGCCATCAGTCGTTGTTGTAGTGGTACTGCTTGCTGTTGCAGTCATAGCCGGGGCGCAGCAGCCGAAGAAAGTCCCCCGGATAGGGTATTTACAGGCTCCCCCTCGCTCAGCTGTCGCGGTCCGCAACGACGCATTCCGGCAGGGTCTGGGTGATCTCGGTTACGTGGAGGGAAAGAACGTTCTCATTGAGTGGCGATTTGCGGAAGGAAAGTCCGAACGTATCCCAGCGCTGGCGGCCGAACTAGTGCAACTCAAGGTAGACGTTATCGTCACCGGTGGTTCGATACTAACTCGTGCCGCCAAGGAAGCGACTTCTACGATTCCCATTGTGATGGCGCAGGATAACGATCCTGTCGGCAATGGGTTCGTCGCCAGCCTTGCGCGACCTGGGGGAAATATCACCGGATTGTCAACGCTTGCATCGGAGATAAGCGGAAAACGACTGGAGCTTCTGAAGGAAATCGTCCCCAAGCTTTCCCGCGTGGCCTTCCTGGGGACTTCGACCCAACCCGGTAATCCACAACATTACGAGAGACGGAACTGGCCGCACAGGCGTTCGGGGTGAAGCTGCAATACGTGGACGTACTAAGTCCGAAGGATATTGAGACTGCATTCCGAAAGGCGACAAGGCGCATGCTGACGCAGTCCTTATGATAGTGGCGGGCGCAGTTGCCACCGCTAACCGACCACAGATTGTAGACCTCGCGGTAAAGAGCCGTCTGCCGACAATGTATCCGCAGAATACATGGGTAGAAGCCGGGGGGCTCATAACCTACGGCGTGAACTATACCGATTTAGACCGGCGTGCCGCCACCTATGTGGATAAAATTCTGAAAGGCGCAAAGCCCGCAGACCTGCCAGTCGAGCAGCCAAAAAAGTTTGAACTGGTAATCAATCTGAAAGCCGCGAAGCAGATCGGTCTCACGATTCCGCCGAACGTGCTGGTGCGAGCGGATAAGGTGATCAAGTGATGCCGAGAAAACAAACTGCGATGGTAGGATTGAACTGATTTCTCCTACGACTTAATCTTACAAGACGCGACTGTTGTGTCGATCAGTTCAATCTCTGGCTAAAAATCTGGTTTTCCCTGTCGACGAATACCTGTCGCCTTCGGTCGTAAATCTCAGTTTCCTCTATTACCGTCCCACGTGATACATAACGACTGGTGTGTGCAATGAGGAAAGCGGGTGTCTTATCAATCCTGTTTGTAGTGGTACCGCTTGCCATTGCAGTCATAGCCGAGGCGCAGCAACAGACAAATGTGCCTAAGATTGGGGTGCTCTCAAGCGGTTCCCGTTCCGTTTCCGGTCCAGGCTCCCGCCTTGAACTAATCCGGCAAGGAGTCCGCGAACTCGGCTATGTTGAAGGTAAGAACATAATTATCGAGTATCGATCCGCGGAGGAAAAGTTCGACCGGCTCCCCGCGTTGGTTGATGAGCTGATTCGTCTCAAGGTTGACGTGCTCGTCATGTCCTCAACGCCTGCTGCTTTAGCCGCCAAGAATGTTACCAGGACGATCCCCATCGTTTTTATAGGGGTGTCGGACCCTGTTGCTGCTGGGCTGGTTGACAGCCTAGCGCGGCCTGGGGCGAACATCACGGGATTCTCCGCGATTTCGGCGGCGTTAGCTGGTAAGCGACTAGAGTTGCTTAAGGAAACTGTTCCCAAGCTCTCCCGCGTGGCGGTGCTGTGGGATCCACGGGATCCAAATGCTGCGGAAGCATGGAAAGAAAGCCAATTACCAGCCCAAGAACTGGGTCTACAACTTCACTCCATGGAGGTAAGTAACGCCAACAAATACGAGAGTGCGTTCAATGAGGCTATCAAGACGGGTAGCGCCGCTCTTGCTGTGGCGGGAAGCCCGTTGACCGTTTCAAATCGAAAACAGATTGCGGACCTAGCGGCAAAAAATCGACTGCCGGCGGTATATCATCGGGCAGATTTTGTCGACAACGGTGGTTTGATGTCCTACGGGGCCGACCAGGTTGAACCCTACCGGCGAGTTGCCGTCTACGTGGACAAAATTCTCAAAGGCGCTAAACCTGCTGACCTGCCAGTCGAGCAGCCGAAGAAGTTTGAGTTCATCATGAACCTCAAAGCCGCGAAGCAGATCGGCCTGACCATTCCGCCGAACGTGCTGGCGAGAGCGGATAAGGTGATTCGATGACAATAGTCAGTACTCCGTGGTTTGTCGTCAATACGAGAGTTTTACGCTTCGCTCTTAGCGCTCTGCTCTTCGCGCTATGCATTTCCGCCGAAGCGCAGCAGCAGCCGGGGAAAGTCCGGCGGATAGACTATTTATCCGCCCTTTCCGTTTCTGCCGAATCATCTCGTCTCGACGGATTCCGGCAGGGTCTGCGCGAGCTTGGCTACGTCGAGGGAAAAAACATTGTCATTGAGTATCGATTTGCGGAGGGAAAGTTTGACCGCCTTCCTCAGCTTGCCGCCGAGCTGGTGCGTCTCAAGGATGATGTTATAGTCACGACCGGTCCGACATCAACCCGTGCTGCCAAAGAAGCCACTACCACGATTCCTATTGTTATGGCGTTTGATAATGACCCTGTTGGGAACAGTTTCGTCGCCAGCCTTGCGCGTCCGGGTGGAAACATTACCGGATTGTCAACCTATTACCCAGAGATAAGCGGTAAGCAATTGGAGCTGCTGAAAGAGATCGTTCCTAGGCTCTCCCGCGTTGCGGTGCTTGGAAATTCAGCCATTCCAGGCAATGCACAAGCGTTAAAAGAGATGAAACAAGCCGCAGCGGCGTTCGGCGTTCAGCTTCAATATTTAGAGGTACGAGATCTCAAGGACATCGAGACTGCATTCCAAGAGACAAGGAAGAGGCGTGCTGACGGAATCCTCGTGCTGACGAGCCCTGTCACCAATTCTCACCGATCACAGATCATCGACCTTGCACTAAAGAACCGACTCGCGGCTATATATTACACGGCGGAATGGGTGGAAGCCGGAGGGCTTCTGACCTACGGCGCCAACTTGATTGATTTGTGGCGCCGCGCCGCCACTTACGTGGACAAAATTTTGAAAGGTGCCAAGCCGGCCGAGTTGCCGGTGGAGCAGCCCACGAAGTTCGAGCTGATCAATCTTAAAACGGCAAAGCAAATCGGTCTCACGATTCCACCGAATGTGCTGGCGAGGGCGGATAAGGTGATCAGGTAATCGAAGAAAATGCACCGACGATGCTAGGATTGAATTGATTTCTCCATCAATCCATTCCTAACGCCGCTTCTCACGTCCGCGTTATGAAAGCCGCTGTGTTACGATGAACTCGTTACCTAGCTAGAGCAGCGGCAACTGCGGCTTAATTAGTTGGCTGGATGAAACAGGCTGAATGCAAGCCGCCGTATCATTCTCAGGGGAATTGACGAGCGTAGAAACCACGTGAGCTTCCATCAGCTGACCTCGACTCGTGGCGCAGATCGAGTTCACTGAGTGGACTGAGGGCCACTTGAGGCATTCGAGCTTGCCGGGCTGCGCGATGATAAAGAGGCGCGGGAGATTCGGCGGGAGTAGGTTATATGCCGCATTGTAGACTTATTCCAAGGTATCCAGCCGCGGGAAAAGGTAACGGCTGGACCGTAGCAATCTCCGGTGCAGACCCAGCTGGCGCAATTCTTCAGCTGTAAAACTTCTATAGTTCCAGTCTCCATCAACTAGTTGGTAACCGAGAATAACAGAACCAGCGGTCCACATGATATGAAAAGCGCACAGCTCGAGTCTGTCGAGATGATCGCCCAACGTACGGAGCTGGTGAGACAGCATTGTTGACGGCCGCATAGCTGAAGAAGACTGATTTCTTCGTCTTTTTTGTGCCCGCGCATCGAGACGTGAAATATCAGCTGGATTGAAACAGAACACATTCGGTATCGCTTGGCGATTGTTTTGCGACGCAAAATCGTTGTCTTGCAGAGCATTTCGCAAAATCAATTCGCCCGTTTTTGTTAACGAAGCACTCCACGCGAGATAGCGCTGGCCATGTTTCTCCAACTCGAAAGTCTCAACGTTCGCCGCTTCCAGCAACTGCCCGATCACCCGTAACGCTTTAGCATGCGACATATTTCAAGGCATCAGTGTTAATAGAAGAAACAAGGTTTCCAAAAGCCTATGCCGTGCGCCATACCTCGTTGACTCAAGCGGCATACCGGACGAGAATCACTGTGCTCGAGGAATTACTTCCGTCGCGGATTTATAACTTAATAATGGACGAGATTTCAGACTGTGGTACAGAGAAAACGCGGCCATGAACTTACGGGATACTTGCATCCGGCGCCAGATTTCTCTCACCACGAGTATCGCCGTAGACATTACCGCGGTCACAAGGAGGACACTTAGTGGAAAGCCTATCCGATAGGGCAGCATCATAACGGTCAGGCTCGCCAGCGTTAATTTCGTCCGATCGCTCATTACGACTCTCTCCAATTCGTGCCTGCACAAACCATCATGGCTGATGCAACAGAGTTTCCGAGGCGAATCGAATCCTCTCAAACCTGGTGCGGATGAGAGCAACAGTCATACCATCCTTTATATTCGATAGAATGTGCGGTCATGCCGTTCCTCATTTGATCGGGTTCGTCCGCTTTCCTTCACTTTCCTATTCTGAGTTCATTTGTCGTTAAGACGCCGCTTGGGAAAAAGTATTCCAACTCACAGAATTGTACCCTGCGGCACAGAGATGTCAGCCAGCGGAGGAGCGGCGGTAAGCACAGGAGCCGACGCTCTCAAATGGCCGATTAAAGTTGTAAGTCGATGGTGAGGGGTACTTGGGCCGGATCAACTCTTCACATCAGTTTCGTAAGTCGAGTTTCCCGCGCATTACATTCTTTTTACCGCAACCGCATGCGGCCTGTGTTTGTATCGCGAATCGGCGTGTTATTGGAATTGCGGGTGCGCCCAGGATTTTTACTCTTATCGGTCTGCTCTGCGGAAAGTTCTTCAGCATCTCGTCCTTAGAGGCGAACGTTTGCCCAGCGAGCAGTCCCTTCGATGGCAGTGATACCGGGCGGCCTTGTGGTTGTGGTGACAGCCGCGGGCATCGAGTCCCCCGCCATGGGGTACGCGGGCAAGGTTGCGCAAAGAAAAAGGCCAAAGCTGAAAGCGAGCTGTACGATTGCCAAAAGGTATTTCATAGCGTATCCCGCGTCGGAAGGCGCACCCATAACGCCTCTCGTGGCGACGAGTCAACCTTGAAATCGTAACGCGGCACTCTCGGCGAACCACTAACAAAATCACTTCGAAGCGTCGATCAGTTCAATCCTACGGCGTCCGCGGTTGGTCCACCTGGATACACCGCGGGCTGATAGCTGGATACACCGCCGTACCGCCGGCGTGTGTTGGAAAGCGAGTTTGCCGAGTGCCCGGGCGCCCCGCGGACTCATAATGATTCTCACCGCTACACCGGAATCCAACGAGATAAAAATAGGACCAGGCAAGATGTCTGTAGACCTTACGTCCCGAGAAATATCTCGCAAGTACGATCGATTTGCTCTTTGGTACGATTGTGTTCAAGGCATTCCCGATCTGCTGGGATTGAGCAGGCTGCGCCGAAAACTATTAAAGAGAGCGTCGGGAAAAATTTTGGAAATTGCCGTGGGAACGGGAAAGAACCTGCGGTTCTATCCCTCTGACTGTCGGAAAGATAGACAGGATTATGATAGAAGCGCGGGGCGCGAATAAGCACCACAGTCGTTCTGCCACATGGCGGCTACGCCGCACTACTGTAAGGCATATAGCTCCGATGTAAGTCCGGTGTCGAAGGAGGCGTACTTCTGCAAGGCTTGGCGGAAAGATTGCAACGTAAACGGTTCTTTTAGAACTTCCGTGGCACCTGCGTTAAGTGCTGCTTCTGTAACGTCTTCCGAATCCCACGGAGGATAAACCAGAATAGGAATATCAGCGGTTTGGGGATTGCTCTTTAGCGACATTGTCACGTCAAGTCCCCACATTCGAGGAAAGTCTAGAGATATGAGAATGAGATTAGGATGTTCGGAAGTCGCTCTGCAACTGCCGTCTAAGAAATCGGCCTGGATCACATCATAGCCCAGGTAGCCGATGATGCAGGTGAGCATTTTACGGCATTCTTCGTTATCCTCGACCAAAAGTATCTTTTTCATCTCGGGTACCTCTCGCACGACTTAGACGAGATGCACGAGGAATGCCATCGAACCAAAATAGCGCGATTGCCAGAGGTTACACTAATGGCCGATGACACTATGTAAGGATGCCATGAGAATGGAGGTAATTTTTACTTGACTTTGTGCCGTCACGAAAAAATTAGAAAGCTTTGTCGATCCGATGATTGTGCGTCCTGGCGCAATTGTGAGCGAAGGTTTTTCGCGGTGGCTTACAAAAAAACAGCGTCATTAATTGTATGCCATTTTTGGCACCCGAACATTCTGGTTCGGGCCTTTTGAAGATTGCATACGAGCAAATTACCCCCGATTGCACGTGTTATCATCATCTGTCATCAAAATTCTTCTGGCATACACATTGCGGTTTCAGGGCCACGGAAGGAGACGCCGATATGGAAACAATAGCGACAAGTGCGCCGGTCAAATCTTCTTCCCGCTCGAGGGGCATTGACTGGCCGATCTTTACGTTCTGGTTAACCTACTTCAGCATGATACTCGGCATTCTTTACGCTTTAATTTCAGACTCGTTTTAAGGTCGCGCGGGGCGCGTTTTAGCGCGATAGATACAGTAAAAGCGCAGCGCACACGGCATGACGCTGACCCCGGAAATTTTTAACCGAATTCTAGGGCGAAATGTTTTCGCATGACTTAAGAAAAAACAGAATTTGGCAATGGCGGCAAATTTCTGAAGGTATATGAAATACGATCTCTCTCTGTTTATCATTGCTGGTTGCGCCATCGTTATGCTGCTTTGGATCATTTCTTCCGTGCGGTAAAGGCTGCGCATTGCCAAGCCTTTTCGTGTTGCCTGACCTCCTGGATTCAGTGGCCCTCTTATTTGACGAATTGGCGTTAGCAGTGAAATTGAATTGAATTCTCCATCAACGCAATCGCGTGAGATCGAATCGACTCGTCGAGCATCACGGCGGAAATTTACACGCAAGAGGCAATCAGGAAGGGTAAAGACGGTGCACGCGAACACGCACCCGCGCGCCTAACATCCGCGGCCTTCGGAGCACGGTTTTTTCATTCTGCCGGCAAACGAGAAAACGAGGCGGGGCGCGTGGTCGGTCAGTCTGAACCGCCTGAGTGATTGGCAATAACAACGAGGGTACGGGCGCCGATCTTCGGGCTGGCACCCGGTTGCTATTTGCTGCGGTTATCGATGATCCTCTTTGCTTCTTCTAATACGGTCTGCTCCGCTGCTTCAAGACTCGGGAACTTGCCCCAGATGCTAAAAGGCACTTGCCTCGATAAAATCGCCGTTGTCCCTCGTTGACACTTCAATTTCGTGATTCTTATGAGTGTGCTTCATGGGGTCCTCCGCTCCGGGGTCAATCTTAACCACTCGTGAACCCGGTATGTCAACGCACAACCGTGGGCGCTCGCTTGCAATCGAAACCCGTCGGCCATAAACCCGTCATGCCATATACGCTCAAATTTTACCTATACCCTCTTCGTCGCCGGGTGACTTGCACTAAAACATCGCTCGCTTTTTTGCCGAGCGTCGAAACCATCGGGATTGAAGCGTCGATCAGTTCAATCCTATTTCGTTTACTATTAAGCTACCATGTTTTGGATTGAGGCCGTCGAGTCTGGCGAACAGATCGTCAAAACGTCGTGCCTTGCAGGTATATTGGAATGACGCTGAACGAAAATTGATTTACACCTCGTTGACCAAAAAGGTAAATCTTGCCGAGCTCTGATTTTTCTAATCGGTAATATACTGGTCAGTATACTCTCTGATTAGGCGCATAGCGTGCAGATGGCGCGAATCACATAGGAGATACAAAATATGATTACCAATGAGAGCAAGAGGCTAGCTGCGCTCTCGATCTTTCTGCGTGTTTACGGCGTTCTAACGCTCATCATTTTTGGCTCGCTGTTTGTTGGGTTCGCCGTCCAAACTCCCCTGTTGGCGGACGAGCCAAAAGGAGCGCTGAACTGGGTGATCTGGAACGGCATCCGGTGTGGCAGCGAGCCGTGTCACGTCCCGCCCATGTTGTTCATCATCTACCTCGTGTGGGCTGTGTTCTTCTTCCTGGCCGCTCGCAAGCTGTTGGCATATGTGTCCTTCCTCAGCTTCACGATGTGGGCGAACTTGTTCCACGGTCTGCTCATGGCCGTGCAAGCTCTCATGCACATGGACACCCAGTGGCACAGATTTTTCACGGATATCCCGTTCGTCCTGATCCTAGCCCTGGGCATCTATCTTTGGCGACCACCGAATGCACGCGAAAACGCCTAACAGGGCGCTGCAGCGAACCGCTCCGCGGTCGCTGGGCTTGTGGTTGGGCGTCTTAACACCGGAGCATTTATGTATCACATGATTGTAAAAAGACGGATTGCTTCGGTCTTTGCGTACCTTGACAAAGGCGACTATGAGTACGCCCTTTCTAATATAGGAACAACCATTGAGCATCATTTTGCTGGTAATCATTGTTTGGGTGGTCGACGCACCAGCGTCGGAGCCATGCGCCTGCGCCTCTGGTTTGAGCGCCTGTTCCGTTTATTTCCAAACCTGCAATTCGAGATTCACTCAATGGCGATATCAGGCTATTCCTGGGATACCACCGCGGTTGTGGAGTGGACTGACCGTGCTACTCCTATTGACGGAAAAAACTATGTGAACTTTGGAGTGCACGTTATTCGGCTGCGTTGGGGTAAAGTCGTCAGCATCCATGCTTACCTTGATACACAAGTGTTAATTGACACGTTTAATCAAATGGCTGCTAATGGAATCGAAGAAGCAAAAGCACCGCCGATCATCGGGTAGTCAGTCGCCCAACAAGGCGCTCAACCCGGACGCGGCAAACAACGCCGCGTCGGTTAGCTAGTTCGTTGAAAGCCTCATGGTCGCTGGTACCGCCACTCTGCTTGGGGGGTCTGCAATGGGTCTTCGTGGATGGGGAAACGGTCTCACGGCTGCAGGATTGATCCTAGCCGTCGGGGTAGCAGTGGCACAAGCGCCGGAAGGAAATACACGGTACTTGGTCGCCCTAGGTATCACTGTTGTAAGTGCGATCGTGGCGATCGCCTTACTTAGGCCGAAAGCTGACGAAGAAACCGCAAGAAGACTCAACTACCTCCGCCAGCAAACGAGCGCCCGCGACATCGCTGTTCTGCGTATCGCCTCACAGGCAATAAGCTTCCCTGAAACCCACAGCCGGAATGCCCTGCCACTCGCCCCGGTGGGCGAAAAGTGGCAAGAAGAATCAACGGAAAAGGCCAATGCAAGAGCGCATAAGCTCATCTCGCTTGGCCTCATGGAGCGACGCGGCTCGGAAACCGAGACATCAAAACTCGGCCGCGCACTTGTAGCCTTTGACGACGCACTAAGAATGCAACATGGAGAAGATGCAAATTGAGGCCTAACCCCTCGCTCAAGCCGACCTCCAACAGCGTGGTTCGCTTTCGGCGTACCACGCTGTTTCCGGCGTTGGGCCGCGATTGAACTGAATTCTCCTACGAACCAATCTTTCGTGAGATCAATCTGACGCGTCGTTCAGTTCAATCTCAACCGTATCCGCAAGCTCGCCACATTTGACAGCTCAATATGGGCGGGGTTATACCTGCGCCATTCACCGCAACAGAGACTCGCCGCGACTTTTACGTGAGATTAGCCACGGAGATCCAAATGCCTTACGCCGAATCTTTGAGAGCAATCGGTCAGTCTCTGGAAATGGTGCATGTTGAGAGCTTTAGGCTGGAAAAAGAAGGCGATTCTTATGTAGTGCGGAGCGAAGCTCTAACACCGACCCGGCTATGGATCTTGAGCAATAGTCTCGCCGAGGATGTTAGGGATTCTCCACCACCTGACCCGAAAACCACCGAGCTCACTGTGGGTGAGGGATTGTTCTGTTACCGTCCTCCCGATATTGCAAGGCTTGACGCCCAGGAACGGAGTAAAAGACAAAATCACGGTTTCACACAAATACCTCAGAAGACGCTAGCTCAGCTTTTACGTACTCTAGGTGAATACCTGGATACAAAGGAGGCGACCACTTTTCACATCTCGTGCGCTCCTGATTCGATGTCGGTTGACTATCAAATGCCGGCCGGCATCTCTGAGCGCAAAGATTTTACCGTCGAGCGACTCCACAAACTCGCTTTGTACTCGAGATTCCGGCGGGTGCAGCCAACCGATTCTCACTGAAGAAATCCTCTATTAGTTTTTAGTTTGACGGGTTCCTCTAATGCTGCCCCCGATATCAGGCTCGTCTCCTTGGGATTCGTCATGAGAAAAACTCAAATGGTTGTAGACCCTTTTAACTCTTTAGTGGCTGCCTTCGCACAGCTGTGTCTGCTGACTCCAAGAAGTGGCTGGGACGCCCGATGGTACCCGCGCAATCACAGAAAATTTCTCGGTACCAATCTTGACCTCCACCGACACGCCAATCGATCGCTACCGAGTTACCGCACTCCACGCCATCGCGGTGCTTTCAAATCCCCATAGCCGCAACTGCACAGCGGCTCCGCGGTTTAGTCCAACACGTTTTATCCCCCTGGCGAGACTTCAGCGCTCTCGTCGCAACTTGATTGCCTCCAGGCTTTAGGGATAAAACGCTATAGGTTAGGCCGCAGATACCAATCTTCGGAATGGTCGGAGCGATATGGACTCACGAGCACATGGACCACAGAACGAGCAAGTCGCGGCCCGACTCCGGATCGTCGAGGAGCATGTACGCCGCGAGAACGAGCATGATCTGGCCGGTATCATGGCCACCTTTGCGGACGAGGCGAAATACGACGATGCCCCTTGGTCAGAGCAGCGCCTCGGCCGAGACGCCGTAGAACAGTACTACCGGGACTTGTTGGTGGCCCTTCCTGACCTCCACATCGATGTCCGTGACCGCCTCGTGACCGAGGACGCCGTGGTGTTGGAGGTGTTGATCAGCGGCACGCAAGTGGGGGGAATGAATCTTTTTTCAGCGCGCCGCAGCTTAAGCGCGGTCCGTTATGCGGCAACGACTTTCGACGCAGTCGCCTTTTGACTTTGGTGCGTCGTCGCAGATTGATGGGCTGGGGGCGATCTAACGGCAGACCCAATGGCAGACCGTTTGACCATCGAAGCTGCAATCGCCCAGATAGAGCGTTGCGCACATCCATCGCTGATCGCAATCGACGGCCTCCCATGCTCCGGCAAGAGCATGATGGCGGAGCGGCTCGGGGAGCGCCTGGAGATGGAGTGCGTTCAACTCGACGTGTTTGTGCTCCGGAGCGAGATTGGCCGTCAAAAAACAGACCTGCCTTTCCTTTCGAGTATATCCGATATGAGGCGTTCTTGAGGGCAGTCGAGACGTTAGCAAGAGTGGGGGAATGCTCGTTTCATCCGTTCGATTGGAACAGTTTTACGATTTCGCACAGATTGCGCGCGGTGACGCTGACAAAACCTGTAGTCATCGAAGGAGTTTCTTGCTAAATCCCTGCCTTTGCCCTCTCTATGACGTTCGAGTTTTCGTTGAGAGTGATCGAACGTCCACTTTGCAAACCGCGATTGACAGAGGCGTCGGAGAATGGGAAACGGAATGGCGGGAGCTGTTCCTGCCAAGCGCAGATCTTTACATGCTGACAGAACCTCAGAATCGCGCTGACCTGTTGGTAGCAGGACGTGGTACATCATGATCGACGAGGCATTGTGCGCGCGGCCGCATAACATGCGGCTTAAGAAAGACCTTTGGACCCGCTCGCTGCGCTCGCTGGCCGTGGCTTCTCAGTCTTCACGTTAGCCCGTAATTGAATTGTATTCTCCATCGACCAAATCCGGTGAGATATGCCTGAGGCCTCGTTCAGTTCAATCTCAGGCTAAATTTGGTCTTCCCCTCGACGAATAGCTGTCGCCTTCCGCCTGGAGATCACACTTCTTTACCTCTACCCGCGTGATAAGTAACGCTCGAAACAAGGCATGCAATGCGGAAATCTGCGATGTCATCAATCTTTGTTGTAGTTGTCCTGCTTGCTGCTGGAATGAGAGTCGGGGCGCAGCAGCCAACGAAAATCTACCGGATAGGATACCTTGCTGGTGCCTCCCTTTCCGCTCAGAGACCAAAAGCGAGCTGTACGATTGGCGGGTTTGTAAGTTCTTTTCTGCCTTTTGACTAAAACTTGCCGGTTTTGACGAACTTAACGCAATCACCCTGGTTCTTGAAGGCTCTAGGAAACTCAAATTCAGCCCAGCCGCCCTTCTTGCATTGGTCTGCGTCCGTTGGAGGGCCAACCAAAGGCTCGCCA
>WNFV01005061.1_pt1 | contig 16323 bp, 19 predicted proteins | sample 5400101 | NCBI WGS metagenome assembly WNFV01 (sample SAMN13153361, study PRJNA577476) | soil metagenome | isolation source: 115 cm soil or saprolite under grassland replicate 1 | place: USA:California | collected 2016-06-15
GCCTGCGCCAACCCCTTCTTCGCCAATACCAACGTAATCGCCGACGTCAACGTCGTCTTGCCGTGATCCACGTGCCCAATCGTCCCAATGTTCACGTGCGGCTTGCTGCGATCAAACTTCTCCTTGCCCATCTCTCTCCCCTCGTGAAACGGAAAACGTCAAACCGGGCCGAAAGCCCGCTGCCGTTTAGTTCTTCCTGCTTCCCCTTGCGCTCTTCCCTCTACGTTTTACGTTCAACGTTTCTCGTCTTATGGAGCCCACGACCAGAATTGAACTGGTGACCCCGTCCTTACCAAGGACGTGCTCTACCGACTGAGCTACGTGGGCGCGTCGCCGACCCGGGCTCCCGTCGATTGGAGCGGGAGACGGGATTCGAACCCGCGACCAACAGCTTGGAAGGCTGTGACTCTACCCCTGAGTTACTCCCGCATTCTTTCGTGTCCCCGTACCCCGTATTCCGTCTATGGTGGGCAGGGAAGGATTCGAACCTCCGTAGCGCGAAGCGCGGCAGATTTACAGTCTGCTGCCATTAACCACTCGGCCACCTGCCCGAGCTCGAGAGAATTGAAAACCGACCACCCACCCCGCACCTGGAGCCGGCGATGGGACTCGAACCCGCAACCTTCCGATTACAAATCGGATGCTCTACCGTTGAGCTACGCCGGCGACGACGTCGTTCGAAGAACTTCGAGTCTCTCCGGCTCCCCGGCCGGCCTTCAAAGAGCAGACCGAGCAGAACAAACCCCGACGGCGCGAACCGCGAAGTCTAGCATTCGCAAGGAAGTCAAGCAAGCCCCTAAGTCGCTCGCACTCCGTCGAATGGGATCTGACCCCCTTCGGGGATCAGGCCCTCGTCAATCGACGGCCGATCCCGAAAAATCTCGCTGCCGGACGGCCTCGTACGCCGCCACGGCCGCCGCCGCCGCGACGTTTAGGGAGGCGAGCTTCCCCTTCATCGGCAGCCGACCGAGCAGATCACACCCCTCCCGCACGAGGCGCCGAATTCCCCTGCCTTCGGCGCCCAGAACGAGCGCCAGATCACCGGTCAGGTCGATCGAGTAGAGGTCGGTGCCAGCCGGGTCAAGGCCGATGACCCGAAACCCCTGCTCCTTGGCACGATCGAGGAACCGCCGGACGTTCCCGATTCGGATGACCGGAACCCGCTCGACCGCCCCGGCGGAGCTCCTTGAGACCGCGTCGGATAGCGGCGCCGAGCCCCTTTCGGGGACCGCCACCGCTGCCCCGGCGCCTTCGGCGATCCGGAGGACAGCTCCCAGGTTCTGCGGGTCCTCGACCCCGTCCAGGACGAGGAGGAGCCGCCGGCCGCGTTCTCCTGAGAAGGCCTCCTCTTCCGGCAGATACTCGCGGACGGCGAGCCGGGCGACCGCCCCCTGGTGGTCACGCGCGAGTCGATCGAGGGCGGGGCGCTGTCCGTAGCGGAGCGGAACCCGTTGCTCCCGGCAGAGACGGGCGAGCTCCTCGACGCGACGATCGCGCCGTCCGGAATCGACGAGGACCCACTCGATCTCCCGGGGACGAGACCGGACCGCCTCCTCGATCGGATGGAGCCGCGAGAGGATCAACGCTCTTCCAGCAGGGCGACCGCAACCGCCGCAATCCCTTCGCCCCGACCGCTGAAGCCGAGCCCATTCGCGCTCGTCCCCCGGACCGAGACGCGCGCGGGATCGACGCCGAGGATCTCCGCGAGCCGGGACCGGATGGCGGCCGCATGGGGAGCGAGCTTCGGGACCTCCGCGATGACGACCGCATCGACGTTGCCGACGCGAAATCCCGCTTCGCCGACGAGCCCGGCCGCCCGTCCGAGGAGGACCGCGGAGTCAGCGCCCCGCCACGCGGCGGAACCGTCGGGGAAGTGCTCGCCGAGCGTCCCGCACCCGGCCGCGCCGAGCAGCGCGTCCGCAACTGCATGGAGTAGCGCGTCGCCGTCGGAATGGCCGGCGAGACCGCGGGGATACGGAATCGTGACGCCGCCCAGCCGAAGCGCTCGCCCTTCCGCGAAGGGGTGCGCGTCGAAGCCGATCCCGACCCTCACCGGTCCCCTGCCCCGTGTCCCGGGTTCCGGTCCCGAAGGATCGCTTCCGCCATCTCGAGATCTTCGGGTGTGGTGATCTTGAAAGCGAGCCGGGACACCGCGACGACCGCCACCCGGAGCCCCATAGCCTCGAGGAGGGCGGCCTCGTCGGTGGCTTCCTTTCCCGACTCGAGAGCCCGCGCGAGAAGCTCCGCCCGAAACACCTGCGGAGTCCCGGCAGCAAACAGGCACCGCCGGTCGAGCGTCGCGACCACCCGCTCGTCTTCGACCTGCTTCACCGTATCGACGAGCGGCGTCGCGGCGATGGCAGCCCCGGTCCGTCCGGCGGCCTCCAGAACCGAGAGGACCTCGGCCGGTTGCACCAGAGGGCGCGCCGCGTCGTGGATGCAGACGAGATCTTCCGGAGAAGGGGCAAGCGCCTGAAAGGCGCGCCGCACCGAGAGCGACCGGCTGGTCCCGCCGACAACGACCCGGGCGTTTTCACCGATGAGATTTTCGAAGTCCTTTTCCCGCCCGGCGGGGACCGCAAAGCACCGGCGCTCGAAAGGGACGCCCGAGAGCGCCTCCACGGTCCACGCAATCAAGGGTCGCCCGGCGACCGCGACGAGGGCTTTGGCCTCGCTCCGACCGAGCCGGCTGCCCGGGCCCGCGGCGGCGACGATCAAGAGGTTCGCCATTTCGAGCGTTCGCCCCTAGACCGCGAGGATCTCCTTCTCTTTCGCCTTCAGGACCTCGTCGACCTCCGCGATCTTCCTGTCGGTCAGCTTCTGGGTCTCCTCGAGGGCGCGGCGCTCGTCGTCCTCGGAGATCTCTTTGTCGCGGAACATTCTTTTCAAACGGTCGTTGCCCTCGTGCCGGAAGCGGCGGATCTCGATGCGCGCCTCCTCCGCCATGTGGTGCGCTTTCTTCGCGAGCTCTTTGCGGCGTTCCTCTGTCAGCGACGGGATCGGAATTCGAACGATCTTGCCGTCGGACTGCGGGTTCAGCCCGAGGTCCGACTTGCGGATCGCCCGTTCGATCTCGGACGCCATCTTGGGATCCCACGGCGCCGCGACGATCAGGGTCGGCTCCGGGACGGAGAGATTGGCCACCTGATTGATCGGAACGTCCGTCCCATAGGCAGAGACGGTGATGCCGTCCAAGAGGCCGAGGTTTGCTCTTCCGGTTCGCAGAGTCTTGAACTTTTCCTTCAAGGCGGCAACCGCGTCGCTCATCCGCTTCTCGATGTCTTTCAGCTCCTGTCTCATGAGGCTTCACTCCGTCCGGAAACCAGCGAACCGATCTCCTCGCCGGTGACGACTCGCAGGATGTTTCCGCGGACCCGCAGGTTGAAGACTTTTATCGGAATTCCATTGTCCATACAGAGGGCGATCGCGGCGGCATCCATGACCTGCAGGCCCGATTCGAGAGCCTGGCGGTACGACAGCGCCGGGAGAAACTTCGCGTTCGGGTCGCTCTCCGGATTCGCATCGTAAACGCCGTCGACGCGGGTCGCCTTCAGAAGCACGTCCGCCTTCATCTCGTTCGCGCGCAGTGCGGCGGCCGAATCGGTCGTGAAAAACGGATTGCCCGTGCCTCCGACGAAGAGGACGAGGCGGCGCTTCTCTAAGTGCCGCATCGCCCGACGGCGAATGAACGGCTCGGCGATCTGGCGGACCTCGACGGCCGACATCAGCCGCGTGATGACGTGCCGCTTCTCGAGAGCGTCCTGGAGCGCGAGGCCGTTGATCACGGTCGCGAGCAGTCCCATGTGGTCGCCGGCGACCCGGTCGATTCCCTGTGCCGCTGCGGCCATCCCGCGAATGATGTTGCCGCCTCCCACCACGACGGCCGTCTCGACGCCGAGCTCGTGAACTTCGCGGATCTCGTCCGCGATGCGGGCCACGACGTCCGGATCGATCCCGAACGGGCGTTCTCCCATCAGCGCTTCGCCCGAGAGCTTCAGCAGAATGCGGGAGTAGACGGGGGCGGCTGACATTCGCAGCCGATTATCCAAGACCAAGGACCACGGACCAAGGACCAAAGTCGTTCTTGGTCAAGCTTCCGTTCGAGCCGATGCTTCTCCCAGCTTGAATCGAAGGAAGCGCAGATCGAGCACTTCCCTTCCGCCGCGCTCGACGACGACCTGCCCGACCGTCTTGTCGGGATCCTTGACGAACGCCTGTTCGGTCAGGACCGTCTCCTGATAGAACTTCTCGACTTTCCCTTCGGCGATCCGCTCGACGACGTTCGCCGGCTTGCCTGCCTGCACGGCCTGTGCGCGCGCGATTTCCCGTTCCGCCTCGAGCATCGCCTCCGTCACTTCCGAGCGCACCGCGAAGCGTGGGTCGGACGCGGCGACGTGCATGGCGAGGTCCTTGCCGAGATCCAGGTCGCCCCCGCGGATTCCGACGAGGACTCCGATGCGCCCATTGCCGTGAACGTAGCTCGCGAACCTCTCCCCGGGTCGGGGAACGAGCCTCGCAAACCGGCGGATCGCGATGTTTTCACCGAGCTTCGCGACCAGGTGGGAAACTCCGTCAGCGACGGTCTCGGTGGTTCGGTCGTGGGCCGGGAGCATCGCGAGATCGGCGGGACCGCCGCTTCGGGTCTCGCCGAAAGCATCGTGCGCGGCGATCTGGTCCGCCAGGCCCTCCGCGAAGGCGCGGAAGTCGGACGTGCGGGCCACGAAGTCCGTCTCGCAGTTCACCTCGAGGAGAACCCCCGCCTTCGGAGTGACGCGAGCGACGACGAGCCCTTCGGACGCGGCGCGATCCGCCTTGCGCGCCGCGGCCGCGAGCCCCCTCTTGCGGAGGATCTTCTTGGCCTCTTCGAAGTCGCCGGAAGCTTCGACGAGCGCACGCTTGCAGTCCATCATGCCGGCGCCCGTCTCGGCGCGCAATTCCGCTACGAGCTTGGGAGTGATTTCCATGCTTCCCTTCAGAGACCAACGACCAAGGGCCAAAGGACCAAGGAGGTCAAGCAGCTCCTTCCCTGGTCTCGGTCTGTGGTCGGTTTAAGACGCGTCGGCGACGACGGCGGTCTGCGAAAGCTCCGGAGTGCGCGGCCGATCTTCGAGCGACGGCGTTTCCTCGGCCATTCTCTCCTCGTGGGCATGCAGGCCCTCGAGAACGGCGTCGGCGATCCGCGAGCTGAATAGCCGGATGGCGCGGATGGCGTCGTCGTTTCCGGGAATGACGTGGTCGATGACATCCGGGTCGCAGTTGGTGTCCACGACTGCCACGACCGGTATCCCCAGAATGTTCGCTTCCTTGACCGCGATGTACTCCTGTTTCGGGTCGATGACGAAGAGCGCGTCCGGCAGCTCGTCCATCTCCTTGATCCCGGTCAGGTTCTTCTGGAGTTTTTCCTTCTCGCGCTCGAGACGGAGGCGCTCTTTCTTGGTCAGATTCTCGTTGTCTTCCTGCGCCAGGACACCCTCGATTTCCTTCAGGCGGTGGATCGACTTGCGGATCGTCGAAAAATTCGTGAGGGTCCCACCGAGCCAGCGGGTGTTGACGAAGAACATCCCGCAGCGGTTTGCCTCTTCGTAGATGGCGTCCTGCGCCTGCCGCTTGGTGCCGACGAACAGAAGGTTCTTTCCGGAGGCGGCGAGCTCCGTCACGAATTTCGCGGCGTCCTTGAACTGCTTGAGGGTTCTCTGCAGGTCGATGATGTAGATCCCGTTGCGCTTGCCGAAGATGAACTTCTTCATCTTCGGATTCCACCGTTTGGTCTGGTGCCCGAAGTGGACTCCCGCTTCGAGCAGCTCTTTCATCGAGATCGAGACCAGGAAACACCTCCCTTTCCGCCGGATTCCGCCGGCGCGGATCGAGCCTTTACCGTTTGCTGAACTGGAAGCGCGCCCGGGCGCCGCGCTGTCCGTACTTCTTGCGTTCCTTCATCCGCGGATCGCGGGTCAGGAATCCTTCCTTCTTCAACTTCTTGCGCAATTCGGAGTTGTACTCGGTCAACGCCCGGGAGATCCCGTGGCGGATCGCGCCGGCCTGACCGGACGCGCCGCCGCCGGCGACGCGCACGTAGATGTCGAACTTCTCCGCCGCTTCCACCGAGAGGAGCGGCTGCTTGATGATCATCTTGAGAACGTTGTTGGGGAAGTAATCGTCGAGGGGACGCTGGTTGATCGTAATCGCCCCGGTGCCGGGGACCAGCCGGACGCGCGCCATCGATGTCTTGCGGCGGCCGGTGGCCTTGTGCTGGATTTCGACCGTCAAATTACCTCCGTCGTGCCCGGGGCGCCCGTCCGCTTGACCGGGGCCAGAGCTTTCGGCTTCTGCGCGTCGTGCGGGTGTGTGCGTCCCCTGTAGACCTTGAGCTTCCGGATCTGCTTGCGGCCGAGTCGGGACTTGCCGAGCATTCCCCGGACCGCTTCCTCGATCAACCTCTCGGGATGGCGGGCCTGGACCTCGCGAGCCCTGGTCTCCTTCAGACCGCCGGGATAGCCGGAGTGCCTGCGGTAGAGCTTCGCGTCGAGTTTCCGTCCGGTCAAGCGGACCTTCTCCGCGTTCGTGACGATCACGAAATCACCGGTGTCGAGATAGGGGACGTATCCCGGCCGGTGCTTGCCCGCGAGCACGGTCGCGATGCGCGTGGCGAGACGTCCGAGAACCTGGTTCGACGCGTCCACGACGTACCACTCGTGCCGGATCTCTTTTGCCGAAACCATGGGCGTACCTGAAGCCATCAAAACCCCGTAAACACTTTCAATCGGGACGCGCGGGACCCCAGGCACGGCGCGTCGTGGGACGGAAATCGCCCTCCAGGGGGCGCGTAAGAATACGCAAGCGGTCCAGGACTGTCAAATACGGAAGGCACCGCCTGATAGCGTCTCTCGCCGTGGAACTCCTCGACGGGACCCCGGTCGCGAAGCGGATCCGGGAAGAGGCCGCTTCCGCCGCCCTGGCGTTCTCGCCACCCCCGCATCTCGTGGTTCTCCTCCTCGGCCGCGACCCTGCCTCGGAGACCTACGTCGCGGCGAAGAAACGAGCCGCGGAAGAGGCGGGGATCCGGGCCGAGACGGTTCGGCTGTCCCCGGGCTCCCCGCCCGGGGCGCTCCTGGCCGCGATCCGGCGGGCGAACGAGGACGGAAACGTGGACGGCGTGCTGGTTCAGATGCCTCTCGAGCCGGGGCACGACGCCCCGCGGGTGATCGACTCGCTCGACCCCGTTAAGGACGTCGACGGCCTGCATCCGGAGAACGTCGGTCTCCTTCATCAGGGGCGCCCCCGATTCGTGCCCTGCACGCCGGCCGGCGTTCTCGCGTTGCTCGACCATTACGGCGTTGCCCTCGCCGGCCGGCGTGCCGTCGTCCTGGGGCGCAGCGGTCTCGTCGGAAAGCCGCTGGCCGCGCTCCTGACCGCACGCGACGCGACGGTGACCGTGTGCCACTCCAGGACCCGCAACCTGGCCGCGGTCTGCCGCGAAGCGAACGTGCTCGTGGCCGCGATCGGACGACCCGGATTCGTCACGTCGGAGTTCGTCCGGGAAGGCGCGGCCGTCGTGGACGTCGGCGTGAACCGGCTGGAGTCGCTGGAGCAGGCGCCCCAGAATCTCCGCGGTTCTGAGCGGATCCGGGGCGCTATCGCGACGAAGGGCCGGGCGCTCGTCGGCGACGTGGACTTCGAAGACGTCTCCCGCGTTGCCGGCCGGATCACGCCGGTGCCCGGGGGCGTTGGACCGCTCACCGTGGCGATGCTCCTCGCGAACACCGTACGAGCCGCGCGTTTGCGCCGCGAGCCTGTTCCGCGGGAAGAACGCTGAGCGCGGTGACGCGACAGCGGATCGACTGGTCCCTCCATAAATTGTTCGGAAGAAGCACCGAAACACCTAATTAAATTCGCCGAGCCACGCAATAGGGGGACTCTGAGAATTCCCCCTATCCTTACGAAAACCTTCGTATTAGCTTTGCGTATCCGGGAACGGAGCATGACGAAGGATCCTCCCCGTCCCACGCCGTCGGAGCTCGAAATCTTGGGCGTCCTCTGGGAGACAGGTTCATCCACGGTCCGGGAGGTCCGGCAGGCGCTCGATGCCCGTCGACCGACCGGCTACACCACGGTCTTGAAGCTACTCCAGATCATGACCGAGAAGGGGCTCGTGCGCCGGGACGAGAGGGAGCGGGCGCATCGCTATACGCCCCGCCTTCCCCGCGAGCGCACCGAACAGCAGATCGTCGGCGACCTGCTCGACCGGGCGTTCGGCGGCTCATCGTCCCGCCTGGTGCTGCGGGCTCTATCCTCGAGGAAAGCAACCCCGGAGGAGCTGGATCGAATCCGCGAGCTCCTAGACGAGATCGAGGGAGAAAAACGATGACGGCACCGGCTCTTTTCTCCGGCCATTTCTTCTCGGCGCTCGGCTGGGCGCTCTTTCACTTCCTCTGGCAGGGAACTCTTGTCGCGGGGATCGTTGCCGGCCTGGGAGTCCTTCTCGCGAAGCGGTCACCGGCGATCCGATACGTGGTCGCGTGTGCCGGTCTCGCAACGATGCTCGCGCTCCCGGTCGCGACGGCGTGGTCTCTCGCGGCGGTCGGCCACCGCGAGCGCTCCGCAGCCGTCGGCGGACCGTCGGCCAACGTCGCCCCGTTTTCCCGGCTTTCCGCTCCCGGGCTTGCGGCGCCGGAAGGATTCATCCCGAGGACGATCGCGATCCGGGTCGAAGCTGCGCGGCCCTGGGCACTCTCGGTCTGGTTCGCCGGGGTCCTCGCTCTGTCTTTGCGATTCTTGGGCGGGCTCCGCACGGCCAACCGGCTCACCCGTCGAGGCGCGCGACCCGCCGCCCGGGAGTGGCAGCAAGTTCTCTCGCAGCTCGCCGCTCGGCTGTCGATCACGCGCCCCGTCCGCCTGCTTGAGTCCGCCGTCGTGAAGATCCCCACCGCGATCGGCGCCTTTCGCCCGGCGATCCTTCTCCCGGCGAGCATCTTCACCGGCCTGCCGCCCCGCGGCTTAGAAGCGCTGATCGCCCATGAGCTCGCGCACATTCGGCGACAGGACTATCTCGTCAACCTGCTCCAGGCAGTCGCCGAGACACTCCTCTTCTACCACCCGGCCGTCTGGTGGGTGTCCGCCCGCATCCGCACAGAGCGCGAGCAGTGCTGTGACGACCTCGCAATCTCCGCGACGGGCGATGCCCGTTCCTATGCGCGGGCGCTCGTCCGCATCGAGGAGATGCGCGGCGCGACTTCGGCACTTGCAGTCGCGGCCGGCGGAGGAAACCTCTGGAAGCGCGTCGTCCGACTGCTGCGCGACGAGCCCGCCTCTGCCGAGAGTCCTTCGGGTTGGCTCGCCGGAACGGTCGCCCTCGCCCTCCTTTTCGTCCTCGGCGCCGCAGCCCGCGTTGGACCGTCGGGGTCCATCGAGGGAGACGACTTCGGCTCGGGTCGTGCTCTCGTGTCCGAGCCCGCTCCTGCCGACGTCGTCGTCCGCGCTCCCGCGGCGTCGCCAAAGAGCACCGGCCGGCATTCCGGGAGAGAAGCGCCGGATTCGGACCCCAATTGCAAGCCGGTCGCGAGCCCACCCCGTCTGGGCGCGCTGTCGGGTGAGGAGCTCGTTGCGTTGCGCGATCACGGCGTCACCGGCGATTTCGTCCGCGCCGTCGCCTCGCTCGGATACGACCGCGCGGAGCCGGATGAGATCCTCGCTCTCAAGACTCACGGGGTGACGCCAGAAGACATCGCAGAGATGAACCGCATCTTCGGAAAGCGCCCGCTCGACGAGCACGTCGCCTTTAAGATTCATGGCGTCACGGCGGACTCGGTTCGGCGACTTTCCGCGCTCGGGCTCGGAAAGCTGTCGCCCAACGACGTCGTGGCCATGCGGATTCACCGGGTCACGCCCGACCTGGTGCGGGACGTTCGGTCACTCGGCTATACCGACCCCTCTCCCGACGACCTCGTGGCTCTCCGAATCCACAGGGTCTCGGTCGAGAGCCTTCGGAAAGCGAACGCCCGCGCGGGACGGCTGCTGCCGCTCGACGAGCTGCTCGAGAGGCGCTGTGAAAGATCGGGACGAGAAATAAGAAATTGACTCGCGGAACGGTCCTCGCCTTTCGATGGGCATTCACGGCGTCAAGTCCGAGTTCGCGAGGAAGGTGAAGGCGCGCGATTCCGGAATGACGGTCGACGAGCTCGTCCGTATGCGAACCCCACGGGCGCGATTAGAGATTAAGCGCCCACCTGCGCGCGACTACATCCTTTTCTCTGGCCTGCTTCTTGCTCAAACTTCTTGTTTCAACTTTCCAGTGGGAGGACCTCCAATGAAGCTTTTTGCGAGAGACGGCGATTCACTGATCCGGGCCGTGGGGATGCTGATCGGCGGGCTCGGGCTCGGGGCGGCTCTCATGTACGTGCTCGATCCGGAGCGCGGGAAGAGGCGGCGCGCCCTCGTCCGAGACAAGGCCGTGCGGATGGTGAACCGGACGAGTGATCGGCTCGGAGCGCGCTCGAGGGACTGGAGAAACCGCGCGCGGGGCGTGACGGCACAGGTGAAATCGGTGACGCGCCACGAGACGGTCGAGAATTCGGTCCTGGAGGAGCGCGTGCGGGCCGAGCTCGGCCGCGCGGTCTCGAATCCGGGTGCCATCGAAGTGACGGCCCTCGGGGGGAACGTGACGCTCTCCGGAGCGGTCCTGACGAGCGAGCTCGACGATCTGCTCTCCGCCGTTCGCGGCGTCCCGGGCGTCGCCGACGTGGAGAACCGGCTCGAAACGTACCCGTCCGCCGGGGAAAATCCCGCCCTCGAAGGAGCGCGGACGCCTCGGAGCAGGAAGGAACGCGTCCTCGATCGCTGGGAGCCTGCCGAGGCGGAGAGCTAGACTCGCCCTCGTGGAGTCGGTCGTCGGAATTTTCCCATCCGTGGAGGGCGCGCGGCGAGCAGCCGCGGCGATCTCGCGTGCGGGAGTCCCGGCCGACCGCCTGAGCGTGCTCACGCCCGGGAGCCCGGAGGGCGAGATCCATTCGCGGGTCGCGACGAGCGAGACGGAACAGCCGGGGATGGGCAAGGCGGTCGGCGGAGTCGTGGGCGGAGTCGTCGGAGCCACGACGGGCGCGGGGCTCGGGGCTCTCGCGGCGAGTCTTCTGGTTCCCGGCTTCGGGGCGCTCGCCGCGGCGGAGCTCCTGGGCGCGGCTCTGCTCGGAGTCGGCGGCGTCGCCGGCGGCGCCGCGGCCGGCGGCGCTCTCGAAGAGAAACTCTCCCACGGCCTTCCGAAGGACGAGCTCTATCTCTACGAAGACGCGTTGAGGCGAGGTCACTCGGTGGTTTTCGTGCTGGTCGAAGAAGACGAGGTGGATCGCACCCGGGCCGCCCTCGACGCCGCGGGGGCGGAAAGCCTCGACGCCGCGAAGGAGAGCTGGTGGGTCGGCATCCGTGACGCCGAGCGAGCCGACTACGAGCGCGATGGAGCGAGCTTCTCGGACGCGGAGCCCGCCTACCGGCAAGGTTTCGAAGCGGCGATGGGGCCACGCTTTCGGGGCCGCAGATTCGAGGAGGCGTCGAACGATCTGCGCGACCTCTATCCGGAGTATTACGGGCTCGAAGATTTCCGCCGCGGATACGAGCGGGGAATCCGTCATCTGCGCGAGCTCCGATAGGCCACCCGATCGACGATGAAGAAGGCCCTCGCTTTCGCCGCACTCGCGACGGTCCTGGGCTCTTCCGCTCTCGGCGCGCGACCGGATGAACCGGCCATCGCGATCAAGGCCGCCCGTCTCCTCGACGTGAGAACCGGTCGCTACGTCGATCGTCCGGTCGTCCTCGTCCGCGGCGGACTCGTCGAAGGCGTCGCCAGTTCGGTACCTGCGGGCGCGCGCGTGATCGACCTCGGCGATCGAACCCTCCTACCCGGTCTGATCGACACGCACACGCACATGCTGCTTCAGGGCGACGCGACGCAGGCCGAGTACGAGCAGCAGATCCTGAAGGAGTACCCGGCACACCGGGTCGCGCGCGCCGTTCGCGCTCTGAAGATCGCGCTCGAGCACGGCTTCACCACGATGCGCGATGTGGAGACCGAAGGCGCCTCGTACGGCGACGTGGCGCTGCGCGACGCGGTCAACGAAGGGGTGATTCCGGGGCCGCGTCTCCAGGTCGCCGGACCGGCCCTCTCGACGACGGGGACGTACCCGATTCTCCATTTCCGTCCGGACTGGAAGTTTCCGAGCGGCGTCCAGATCTGTGACGGCACCGATGGCTGCCGGCGCGCCGTGCGGGAGCAGCTCTCCTACGGAACGGACTGGGTCAAGGTCTACGCGAACACGGGAGGCCTGCACACGACGGCGGACGGCTACATCGATTCGCCCCCGAACTGGACGAAGGAGGAGCTCGCGGCGGTCGTCTCGGAAGCCCACGCTCGCGGCGCGAAGGTGGCGGCGCACGCGACCTCCGACACCGGTGCGCGGAATGCGGTCGAGGCCGGAGTCGACTCGATCGAGCACGGCGATTCGATCCGGCCGGAGCTGGCGCGCGAGATGGCGCGCAAGGGAATCTTCCTCTCCCCAACGCTGACGGTCACCGCTTACGTGGCCGAGCCCCGGGCGAAGGAGGGCCGCCAGATCTGGGCCGAGATCCCGAAGTCGCACGCGCGGTCAATCGCAAACTGCAGGCACGCGGGGGTGAAGATCGCCTTCGGTACCGACGCCGGCGGGTTCCCCTGGACCGAAATCAACCAGGCGCGGGAATTCGAGCACGAAGTTCGCGTCGGGATGTCCGCCCTCGAAGCCGTCCGCAGTGCGACGACGATCGCCGCCGAGCTCCTCGGTCTCGCCGGCAAGATCGGGGTCGTGGAGAAGGGAGCCTGGGCGGACCTCGTGGCGGTTCCCGGAGACCCCCTGAAGGACGTCGGCGTGCTCTCCAGCGTCGACTTCGTCATGAAGGGGGGGGAAGTCGTTCGGGCGCCCTCGCCCTAGCAAGTGCTTCGAATCGGATTGACCGGTGGGCTCGCGTCGGGCAAATCGACGGTGGCGGCGCATCTCTCCGCGCTCGGCGCCACCGTGTTCGACGCGGATCGCATCGTCGCCGACCTCTATCGCCCGGGCGGGCCCGGAGAGGCCGCGGCCGTGGAGCTCTTCGGAAACGAGATCCTCGACCCACGGGGCGCGGTGGATCGGACCCGTCTCGCCCGGATCGTTTTCGCAGAACCGGCGAAGCGTCATGCGCTCGAGTCACGGATTCATCCGCTGGTCGGGGCGGAGATCGAACGACGGTTCGAGGAGGCCCGGAGAAAGGGAGCGCAAATCGCGGTCGCCGAGGCGTCCCAGCTCCTCGAGGCCGCGACCGAGAACCGTTGCGACCGCGTGCTCCTGGTGATCGCGCCGGACGCGGACCGGATCCGGCGTTGGACCGAGAAGGGCGGCGAAGCCGACGATGCCCGGCGACGGATGGCGGCGCAGATTTCACCGGAAGACGCGCGGCGGCACGCCACCGACGTCCTCGTCAACGACGGCTCCCTCGCAGAGCTGAAGAAAAGAGTCGAAGAGCTTTTTCACTCGTGGACGAGGGAGTAGCATCCCCAGGTGCCGACACGACCTGCGATCTCGCTCAATCCCGTCTCCGTCCGCGACGGAGACATCCTTCTCCTCGTCGGTACGGTCAAGGGCGCCTTTCTCTTCCGTTCCGATCGCTCACGGCGGAATTGGGACGTCGGCGGGCCGCACTTCCCCGGCAGATCGGTGTACTCAATGGCCTACGACGGTCGCGAGGGACTTCATCGGATCTGGGCGGCGCCCAAGAGCTTCCATTGGGGGGCGGAGCTCTGTGCGAGCGACGACTTCGGACGGCGCTGGAGCCGGCCGGAGGTGCCGCGAATCTCCTTTCCGGAAGCTTCCGGGGCTTCGCTCGCGAACGTCTGGCAGATCGAGCCGGGACTGGATGACGAGCCGGATCGGCTCTTCTGCGGGGTCGAGCCTTCCGCGCTCTTCGAGTCGCGCGACGGCGGGGAGAGCTGGTCCCTGAACGAGGGGCTGTGGAACCACCCGCACCGTCCGCGATGGACGCCGGGCGGCGGCGGGCTCTGCCTCCACACGATCCTGACGGACCCGGCCCGCCGGGAGCGATTGATGATCGCGACATCCACCGGCGGCGTCTACCGCACGGATGACGGAGGAAAGACGTGGCAGGCGAGAAACCGCGGCATCCAGGCCTATTTCCTGAAGGAGAAGGACCCCGAGTTCGGGCAGTGCGTCCACAAGGTCGCGCGGCATCCGTCGAGGCCGGAGCGTCTGTTCCTACAGCACCACTTCGGTCTCTACCGATCGGACGATGGCGGCGACACGTGGCGCGAGGCGGCGAACGGCGTTCCATCCGACTTCGGCTTCGCGATGGCGATCCACCCGCGCAATGCAGAGACGGTGTACATCGTCCCGCTCCAGTCCGACGAGTTTCGCTGCCCGCCCGAGGGCAAGCTGCGCGTCTACCGGACGCGCGACGGAGCCCGGTCCTGGAAGCCGCTCGCCCGCGGTCTTCCCCAGCGGGACTGTTACGACACGGTCCTGCGCGATGCCCTCGCCGTCGACCGCGAGGACCCGGTGGGGGTGTACTTCGGGACGCGCGACGGACGCCTGTACGGCTCGCGGGACGAGGGAGAGAGCTGGTCGCTCGTCGCGGAGAATCTTCCTGCCGTGACGTGCGTCCGTGCGGCGACGGTCGCCAGGCGCGCGAGGGCGCGGGCCCGTGTGCCGGCGGGAACGGCCCGAACCGCGGAGCGCCGGCGCCGCAAGAAGGCGGCCTGATGGCGGTCTCTTTCTTCGTTCCCGGTCCGCTGCGCGACTTTGCGGACGGCCGCTCCCGGGTCGACCTGGAGAGCTCGCCAAAGACGCTCGGCGAAGCTCTCGAGGCGCTCGGGGCGAAGTATCCCGGCGTCGCGCGGCGCGTCTTAGACGAGCGCGGCGAGATGCGGCCGCACGTCAATCTTTTCGTCGGCCCCGACTGCGTTCGCTTCGGCGACGGACTCGCGACCCCGATTCCGGAGGACTGCGAGATCGCGATCCTGCCCGCGGTCAGCGGAGGCTGATCCGGCCTCACCATCCGCGGTGAGCACGACCGTCGAGAAATACCTGGCTGGCGGCGTCGAGTCGGAAGCCGCGCTCGCGGATAAGCTCGACGAAGAATTCGGACACGCGCTCCAGATCCCGGCGTACGCCGAGACGGAAAGCTTCATGGAAACGCTCGGATCCGTTCCCGCGGGCCCGATGGGGCCCGTGCTCATCGTCACCGTCATCAACGCGCGCGCGGATTCGCCCGGCTACGTCCACGAGGCAAACGGGATCGCCCGCGAACAGATCGCGAGGCTCTTCTCTTCGGTTCGGACCGTCTCCGTCGATCCGCCGGCTCAGCTCTTCGACCACCCGCACGGCAGCCTCCTCGTGATCGACCGGGCGGCGCCCGGCCGATACCTGCCGGCCGGGCAGGGGGTCGGCCTCGCGCGCAAGATCGGGTGCGACCTTCTCCTTCGTCTCCGCGCCGACCGCCGCATCGCTTCGCCGTGGATCCACGCGACCGATGCCGACACGGTCCTGCCCGGCGACTACTTCGAGCAGGTGGCCCACGTCGAGGCGGAGCGGACTGCCGCGGCGCTTTATTTCTTCGAGCACCTCTTCTCCCGGGACGAATCCCTCGCCCGGGCCGGCCGACTGTACGAGATCTCGCTGCGCTATCACACGCTCGGTTTGGCGTGGGCCGGGTCGCCCTACGCCTACCAGAGCATGGGATCGTGCCTTGCGATGCGCGCGTCCGCATATGCAGAGGTCGGCGGATTTCCGAAGAGGAGCGAAATCGAGGATTTCACGATCCTGAACGAGCTCGCGAAAATCGGTCCGATCGAGCGGCTCGCGGGAAACCCCGTCGGGCTCGCCGGAAGGATCTCGACGCGGGTACCGACCTCGACCGGCCGCGCGCTCTCGGAGCTCGTCGGCAAGCGGGGCGCGCAGGAGTCGTTCCGTCTGCGTCACCCGGTCGCCTATGCCCACCTCGCCGCCTGGATTCGGGTGCTCGGAGCGCCGTTCACGGGGCTGGCCGACTCCTCGGAGGAAGACCTCGAAGAGCTTCGGATGGCTTTGGCGCAGGAGGAGCGGCTCGTATCGGCGGCGCCGGCCGGCGTCCCTTCGCTGGAAGCGGCACAGGCCTGACATCCCGAGGGCGGCCCCCTTCTTGCAATTAAACTCGCCTGTATGTATAAATATGCAGATGGGTAAGATTCGCGCGAGCATCGCGGGGGCGTCCGGTTACGCGGGCGGGGAGCTCGTGCGCTGGCTTGCGCGCCACCCGGGCGTCGATGTCGTGCAC
>WNFV01004946.1_pt1 | contig 16317 bp, 18 predicted proteins | sample 5400101 | NCBI WGS metagenome assembly WNFV01 (sample SAMN13153361, study PRJNA577476) | soil metagenome | isolation source: 115 cm soil or saprolite under grassland replicate 1 | place: USA:California | collected 2016-06-15
CGTGCTTCAGTACTATCTTCTCGCCGCCGCGCTCCCAGGCTTTCCTAGTCTCCAGCGAACCCGTGGGCCGCCCGAATGAGATGGCTTGGTACGCCACCGCGATCACCTGTCCCTCCTTCGGGTCGGGTCGCCCCGTCGCGTTCGGATCCCACGTCTCGATGTCGAAGTAGTACTCGGTCATTGGCCTCGCTATCCGCCCTCAAGCACCAGATTATGCCACCCTACACATGTGCCTATGCTCATGAAGAAGCGGATCGCGAGGCGCGGGAAGCCACCGAAGCTCACCATCGAGCTGGTCCCGGGCACCGCATGGTTCTCGAACCTGCGGTCGATCCTACCGAGGCGTGACTGGGACTCGCTTAGGCGTCCCGTTTACCGATTCGCAGGCTACCGTTGCGAGGTGTGTGAGGGGCGCGGAAAACGCCATCCCGTTGAGGCGCACGAGGTTTGGATGTACGATGACAAGTCGCACGTTCAGCGGTTAGTCCGGCTAATCGCCCTCTGCCCTGCATGCCATGAGGTGAAACATATCGGTCTTGCGGGCGTGCGGGGGCGACGACGCGAGGCCACCGCGCACTTGAGGGCGGTCAACGGCTGGTCGAATCGGAAGGCCGCGGCCTACGTCCGCGGCGCCTTTCGGGATTGGACCGAACGAACGAAGCACGAATGGGCGATCGAAGTCGATTGGGACGCGTTGGCAACTCGCTATGGCGCCGATCTCACGCGGAAGGGGCGCGAGAAACTCCCATCAAATGATCGACGACAAGCCAAACGACGCCGTTAGGCGTCGCGACCGAGCGATGCTCCGGGGTTCCCGGCAAGGGCTTAGGCGTAATCTCCCGACAATTGAAGTCGAGAATGGAAAGCGCCAGCCCTTGGGGCGGGCATGGTTGAGAGGCTCCACCTTGTGCGTCTCACCCAGCGATCTCAGTCGACTCGCGACAATTGCACGAGACGACCTTTCTGATTTGTTCAGACGCAAGAAGCGTTGGAAGCCATACGCGAGCCGAACGATGTTGGCTGCTTTGTGCCAAGGAGGGGCCGATCATTACGTTAAGGGCAAGAAGGGATTGTACGACTTCGACGTGTGGACTTTCCTTGCGGAGCATCCGAAATTGACCGCGTTTCCGCCCAGACGGAACAAACCACGCGACTTCGGAAACCCGACCCCAAGAACAAGAACTACATCGGTCGACGAGTTGATCTCCTCGGCCGTTCAATTCCTCCGCGCGGCACTGCCGTCGAGTCAGTCCAACTCTACCTTCGCGAGGGCAAGACAAGGACCGCTCGAGAGCTAGCCAAGAAGTCGGTTGTAGTCCTCTGGCCGCGTTCCTTTTTCCGTCGCGTCATCTGGAGAAAGGGACGTCCCGTTTGAGTTGCGCCCGAATCTAGGACCGCGCCCTGCATCCGGAATGGCCCGTGGACGCACGGGAAGGCCTCTCCAATCATCCGCGGAGGGCTCGGCGGGTTGAGGCGCAGCCGAGGCTCACGAGGGGGTTGGACATCCCACGAGGGCGCGTCGCTGACCCTCGGCCTTGGAGGAGTGCAAATCCTGCAACATGGGATGATTAGCAATCTGGCCGATTACTCAGATCATCCCAAGAAACCGGCGCGACTAGCCAAGTTCTGTTTCATGCTGGAACATCTCGGACATTGGTTTTATATCAGGGTTCATGATTCTCGCCACGGAATGGACGACAGGCCAGCAGCGAAAGCTTCGTTAGCTGCTGCCGCCACTTCTTCGTTCAGGGTGTGATGTGGAGATCAATGCGGTTTGTGGATTTGTTTGCGGGTCTCGGCGGATTCAATCTGGCGTTGGGAATCCTGGGCCACCAGTGTGTGTTTGCCTCCGAGATCGATAAAGAACTCCGTGAACTCTACGAATTGAACTTCGGTCTAGCTCCCGCGGGCGACATCCGCAGAGTGCACGAGAGCGTAATTCCTGAGCATGACGTTCTGTGCGCAGGATTCCCCTGCGCCCCTTTTTCGAAGGCAGGGACGCAGCCAGGGACGAAAGACCGTGAGCTCGGTCTCCTATACAAAGAGATCCTCCGCATTGTCAGATACCACAAGCCGAACTTCGTCATCCTCGAAAACGTTCCGAACCTGCAACTACACGACAAAGGAAAGACCTGGGAGAGGATTGAAAGGCTTCTCCGGAGGGAAGGGTACTACGTCAGTCTCAAGAAGCTATCCCCTCACCACTTCGGCATCCCCCAAATAAGGGAGAGGATCTACATCGTGGGAGGCCGTTTGTCGCTTAGCGGATTTGCATGGCCGGAGCCGTCGAGTCCAACTCCTGCGTTTTCGGTGAGCGAGGTCCTCGATCGGAACCCAGTTGACGCTAGGCCCGTCCCGGAGAACGTTCAGAATTGCCTCTCGGTATGGCAGGATTTTCTAAACCGCATTCCCAAAACCGAGAAGGTTCCTCATCCTGTTTGGTCGATGGAGTTTGGTGCCACCTACCCCTACAACGACCGGACCCCTTTCGGCATTCCGCTGCGTGAACTTACCAAGCATCGAGGGTCTTTTGGATGCCGGCTTCATGGCTCCCGCAGGAATGCCGTCTTCTTGCAACTTCCGTCGCATGCGCGGCGGCCTCAGAAGCGATTCCCCGATTGGAAAGTCGAATTCATACAGAAAAATCGCGAGTTCTATAGGAGGCACAAAATTTGGATCGACAGATGGAAACCAAAAATCATGGCCTTCCCCTCCAGTTTTCAGAAACTCGAGTGGAACTGCCAGGGCGACGTCCGAACCATCCGAAAAAATGTAGTGCAAATCCGCGCGTCCGGGGTACGGGTCAAGCGCCCGACAACCGCACCCTCCCTGGTGGCGATGACGGCAACACAAATCCCGATCATAACCTGGGAGGATCGCTACATGACGCCGAACGAGTGCAAGCGACTCCAGAGCATGGATGACCTAAAACACCTTCCTACGAGTTCGGCCAAAGCTTACGAGGCTCTGGGCGACGCGATAAATGTCGAGGTCGCAAGGAGAGTTGCCGAAGCTCTCCTTGGACCATCCGGAAAGCCTGTGACTACCGAGTTCGGTATGAGGCTCCGCCAGGGCCCATTGGACCGCGCTCGATCGCAGGCGAGGTAGGGAGGATCATTGCCGCAAGCGAGACTAGATCGTAAAGTAATCAACATCCGGCCTGCTGTCAGTGTTTATTCAACATACAGGCGTTTAAGCTATCGCCCATGGTACGCAATCGCGGAATTCGTAGACAACTCCACCCAGAACTACTACGACTTTCGGAGTGAATTACTATCGGCATACCGGCGGGAGAAGAACCCGGGAAAACTCCGAGTCGAGGTAACGCATGACGCCGGACGCAATACGCTAACGGTTCGCGACAATGCTAATGGAATGAATCTTGAAGAATTGGAGCGGGCCATTATTCTTGATAGGCCGCCACCAAACCGCAGTGGTCGATGCGAGTTCGGCATGGGTCTGAAGACCGCGGCTTGCTGGTTCGGGACGACATGGACGGTCACCACAAGCCGACTCGGGTCAAAGGAGGAGTATTCGGTGAGAATCCATGTTCCTCAACTCGTAGAGCAGCACCTTGAAGACGTCCCCGTCCATGCTCAAATCACATCCGCAGAAACTCACTTTACTCTCATAACGATCGAGGGGTTGTACAAGCCGATCCGAGGAAGGACGGCGGGACGAATTCGCGATCAACTGGGAAGCATCTATAGGCAAGACCTAAGGTCGCGGGAGATTGAGATCATCTGGAACGGCGAACCCGTCATGTTTGCCGAGCCGCCTCTTCTCAATGAAGACGTAGACGGCGTGAAGAACGTCTGGCGGAAGGAGGTCCACTTCGACACCCCCTGGGATGTTGAATCGAGGAATCTTCCGGTTCGCGGCTGGATCGGCATCCGACTCCCTGGAAGCCAACGCGATGCCGGGTTTGTGCTCCTGCGCCGCGGTCGAGTTGTGGTTGGAGGCCCTGGGGAAGGTTACAAGCCTGTGGAAATCTTCGGGCAAGGGAATACCTTTCGGTCTCAGAGGCTAATTGGTGAGCTACACCTTGATGACTGGCCAGTGACGCAGGCGAAGGACGCCTTCGATTGGTCAGGTGGGCTTGAGGATGACTTCATCGAGCAGCTAAAGGCTGCGTCGCATGACTACATGGAAAAAGCTGAGGTGTTTCGCCAAGCAGAGAAGCGAGTCACGCAGGCCGAAATGGAGTTGGCTTCCGAGCGGGTCAGGACTGTTCTAGAAGATGAACGCATAGGAGCTGCAATTGCCCAAGAGATGGCGTTACCGGAGCCGCCGAGGACTCCCGAACAGGAAGCCCGGGACGCGGCGAAGTTACTGTCGTTGAGTTCCGGTCCGGTGTTGTATCGAGTACCGGTCGGTCAGGAGGATTGGGTGTTTCGGCTTCATTGGCAGGACCAGATCAGCCAAGCGCACTGGATGAGTGTGAGCTATCCTGATGATCATGTCACGGACATCTTTCTTAACATGGCCCACCCATTCTTCGCGGCGCATCTAGGAGACAGAGGATTCCTGGAACTGCTTCAGAAGTTTGTTGTTGCTCTTGCGCTGGCTGAACGAATGGCTCGTCAGGTCTCCAAAGGAGGTCTTGTTGCTCCGAGCGACTTCCGGAACTTCATGAACAGGGTTCTCCTGTATGCATCTGAATTCGAGGAAGAACGTGGAACCTAGGCCCGTCGGTCTCGATCCTCTGCCTCAAACTTCGCACCGATGGTCCGTAAGGATCGACGGCCCCGAAATCCAGCAACTCGAAGCACGTTATCGCGATAGGCTCAGTGAGACGGAACGGGACGAAGTAGTGGGTACCGCTGCCGAGGTTCTGGCCCAATGCCCAGATCCCGGGTCAACGCGGGGGCGGAGGACTGGGCTAGTTCTCGGTAAGGTACAAAGCGGAAAGACACTGTCTTACACGGCCCTGGTCGCTCTCGCGATCGACAACGGCTTTCGCATTACAATTGTGCTTGCCGGCACAAAAAACCCACTTCTCGAGCAGACATATGCGCGGCTGGTCCACGACCTCAACGCTGGGCGGCATAGCCTAACCCCGTTCAAGAACCCGACCGCCTTGGATTCGGAGGTGATTCGAAGCATCCTCCATGGGAATGGACACGTTCTTGCCGTGGTTCTGAAACACCGGGGGCGGATTCAGGACATTACTCGCCTCTTCGGCTCCCCCGAGCTAAGGAGTTCACCCGCTCTCATAATCGACGACGAAGGAGACGAAGCATCTCTCAATACTCAATTCCGGAGAGGGAGAAGATCCGCTACCTATGATGCGATTCTCCATCTCCGCGAGGGCCTGCCTTTTCACGCCTACATTGCCTACACTGCTACGCCTCAGGCAAATCTGCTTATCTCCGGCATCGACGCGCTGTCCCCAGACTTTGCCGTACTCGTGGAGCCCGGAGAGGGTTACTGCGGAGGCTCCGTGTTTTTTGGGGCTAAGTCAGACCAGTATTTGCGGACCATCCCGGTGACGGAAGCCCAGCAAGATCATGCGCAGCACATCACCGAAAGCCTTCGCAAAGCTATGGTTACGTTCCTCACGGGCGCGGCAATCCGGACGCTTGGCGGCAGTAGGAACTGGCACTCGATGTTAGTTCACACAAGCAATCTACGCATCGACCACGCAGCTCTTCAGAACGCTATCCGCAACCTGATTAGACTCTGGCAGGAGACGGTCAAGCTCCCCGACGCCGATCCGGCCGCTCGCGATCTCTGGGATCTGGCCAAGCAGGCCTACGACGACCTCGCTTCGACTGTCGCAGCCTCTCCGGAATGGCGTCACGTTGTAGAAACCCTAAAAGACGAAACCTGGCAGACAGAAGTATGGATGGTAAACAGCCTACCATTTGGCCGCGACCCAATAGCCGTGCCGTTCAGACTCCGGAACAACATCCTTGTCGGTGGCAACATGCTCGGGCGGGGGGTGACTCTCGAGGGTCTTGCAGTGACCTACATCACCCGAGAGGCTCAACAAGAGACGAACGCGGATACACTCGAGCAGCGAGCTCGCTGGTTTGGATACAAAGCGCAGTACCTCGGTCTGTGCAGGATTTTTCTCTCTGCCCATCTCCGTGACCGCTACAGCGAACTCCTACAGCACGAGGACGACTTCTGGGAGGCCCTTCAGCGGAATCAACGTCAAGGGCTTTCGGTGAAGGAGTGGCCGCGGATGTTTCGACTTGACGTGGCAGGTTGGCAACTGAGGCCCACTCGTCCCAGCGTGGCTAACTACAAACAATTCCGTGGAACGAAGGAATGGGACACCGAGCGTTGGGTTGTCAAAGACCCGGCGAGGGGACAGCATAATACTGAAATCGCGCGTGAATTCTTTAACGGGCATCCGGGAAACACCCAACAATTCGGGAACGTCGAACACACTCTAGTTCGCGGATGTAGTCCATCAGTTTTGATCTCTGAACTGCTTTCTAAATTGGACCTTGCCGGGAGTAGTTGGGAGAAGGAGTATTGGGAAGAGTATCTTGCGAGACTTGAACTTGGTGGCCGTCTGGCTTCGATTGACATATTGCATATGAGTTGCGGAGAGCCTCGAGAGCGACAGGCTGAGGTCGTCAAAGCCGATTCCATTCGCGTCAGTCCGATGCAGGGGCGCTCGCCCACGCGTCTTGAATCCGATCCGTTGTACTATCCGGGGGATGAGAATCTCCATCAAGACAGACCGCAGTTCCAAGTTCACTTCTTGCGGGTACCACAGGCTGGCGTTAGTCCCGATTTAGAGACCACAGCCTTGGCTATGTACCTCCCGCCGAATCCGCAGTTTGACCTTAGGTTAGTTGTTCGGGGAGAATCGGAACCGAATGTACCTACCTGAGATTTTCCAGCGGCTCCAGTCGAGTCGCTCCCGGCACGCATTCATCGCTGAGCCTCTGTTGTCGGGGGACGCCGTCTATTTAGGCGTGGATCCCACGGGGAGGCCTGCGCTCTTTGTCGTTGCGACGGAGGGCCCGGTTGGTCCTTCGATGCGCACGTCGCAGGTTTCTCTGCGCCCAGCCGAACGTTACGTCCTTACGCTTCCCGACGGGTCCCAGCGACGAGAGAGCTTTCACGCGATCATGTGCGACGAAGTTGAAGGAGCGGATGTCCGCACCTTTCTGGTCCTACTAGAGGCCTTCTTGAGTGGTCGGGAGGGCACAGCTATTCCAGGCTATTCAGAGTTCTTGGAATTCTTCCGCTCAATGATCCGTCTCTTCGCCCTCAGGCCCGCTCCAAACCTCAGAGAGACGCGTCAAGGGTTGTGGGGGGAGCTTTTCATGATGAGTAGGGTCCGAGGATTCCGTTTCTGGGCACCCTCCTGGCACAATCCTCTAACACAATTGTTTGACTTCACAGTACCGGGAAAGCACGTGGAGGTGAAGACGACGATGAGCAGCGGGCGTGTGCATGGGTTCTCGCACCGTCAGATCTTCGCCCTAGGGAACGAACAGATCATGGTTGCCTCTCTGATTCTCACGGAGAACGAGACAGGGTTGAGTCTTGGCGACTTGATTTCCGAGTGCAGAACCGCGCTCGGTGGGACTTACCATTACCTGAAGTTGGAGGCAGCGACCCGCCGCGCAGGTATGGAGACAGGCGCTGAAAAAGGACCGTGTTTCGACATCGACCTTGCCCAGGCGTCGCTATGTTGGTACAGGTCAACAGACCTCCCGCAGTTCAGGACCCCTGAGCCACTAGGTGTTTCAGAGACGAGTTACAGGGTTGACGTGTCTCTCGCGACCCCTCTCGAGCAGTCCGAACTTGACACGTGGCTCGATGATTGGAGTCGAGGGATCCTACCCGAGGTGGTACATGCGGAGGCATTGATATGAGGCGGTCCCGCGCCGCGCCTATATCGAAACGCCCGCCGATCCTTTCCGAACCGTGGGTCGAAAAGGTGAAGAAGGGTGTCCTCTCCTGGTCCACGGTCAATGGGCGGGATTTCCCGTGGAGGCAAACCCGGGACCCCTACCATCTTATGGTGGCGGAAATCCTCCTCCGACGAACACAAGCGACTCGCGTGGTCCAGCCCTACCTGGAACTCGCTAACAGGTTTCCGGATGTAGCGAGTCTCGCCAGCGCGAATCCCACGGAGCTTCGCGTGGTGTTCCGGCCGCTTGGGTTGGCGAAGAAGGCCGACCAACTCATCAAGGCCGCGCAGGTCATCATGACGGAGCATGGTGGTCGGTTGCCGAGGGATTTGAGAGCGCTGTTCGAGTTGCCAGGCTTAGGGATATACAGCGCGCGAGCTGTGACGTGCCTAGCGTTTGGCGAACCTGTTCCGATGGTTGACGAGAGTAGCGGCAGACTACTCAGGCGCATTGCGGGCTTTCCAGTGGATGGGCCTGCGTACAACGACAAGAGGCTGATCGCATTTGCGGAGAGGCTCTTGCCGTCAGGGAGGGCACGCGAATTTAACCTGGGCTTACTCGATCTGGCCGCGGCGCATTGTCGTCCGCGCGCTCCTCGGTGTCAGGGATGCCCGCTCGTAAGACTATGCTCCGAAGCGCGACTCGCAAGGAAGGCCCCAAAAAGCTATGAAGCAGCTTAGCGACCTGATTGGCGACTTTCCTGGAAGACACAAATCGGCCCTAGGCTGGTTCTTTGCGAAAACAGGAACCGACGGCCCTTGGCCCGGCCCGCTTCCTGATGGCACGTTGTTGGCAACCAAGGCAAAAGGCATTTACAAACCACGATGGACTGAGTTCGCGCTCAGCGTTCGGCAGAGCCTCCGGAGCCCATATTCGGATCGGGAACCCGTGGTTCGGGCAGACGGTACCTGGTCCTACCTTTACTTTCAGGAGGGAGATAAACGATCAGGCCCTGATCTAAGGTACCCCAACCGCGCCCTGTTTCGATGTCTCGAGCGAGAGGTCCCGGTAGGTGTTTTTAGAGAGAACGAACCTGGCCTCGGACAGGCATATCACTTTTGGGGGGTCGCTCTCGTCGCGGGTTGGGAAGAAGGCTACTTTTTCCTCGAGGGCTTCTCTCGCGACGGTGTGGGACGTGAGCGAGGGCTTGGAGCCCTCATCGAGGCGATCTCCACCGACGAGGAAAAGCGTTTCGACCAGGAAGGATTCAATCCCCAGGGCATTCTTGATGCACGCGAGCGCACTCTAGCGGCGATCGTCCGCCGAAGGGGGCAACCACTTTTCCGCAGGCGACTTCTTCGGAGTTATGAAGGACGATGCGCCATAACCGGATCCGATGTCGAGCCGGTTCTTGAAGCAGCGCACATCATCCCTTACCGCGGTCCAGAGACGAACCACGTTAGTAATGGACTCCTCCTTAGAGGAGACATCCACACACTCTTCGACCTCGGGCTCATTGCGATTGACACGTCCACGATGACGGTGATCATTTCCCCCACCCTCGTAGGGACCGGGTATGAAGAACTCGCTGGACGTCGGTTGCTACTCCCGGCAGATCGACAATCCCACCCGAATCGGGAGGCATTGAACCAGCACCGAGTGTTGAGCGGCTTGTGAATTATCCGCGCTCCAACAGCGCGAACTTGACTCGAACACCAGTCAGCCTGGGCACCTCCTTTGCATAGCGCTTCCATGCTGTCAGAAAGGAGGAATCGCAGAAGACTACGAACTCGGGCCAGTTCTCGGCTGCTTCAGCGATTCGGAAGAGCGTATCCAGATTGTAACCCACGCCGGACTTCACCTCGATTCGATGTCCTCGGGTTCGAAAGTCGTAGTGGTACACCCCTCTTTTCCCCGCTGGAAGGGTGACCATCAACGAGTCGCGGCAACTCGCGGATCGACAGCGGCATTTCACCGGGACAGCTCCGGGGTTTTGACGACGGAATTCTCTGACCGCTCTCGATTCCGAATCAGGAAACACAACGCGGGCCGACATCTAGAAAGTCGCTACACCCAGCGTCCATGTAACCCCTGCGACCTGATTATCATGCGGAGACGGACCGCGTCGTACACGTACGCTAAATGTATCTTCCTGAGCCGACATCGCCGTGACGGTAATGCACCGCGAAAAGGTTAGGCAGCGGGCCATCGCTCTCTATGAATCCGGACTCTCGTGCCGTGCGGTCGCAAGGGCGATTGCAGGGGAATTTGGAGCAAGCGCAACACCTCAGACGGTGGCCCGCTGGGTGCGGAAAACGGGCAGGAGTAGACCGGTGGGGGATCGACGCAGGGTGGAATTGCCGAGGCAGGCCGCTAGATTGTACGAAGCCGGACTTACTCAAGGCGAAATCGCGAAGCGATTCGCGGTCTCTCCCGCGACGGTCCAAAGTCGGCTCCGCGAACTCGGCGTGAGGGCGAGACCGAGCGGCCTTCGATACGCCCGGCTTGCCGACAAAGGCTGGTTGGAGAACCAGTATGTCGAGAGGGGGCGCAGTGCGATGGCAATCGCGCGGCGGGTCGGTTGCAATGTGCTCACGGTTCACTACCATCTCCGCCGCCACGGGATCCCCCGGAAGAGGAGCAGACGAATTCGAGCTTGATCCTGACCAAGGGCGACGTAAAGGTCCGCGCCGTTCTACAAGACGGCGTTCGCAAGGTTCTCGTATTCCTTGAACCGTCCGGCAAGAGGAGATCTCCTTTGTCGGGTCCTCATCGTGAGACAAACAAGAAGACGGTCACACCTGACGGAAGTGGATCCTGTGGCCTGTGAAGACGAAGGTCCCGTGGGGCTCATCGACCTGTAGTAGAGGGAGTAGATCGGGCTTCGGAGTAACAGAACTCTCGACCGCACCAGGCACATTCTGCATCCCAAACGCCGTCATGTTGCATGGTCATCCAAACGAGAGGCAGACCACAGCAGATCAAGATAGGTTGGCAGACCATCGTATCGTGCTCACAGAAGATTCAGCTCGCTACAAACCCTTCCATTAGAGGCAACGTACATGTAGCAAACGGCTGGCAGATGTCGAAAGTCTTGGATCGCTCCTGCGCTCCGGTCATGGTGGGCTACCTCTGCGTACGTTTCAGCTTCAAGGCCGCGCCCTCAACCTCGGCGCTGAGGTCGTCTCCCTCCTTCCATCCAAGTTTATCCACGACCTCTGGCGGGATGACCAGGAGCCACTTCGAATAGTCCTTTTTCTTCACGCGCCGGTTGAACTGCCTTTGGAGTTTCACTACACACTACATAGCGAGGGAGTACTTTTAGCTTAGGGTCCTAAAGACTTATTAGGCACCTATTGTATTAGGAGCCTAAAGAGCCTTCTTATGGAGTACGACCCCGTCGATCCCCGCCAAACCCGCGCCTTGGCCATCTTGGCCGCCGGCACCGTTATCGAGCAGGTCAACAGGGCGGAGTGGCGGGTGCCAAGCAGCCAGGAGGGCGGCGGGATCTATCGGGTCAAGCGCGGCAAGACCCATTGGGGCTGCACTTGCAAGGACAACCGAGAACGAGGACTCCTCTGCAAGCACATCCACGCTGTCCGGTTCCATCTCGTCCAAGCGGCAGGGAAGCTGTTGACTGCGGTGGAGGCAGCCGGCCTGCCGAGGCCCCCAAACCGTGTCAGGCGACCGGGCATTGTGGCTGAAGAGACCTCCCCCGCTTGTCCCCACTGCGCCGGCACCTCAGTCACGCGCTACGGCCGCCCCGGCGGACGGCAGGCATGGTGGTGCAAGCCATGCCGGCGGAAGTTCGTCCCCGAGGATGGCTTTAAACGCCTCAAAGGGGACGCCCAAACCATCACGCTTGCCCTCGACCTCTACTTCAAGGGACTGAGCCTGCGCCAGATTACGGATACGCTCGCTCAGTTCCACGACCTTCGGGTAGATCACTCCACCGTCTATCGCTGGCTCAAGCGTTTTGTGGACATCTTGACGGACTACGCCGAGCACCTGCGCCCCTTGGTCGGCGACAAGTGGAACTGCGACGAGATGAAGATCAAGTACGGCAGTGAGTGGAAGTGGCTTTGGCATGTTATGGACCGTAAGACCCGCTACCTCCTCGTGAGCCACGTCACGGAAGGGAGGGACCTGCATGATGCTCGAACGGTCTTCGCGAAGGCTCGGAATCTCGCCGAGAAGAAGCCTCAGGAGATCGTCACGGACGGACTCGCGAGCTACATCGAGGCCTGGAAGCAGGAACTTCGTCTCCCCGAGGGCGGCCGCAATAGCCATAACACGCACGTCCGCGACATCCATCTGATTGACCACAGCAAGAACAACAACATTGTGGAACGGCTGAACGGAACGGTCCGGGAGCGTCACAAACCTGCGCGTGGTCTGAAGGGGCCGAAGGGCCCGCTCACGAAGGGGCAGGCCGCCTACTATAACCTCATCCGACCCCACCAGAGCCTCGGTGGGTTGACGCCGGCGGAGGCGGCCGGGTTGGAGCTTCCAGCTGACGGGAACCGGTGGATCAGCCTGCTCAAGGCCGCGGCAGACGCAAGAACTTGACGGGATCCGGCCCGGCATGTGCGCCAGCCGCCACACCGGGGCATATGTCGACCAGCCTTACATCGATTGAGCTGATGAGGAGCCTCGTGGACCATAACGGTCATGACTTGGACCGGCATTGGTGGTCCTCATGGCACGCAGGGTATTCTTCAGCTTCCATTACGCGGCGGACAACGCACGTGCCTCCCTGGTACGCAACATGGGCGCCTTGGAGGGAAACGCCCCGGTGAGTGATAACGACTGGGAGGCCATCACGAAAGGTGGAGAAGGAGCAATCAAGCGGTGGATTGGTCAAGAGATGGACGGCAAGTCATGTACTGTCGTGCTAATAGGAAGCGGAACCGCCGGGCGCAAGTGGATTAACTACGAAATCGAGAAGTCGTGGAACGACGGAAGAGGCCTCGTGGGAATCTACATTCACAACCTCAAGAACCTCGATGGCGAACAGTCTGTCAAAGGAAAGAACCCCTTCGCGGAATGCACTCTCACCGGCACGGGCCAGAAGCTCTCCGAGGTTGTCAGAGCGTATGATCCGCCATCCTCGATCAGCACCGAGGCCTACGCCCATATCAAGAATAATATGGCGGCCTTGGTTGAAGAGGCCATCACAATTCGGGCTAACGCGTAGGAAGTGGGCATGCAACCCGCTCGAACTTATGACGAAGAGTCACCAAGCGTTCAAGCCCATCTAAACATCTTACAATCCGTGATTCAGCGCATGGCCGCCAACAGTGCGTCATCCAAGGGTTGGTGCATTGCGTTGGCGTCTGCCATCTTGGTTATCGTGGCAGACAAAGGCCGGCCCAGCTTTGCAATGATTGCCGCCATCCCCACAATTCTCTTCCTGTTCCTGGACGCGTACTACCTAGCGCTCGAACGAGGTTTCCGCGACTCCTATGACGCCTTCATCGGAAGGCTCCACCAAGGCACAGTTGCGGCCGCGGATCTGTACGCCGTTCCGGCCGGAGTGTCGGCAGAGGAGGTCTGCCGTTCGCTCCGTTCAGTCTCTGTCTGGCCATTTTATGCGGCCCTGGGGTTGATGATAATAATTACGATGCTACTCATCATCCCTAGTGGGGCTCCGGCGGCGGCTCCGTAGTTACCAACCCGTCCGCAACAGCTCTAGGTGTTGGGCGCTCACAAACCATCAATGCAACAGAACCCGTCCCTCGCTATGCTTATATAGAAGTCCCGACATAGGCACGACCTCGAATCCGGGTTTCGGAGGTAATTCCATGATGCCAGCAGGAACGCAGATACTGGTCCTGAAGGAAGGGACGCGCCGCGATCGCGGCAAGGGAGCGCAGTTCAACAACATCGCCGCCGCGAAAGCGGTCGCGGATGCCGTGCGGTCGACGCTAGGCCCGCGGGGCATGGACAAGATGCTCGTCGACAGCCTCGGGGACGTCGTCATCACGAACGATGGTGTGACGATCCTCAAGGAGATCGACATCGAGCACCCTGCCGCGAAGATGCTCGTCGAGGTCGCCAAGACCCAGGACGAGGAAGCGGGCGACGGCACGACAACGGCCGTCATCCTGGCGGGGGAGCTGCTCAAGAAGGCCGAAGACCTCATCGAGCAGAACATCCACCCGACCGTCATCGCGTCCGGGTACCGGCAGGCCGCGGAGAAAGCCCGAGAGGTCCTCGAAAAGGTCGCGATGAAGATCTCGATCAAGGACGCGGACGTCCTGAGAAAGGTCGCAATGACCGCGATGTCCTCGAAGTCGTCCAGCGGGCACAAGGAGCTCTTGGCCGACATCGCCGTGAAGGCCGTCTCCACCGTTGCGGAGCAGCGCGCGGACAACTCCTACTTCGTGGACGATGACAACATCCAAGTCGTGAAGAAGCAGGGCGGCTCGATCGCGGACACATCGCTCGTCGACGGCGTCATCGTCGACAAGGAGCGCGTGCATCCCGGCATGCCGAGTGAGGTCAAAGACGCGAAGATCGCCTTGGTCGACGCGGCGCTCGAGGTCAAGAAGACCGAGATCGACGCGAAGATCGAGATTACGGACCCGGCGCAGCTCCAGGCCTTCCTGAACGAGGAGGAGTCGATGCTGAAGCGGATGGTCGAGATTGTCAAGAAGAGCGGTGCGACCGTGATCTTCTGTCAGAAAGGCATCGACGACCTCGCGCAGCACTACCTCGCGAAGGCCGATATCTACGCCGTGCGGCGGGTCAAGAAGTCGGACATGGAGAAGCTCGCGAAGGCCACGGGCGGCAAGGTCGTTACGAAGCTCGACGAGCTCTCGAAGGACGATCTCGGCTATGCCAAGCTTGTGTACGAGAAGAAGATCGGCGAGGACGAGATGACTTTCGTCACGGGCTGCAAGAACCCGAAGGCGATGTCGATCCTGATTCGCGGAGGCACGGAGCACGTCGTCGACGAGGTCGAGCGGTCCCTCGAGGACGCGACGAGCGTCGTTTCGGTCGCGATTGAGGACGGCAAGGTGATCACGGGCGGCGGCTCGAGCGCGACGGAGATCGCCCTGACCCTGCGTGACTACGCGTCAAGCGTCGGCGGGCGGGAGCAGATCGCGATCGAGGCCTTCGCGGACGCCGTCGAAGCGATCCCGCGGACCTTGGCGGAGAACGCCGGCCTAGACCCGATCGACATCCTGATCGAGCTCCGGAAGGAGCACAAGAAGGGCAACAAGTACGCGGGGATCAACGTCTTCTCCGGCAAGGTCTCCGACATGAAGAAGGAGAACGTGATCGAACCGATTCGGGTCGGCAGCCAGGCGATTTCCTCGGCCGCAGACGCGGCGGTCATGATCCTCCGCATCGACGACGTCATCGCAGCCAGGGCGGGCGAGGGTGGCGGCAAAGGCCCCAGCAAGGGCGGCGAAGGCGGCGAGGGCGGAGGCGACGGCGAGGAGTTCTGAGGCCCCCTTCCGGGGGCCCTCGGGTGGTCCCCATGGTCTCCGATCCTTCCGGCGAGGGGGAAGATTCCCCCGCTGACGTCGACCGCCTTTTGAGGCGCCTCGACGCGCACCGGAGCCTCCCGGCGGTGGCGGCCACCCGGGTCCCGGTCCTCGGGCCTCCTTCCGCGGTCGCGGACGAGCGTCACGTCGAGCCCGGTGCCATCGATATCGTCGTGGCGCCGGACCGGATTTACGTCACGCTCGAACTCCCCGGCGCGTCGAAGGAGACCCTCGAGGTCACCTCGACCCACACCGGCCTGACGGTCCACGCGCTCACCGCCGACGGCCGCGTCTTCCATCGGGAGATCGACGTCGGGCACCCCGTCGAACCGGAGGCCATCACGGCCACGTACCGGAACGGCGTGCTCGATGCGACGCTCCCGCGCCGGCGGGGGCACAAGGTGCGCGTGCGGAGGGGCGCGTAGCATGGCCGAGGAGACGCCGACCCTGCAGCGCGAAGGCCCACCCCCCGCCGAGCCATCGGCCCCGCCGGCAAGTCGGGACGAGGCCGCGGAGCTGCGCCGCGAGAAGGAGGAGCTGCTCACGCGGCTCAAGTACCTCCAAGCGGAGTTCGAGAACTACCGCAAGCGGGCCGAGCGAGACACGGAGACGATCCTGAAATTCGCCCACGAGACGCTCCTGGCGCGCCTCCTGCCGGTCGTCGACGAGCTCGACGCCGCCGTCGCGCGGCTCGAAGGCACCGCGGGAGAGGGCGTCCGGATGGTCCGGGACAACCTCCTGAAGGCGCTCCGGGAGGCGGGACTCCAGGAGATCCCCGCCCAAGGCCTCCCGTTCGACCCGTACCTCATGGACTGCGTCCAGCGGGTCCAGGACAAAGATTCAAAAGAAGGCGTCGTGAAGGAAGTCGTGCGCAAAGGGTACCGCTACCACGACCGCGTGGTGCGACCCGCGCAAGTCGTCGTCAACGGCGAAGGTGAGGCAGATGGCTAAGATCATCGGAATCGACCTCGGCACCACGAACTCGGAAGCCGCGTACA
>WNFV01004947.1_pt1 | contig 16317 bp, 15 predicted proteins | sample 5400101 | NCBI WGS metagenome assembly WNFV01 (sample SAMN13153361, study PRJNA577476) | soil metagenome | isolation source: 115 cm soil or saprolite under grassland replicate 1 | place: USA:California | collected 2016-06-15
CAGACGGCGTTCACGTCCGTGCGCGCCCGGTAGATCGCCCAGTGGATCCACGCCGCTCCCGGTGCGCCGGCCGGCAGCTCCTCCGCTTCGAGCGACAGCTCGAGCAACGGATCGTCGTCGTGGAGCGAGCCAAGTGGCCGCGGCGGCGTGATCACAACCCCCGTGTCCGTTCGCGCAGAGACGTGCCCGAAGGCCGTGACGAGCGCTTCCGCGGCGAGCGCCCGCCCGGCCGCGACGAGCTGGGTCACGCTGGAGCCGGCACGCTCGCCAGGATCTCCGAGCCACACACCAGGTAGCTCTCCGGCATGCTCGATCCCCACAGCTCGATCGCGATGCCGCTGACGTCGGGATCCCAGCGGATCGCCTCCCAGTCCGGCGCGAAGATCAAGAGTCCGCCCGTCCAGACCTCGAAGCGGATCCCGGCCGGATCGAAGCAATAGAGGAAGATCGCCCCGCTCGTGCCGTGCTGGCCCGGACCCCACTCGAGCGTCACGCCGTTCTCGACGAGGATCGTCGCCGCCCGCAGCATCTGGTCCGGCGAGTCCACGTAGTAGGCGGTGTGGTGCAGCATCGCGCCGCTCTGGCTGCGGTTTCGCATCAGGGCGATCTCGTGCGAGACGTTCGTGCGGCTCAGCCACGAGCCGAGCCGCGTACCGCTGTCGTTCTCGACGAAGTAGCGGTGATGGATGCCGAGCTGCTCGGTCAGCCAGCGCTGTTCGGCGGCCACGTCGTCGATCAGGAAGTTGACGTGGTCGAAACGGCGCGGCGAGATGCCGTGCATCCCGAACCGCTCGGGGTGACTGCGCAGGAGGCTCGCCCGCTCCACCGGGGCGACAAACCGCTCGACCTCCCAGTAGAGCTCGAACGGCAGCCCGGCCGGCGTGAGGAAGCGCAGGCCGTCGCCCTGGCCCGGCTCCGTGCCGCCCTCGATCCAGTGGAACGGAACGCCCAGTTCCTTGAGCTGTGTCTCCGCCTCGGACAGCGCCTCTCTGGAGCCGACCCGCCAGCCGACGTGCTCGACGCCGGGCCGGTCGCCGCGCGTGAGCTGAAGCGTGTGGTGGTCCCAGTCCTGCCACGCCCGGAGGAACACGTGATCCTCGTCCTCTTCCGTGACGCCGAGCCCGACGACCTCCGTGTAGAAGCGCTTGGACGCCTCCAGGTCGACGACCCGAAGCTCTGCATGGCCGATGTGTGCGACTGCCACGGTTGCTCCTTCCTACCGACCCGCGGTCGCCAATTCGGCGGCGATGTCGATGATCCAGTCCTCCTGGCCGCCGACCGCCTTGCGCCGGCCGACCTCCACGAGGATCTCCTTGGTCGAGACGCCGAACCGCTCGGACGCGCGCTCGGCATGGAGCAGGAACGAGGAGGACACCCCTGCGTAGCCGAGAAGCAGTCCGGCCCGGTCGAGGACCTGCGGCCGCAGCATGAGCGGCCGGACGACGTCCTCCGCGGCATCCATCAGAGCGAAGACGTCGAGCCCTGTCTCGATCCCCGCGCGATCGCAGACGGCCGCGAAGACCTCCGTCGGCGTGTTGCCCGCACCCGCGCCGAGCCCGCAGGTGCAGCAGTCGATCCAGGTCGCGCCGGCGTCGATCGCCGCCAGGGAGTTCGCGATGCCGAGCGAGAGGTTCTGGTGGCCGTGGAAGCCGACCTCGACTTCGGCGTCCACCGTGTCGCGGATCGCCGCGACCCGCGCCGCGGCGCCAGAGGGGAGCAGCGCCCCGGCCGAGTCGGTCACGTACACGACCTCGGCTCCCGCGCCGGCCATGATCCGTGCCTGCTCGGCGAGCATGGCCGGCTCGGTCATGTGCGCCATCATCAGGAAGCCGACGGTGGTCAGCCCGAGCTCGCGCGCGGTGGCGATGTGCTGCTCGGCGATGTCCGCCTCCGTGGAATGCGTCGCGATCCGGACGAGGCCGACGCCGAGCTCCTGCACCCGCGCCAGGTCGTCCCGCGTTCCAATCCCCGGCAGGAGCAGAGCGGCGAGCGTTCCATGCTCGATCACGCCCGCAGCTGCGGCGATCAGCTCGAGCTCGTCCACCGCCGACAGCCCGTAGTTGAGCGACGAGCCGCCGAGCCCGTCGCCGTGGCTGACCTCGATGTACGGAACGCCGGACCGGTCGAGGGCGCCCGCGACGGCGCGTACCTCTTCCGCCGTGAAGGCGTGACGCTTCGCGTGACTGCCGTCACGGAGCGTCGAGTCGCAGACCCGGACGGCGGTCATGCGGCCTTCTTCCCGGCCAGCAACTCTCCGACGCGGACGGCCGCGGCGGTCATGACGTCGAGGTTGCCGGCATACCGAGGGAGGAAGTCGCCGGCCCCCTCGACCTCGACGATCACCGTGACCCGTCCGTCGTCGAAAAGCGGCCCGGCGCGGAGCCGATACCCGGGCACGTAGGCGGCGACGCGCTCGGCCATCGCGAGCACGCTCGCCTCGATTGCATCCCGGTCGACGTCGGCCCCGACCGTGCAGTAGATCGTATTGCGCATCAGGATCGGGGGATCGGCCGGGTTGAGGATGATGATCGCCTTCCCACGCTCGGCGCCGCCGATCTCCTCGAGCCCCTTCGCGGTCGTGCGCGTGAACTCGTCGATCGACTGGCGTGTACCCGGGCCGGCGCTTCTACTCGCGATCGCGGCAACGATCTCCGCGTAGGGGACCGGCGTCACCTGCGAGACCGCGGCCACGATCGGGATCGTCGCCTGGCCGCCGCACGAGATGAGATTCACGTCCGGGGCATCGGCGTGTTGCTCCAGGTTGACGACCGGGACGACGCCCGGGCCGAGCTTTGCCGGGGTCAAGTCGATCGAGCGTAGGCCGGCGTCGGCAAGCTTGGGCGCGTTCGCACGGTGCGCGCCCGCCGAGGTCGCCTCGAAGACGATCTCGGCCTGGTCGGCGTGGTCTACGAGCCAGTCGACGCCCTCGGGGGACGCGTCCAGCCCTTCCGCCCTGGCCCGGGCGAGACCCTCCGAGCCCGGATCGACGCCGACGACCGCCGTCAGCTCGAGGCTGTCGCTGCGCAGCAGCTTCGCCATCAGGTCGGTGCCGATGTTCCCCGAGCCGAGGACCGCGCACTTCATGCGAACCGCACGCTGACCGAGCCCAGGTCGGCGAGCTCCGCCCGGACCTCGTCGCCGGAGGTCACGTCGAACGCGCGGTGCAGCGCCCCGGACATGACCACGTCCCCGGCGCGCAGCCCGCCCCCCAGAGAGCCCAGCGTGTTCGCCAGCCAGGCCACGCACCTGGCGGGATTCCCGAGGGCGGCCGCGCCCGCACCCGTGTCGGCGAGCTCGCCGTTGTGCCAGATCGCCATGCCGATGAGGCGAAGGTCGAGCCGGCCGACCGGCACAAGCCGGCTGCCGAGCACGACCCGGCCGGACGAAGCGTTGTCGGCGATCGTGTCGGCGAGCGTGATCCGCCAGTCCGCGATCCGGCTGTCCACGATCTCGATCGACGCCGCCGCCGCCTCAATCGCGCGGAGCGCATCGGCCGTCGTCACGCCGGGCCCGGCAAGGTCCGAGCCGAGGACGAACACGATCTCCGCCTCGGCCTTGGGCTGGATCAGCGTCCCGGCGGGTATCGCGTCTCCGTCCTCCACGAACATGTCGTCGAGCAGGGCTCCGAAGTCGGGCTCGTCGACGCCGAGCAGCGTCTGCATCGCCCGCGAGGTCAGCCCGATCTTGCGGCCCCGGAGCACGCGGCCCTCGCCGAGCTTGCGCTCGACGTTCAACTCCTGGATCGCGTAGCTCTCGGCGACCGTCAGGCCCGGCTGCGCGGCGGTCAGCGGCTCGATCGCGCATCGGGTCGCCTCCGCCGCCCACAGCGCATCGGCCTGGGCGGCGAGCTCCTCGGGCGCGGTGACCGCCGTCACCGGCCGCTCATCTGGAGATCGACGACCGCGGGCTCGAGCTGGCTCGCCGCGCCCACCCGCTCGATCAGGTCGGCGATCATCGGCGTCCGGAGCCCGGCCAGGGTCAGCTCGCCGTCCCGCCGCAGTCTGTGCGTGACGTCGACGCCGAAGGCGTGCGAGCCGCGAAGCACCTCGGCCTGGCGGTCGCGCAGGCCGGTCCAGGCGTCCGAACGCGCAAACCATCCGAACGCGATCCCGTTCCGGAACGCGATCTCGTACATCCCCTGGTACTGCTTCTCGGGCGGCTTCTCGTGCGAGAGGCCGCGCGCGTCCATCCCGCCGTAGTCGTCGTGGTAGGGCTCGAAGAGGTGAAGCCGGAGCTTGAGTACGTGCTCCGACGCGGCCAGCCGCGGGGCGAGCTCGTCGGTCGCGAACGCGCGGAACGCATCCACGGAGTCGCGAGCCTGCAGGAAGACGAGGAACTTCACGATCCCCCGGTCGCCGCCGGCGGGCCTGGGCTCGGTCCGGTCGACGAACGTCTTGGAGTTGTCGCCGAGGGACCGGTAGGCGACCGTCTCCTCGAAGATGTTCGGCTCGTCGTCCATCAACGGCGCCGCCGCGCCGAGGAAGGCCTGCACGCCCGCCTCGTCCTGGAACGTCGGCTCTGGGATGCCCTCGAATCGGTCTTCCTCTGCCAACTCGGACTCGACCCCGGGAATCCGCGGCCAGAGTTGCCCCGCGTCGTAGTCGAGCTCGTGGAGCCACAGGTCGTAGATGCCGGGCAGGCGGGCCGCGATCTGCGCTGCGTGGGCGTTCACCCAGTACTCGAAGAACAGGTCGAGCGGGATCGCGCGCCGCCGCCTGAGCGGAATGATCATCGTCAGGAACATGGGCCTCCTGTCGAGCGAGCTTGAGCCGGGTGCACGTGCTCCGCCGCGATCATGTATACATATTTCGCTTGGTGCGTCAAGTTCATGCCGTGTTCCGGGCTTTGGACGCCGGAAGTGTATTCATGTTTGCCCGCTAGGAGGAGATAATGGCTACGCCGAACCTGGACCACCTGCCCATCGGCCAGCTGCTGTCGCTCGAGGGCCGCGTCGCCGTCGTCACCGGCGGTGCGAAGGGAATCGGACTGGGCGTCGCCCGTCGCCTCGCCGAGGCGGGCGCCGCCGTCCTGCTCGCCGACCTCGACGACAAGGGAGGGCCGCCGGCCGCACTCGGGCTTGCGGAGAACGGCGGCAGAGCGCTGTACCACAAGGTCGACGTCCGCAATCCGGCCGAGGTCGAGGCAGCCGCCGACGTGGCGGTGGCCGAGCTCGGCGGCCTGGACATCTGGGCGAACATCGCCGGCGTCTACCCGGTCCGGGCGGAGGAGTTCCAGGTCACGCCGGCGCTCGACGACGACACGTGGGCCCGGATGATCGGCATCAACCTCACCGGAACCTTCTACGGCGCCCGCGCAGCGGCGAAGCGGATGATCGACTCCGGCAGGGGCGGGGTGATCATCAACGTTCAGTCGACGGTGACGCAGAAGGTGCCCGCGCCGGGCTTCTCGCACTACGTTGCCTCGAAAGGCGGCATCGAGGCGCTGACGAAGAGCCTCGCGGTCGAGCTGGGGCCGCACGGGATCCGCGTGGTGTCGATATCGCCGACAATGGTGGCGACGCCCGGAATGCTCGAGCAGAAGCCGGTGCTCACCGAGGCATTCGGCAACGTCGGCGACCCGCACGAGCTCTACGGCTCACGGCTCCCGCTCGGGCGGATCGCGACCGAGGACGAGATCGGGCGGGTGGCCCTCTTCCTGGCCAGCGACCTCGCGGCCGTCGTCACCGGCAGCGTCCTCGCCGCCGACGCGGGCGACCTCGCCGTCTAGGAAGGCTCGCGCTCCCTAGCCGAGCTCCGGCAGAGCGCGCCTGAGGCCGCCCACCGCCTGGCCGATCCGGTGCTCGTTCTCGACCAGCGCGAAGCGCACGTGGCCGTCGCCGCTCTCGCCGAAGCCGATCCCCGGACTGACCGCGACCCTCGCCTCGCGCGCCAGCTTGACCGCGAACTCGAGCGAGCCCAGCGCACCGTACGGCTCCGGAATAGGCGCCCAAACGAACATCGTCCCCTTCGGTTTCGCCACCTGCCAGCCGATCCGGGACAGGCCGTCGCAGAGCGTGTCGCGCCGCGAGCGGTAGACCTCGCAGACCTCGGCCGGAAACTCAGGCGCTTCGTTCATTGCCACGATCGCGGCGATCTGGATCGGCTGGAAGGTGCCGTAGTCGAGGTACGACTTCAGCCGGGCAAGGGCCTGCACGACCTCCGCGTTGCCGACGACGAAGCCGACCCGCCAGCCGGCCATGGAGAACGACTTCGTCAGCGTGTACAGCTCGACCGCGACCTCCATGGCCCCTTCGGCCTGGAGGATCGAGGGCGGTACGTGACCGTCGAAGACGATGTCCGCGTAGGCGAAGTCGTGCACGACGATCAGCTCCCGCTCGCGGGCGAAGTCGACGACACGCTGCATGAAGCCCGCGTCGACGACGGACGTCGTCGGGTTGTGCGGGAACGAGAGCACGAGCACGCGCGGTCTGGGCCGCGAGCGGTCACAGGCCTCGACCACGTTGGCGAACAGATCCTCGCCGGGGCCCATCGGCACCTGCTCGACGACGGCCCCGGCGAACGCCGGCGCGAAGAGGTGGATCGGGTAGCTCGGCCCCGGGACGAGCGCGGCATCGCCCGGCTGCACGAGCACCCACATCAGGTGCGCCAGCCCCTCTTTCGCCCCGATCGTCGTCAGCGCCTCGCGCTCCGGATCGAGCGTCACGCCGAACCGGCGCGCGTACAGGTCGCAGATCGCGCGCCGCAGGTTCGGGATCCCACGGCTCGCGGAGTACCGGTGGTTGCGAGGGTTCAACACCGCTTCCCGCAACTTCTCGACGGCGACCTCGGGGGAGGGCAGGTCCGGGTTGCCGAACCCGAGGTCGACGACGTCCTCGCCGCCGCGCCGCAGCTCGAGCTTCAGGTCGTTGATCGCCGCGAAGACATAGGGCGGCAGCCCGCCGACCCGGCGAAGCTCCATCAGTAAACGACGAGGCGGTCGCGGTGCACGGCCTCCACGCCCCGGGTGCCCGCCTGGTTGGCCGGCACCGAGGCGATCCCCTTGCCGAACGCGTCTCCGTCCGGCCCGATCAGCTCGACGGCGTCGCCGGCCTCGAAGTCGCCTGCGCAGGAGACGACGCCGACGCCGAGCAGGCTCGCGCCCTTGGTCGAGATCGCGCGCCGGGCGCCGGCGTCCACGGCGATCCGACCGCGCACCGGCTTGCCGAACCGGAGCCACAGCTTGAAGGCGGACTCGCTGCGCTCGGCGGCGGCGAAGCGCGTGCCCTTCGGCTCGCCCGCGAGGATCGGTCCGAGGACGTCGAAGCCGGTACCGCCGGCGATCACGGTCGGGATCCCCGCTGCTGCCGCGAGCTCGGCCGCGAGCACCTTGCTGCGCATGCCGCCCTTGCCGAGCGGGCTCGACTCGCCGAGGGCGGCGCCGGCGGCGTGGGCGCCCTCTTCCAGTAGCTCCGCGCCCGGCAGACCGGGCGCGCGCGAATAGACGCCTTCGACCTCCGTGAGCAGCACGAGCAGCCGCGCGCGCAGGAGCACGGCGACCTGCGCCGCCAGGGCGTCGTTGTCGCCGAACGTGATCTCGTCTGTGGCCGTCGCGTCGTTCTCGTTCACGACCGGAACCGCACCGAGGTCGAACAGGGCCGTCAGGGCGTTCCGGGCGTTGACGTACGTCGTCCGGTTGCCGACATCGTCGGCTGTGAGGAGCACCTGGGCTGCCGGCAGGGGCGCGAGGGCGGCGTCCCACGCGGCGTGAAGCCGCGCCTGGCCGAGGGCAGAGGCCGCCTGCAGCTTCGCCACCGTTCGCGGGCGCCGGTCCAGCCCGAGCCTCGGCAGGCCGAGCGCGATCGCGCCGGAGGAGACCACGCAGGCCGGCTCTCCCCCGGCCACGAGCTCGCGGATCTCTCGCCCGCGGTCGGCCAAGAGCTTTCGACGGACGGTGCCTCCTCGCCCGACGACCAGGCTCGAGCCCAACTTGACGACGATCGTCACGTCCCTGGCCGCCTTCGGCTCCCGCCCGGCGGAGTTAGCCGCCAGCGCCGTCGGGCAAAGCCCGCCGGCGCGGCCCCTGGATGGGCCGGGCTCCGTCGAAGGCTGACGCTGCTGGCGCCACGCTTGGGGCGCACCGCCGGGCTGTGCCCGGCGGTGCTTGCCGACAATCCAGGTTGCTGCGCGAGCGGCGCTTGCCCGTACTGATTTGTACTGTGCTGCGCGCCGCTCGCTCGCCTCCTTTGCCAGCGACGCCCCAGGAACGTGACGACTATCGCCGTCATCGCGCCTGCGTTCCGTCTCCGACGATGCGGTACTGCCGGAGCCAGAGGTCCTGGTAGGTAACGGGCCCTCGGGGCCCCGGAAGCCGGTCGACGTTGATCCCGGTCTCGGGTGCGCCCGTCAGCTCGAATCCGTCCGTGAAACGCGTCGGCGCATGCCAGAACGCAGCCGTGCCGCGGTAGGCGTCGAGGAACCGCTCCGCCGCCGCCGCATCCTCGGTGACGATGCCGGCCGCAAGTCCCGAGGTCTCCTCGTTGGCGATTCGCACCGCATCCTCGAGGCCGTCGACGAGCACGACGGTGACGGTCGCCACGCGCTCGGGGTCGCTCGCCCATTCGTGGCCGAGCGGCGCGTCGATCGGCTCGGCTCCCGGTACGTCGCCGCGGACGTCGAGCCGCTTGCCCCGCAACAGCTCGAGGAGCGCCGGCAGCAGCGCGTCTGCCCCCCGGTCGACGAGCGCAAGGTTGAGCCGGTTGCAGACGCCGAGCCGGTCGAGGCTCGCCTCGGCCAACGCGAGCGCCTTCCCCGGCGAGGCGGCCTCGTGGAGGTAGAGGACGCCGCCGCCCTCGGCGTGCGCGAGCGTGCGGACGCCGCTCTGCGCCGCGAGCTGCGCCAGCTCGGCCGTGCTCGGGCCGCTGCCGCGGAGAATGACGAGCGGGACGAGTGCCGGCATCGAGACGAGGGTGCGCGCTCCCTCCCGGTCGGGCGAGCGCACGAGCCCGACCGCTTCCGGCGGCAGCCCGGCGTGCTCGAGCGCGGGCCGCAGCACGTCGTCGACGAGGACCGTCACCGTGCGCAGGGCAGCACCACCCGTCCTGAGAACCGCGGCGTTCAGGCTCTTCAGCAGCTGACCGCCGACGTCGAGCGCAACGTTCGGTCGCGCCTCGAAGTTCGCGCCGACCGTGCCGATCGGGATCCGGCGCTCGCTGACGATGAGACCGTTCGGCAACGTCCGCGTGCCGACCTCCCGCTCCAGCGGCTCGAGCGCGGCGGTCGCCTCGACCTGATCGGCCAGCGCATCGAGCCGCGCATCGTTGAGGCGGAGCCGGTCGAGCGTCCCCTCGTCGAGCCGTCCTGCCGCCGCCTCGGCGTCGGCCCCGTTCGCCGCGAGAACCTCTGACCGACGCTCACGAAGGATCGCCGCCGCCTCTGAAAGCGCAGCGGCGACTGCGTCGTCGCGCAGGTGCGGAGCAGCCTCGCCGGCCGCCCGCGCCTCCTGCTCGATCCGTTCGCGCATTTCCACTTTTGTATGTATAGTCGGTCCCGAGAGCGGGCCACCCGCTCACATCAAGAGAGGCTGAGGGAACCGGCCCTGTGAAGCCTCGGCAACCTGCCCGCAATGTCCACACATTGGGGCAAGGTGCCAAGCCCGGCCGAGCCGTCCGGCTCGAAGGATGTCGAGCGAGAGGAAGGAGAAATCCGTTGCCCGCCACCGCACTCCGTTGTCGCAACTGCGAGACCGACCACGCTCTCGAGGCGGTCGGGATCTGCTCCCGCTGCTGGGGCCCGCTGGACCCGATCTACGACCGCGCCGAGCTCGCGCGGTCGGCCACCCGCGAGGCGATCGCCGCCGGGCCGCCCTCGCTCTGGCGGTACGCGCCGTTTCTCCCCGTCGCCCCGCCGGCCGAGCAGCGGCTCGCGCCCGGCCTGACGCCGCTCGTGCGTGCGCCTCGCCTCGCCGAGGCCCTCGGGCTGGGCGAGCTCTACCTGAAGCTCGATACGGCGAATCCGACGCACTCGTTCAAGGACCGCGTCGTCGCCGTCGCGGCGGCGAAGGCGCAGGAGCTGGGCCTGGACACGCTCGCCTGCTCGTCGACCGGGAATCTCGCGAACGCGGTTGCCGCACGCGCGGCCGCCGAAGGGCTCGAGGCGGCTGTGTTCTGCCCCGCCGACCTCGAGCCGGAGAAGCTGACCGCCACCGCCGTGTACGGAGCGACGCTCTACGCAGTCGCCGGCAGCTACGACGACTGCAGCCGGCTGACGATCGAGCTCTCGTTCGAGCTGCCCTGGGCCTTCGTCAACGTCGGCCTGCGCAGCTACTACGCCGAGGGCTCGAAGACGATCGCCTACGAGATCGCCGAGCAGCTCGGCTGGCGCACGCCCGACGTGGTCGTCTCCCCGATCGCGTCCGGGTCGCTGTTTACGAAGCTGAACCAGGGGTTCTCGGATCTGCTCGAGCTCGGATTGGCGGAGGGCGGCGCCCCGCGGCTGATCGGCGGCCAGGCAGCCGGCTGCGCGCCGGTCGCGACCTCGTTCGCCGACGGTGCCGTCGTACGCCCGGTCCGGCCCGCGACGATCGCCCGCTCGCTCGCGATCGGGAGCCCCGCCGACGGGGACCTCGCCGTGGCCACCGCCCGGGCCACGGGCGGCTCGATCCACGCCGTCGCCGAGGAGGCGGTCGGCGAGAGCATGGGGCTCCTCGCCGAGACAACGGGCGTGTTCGGCGAGACCGCCGCCGGAGTGACGCTCGGCGCGCTCCGCGAAGCCGTCGCCGCCAGGCAGGTCGGCGCCGAGGACAGCGTGGTGCTCCTCGTCACCGGCGACGGGCTGAAGACGCCCGGCCCGGTTGCCGATCGGCTGCAGCCGATCGCGATCGAGGCCGACGCGGACGCGCTTCTCGAACGGCTGGCCGCGGCATGATCGCCGTCAATACTTCAACTACGGAAGCCGCTTTACTTTTTGAAGCCGAGTGGGTAGAGTTGCGCCGATGACCGGCCGCGCGATGCCTCTCCACACGATGCGTGTCCTCATGCCGGCCGCCGACGGGTGTCTCTTTCGCATCCGTCTCCGCGGCTAGCGACCCTCCCACACCGCTAGCGAAGGAGACGATGGCCACCAGAGCCACACCGAGTCGTACCCCGAAGCCGGAGCCGGACTGGGATCTGGTCTACAAGCGCAACCCGGTGGAGCGGATCAAACGCGACAAGAGCCCGCTCGGGATCCTCGACGAGCTGCCCGCGCTGATCGCGGCCGGGTACGAGCGGATGCCCGAGGAGGACATGGTTCGCCTCAAGTGGTGGGGCCTGTACCACGACAAACCGAAGGTCGGCACGTTCATGCTCCGGATCAAGCTCGCCGGCGGGCGCGCCTCGCCGGCAGGACTGCGGGCGATCGGCGAGATCTCGAATCGCTACGGCCGCGGTGAGGGCGAGCTCTCGACCCGGCAGAACGTCCAGCTGCATTACCTCGAGCTCGGCGCGCTGCCGGAGGTCTTCGACCATCTTCACTCGGCCGGGCTGACCTCGGCGGGCGGGTGCGGCGACGCCGTCCGCAACATCACCGGCTGCCCGGTGGCAGGGCTCGGCGCGAACGAGCTGTTCGACACGCAGCCCCTCGTCGACGAGGCGGCGGAGTTCTTCTACGGCAACCCGGACTACTCGAACCTGCCCCGCAAGCACAAGATCACGATCGCGGCCTGCGCCGACCGCTGCAACGCGCCCGAGATCAACTGCATCGCGCTCATCGGGGTCGTCCACGAGGGCGTCGAGGGATTTGCCGTCAGCGTCGGCGGCGGCCTCTCGTCCGTCCCGCGGATCGCGCGAGACCTCGGAGTCTTCGTCCCCAAGGGGGAGTCGATCGAAGTCCTCCGGGCGCTCCTGGATGCGTGGCAGGAGGACCTCCGCTACCGGGTCTCGCGCGTCAAGTCGCGGATGAAGTTCATGGTCGACGATTACGGCCCGGAAGGGATGCGCGCCGAGGTGGAGCGGCGGCTCGGCCGCCGGCTCGCCGACTTCGAGCTGCCGCCTCCGGGTCCGTTCCGCGACCACATCGGCATTCACCCTCAGCGGCAGCCAGGGTTCTTCACCGTCGGCGCGCCCGTGCACCTCGGGCTGGCGTCGGGGAACCAGATGATCGCGGTCGCCGACCTGGCCGAAAGCCTGGGCGGGGACGTCCGCCTCACCCGGCAGCAAAACCTCGTCGTCACCAACGTCACGGAAGCCCGGGTCGACGAGACAGTCGCGGCGCTCGGCTCGATCGGGTTCCCTGTCGACGCCAACCGGGTGCGGGCGACCGCGATCGGCTGCACGGGTGAGCCGCACTGCAACTTCTCGGTCACCGAGACGAAGACGCGGCTCGATGACCTCGTCCTCCACCTCGAGGATCGCTTCGGCGAGGATATCGCCGGCCTCCGTTTGCACCTCGACGGGTGCCCGCACGCATGCGCCCATCACTGGGTCGGCGACATCGGCTTCCAGGGGACGACCGTGCGCGACGACGAGGGCCGCAGACGACAGGCGTACGACGTCTTCCTCCGCGGCGGGCTCGGGCCGCAGGCGGCGATCGCGCGGCCGGTCTTCCGGCGCGTGCCCACCGAGGAGCTGAACGAGACGGTCGACCGGCTCGTCTTCGCCTGGCTCACTGCGCGCCGGCCCGACGAGGACTTCCGCGAATTCTGCGACCGGATGAGCGACGACGAGCTGGGGATCCTGGCCGGCCGCGAGCCGGCGCGAGCAAAGGAGAAGGAGGCCGCGTGATCGAGCTGATTGACGAGCTGGAGGCCGGCGAGCTCTCCGTCGAGTTCGAGGGCTGCGAGCCCCAGGAGCTGCTGGCCTGGGCGCTCGAGCGGTTCTCGCCGCGGATCGCGCTCTCGACCGCCTTCCAGATCGACGGCGTCGCGCTCCTCGACATGGCGTACGAGCTCGACCCGGAGATCCAGGTCTTCACCGTCGACACCGGCCGCCTGCCCGAGGAGACCTTCGAGCTGATCGAGCAGCTGCGCGACCGCTACCCCGGGCTGAACCTGGAGCTGCTCTCGCCCAACCCGCGCCACGTCACGGCGATGGTCGGGCGGCATGGGCCGAACCTCTTCTACCGTTCCGTCGAGAAGCGGCTCCTCTGCTGCAACGTGAGGAAGGTCCAGCCGCTCATCCGGCATCTGGCCACCCTCGACGCCTGGATCACGGGCCTCCGCCGCGACCAGTGGGCGACCAGGACCGACATCCGCAAGATCGAGATCGATCACGACCACGGTGCGATCGTCAAGCTCAACCCGCTCGCGGAGTGGTCCGAGGAAGAGGTCTGGGACTACGTCCGCGAGCGAGACGTCCCCTACCACCCGCTCTACGACCGCGGCTACACCTCGATCGGCTGCGCCCCCTGCACCCGCGCGATCGAGCCCGGCGAGGCGGCGCGGGACGGGCGCTGGTGGTGGGAGGAGAACGCGCCGAAGGAATGCGGCATCCATTGCGCCGTCGAGACCGGCGGTCTCGAGCACGAGCTTCGAGCGTTGATCGGCGAGGACGATGAGTAGCGCCGTTCGGCTGACGGGCGAGGCGCGCGAGGTCTTGCTGGCGGAGGCGCAGGCGGTCTACGCGATGGCCGCGGACGGCGACTATCGCGCGCGGCTGTCCGACCTCGTCGGCGCCGCGGCGGACGGCGAGGTCGGCGAGGAGGACGCGACGACGCTCGACGAACTGCTCGAGCTCGGGCTCCAGAGCGGACGGATCCGCGCGCTCTACGGGCCGGGCGGCGAGCAGGCCGCGCTCGCCGTCTACCGCAAGCTCCCCCGCGGGTCGGAGCTCGTCCAGAGCGCCCGCGAGGTGACCGAGGCCCTGCGCGCGCTCGAGGGGCACGAGCTGCGCTCGATCGAGCTGCGCGCGGTCGGCCCCGGCGCGTTTTCGCTGTCGCTCAACGCGGGCGAGCTCGAGCTGTCGCTGCGTCTCGACCGGCAGGGAGCGCGCCTGTCCAGCGTCGGAATCTGAGATGGCCGACAAGCGCTACTACATGACTTGCCTCGACCTCGAGGGCCGCGCCTGCGTCGTCATCGGCGGCGGCAATGTTGGCCTGGAAAAGGCAAATGGCCTGCTCGACTGCGGAGCGACGGTGACGGTCGTCGCTCCGCAAATCGAGCCGGAGCTCCAGCGCCTTCCCATGCGCTGGCGCCAGAAGGGGTACCAGGCCGCAGACCTCGACGGCCAGTTCCTGGTCGTTGCGGCCACCTCCGACAACGCGCTGAACCGGCGCATCTTCCGCGACGCCGAGGAGCGCTCCCTGCTCTGCAACGTGGTGGACACGCCCGAGCTCTGCAGCTTCATCCTTCCCGCCGTCTACCGCCGCGATCCGATCGCACTCGCCGTCTCTACGGGCGGCGCGTCGCCCGCGCTCGCCAAGCGGCTCCGGGACGAGCTCGGCGCCCGGATCGAAGAGCAGCACGTCGCTCTTGCCGAGCAGCTGCGCGACCTCCGCCCGTGGGTGCGACTCAACTACCGCTCCTACCGCGAGCGGCGCGACTTCTTCGAGTCGCTGGTCGAGGAGTCACTCCGATGACCGGTCGCTCGCCTTCGGCTCGCTCCCGTGGGGGAAACCATGTTTCCCCCACGGGCCCCCTTCTTCCAGAAGCCGATATTCATGGGGGAACCTCCCGGTTCCCCCCGGCCCCTTCCACACGGTCATCGGCCGGAGACGGCCGATGACCGTGTTCCTCGTCGGTGCGGGCCCGGGCGACCCTGGGCTGATCACTGCGCGGGGACTCGAGCTGATTCGCGCGTGCGACGTTCTCGTCCACGACCGGCTCGTCGCCCCCGAGCTGGTCGCGGAGGCTCCAGCAGATGCGATCCGCATCGGCCGCGAGAGACTCGAGCAGGACGAGATCTCCCGCCTGCTCGTCCTCTACGGCCGGCGCGGTCTGGACGTCGTCCGCCTCAAGGGCGGCGACCCGTTCGTCTTCGGGCGCGGCGGCGAAGAGGCCCTGGCGCTGGCCGCGGCGGGCGTACTGTTCGAGGTCGTCCCCGGGGTCTCGTCGCTCAGCGCCGTTCCCGCGTCGGTCGGAATCCCGGTCACCCACCGCGGGGTCTCGTCACAGGTGACGATCCTGAACGGCCAGGGGCTGCTCGACTTCGAGGCACTCGCCCGCGCGCCCGGGACGCTCGTGCTGTTCATGGCGCTCGCCCGCCTGGCCGAGATCGCCGCCGGGCTGATCGCCCACGGGCTCGATCCGAGCACCCCTGCGGCGGTGATCGCGAGCGGGACGACCGCCGACCGCGAGCTCGCTGTCGCTCCGGTCGCAGGGATCGCCGCAGCGGCCGCTGGCCTGCAATCGCCGGCGCTGATCGTTATCGGCGATGTCGTCTCGCTGTCGGAGCGGATCGATGCTCCGCGTGGGACACTCGCCGCCGTATGAGAGTTGTCTGCCTACCCGGCGACGGGATCGGACCGGAGGTGATGCAGGCGGCGCGCGAGGTGCTGGCCGTGCTCGTGCCCGACCTCGAGCTCGAGGAGCACTCCTTCGGCGGCCGCGCGATTCTGGAGACGGGAACACCGCTCCCGGACGAGACGCTCGCGGCGTGCCGAGAGGCGGACGCGGTGCTGCTCGGCGCGGTCGGGCTGCCCCAGCTCGACGCGGCGGATGTACGGCCCGAGCAGGGCCTCATCGCCCTGCGCCGCGAGCTCGACGTGTATGCCAACCTGCGGCCGGCCCGCGGCCGAGGAGTCGACCTGCTCGTCGTCCGCGAGCTCGTCGGCGGTCTCTACTACGGGGCGAAGGGCACGCGGGAGGACGGAACGGTCTTCGACACGTGCGAGTACCACCCGCGCCAGGTCGAGCGGATCGCCCGGCGCGCATTCGAGCTCGCCCGAGGCCGCGCCGGGCGGCTCGCGTCCGTGGACAAGGCAAACGTGCTCGAGACCTCCCGGATGTGGCGGCGCGTCGTCTCCGAGCTGGGGGCCAGCTACGCCGACGTCGAGCTCGAGCACGTGCTCGTCGACAATGCGGCGATGCAGCTCGTCCAGGCACCAGAGCGCTTCGACGTGATCGTCACCGAGAACACGTTCGGCGACATCCTCTCGGACGAGGCGGCGGCCGTCACGGGCGGGCTCGGGCTGGCCGCCTCCGCCAGCCTGGGCGACGGGGGGCCGGGGATCTTCGAGCCCGTGCACGGTTCCGCTCCCGACATCGCGGGCCAAGGGACAGCGAACCCGGCGGCGATGCTCCGCTCGGCAGCGCTGATGCTCGAGCACGGCCTCGACCGTCCCGAGCCGGCGCGGCTGCTCGATGCGGCCGTGGACGACGCGCTGGCGCGGGTGGCGACGCCCGACCTCGGCGGGACTGGGACGACGGCCGAGGTGACTGCGGCCGTCCTGGGGGCCCTCAGGCGTT